>Ga0207644_10001367_pt1 | contig 15702 bp, 10 predicted proteins | sample KBSS73metaG_FD_184326 | JGI IMG/M metagenome (GOLD analysis project Ga0207644, IMG submission 184326) | Switchgrass rhizosphere microbial communities from Kellogg Biological Station, Michigan, USA - KBS S7-3 metaG (SPAdes) (version 2) | ecosystem: Host-associated > Plants > Roots > Rhizosphere... | reverse complement strand
GATCTCGCCGCGCGCCGCGTGGCGCGCGATGTGGTTCAGCGCGGCCAGCCGGTCGCCCGGGTCGTAGCCGTCGGCGAGCTTGCGCAGTCGCAGCACGCTGCCGTCGTGCTGGGTGATCTCGATCACCTCGCCGGGTGCGTAACCCGCGACGATCTCCTTGCGCCGCGGCATGAAGTCGAGCCGGTTCACCGCCTCGTTGTGGGCGCGCACGTATTCGTAGCTCTTGGTGCTGCCCGCGTGGTTGTTGAACGCGACGCAGGGGCTGATGACGTCGATGAACGCGGCCCCGCGATGGCGCAGCGCGCCCTTGAAGAGCGGCACGAGCTGCTCCTTGTCGCCGGAGAAGCTGCGCGCCACATAACTCGCGCCGAGCTGCAGCGCCAGCGACACCAGGTCGATCGGCGCGTCGGTGTTCAGCGCGCCCTTCTTCGACTTGCTGCCGGTGTCGGCGGTGGCCGAGAACTGGCCCTTCGTGAGGCCGTAGACGCCGTTGTTCTCGACGATGTAGGTCATGTTCACGCCGCGGCGCATCGCGTGGGCGAACTGGCCGAGGCCGATCGAGGCCGAATCGCCGTCGCCGCTCACGCCCAGGTAGAGCAGTTCGCGGTTGGCGAGATTGGCGCCGGTCAGGACCGAGGGCATGCGTCCGTGCACAGTGTTGAAGCCGTGCGAGGCGCCGAGAAAGTAGTCGGGCGTCTTCGAGGAGCAGCCGATGCCCGAGAGCTTGGCGACGCGATGCGGCTCGATCTCGAGCTCCCAGCAGGCCTGCACCAGCGCCGCCGAGATCGAGTCGTGGCCGCAGCCGGCACACAGGGTCGAGATCTTCCCTTCGTAGTCGCGCCGGGTAAAGCCGAGCTTGTTGGCCGGCAGGGTGGGGTGGTGCAGCTTGGGCTTGGCGAGGTAGGTCATGCCGCGGCCTTTCCCTTCTTCTTGGCGCGGATCGGCTCGACGTTGTCGGCCCGAACCCGCTGGGCAATCGCCTCGATGATGAAGCGCGCGGTGATGGGCGTGCCGTCGTAGTGCAGGATCGGCTCGAGCTTGGCCGGCGCGATCTCCTGCTCGTTGATCAGCATCATGCGCAGCTGGGCGTCACGGTTCTGCTCGACCACGAACACCGACTCGTGCTCGGCGACGAAGCGGTCGACCGCGGCGCTGAACGGGAAGGCGCGGATGCGCAAGGTATCGATGTGCACGCCCTGTTCCTGCAGCGCATCGAACGCCTCGGCCATCGCCGGGCTGGTGGAGCCGTAGTAGATGACGCCAAAGCGGCTCTCGCGCGCGGCCGCCTTCAGCACCGGCTGCGGCACCAGCTCCTTGGCAGTCTCGAACTTCTTCAGCAGCCGGGTGACGTTGTAGATGTAGTCCGGCCCGGCCTCCGAATAGCGTGCGTAGGCGTCGCGGGTGGTGCCGCGGGTGAAGAAGGACCCCTTGCTCGGATGCGTGCCGGGGAGGGTGCGGTAGGGGATGCCGTCACCGTCGACGTCGAGGTAGCGGCCGAAGTCGCGTCCTGCCTCGAGCTCTTCGGCGGTCATCACCTTGCCGCGGTCGAAGCGCCGCTCGTCGTCCCACTCCAGCGGCTCGCAGAGGCGATGGTTCATGCCGATGTCGAGGTCGGTCATGACGAAGATCGGCGTCTGCAGCCGGTCGGCCAGGTCGAGCGCCGCCGCCGAGAAATCGAAGCATTCGCGCGGATCCTCCGGGAACAGGAGCACGTGCTTGGTGTCGCCGTGCGAGGCGTAGGCGCAGGAGAGGAGGTCGGCCTGCTGGGTCCGCGTCGGCATGCCGGTGGACGGGCCGCCGCGCTGAACGTTGATGATCGTCACCGGGATCTCGGCGAAGTAGGCCAGGCCGATGAACTCGGTCATCAGCGAGACACCTGGCCCGGAGGTGGCGGTGAAGGCGCGGGCGCCGTTCCAGCCGGCGCCGACGACGATGCCGATCGAGGCGATCTCGTCTTCCGCCTGGACGATCGCGAACTTGTTCTTGCCGGTCGCCTTGTCGACGCGCAGCTTCGAGCAGTACTTCTGGAACCCTTCCGCGAGCGACGAGCTCGGCGTGATCGGGTACCAGGCGCAGACCGTCGCCCCGCCGTAGACGCAGCCGAGCGCCGCGGCGGCATTGCCCTCGATGAAGATCTTCTTGCCCACTGCGTCGCGGCGCTCGATCCTGAGGCCGAGCGCGTCGTCGAAGTACTCGCGGCCGTGGTGCAGGCCCATCATGAAGGCGTCGAGGTTGGGCTGGAGCAGCTTGGCCTTGCCCTTGTACTGCTCGCCGAGGAGGGTGGCGATCACCTCGGGCTCGACCCCGAGCATCGCCGCGAGCACGCCGACGTAGACGATGTTCTTCAGCAGCTGGCGCTCGCGCGGATCGGTGTAGCGGGTGGCGCAGAGGTCGGTGAGCGGCACGCCGAGCACGTGGATGTCGGAGCGAAAGCCCGACGCCGGCATCGGCTTGGAGCTGTCGTAAAGCAGGTAGCCGCCCGGCTCGATCTCCTCGAGGTCCTTGTCCCAGGTCTGCGGGTTCATCGCCACCATCAGGTCGACGCCGCCGCGCCGTGCCAGCCAGCCCTTCTCGTTGACGCGCACCTCGTACCAGGTGGGAAGGCCCTGGATGTTCGAAGGGAAGATGTTGCGCGGGCTGACCGGCACGCCCATGCGCAGGAGGCTCCGCGCGAACAGCTCGTTGGCCGAAGCCGAGCCCGAGCCGTTGACATTGGCGAACTTGACGACGAAGTCGTTGACGGCCTCGATGCGCGGTGCCGTACCCGCTTGAACGTTCGACGTCATGTCAGGGTGACTACCTTCTTGATTGCCTTGGCGCCCGTGCGGCAGCCATGCCCCGCACGGGTCTGCTTGATCATGAACTTCTGCATGTCCCAGGCGCCGGTCGGGCAGCGCTCGGCGCACAGGCCGCAGTGCAGGCAGACGTCCTCGTCCTTGACCATCACCCGTCCGGTCTTCAGGTCGCTCGAGACATAGAGCGCCTGGTCGAGGTTGCGGGCCGGCGCATGCAGCCGGGTGCGCAAGTCGGCCTCCTCGCCGTTGGCGGTGAAGCTGATGCAGTCGGTGGGGCAGATGTCGACGCAGGCATCGCACTCGATGCACTGCACCGTGTTGAACACCGTCTGCACGTCGCAGTTGAGGCAGCGCTGCGCCTCCTTCCAAGCGGTAGCGACGTCGAACCCGAGCTCGACCTCGACCTTGATGTTGCGCAGCGACTGGTTGATGTCGCGCCACGGCACTTTACTGCGCAGGTCGGTGGTGATGTCGTTGTCGTAGGTCCACTCGTGGATGCCCATCTTCTGCGACACCAGCGTCACCCCGGGGGCGGGGCGCACGGAGACATCCTCGCCGTTGAGGAACTTGTCGATCGAGATCGCCGCGGCATGGCCCTGGGCGACGGCCCAGATGATGTTCTTCGGCCCGAGCGCGGCGTCGCCGCCGAAGAAGACCCGCGGCAGGCTCGACTGCAGTGTCACCGGGTCGAGCACCGGCATGCCCCACTCGTCGAAGGCGAGGCCGAGGTCACGCTCGATCCAGGGGAAGGCGTTCTCCTGGCCGACCGCGACCAGGACGTCGTCGCATTCGAACACCTGCTCGGGCTCGCCGGTGGAGACGAGCTGGCGCCGGCCTTTCTCGTCGCGCACCGCCCGCACCTTGTCGAAGCTCATCCCGGTGAGCTTGCCGTCGGTATGCAGGAACGCCTTGGGCACGAGGCAGTCGAGGATCGGAATGCCTTCGTGGATGGCGTCTTCCTTCTCCCAGGGCGAGGCCTTCATCTCCTCGAACGGCGAGCGGACGATCACCTTGACGTCGCTGCCACCGAGGCGCTTGGAGCTGCGGCAGCAGTCCATGGCGGTGTTGCCGCCGCCGAGGACGATCACCCGCTGGCCGATCTTGGTGACGTGGCCGAACGACACCGACGACAGCCAGTCGATGCCGATGTGGATGTTCGCCGCCGCCTCCTGGCGGCCGGGGATCGAGAGGTCGCGGCCGCGTGGCGCGCCGGAGCCGACGAAGACGGCGTCCCAGGGCTCGGCGAGCAAGGCCTTCATCGAATCGACCCGCGTGCCGCCGCGGAACTCGACGCCGAGCTTGAGGACGTAGCCGGTCTCCTCGTCGATGACTTCCTCGGGCAGGCGAAAGCGCGGGATCTGCGAGCGGATCATGCCGCCGGCCTTCGGATCGCCGTCGAAGATGACGACCTGGTAGCCGAGCGGCGCCAGGTCGCGGGCAACGGTCAGCGCCGCGGGACCGCCGCCGACGCAGACGACACGCTTGCCGTTCGCTGCCGCGACGATGTGCGGCAGGTGCTCGGTGATGTCGTCCTTGTAGTCGGCAGTGACGCGCTTCAGGCGGCAGATCGCGACCGGTTCGGGCTTCTCGGCCTGCGCTTCTTCGACCCGGCCGCGCCGGCAGGCGGGCTCGCAGGGCCGGTCGCAGGTGCGCCCGAGGATGCCGGGGAACACATTGGATTCCCAGTTCACCATGTAGGCGTCGGTGTAGCGACCGGCGGCTATCAGGCGGATGTATTCGGGGACGGGAGTGTGGGCGGGACAGGCCCACTGGCAATCGACTACTTTGTGGAAGTAGTCGGGGTGACCGATATCGGTAGCCTGCAAGATCCCTTTCCGCACGCTCGGCACGGGCTTGCCGGCGCACTGTCTCGACGCATTGGCGACGTTCTCGATCCTAAGGGAGTGCGTCTCGCGATGCCAGACGGGTTTGCGAGTGGCGAAAGGCACCCCCTCGGTACCGTTCTGGTGCGTAACAACTACAATGTATATTATGTCTACTAGCTAACCAGCTGCAAGTTGGCTCAGGGCCTCGGCACCCACGGGCGCGTCGATCTGCCAGGCGATGAGCGCGCAACGGGTCGACGACTCTCGCTCCACCCGCTCGATGAAGGGTCGCTCGCAAGCAGCCCGCTGCGACAGGACGGGGTCTGCCGTGCCGCTGGCCAGGAGACTCTGATTGATGACCCAGGCGAACGGCTCGATTCCGGCTCGCCGCAGGTCGACCTGCAGGCGCTCCGCTTCGTGCACGGGGGTGGCCTCGGCAAGGGTCACGATGAGCACCCGGGTGAACGCCGGGTCGCGCAGACGCGGCAGCAGGCTGCGGACCGATTCGGGCAAGTCGCCCTGAGTGCGACTCACCTCCCGGTGGTAGGCCTCGGCAGAGTCCATCAGCAGGATGGTGTGGCCCGTCGGTGCCGTGTCGAGAACGACGAACGCGTCCTTGGCCTGGTCCACCGTCTGTGCGAACGCGTGGAAGACGGCAATCTCCTCGGTGCACGGCGAGCGCAGGTCCTCCTCGAGCATGGCGCGCGCCCGCGAATCGAGACTGGCGCCGGCCTTGGCCAGCACCTCGCGGCGATAGCGCTCCACCTCACGCGCCGGGTCGATGCGGGTCACCGACAGGTTCGGCACGGCCTCGTTCAAGGCCCAGGAGAGATGCGCGGCCGGGTCCGTGGTCGACAACAGCACCTTGTGCCCGCGCCTGGCCAGGGTGACGGCGATCGACGCCGCGACGGTGGTCTTGCCGACGCCGCCCTTGCCCATCGTCATCACCAGGCCGTGGCCGGTCGCCTCGATGTCGCGCACCAGCGGGGCCAGATTGGCGGGGAACCCGGTCATCGGCGCTGCGGTCGCGGCGGCCATCACGACCGCCTCGGGATGCAGGAAGGCCCGGAGCGAGGCGAGGCCGACCAGGCCTCGGGGGATGAAGCCGGTTTCGGTCCGTGCCAGACACGCGATGCCGGCAGGCATCGCCGATGTCGCCGCCGCATGGCGATCGGCCATGGCCTGCGCGACCGTGTCCGGGCTGCCCTGTGCGTCGAAGACGCCGTTCAGGGCAAGCACCTGACGGCGCACGCCCAGGTCCGCAAGTTCGTGCCGCGTGCGGTCGGCCTCCCGCAGTGCCGCGCTCTCGGGACGCGCCACCAGCACGACCGTGGTCTGCCTGGCGTCCTTCAGCGCGGCAACGGCCGCCGCGTAGGTCGCCTTGTTCTTCTCCAGGCCGGGGAGCGGCCCGAGGCAGGAGTTGCCCGTGGTGTTGGTCGACAGGAACTCGTTCCAGGCCGAGGGCAGGGTCAGCAGGCGCAACGTGTGTCCGGTCGGCGCGGTGTCGAACACCACATGCTCGAAGTCGCGGGCGTAGCTGCCGCCGGCCAGGAGTTCGGCGAAGGCATCGAAGGCTGCGATCTCGACGGTGCAGCCGCCGGAGAACTGCTCTTCCATGCTGCGGATGGCCGCGTCCGGCAAGACGCCCCGGTACGGGCCGACCATCCTCTCCCTGTACGCTGCAGCAGCGGCTTCCGGGTCCACGTTCAAGGCGAACAGTCCGGGCACGCCCGTGACCTGCGTTGGTGAACTGGTCAGCGGCGTCTCGAGCACTTCGTCGAGGTTGGACGCCGGGTCGGTGCTGACCAGCAGCACGCGCTGACCCTGCTCGGCCAGGCGAAGTGCACTCGCACAGGCCAGCGACGTCTTGCCGACACCGCCCTTGCCCGTGAAGAAGGCATAGCGTGTGCCCAGGGCAGGAAGCATCGTGCAGCTCAGGAACACTTGCCGGGCGCGCACCCGCAGTCGCCGAGCTTGATGCGCGGCTTCTCGGCACTCGGGATGGCGATGCCGAGCTTGTGCATGAGCTGCATCCGCGACGGGTACATCCCGGTGGAGACGATTCGGCCATCCACGGTGACCACCGGCAGGCGGTCCATGCCCGCCGCCATCTCCTTGACCACGTCTGCATTGGCCGCGAAGGCCGCTGCATCGTGGCTCAGGCTGTGGCGCACGACGTCGACACCGCTGTCCGTCAGCGATTGCAGGTCGGCGTTGAACTGCGCCAGCACCGGGTCGACGGCGACGCCGCACACGCCGGTCGGGCAGCACATCGCAGGTTCAAAGACTTCGAGCCTGTTCATGAAGGTCTCCTTCGAGGCTCATCCTCCGCCGGCGGGCCGGCAGGCGTATTGATTCCGGTCAATCCCGAGACCCCTGTGAATCAACGCGCCGCCCGACCACAATGACGCGATGACGACACCGATCGACCTCCGCTCCGACACCGTCACCCTTCCGTCGCCCGAGATGCGCGCGGCCATGGCCGCCGCCCCCGTGGGCGACGATCAGTACGGCGAGGATCCGACGACCAACCGGCTCCAGGAGGAAGTCGCCGCCCTCCTCGGCAAGGAAGCCGCGCTCTGGCTGCCGAGCGGCACGATGGCCAACCAGGTGGCGCTGCGCGTCCTGACGCGCCCCGGCGACGATGTGATCGTCAGCCGCGAGAGCCACGCCGTCTGGCACGAGACCGGCGGCTCGGCGGCCAACGCTGGGGTGCAGCTCACCGAGATCGGTGCCCGCGGCGTCTTCAGCGCGGCGGAATTCGTCGCCGCGGTCAAGCCGCGCGACCATGGCATCTATCCGCCGACCACCCTGGTCGAGATCGAGAACACGCACAACCGTGCCGGCGGCGTCGTCTTCGCCCAGGACGAAGTTGAGCGCATCTGCGCCGCGGCCCGGGAGCGGGGCATCGCTAGCTTTCTCGATGGCGCGCGGATCTGGAACGCGGCGGTCGCAACCGGTCTTGGCGTCGACCGGCTCGCCGCTCCCTTCGACATGGTCGCGGTGTCGTTCTCCAAGGGGCTGGGCGCGCCGGGCGGGTCGCTGCTCGCCGGCCCCCGCGATCGCATGGCCAGGGCGCTGCGCCACCGCCGCATGCTCGGCGGGGCGATGCGCCAGGTCGGCATTTTCGCCGCCGCCGCCCTGCACGGGCTCAAGCACCACCTGACGGGCCTGCGCGAGGACCATGCGAATGCCCGCCTGCTCGCCGAACGTCTGGCGCAAAGCCCGCGGATCGTGCTCGACCTCGGAACGGTGCAGACCAACATCGTCGTCTTCGCCCTGGCGCCCGAAGCGCCCGATGCTGCCGCGCTGGTGGCCGCGGCACGCGCTGCCGGCGTCCGGGTCAACGCGCTCGGTCCGCGGACGATCCGCGCCCTCACCCACCGCGACGTCACGCGCGCGCAGTGCGCCCAGGCCGCCGAGATCCTGCGGCACGCCGCCGAAGCCGACGCGTAATTGCAGCCAGGGGCCGCAGGCCCAGTCAGCCGGCGGCGGCGTCGAGCCGGATGTTCTCCGCCAGGCTCGCCGCCACCGCGGCGATCCGTCGCAGGTGGCGCGACTCCGGATGGGCGAGCATCCAGAGGTCGGTCTCGGCCTCGTCGATGGGATCGGTGAGAGGGAGCACGTCGGCGTAGGCCTCCGCCAGGAAGATCGGCACCACGCCGATGGCCAGGCCCGCCGCGACCGCTTCCATCACCGCGAGCACGCCGTGCAGCTCCAGCCGCGGCACGACCTTCGGCAGGTGCTTGCGCCGCCATTTCACCGAAGGATGATCGGGCAGGGCCGCGTCGGGCACCGCCCAGGGCAAGCTCGCCAAGGCGTCGAGCGAAGGGGCGCTTCGGGCCAGCTTCCGGTGGGCATAGACCGCGACCCGGACGGCCCCGAGACGCCGGCCGACCAGATGCTCGGGCGGCTTCCGGGTCGCGCGCAGGGCGATGTCCGCGTCGCGACGGCTCAGGCTGGCCAGCTCGTAGCTCATGTCGAGCTCCAGCTGCAGGTGCGGATGGCGCGCCGTCAGCTCGCCGAGCACCGGCATCACGAGGCCGTAGAGCACGGTGTCGGTGGTCGTGATCCGCACCCGGCCGGCGACGCGATCCTCGCCCGCGGCCAGCTGCGACCGTGCGCCCTCCAGTTCCGCCTCGATGCGCTCGGCATGCGCCGCGAGCTGCAATGCCAGGTCGCCGGCGCGGTAGCCGCCTCGATCGCGCTCGAACAGGCGCCGGCCGATGCGCTTTTCGACCCGCTGCAGGGCGCGGAAGACGGTCGAGGTGTCCACGCCCAGGCGCAGGCCGGCCTCGGCGAGGGTGGGTGCCCGGGTCAGGGCCAGCACGAGCGCCAGGTCGTCGCTGCCCAGAGCCGGGGATTGCGTCGTTGCATTCATCGATTGCGTCCCTGCGTATTCCAATTGCGAGTTTGCAAGTCTAGATTGACGCCAACGCAACTCCTCCCCCCGCGGCCATGAGCGCTTCCATACCCACCCATGACAACGAGCCGCTCGTCCTCGCGAGCCACGCCTTGTGTCCCTACGTGCAGCGGGCTGCGATCGTTCTGGATGAGAAAGGCGTGGCCTTCCGCCGCCGAGACATCGACCTGGCCGCCAAGCCGGACTGGTTCCTCGCCGTCTCGCCGCTGGGCAAGACGCCGGTGCTGCTGGTGCACGGCGCGCCGATCTTCGAGTCGGCGGTGATCTGCGAGTACCTCGACGAATGCCACGTTCCGAGGCTGCATCCGACCGATGCCCTGGCACGTGCCCGCCACCGCTCCTGGATCGAGTTCGGATCGCAGCTGCTCAACGGGATTGGCGCCTTCTATTCCGCGCCGGACCCAGCCCGGCTCGAGGCCGAGCGGGCGGCGCTGGCGGCGCGCTTCGCCCAGCTCGAGGCGGTCCTCGGCGCCGGGCCGTTCTTTGCGGGAGAGGCGCTCTCGATCGTCGACGCCACCTTCGCGCCCGTGTTCCGCTACTTTGACGTCTTCGATGAAATCGCCGATTTCGCGATCTTCGACGGCCTCCCCCGGGTGCGGGCGTGGCGGAAGGCGCTCGCCTCGCGGCCTTCGGTGCGGCGCGCCGTCGCCTCGCGGTATCCGGAGCTCCTCACCCGCTTCCTCGAACGGCGGGGCTCTGCGCTCTCGCGGCGGATGGCGGCGGCGGTTGCCTGATCGCCCCGCCGGCGAGGCGCTTCAGGCCTCGCGGGCCGCCTTCTTGCGCTCGTGCTCCTTTAGGTGGCGCTTGCGGATGCGGATCGACTTGGGCGTGATCTCGACCAGCTCGTCGTCGGCGATGAACTCGACCGCGTATTCGAGCGTGAGCTGGATCGGCGGGGTGATCTTGATCGCGTCTTCCTTGCCCGAGACGCGGAAGTTCGTGAGCTGCTTGCCGCGCACCGCGTTGACCACCAGGTCGTTGTCGCGCGAGTGGATGCCGATGATCATGCCTTCGTAGAGCGGGTCGCCCGCTTTGACGAACATGCGGCCGCGGTCGTCGAGCTTGCCGAGCGAGTAGGTCACCGCCTCGCCGTCGTCCTGGCTGATCAGGACGCCGTTCTTGCGCCCTTCGATCTCGCCCTTGTAGGCCTCGTAGCCGTCGAAGATGTTGCTGATCAGGCCGGTGCCGCGGGTCAGGTTGAGGAACTCGTTCTGGAAGCCGATCAGGCCGCGCGCCGGAATCCGGTAGTCGAGCCGCACCCGGCCCATGCCGTCGCTCTCCATGTTGACCAGGTCGGCCTTGCGCTCGCCGAGCGCCTGCATCACCGCGCCCTGGTGCTGGTCCTCGACGTCGGCGGTGACGAACTCGATCGGCTCCGTGCGCTCGCCGTCCCTCTCGTGGAAGACGACGCGCGGCTTCGAGACCGCGAGCTCGTAGCCCTCGCGGCGCATGTTCTCGAGCAGGATGGTCAGGTGCAGCTCGCCGCGGCCCGAGACCTCGAAGATGCCGTCCTCGTCGGTGTCCTTCACCTTGAGGGCCACGTTCGACTGCAGCTCGCGGTCGAGGCGGTCCCTGATCTGCCGGCTGGTCACGAACTTGCCTTCGCGGCCGGCAAGCGGGGAGTTGTTGACGCAGAAGTTCATGGTCAGCGTCGGCTCGTCGACCTTGAGCATCGGCAGCGGCACCGGCCGCTCCAGGTCGGTGAGCGTCACGCCGATGCCGATGCCCTCGATGCCGTTGATGAGGACGATGTCGCCCGGCCCGGCCTCGGTCGCCTGCTGCCGCTCCAGGCCCTCGAACTTCAGCACCTGGTTGACCCGCGCCTTGATGGGCGTCGATTCCGGCCCCGAGTAGACCGCGACATCCTGCATCGGCTTGAGCGTGCCCTGGTTGATCCGGCCGATGCCGATCCGGCCGACGTAGGTGGAATAGTCGAGCGAGCAGATCTGCAGCTGCAGCGGATCGCCCGGCTCGCCGGCGTGCGCCGGCACGTGCTCGAGGATGGCGTCGAAGAGCGGCGCCAGGTCGGTGCCGGTGGCGCCCTTCTCGGTCGTTGCCCAGCCGTTCAGGCCGGAGGCGTAGATCACCGGGAAGTCCAGCTGCTCCTCGCTGGCGTGGAGCTTGTCGAACAGGTCGAAGGTGGCGTTGACCGCGTAGTCCTCGCGCGCGCCGGGCCGGTCGACCTTGTTGACGACGACGATCGGCTTCAGGCCGAGGGCGAGCGCCTTCTTGGTGACGAAGCGGGTCTGCGGCATCGGCCCTTCGACCGCGTCGATCAGCAGCAGCACGCTGTCGACCATGGACAGCACCCGCTCGACCTCGCCGCCGAAGTCGGCGTGGCCGGGCGTGTCGACGATGTTGATGTGCGTGCCCTTCCACTCGACGGCGCAGTTCTTCGCCAGGATCGTGATGCCGCGCTCCTTTTCCAGGTCGTTCGAGTCCATCACCCGCTCTGCCACCTTCTCGTTGGCGCGGAAGGTGCCGCTCTGGCGCAGCAGCTGGTCGACCAGCGTCGTCTTGCCGTGGTCGACGTGGGCGATGATGGCGATGTTTCGGATCTGGCGGGTCATGACGGGAGGCTTTCGGATTCTTCGATTCGGGGGCTGGGCGCGACCGGCGCCGGGAATGCGGCGCCGACCTCGACCGGGCTGAGGAGGCGGCCGGCGATCAGCTCGCCGCCGGCGACGTGGGCGCTGCCGAGGAAGGCAGCGCCGGGACCGTAGACGCGCACGTTGGGCGCATCGGCCAGCGACAGCCGGCGGCGCACGCCGGCGAGAAAGCGGCCTGCGTCCTCGGCATGGAGAACCACCTTCGGCCAGTCGGCGATCAGGGCATCGGCCGGCAGCAGCGCGGCGTCGAGCTCGACCGGCGACAGTGCCTCCAGCGACTCGATCGTGCGCGCATGCTTGATGTCCAGGTCGCCGCTACCGGTGCGGCGCAGCGCTGCCAGGTGCCCGCCGCAGCCGAGCGCCTCGCCGATGTCCTCGGCCAGGGTGCGGATGTAGGTGCCCTTGCTGCAGGAGACATCGAGCGTCCAGCGATCGCCCTCCCCGGCCGTCACCGCGATCGAATGGATCGTGACGCTGCGCGGCGCGCGCTCGATCTCGACGCCGGCCCGGGCGTAGTCGTAGAGCGGCTTGCCTTCGTGCTTCAACGCCGAATGCATCGGCGGCAGCTGCCGGATGGAACCGACGAAACGCGCGCAACAGGCCTCGAGCTCGCTGCGTGACACCGAGACCGAACGCTCGCGGACCATTTCGCCCTCGGCATCGCCGGTGGTCGTGGTCTGGCCGAGCTTCACAGTCGCGAGATAGCGCTTGTCGGCGTCGAGGCTGACCTGGGCGAACTTGGTCGCGGCGCCGAAGCAGAGCGGCAGGAGGCCAGTGGCCAGCGGATCGAGGGTGCCGGTGTGGCCGGCCTTCTCCGCCCGATAGAGCCGCTTGGCCCGCTGCAGTGCCGCGTTGCTCGATGCGCCGAGCGCCTTGTCCAGGAGGAGCACGCCGTGCACCGCACGGCGCACCAGGCGCGGCGAGCTCACGATCAGTCGTCCTTCGCCCGGGTGGCGTTGGCCTGGGCGATCAGCGCCGTCAGCTCGGCCGCGCGCTCGGTGGTGCGGTCGAACTTGAAGTGCAGCGTCGGCACGGTGTGGATTTGCAGGCGCTTGAACAGGCCGTTGCGGATGAAGCCGGCGGCTTCGTTCAATGCCGTCTCGCACGCGGCCGCATCGCCGACCAGGACCGAGAAGAACACGGTCGCGTGGGCGTAGTCCGGCGTGACCTCGACCGCATGGATCGTCACCATGCCGATGCGCGGATCCTTCAGGTCGCGGATCAGCTCGGCGACGTCGCGCTGGATCTGGTCGGCGACGCGAAAGCCGCGGTTCGGAATCGATCGTTTGTGTCGCATGGATGGGTCCTCGAGAGGCCCTCAAAGGACAGACCCCGCCGTCTTTCGGAGGGCGGGGTCTGGGGGATGAGGCCGTAGTCCGCTCTACAAGGTTCGAGCCACTTCCTTCACCTCGAAGAACTCCAGCTGGTCGTTCTCCTTGATGTCGTTGTAGTTCTTCAGCTTGATGCCGCACTCGAATCCGGCCGCCACCTCGCGGACATCGTCCTTCATCCGCCGCACCGACTCGACCTCGCCGGTGTAGATGACGACGTTGTCGCGCAGAAGGCGGAAGCGGGCGCCGCGGCGCACCACCCCGGCGGTGACCATCGAGCCGGCGACCGTGCCGATCTTCGAGGCCACGAACACGGTGCGGATCTCGGCCGTGCCGATCGTCTCCTCGCGCTGCTCGGGCGCCAGCATGCCGGTCATCGCCGCCTTGATCTCGTCGACCGCGTCATAGATGATGTTGTAGTAGCGGATGTCGACGCCGTTGCTCTCCGCCAGCTTCCGCGAGCCCGCGTCGGCGCGGACGTTGAAGCCGACGATCACGGCCTTCGAGGCGATGGCGAGGTTGATGTCGCTCTCGCTGATGCCGCCCACCGCCGCGTGCACGATCTGCACCTTGACCTCGTCGGTCGAGAGCTTGAGCAGCGACTGCGCCAGCGCTTCCTGCGAGCCCTGCACGTCGGCCTTGACGATCAGCGGCAGCACCTGCTTGGCGCCCTGACCCATCTGGTCCATCATGCTTTCGAGGTTCGCGGCCTGGCGCTTGGCCAGCTTCACGTCGCGGTACTTGCCCTGACGGAAGGTCGCGATCTCGCGCGCCCGGCGCTCGTCGCCGAGCACCATGAACTCGTCGCCGGCCTGCGGCACGTCCGTCAGGCCCTGGATCTCCACCGGAATGGAAGGTCCCGCCTCGGTGATGGGCTTGCCGTCTTCGTCGAGCATGGCGCGCACCCGGCCGAAGCTCGAGCCCGCGAGCACGACGTCGCCGCGCTTGAGCGTGCCGCTCTGCACCAGCACGGTCGCGACCGGGCCGCGGCCCTTGTCGAGCTGCGCTTCGATGACCAGGCCCTTGGCCATGCTGTCCTTGGGCGCCTTGAGCTCGAGCACCTCGGCCTGCAACAGCACCTGCTCGAGCAGGGTGTCGATGCCCTGCCCTGTCTTGGCCGAGACCGGCACGAACGGCGAATCGCCGCCGAAGTCTTCCGGCACGACCTGCTCGGCCACCAGCTCCGACTTCAGGCGCTCGATGTTCGCCTCGGGCTTGTCGATCTTGTTCATCGCCACGACGATCGGCACGCCGGCCGCCTTGGCATGGGCGATCGCCTCCTTGGTCTGCGGCATCACGCCGTCATCGGCGGCGACCACCAGGATGACGATGTCGGTCGCCTTGGCGCCGCGCGCACGCATCGCCGTGAAGGCGGCGTGGCCCGGGGTGTCGAGGAAGGTGATCATGCCGCGCGGCGTCTGCACGTGGTAGGCGCCGATGTGCTGCGTGATCCCGCCCGCCTCGCCCGCGGCGACGCGGCTGGTGCGGATGAAGTCGAGCAGCGAGGTCTTGCCGTGGTCGACGTGACCCATCACGGTCACGACCGGCGCACGCGTCACCGCCTCGTGCTGCGAATCGGCATCGGTCTCCTCCTCGAGGAAGGCGTCCGGGTCGTCGAGCTTGGCGGCCATCGCGGTGTGGCCCATTTCCTCGACGACGATCATCGCCGTCTCCTGGTCGAGCTGCTGGTTGATGGTGACCATCTGGCCCAGCTTCATCAGCTGCTTGATGACCTCGGAGGCCTTGACCGACATCTTGTGCGCCAGGTCGGCGACGCTGATCGTCTCCGGGATGTGCACTTCCTGCGCCTGGAACTCGGCCGGGGCGACGAACGAGCTCGGCGCGCCGTCGTTGCGCTCGCCACGGCGGCCGGCGCGCGGTGCCCGCCAGCCGGCACGTCCGGCGCCCGGGGCGCCGCGCGGGGCGGCCTTGAGGGCGCGCTTCTTGGCGGCGTCGTCGGCCCAGCTCGAGCTGAGCTTCTCGGACTTGATCGACTTCTTGTCGCCGGGCTTGGCGGCCGTGCCGGGCGCAGCGGCGCCGGGCGTGCCCGCCTTCTTGTGGATCGTGCCCTTGATGGCTTCCTTGCCGGCCTCGGCCGGCTTGGCCGGCTCTTCCGGCTTTTTCGCGACGAGCACCTTCTTCGGCGCGTTCATCATCGTCCGGATCGCGGCGGCCTCGTCTTCCGCGGCCTTGCGGCGCTTGGCCAGGTCGGCGGCGCGCTGCTTTTCCTCGTTCTCGATCGTTCCGGCCTTGACGACGCGCAGCGCCGGCTTGACCGGCTCGGCAGCGGCCGGCTTGGCTTCGGGTGCCTTCGCCTCGGCGGGCTTGGCTTCCGCGGGGGCGGCCGTGAGCGGTCCGGCGGCGGCCGCGGCAGCGGCTTCGGCGGCGGCCTTGGCGGCCGCTTCCCGGACACGCAGCTCGGCGGCTTCGCGCTCGGCGCGTTCCTGCGCCTCGCGGCGCCGCTGCTGCTCCTTCAGCTCTTCTTCCTGGACGCGCAGGCGCTCGGCTTCGGCATGGGCCTCTTCCTCGCGGCGGCGGAGTTCCGCCTCGTGCGACTCGGCCGCGGCCGGATCCTCGGTCGGAGCGGCGGTGTCGTCGCGCTTGACGAAGGTGCGCTTCTTGCGCACCTCGACCTGGATGGTGCGGGCCTTGCCGCTCGAATCGGCCTGCTTGATCTCGCTGGTCGACTTGCGCGTCAGCGTGATATTCTTGCGCTCG
>Ga0207644_10001365_pt1 | contig 15706 bp, 17 predicted proteins | sample KBSS73metaG_FD_184326 | JGI IMG/M metagenome (GOLD analysis project Ga0207644, IMG submission 184326) | Switchgrass rhizosphere microbial communities from Kellogg Biological Station, Michigan, USA - KBS S7-3 metaG (SPAdes) (version 2) | ecosystem: Host-associated > Plants > Roots > Rhizosphere... | reverse complement strand
GCCGCGATTGGGAACGTCCAATGACGCAAACAACGGTCATTTGTGGGTCCGCTGGAGCCCCTTCTCCCAGGTCTGGCCTGATCGGACATGGCGGACCTTTCGGATTTGATGCCAAAAAGCTGTAAGTGGCATTTCATCTGCTGGGCTTCGCCGACACGGATGATGATTGCGAGGTCCGATATTCGCACTGTTCGTGCTGAGAAGAATATCTATACTTCTTTAACCAGAATAGACCTAACTTAGAGTGTTGCCAATTAACCCAAATTTCTTAAACTTTCGCTTGCTCAGGTCTTCCCTCTTACGCGGCGACATTACCGCAGATTTCTCAGTGGATCACGTGCAAGTTCCGTTATACGGTCGGTCTAAAAAAGCCTGTAGTTTGGAAGGTTGCCATTCCAGCATGCGCAGCTCTCCGGCCTGTGACACCACCGCCGCGCGCTTAGCCTGTACGTCCATGGCGACCAGCCACAAACCAAGATCCACTTTGGATAGACAACGGCCAGTGGCCGCGGAAAGCCTGCCAGGCGTCCCTTTTACCTGCACCAAATGAAACGCTCCGTCACTGCCAGATAGGGCCAACAGCCGCCCCGACTGTACCCAGCGTGCCGTCCGAATCGCGTCATCGAATTCGTTGGAGGCGCCCAGCGGAGTTGCCATCAATCCCTCTATAGGGATGCGCTTGGCGCGCTGGCGATCGTCAAGCTCCAGGATGGCCCCGCTCGAACTGAACAGCAGTGCACGCCCGTCTAGGGGAAGAGCCGCATTGATGCCCCTGAGATCGTCGGGAAGGCCATAACAGAATTTGGTGATCCTCCAGCCAACATCGTTCTTTTCGAGGAGCACACACTGGGGCACCTCCCCATTACGAAAATCGCGGCCCACGGCCAAGACTCGACCAGGCGCGATCTCGAATGCCGACCTCGCTGTAAATTGCGCGCTCTCGCGAGGCTTCCCGTCCGCCTTCACGAGGTGACAGCCGGAGCCCGAGACAACGCAGGTGCCACCCTCCCCGTAAAGAATGAGGTCACCAGTGGATGTGCGAAACCCGCCTTCGACTTGGTTGGTGATGACCCTGCCCGTTTGCGAAGTGGGCAGCATTTCCTGGCTCGCGTCGATGGCCCGCTCAGTCGTCCATAGCGAGGGTCCTGTCTCGTGTTTCAGCAGAAGGGCTCCACCAGCACTCAGACGAAGGAGATAGTCGGAGTCAGCCAACCAAGTTATGCCGCGGACGGACTGCTGGCCGAGGCCTCTGAACTCGACTTTCCCGCACTGAGGCGTTTGGCCTGGTAACATCGCGCATAAAGCCTTGCGCGTGGCATTCCAGCTGACCAGTTCGCCACTGGCTCCGAATGCCGCTCCAATCCAAAGGCTCGCATCGTCAGCCGCTGGTCTGCTGGCGTCGACTTGTGTTTGCCCGTTCGAGCGGCAGCTCCCTGACGTCGGATCTTCGGGCAGGCGATACTTGGCTTGGCCCATGTATCGGTCAACGAAAGCCGTTCTCGCGAGATCATGATCCTTTATTCTGGGGTCTGCAGTGAGGAAGCTGCTCTTAGCAAGGATTGAAGCATAGCTCGTGGCGGTCGCGCGATTGAAGAAATGTTGCTCGTCAGTGATAAGCCCCACGACCACCGGCATTCCATTGCGCACAGTCCAAACCGCAGACCCTGACACGCCCTTGACCACAGCTGGTCTGCAGCGATCGAGAAAGATCTGCGTGCCGCAAGCTGTCTGAACATGGCAGGTGTAGCGTCTTTCGGGCCCATCGACGATGACGCTTTGAAGGGTCACGGCGGAGCGCGGGAGTAATTCAGGGGGAACTTCGCTTACTGCTGGCGATGCCGAAGGGCCGATCGGGAGGAAAGCGAAGTCCATGACAACGGCCTGCCGACGCGACGACAGGCTGCCCCCGCGCATAGCCACCTCGATCGCGTCATGACCCAGAATGCGCTTGCTGCCGTCGGCGAGCTCAATCTCAAGATCCGCATGTGCATGACTGGCATCGGCCAGATCGAAAATGCAATGGGACGCCGTCAAAACTCGCAAATCGGCAGTGGGATCCCGGGATCGCACGAGCATTCCGCCGCACCAGGGCTCCCGTCCCTGTCCGGCGTGGTCGTCGATCCGAATGGAAACCCATTCGACGCGAGGGGGCATTCCTATCGACGCCGAATAGAGCGCCGAACTAGCGAATGCCCCACCCGCAAGAACGGTGAGTTTCTTCCAAGCCCGCACTTAAATTGCTCGAAGTCGATTGCAGCCTGTCGGGAGCGTTCCGCGCTTCATGAAAGCGATTGACCTGATCTGGCTTGTCTCAGCATCCTCGCCAGCGGCCACCGTGACCAGAGCATCGAACTGATCAATCGCTTTGGTAGGATCGCCCTTGAACAGATTGATCAGCGCGGGAATGCCGTATTTCAGCAGCGTATCAACGATCCATACGCCGAATGTTGGCTTGCTGTCCGCCTTGGAAACCACCGTGCAGACCGTGCCTGCTTGCCGGCCTTTTCGATCGCCATATCGAATGCGCTCGAGGATAAGGCCAAGCTGATTACGCTTGTTACTGTTGGCGGTGTCCATGGTGTCGAGACTGCGCAGGGTGACCGCCTGACTCGTATTCATGTCTACTAAGATCGTCCTGGCCGATCCCTTGTAGTACATGAATGAACCCGCCAAACCTTTGAAAAACGCGTCGGTTGGGTCCGAATAGGTATGAAACGGCGCATGGTTGCCTTTATCAGCCGATCGAAACGCCTGAATTAACGTTTCAATCGTGGGACAGAATTGATCAGCGGAACGCCCTGCGACTTTGGGCGCGTTTTCTACGATCTTCGCACAGGATGCCCCGCCGGTGCTCGGCGCAACAGAAGCTGCAGCGGTTGATTGTGCCGAGGCCATTGGCGCCGCCGCTAGCATCGCGATCAAAGTCAAAATGGACGTAATAGATAAATTACGAATCATCTCGATTCCCCCCAGTGTTCGAGATGACAACATCGCGTACTGGCGATGTCAATCGATACTCTCATATTTCACATTTTTACGAGTGAAGACTTATCCTAGCGAAGTTCTTACGCTATGTCTTTCCCCAGGGACGGGAAAATCTGACTCAATATGCCGCACGAGGCGCCCGTCAATAACGTTGCGCCATTGGAAAAAGTCCTTGGGAGCCCAGCGATGCACGTACAGTGTTTCATAGAGGCGGATCAGCAGTTAAGACGCCCAAGGGAGTCCGAGCCTGCTTAGAACGCAGCTCGCTTGCTACTGTCGAGGGGCGCGCATTATATCGAACGAGTGGTGCAAAAAACGTATAAGAACATCTCACAAAAGTGAATTCGGAACTGCGCTCACCGAGTAAATTTAAATAGCATGCCCCGATTTTTTGTCGGATACGAATTTCACTTCAGGTGCAAATGGTTGCACGGGATCGTTCTCATAACTTACTGGGAACATCTCGCCACGAGAGCAATGTCGCATTGTTGGCTGAATGGACGACCGCTTATGAGGACAACGCCTAAGACGAGGAGGGTCCACTATATTGGCACTTCCGCCGAACGCTTTGAAGAAGTTCAAATGACTGCTTCTGTGAGACTGCGACGTTCGGGCTGCCAGAAAGGAACGGCTCAATTTGGTCGACTGCCGCCGGAAGCGAACGCCGGATTGCTGGGACAAATCCGCCGTTCCTTGATGCACAGTCGTGTGGCGGCTTTCGGAGCACCACCTGCCGGTCGGTTATCGATCCAAAGGAGGTTGATGGCCCCGGTAATTTCTACGAAGCGACCGTGGTTACTGATGTTGCGCCGGGTATGACTGGGTTCGAGCAGGAGAACTTCGGGCCGGTCGTCGCGATCACGATCGCCGACGACGTCGAGCATGCCATCGAACTGGCCAACGCCAGCGACTATGGTCTGGGCGGCCATCTGTGCACCGCCGACACCGCGCGCGCGAAACGCATCGCCCGGCGGCTGGAAACGGGCGGCGTCTTCATCAACGGCTTCAGCGCGTCGAACACCCGTATCCCGGTCGGCGGCGTCAAGAAGAGCGGTTACGGCCGCGAGCTCTCGCGCTGTGGATTGCGAGAGCTCACAACGCCCAAGCGGTATAGACGAAATTCGCCGGCTAGCCCGATCAGGGGCTCGTGTGTATCTCCTGTGCAAAGCCGCCCGGCGCTTGGGAGGGCGCACGTATGCGTGCCCTCCCGACGGTGGGTGATCGGAAGCAGTGGTCGCGGCGGGGGCTGATGGGAAGAGGCGGTGGTCTAACGCGTCGGTTCAAGACGATGCAGGTTTGGCAAACCGAAGCGCCATGCCTGCGCGAAGACCGATCATCCGGATCTCCTCGACGCAAAGGGCTGAGCCAGCAGCGCGACGCCGATCCAAAGCTTCAGGTTGCGCATCGCGGCCGTCTCAGCTTGCAGAAACGGGATGGAGGATGAAAGCGGTCCGCTCGGCGAGATCGTTGATCGCGGCGAGATAGGCCTGGAAGTGCGGCGTCGCGCGGTGTGCCGCGACGGCGTCGGCATCCACGTAAAGCTCGTCCAGGAAGAAGCGTTCCGGCGAGCTCTGGTCTTGCCACAGGTCATAGCGCAGATTGCCGGGCTCGGCCCGGCTGGGGGCGAGCATACCGTCGAGCAGGGCGCGCAGCCGGTCGGAGGCACCCGCGCGTGCGGTGAGAAGAGCGACGACTTTCACGGGAGCGGTCATGGTGGTGATCCTTCTGGAAAGGCGGGAGACGGGGCGCATTCGCAGCGCCCCGCCCGTCATGCGTGTGCTCATGCCCGAACGGCGGAGCGGCCGAGCGCCTCGATCAGCGCCTTGGCGAGTGCATGGTCGGAAGCCGGGTTCTGCCCGGTGATGAGTTCGCGATCGACCACTACGTTTGACGCGAAGTCCGTCGCGGTGACCGAGACCTCACCGCCCGCGAGCGTCAGCGCCTTAGGCATATCGAAGGGCAGTTCGCCCTTGAGCAGATGCGCCTCGGCAACCTTTTCCTCGCTCGCGGAGAACACCGTCATCCGATACCCGGCATAGATCCAGCCCTCTGCGAGATCGGCGGCCTTCCCATCGTCGCCGTCGATCAGCGCCGCCCGGAACGCGGGCGCGTCGGAAAGCGCGGCGGCGATGACGACCGGACCGTGGCAGAGCAGCGCCGTCGGCTTCGCGGCGCCGTGGAAGTGGCGCAGGATGGCACCGGCATCACGGTCCTGCATCAGATCGACCACCGGTGCGTGGCCGCCGGGTACGAAGACGCCGGCATAATCGTCGAGACCGGCGGCGACCACCGAGCGCAGCGTGCGCACCGCGTTCATTGCGGGATGTTCGGCGAAGAAGCGCTTGGCCCGGTCATAGGCGGCCTGGTCGCCGCCGAAATGGTCGATCGTGTCGGAGACCGCGTCGATGTGCGGCTTGGTACCGTCAGGTGTGGCGAGCACGACCTCGTAGCCCGCGTCGATCAGCGCCAGCGCGGGCACGGCCGTCTCGTTGAGATACTGGCCGATCGTGGCCGAGCCGCCGCCGCGCAGCTCGATCTTCGTCGCATTGGAGCCGAGGATAAGGACTTTCGTTTTGGTCATCTGAGCCTCCGTTGTGCAGCAATGGCTGCCGCTGAGGGAAACATGGACCCCGACGACATATTCGAGAAGTTTATTGTCTTGATGTTAGATATGCTCACGGCAATATCTCTCGATGCGCTACGATCTCAATCTGCTGCCGATCTTCGTCGCCTTGATGGAGGAGCGCAGCGTCACGCGCGCGGCGGAGCGCGTCGGCATGACGCAGCCGGCGCTCTCCAACGCGCTGTCTCGTCTCAGGCTGATGCTTCAGGATCAGCTCTTCATCCGCGAGCGCTACGGCGTCCAGCCGACGCCGGTCGCGCTGGAGTTGGCGCCCGCCATCGCCGACGCGCTGGCGCGGCTCGACGACGCGGTGCTGGGCCAGCAGGCGTTCGATCCGGCGCAGGCCGAACGCCTCTTCACCATCGCGCCCAACGGATATGTCGAGTTCGTGCTGGTGCCGGCGGTGGTGGCGCGGCTCCAACAGGCTGCACCCGGCATCAAGCTGCGGCTGACCCCCTATGGCAATGATCTCGTCGAGACCGGTGTGGTTTCCGGCACGACCGCGCTGGTGCTCGGCCGTATCGTCGATCCGCCCGACAATCTCGTCGTCCAGCATCTGATGGACGAGGGCCTCGCCTGCGCCGTGCGCGCGGACCATCCCGAGGTCGGCGATGCGCTGACCCGCGAGCAGTTCGAAAGTCTGAAACACGTCAACATCGTGCCGCCCGGCCGGATGCGCGCCGGCCTTTTCCAGGCACTCGCGCAGCAGCAGCTCAAGCGCAATGTCGCGATTTCGGTGACCAACTTCTTCGCGGTCGCGGAGATGGTGGCAGTGACCGACTATTGCGCGACGCTGCCCGCGCTCATCTGCCGGCGGCTGTCTCAGGACGCGCGACTGCGGATCCTGCCCGCGCCTGTCGACCTTGGCACCTTCCCGGTCGAGATGGCCTGGCACGTCCGCTACCGTCACGATCCCGCTCATCGCTGGCTGCGGTCACTGATTCAGGACGTCGCAATGGAGCTGAAAGGCGGTTCCACGCGATAGCCCGGCAAGGCCGTCGCGCGCGCGTCTCGCGACGATACGGCGCTATGGCATCAGCCCGGCGGCGCGATATGTGTCGATCAAAGTGTCGAACACCGAAATATCCGCGCGGCTCCTCGCCATCAGTTGCGCGCCCGCGACCGAAGCAAAGATGGCGCGCGCCCTGGCGTCGGCCTCGGCGTCCGTTTGCGACAGCCGCGCCGAGACGAGCATCCTGGCGATCCACGCGATGTTGACGTTAGCAAAGGCCAGTACCTCTGCCTTCACCTGATCGGGCAGATCGTCATGTTCCGCCCCCATGAAGCTGCCGAGGCACAGCCGATTCTCGCTTTCGAGCGATCTGCGGAATACCTCCGGGTAGCGGCGGAGCGCCGCTTCCGCATCCTTCTCCGCATCCTCGATGCTGGTAAGGTTGGCGGCGGCATCCTCCCAATAGCGCTTGGCGACGGCGGCGCCGAGTTCCGCCTTGCTGGCGAAATGATGATAGATGCTGGCCGGCTTGATTCCGACCCGCTCCGCCAATTCGCGGAAGCCCATCCCGTTATAGCCATGTGCCTGCGCGATGCGCTTCGCCTCGGTCAAGATGACCTCTTTTGCGTTGGTACTCATATGCCTCGCACTCTGCCTATCGATCGTTAGTTAGGCATTGACGACTGAAAACGAAAGTCCTAATCCACAAGCCTAACGAACGGTAGGTAGGATAAATGCAATGAGCAGTGAACTGGTATTCTCGGACGCAACCAAGCTGGCCGAACTGATTCGCACCAAGCAGGTCTCGCCTGTCGAAGTGGTCCAGGCGCATCTCGATCGCATCGCCGCGGTCGATCCCAAGGTGAACGCGATTGTCACTGTCGCCGACAGTGCGTTGCAGGCGGCCCGGGCTGCCGAGGCGGCGGTGCTGGCCGGCGACGACCTCGGCGCGCTGCATGGCGTGCCCTTCACCACGAAGGACTCGATCGATACGGCGGACGTGGCGACGCAACGCGGCTCGCCGATCTTCAGGGGCCGTGTGCCCGATGCCGATGCGACCAGCGTCGCACGACTCAAGAAGGGAGGCGGTATTCTGCTCGCTAAGACCAACCTGCCCGAATTCTCCTACTGGATCGAAAGCGACAATCTGCTTTCGGGCCGCTCCAACAATCCCTGGGACCTCAGCCGGACTCCGGGTGGTTCCAGCGGCGGCGAGTCTGCCGCAATTGCGGCGGCGATGTCGCCGCTCGGCCTTGGGACCGACCTCGCCATCTCCGTTCGCGGACCTGCAGCGCAGACGGGTATAACGTCGATGAAGGCAACCCACGGACGCGTGCCGATGACCGGCATCTGGCCCCGTGCGCCGCGCCGGTTCTGGCATGTGGGCCCAATGGCTCGCTCGGTACGTGACGTGGCGCTCGCCTTTTCGCTGCTGGCGGGACCTGATGGACAGGATGCTTTTGCCACCAGCAGCGTTCAGTTCGACAACGGCATCAGCCAGCAGCCATTCCGCCAGTTGCGCGTCGGCTGGATGGTCGGCCCCGGCTTCGGTCCGGTCGATCCAGAAGTGGCCGCTACGGTAAGAGCGGCTGCGGAGGCGCTCAGGAATACGGGCGTGTTCGTCGAGGAAGTTGGCATTCCCGCGCTCGAACGCGACTTCGCGCTCGACGTGTTCAACCGCCTCCACGTCATGGAGATGCAGCCCGCTTTCCGTGACGCGGTAGCAGGGCACGAAGACCAAATGTACAAGATGTCGAAGACCATGCTGTCTCTGCCCGAGACCTCGCTGAAGGACTTCATCGAAGCCGAGCAGGCCGCCGAGCGGTTGCGCGATGGTTACGCCGATTACTTCTCGCGCTATGACGCGCTGATCACCCATGTGCTGCCAATCCCCGCGCACAAACATGGCGTTGAGGAATTCACGATCGACGGGCAGACGGTCGATGCGACGTATCTGCAGGGAGCCACGGTGCCACTTAACGTGACAGGGCTGCCCGGCTTGGCGATGCGGTTCGGGACGAGCAGCGAGGGGCTGCCGATCAACGTGCAGATCGTCGGCAAATGGCAGGCTGAGTCCACCATCCTGCACGTGGCCTCGCTTCTTGAGAGCGTGAGCCCGGTTCGCGGCCTCGTTCCCGACCTCTGAGAGACGTGCGGCCCGCGCGTTAGAACCTACCGCGCGGGCTGCGCCTCTGGACCTCGCAAGGAGCTGATGATGATTGATGTCGTTCGTCTTGAAGAGGCGGGAGGCCCGGAGGTGTTGAAGCTCGATCGGGTGGCACCGCGGCAGCCCGGTCCGGGAGAGGTGTGGCTCGAACAGCGTACGATAGGGGTGAATTACCTCGACGTCACCCAGCGGAACGGCGCCTTGCCGATTCCGCTGCCGAACGGACTTGGTCTCGAAGGCGCGGGCTATGTTCGCGCAGTCGGCGCGGGCGTGACGAATGTCGCGATCGGAAATCGGGTCGCCTATGCGCTCGGACCTCTAGGGAGTTACGCAAGTGAGCGTTCATACCCCGCCGAGCGCCTTATCCATCTTCCCGGCGGGATCAGCTTCACCGACGCGGCGGCGACGCTGTTCAAGGGACTGACGGCGCAATATCTGATCAAGAGCACCTATCCGGTCGCCCCCGGCACCGTCATATTGCTTTACGGCGCTGCCGGTGCGGTCGGGCAGATAATGGCGGCTTGGGCCACGCACCTGGGCGCGACGGTCATCGGAGTCGTCTCCCGCCGTTCAAGTATCGCGCGCGCACAGGCCGCAGGTAGCGAACATGTGCTCGTCTGGGGCGAGTGCGACGTTCCCGCCGAGGTGCGCCGGCTCTCTCGAGGCGAAATGGCGCATGTCGTCTATGACGGCGTCGGCAAGCCGACCTTCGAGGCTTCGATCGACAGCCTGCGCTCGCGCGGCATGATGGTGTCGTTCGGAGCATCGTCGGGCGCGCCCGACGCCGTGGCGCTCGGCACCCTTAACAAGAAGTCGTTGTTCCTGACCCGACCGGGGCTGGCGGCGCATATCACCGACCTGCGGGAATATCGGGAGCGGGCACGAGACGTGTTCGACGCGTTGACGAGCAAGGTCTTCGCGCCGAATATCTGGCGTGAAGCGCCCCTTTCGGACGTCGTTGAGGTCCATCGCCTATTCGATGCGGGCGCGAACGAAGGGGCGATCGTACTCACGCCTTGAGCTGTCAGCTAATCAGCCTACGCGGACGGCGGCTCAATGATCGTCTTTGGGGCAGATTGCCGACCCGCCGCTTCGCGCAGGCTGACGGCAGCTTTCAGCGTGAGCCGACATATCGAGCGTTGGATCGGACCGGGGAGTTTTGGTCGACAGCCGCTGCTTTGGGTTGGACGTCGGATCGGGGCTGCACCCGCCAACAAAGCTGCCGTCTGTGGATAGGAGCGATCCCATCAAAAGCGGCCATCGGTTCCTCAAGCCTGAGGCAAAGAAGCGACGGGAGGGACGAATCTATTGGCCTCGGCGCGCTGGGCAGCGCATTCCCTGGCGAGGAAATCCACCAACGCCCGCACCGAGGGCAAGAGCCCGCGGCGTGAGGGGAAGACGGCATGGACGATGCCTGCCCGCGGCCTCCAGGCGGGCAGGACGTGCACCAGCCGGCCCTCCCGAATATCGTCCCAGATAAAGATCGTCGGCAATTGCACGGCTCCCACGCCCGCAATGGCCGCGTGCCGAAGCGCGGACATGTCATCGGTAACCAGCCGCGGGGTGTGCGGTACTGTTGCGACCTGGCCATCGGCATGATGCAATTGCCAGGCGTGGTCCGGACGTGGCGGGCCAAGGTCCATACTGGCGAGGTTATGAAGGTCGGCGGGCGAATGCATTGAATCGTCGGCCACGCCGGGCGCAGCAACCAGGCACTGGGTGCTGTCGTCGAACCGGCGCATGACGAGGTCGGTCGGCTCCAGCGGCGGGAAGCGCACCCGCACGGCCAGATCGAGCCCCTCGGCAATCACGTCGACGCGGCGGTTGGTGCTTTCAAGATGCAGCTCGATTCCCGGATTCTGCATCATGAAGCGCGCAAAGAGTTCGCCGAACTGAAACGAAAGCAGCGCGGTGGGGCAGCTCAAGCGTATCACGCCCCGCGGCTCGCCGTGGACCCTCGCGACCGCCTGTTCGGCCGCTTCCGCTTCGACGAGCATGGCAACGCAACGTTCGTAAAACTCCCGCCCGATCTCGGTCACCGAGAAGCGCCGCGACGAACGGTTGAGCAGGCGAACACCGAGCCGTTCCTCGAGAAGGATCACCCGGCGGCTCAACTTCGACTTGTGAATACGCAAGGCGCGCCCTGCCGGAGCAAACCCGCCATGGTCGACGACAGCGGCGAAATATTGAAGGTCGTTAAGATCCCGCATCGTCCTTTTGGTAGGACGCTGCGTCGTGGCGCACAATCTTTATAGACCATCGTTGCGCATATAAGTCGGCCATCAAGGGCATTGCGCTGTTCAAGCGCATGCGGATTGGAGAACGAACATGGCCAAGAGGATTCTCGGCCGGTACGGCAACGACCGGCAGCACTGGGTGGGCGACGGCTTCCCTGTCCGCTCGCTGTTTTCCTACAATACGCTCGGGGCGCATATCAGCCCGTTCCTTCTGCTCGACTATGGCGGGCCGCATAATTTTGAGCCCACCGAGCGCCGGCGAGGCGTTGGCGAACATCCGCATCGTGGCTTCGAGACCGTCACCATCGTCTATGACGGCGAAGTCGAGCATCGCGATTCCGCTGGCAACGGCGGTGTGATCGGCCCCGGCGACGTCCAATGGATGACCGCGGCGGGCGGCATTATCCATGAGGAATATCATTCGCCGGGCTTCGCCAAGGTCGGTGGGCCGTTTCGCATGGTCCAGTTGTGGGTGAACCTGCCCGCGAAGGACAAGATGGCGGCCGGTGCCTATCAGGGGATCGCGAAGGCGGACATTCCCGTCGTCTCGCTTCCTGCCGGGGCGGGTAAGGCGCGCATCATCGCAGGCGAATATCGCGGAACGAAGGGACCGGCGAAGACCTTCACGCCGATCAATGTGTGGGATCTGCGGCTGAAGGGCGATGCCGATCTGACCCTCGATCTGCCCGAAGGCCACACCGCGATGATCGTGGTGCTTACAGGGCATGTGACTGTCGGCGACGGCCATCAGGCGGGCGAGGCAGAGGTCCTCCTGCTCGATCGCGAAGGAAGCGAAGTGCAGGTCCATGCCGACGGCGAGGCCATGCTGCTGATCCTGACTGGCGAGCCGATCGATGAGCCAATCGCGGGCTATGGCCCGTTCGTGATGAACAGCGATGCGGAAATCCGACAGGCCGTCGAAGACTTCAACGCGGGCCGCTTCGCCACGACACTGGAATGATCTCGCAGGCCGGGCGCAAAGGCGCGCCCGGCCTTTCTCCTTGCGGATGGGTTCGCGCTCGCCCTCCGCTTTTCATCGGAGCTTCGGCTCGACCCCGGCGCGCATATCCAACGAAGGAGAGACTTGGCAATGGCCAGCGACCCCATCCGCAACCCCCTGACCGATCAGCTGCTGACGCCCGAGAATTCGGCGCTGATCATCATCGACTACCAGCCGATCCAGGTCTCCTCGATCCGTTCGATGCCGCGAGAGGAGCTGGTGTTCAACATCACCAGCACGGCCAAGGCGGCGATGACGTTCGGCCTGCCGATCATCCATTCGACGGTGAACGTCGGCACGGGGCGCAACAAGCCGCCGATCCAGGAACTGCAGGACGTGATCGGCCACCTTCCGACTTATGACCGCACCTCGATCAACAGCTGGGAAGACACCGAGTTCAAGGACGCGGTGAAGGCGCTCGGTCGGCGCAAGCTGATCATGACGGCGCTGTGGACCGAAGCGTGCCTGACCTTCCCCGCGCTCGACGCGATGCAGGAAGGCTACGAGGTCTATGTGCCGGTCGATGCCGTGGGCGGCACCTCGCTCGCCGCGCACGAGACGGCGCTGCGCCGCATCGAGCAGGCCGGCGGCAAGCTGATCAGCCGGGTCCAGATGTATTGCGAACTCCAGCGCGACTGGGCGCGCGAGGCAACGGTGCCCGGCTTCATGGACGTGTTCGAGAGCTTCGACGGATTCAATCCGGAAAAGGCCGCCGCCAACGGCTGACGTGGGAACGGGCGGCGTTCGTGACGGCCGCCGCCCCGCCTCTTCGAGGAGGAAATCGAAATGAGCCAACTATCCGTCGTCGTCGGGCTACACGCCAAGGCAGGCAAGGAAGACGAACTGCGGCGCGACCTGTCCGCGCTGGTCGCGCCCTCGCGCAACGAAGAAGGCAATATCCGCTACGACCTGTTCGAGGATCAGGAACAACCGGGCCGGTTCGTCTTCGTCGAGGAATGGGCCTCGCCCGAACTGCGTATGCGGCATCACGAGCATGGCCCGCATATCCAGCATTTTCACGCCAACGGCATCGCCAACGTCGAAGCGCGGGAGTTCGCGCATGTTCTGAAGCGCGTTGTCTGACGCGGCATCGCGAACGAGTTTTCATCGCCTGGCGATTGGCAGGAAAAGACGCAAGACATGATCGATCTGAACGGGAAGCGCGCTCTGGTGACCGGTGGATCGCGCGCGCTATGTCGCGCGCCATGGCGAACCGGCAGGCCGCGTCGCCATGGCGATTCTTATTGCCGCCATTCCTCCGCTGATGCTGAAGACGGAAGGCAACCCGATGCAGGTGTTCGACGGATTCCGGACAGCGCTGGCCGCCAACCGCGCCCAGTTCTTCCGCGATGTGCCCTCCGGTCCTTTCTACGGCTTCAACCGCGACGGGGCGGAAGTCCGCGAAGGCATGATCCAGAACTGGTGGCGGCAGGCATGATGGGCAGCGCCAAGGCGCATTACGACGGCATCGAGGCGTTTTCCGAGACAGACCAGACCGAGCATCTCAAGGCCATGACCGTGCCGACGCTCGTGCTGCACGGCGAGGACGATCAGATCGTCCCGATCGCGGCATCGGCGGATAAGTCCATCAAGCTTCTGCCCGATGGGACGCTGAAGACCTATCCGGGCTTGTCGCACGGGTTGTTCGCCGCCTATCCAATCGCATCAACGCCAACATCCTGACCTTTATCGAGAGTGATCGCTTATGAGCGGAGTGGAAAATAATCCCGCCGAAAGTCGGTTCGAGCTGGAGATCGACGGCACCCATGAGATAGCCGCCGCCTATTATCGCATGAAAGGCGACCGGTTCGTCCTCACCCATACGATCGTCCCCGACCGGTTCTCCGGCCGCGGGATCGGATCGACGCTGGCGCGCGGCGTGTTCGACGAGATCCGCGCGAGCGGTCGCAAGGTGATCCTGGTCTGCTCGTTCATGACCGCCTTCTATGCCCGCCATCCGGAATATGCGGATATCGTGGTGGGCGCAGGCGGATCGGGAGAGCCGGCATGATCGAGTTGGTCATCGACCAGCGCCGCCGCGACCTGGGCGGCGGCTTTGCGGTCGGACGGGTGCTTCCCTTTGCGAAACGACGCATGGTCGGCCCCTTCACCTTCTTCGACCATATGGGTCCGATCGATTTGCCCGCGGGGATCGATCGCAGCATGGATGTGCGCCCGCATCCGCATATCGGCCTCGCGACCGTTAGCTACCTATTCTCGGGCGAGATCATGCATCGCGACAGCCTGGGCTACGAACAGCCGATCCGGCCGCAGGAGGTCAACTGGATGACTGCCGGCAGCGGCATCACCCACAGCGAGCGGCTGGAGCATGCGCGTGCGCACGGCGATCGCCTGCACGGCATCCAGGCCTGGGTTGCGCTGCCGGACGGGCAGGAGGAGATCGCGCCGTCCTTCTCGCATCATGCGGGCAGCGACCTCCCGCAATGGGAGGAGGCAGGCGTGCGCGGTCACCTGATCGCCGGAAGCGCTTACGGCCTGGCCGCCGGCGCAAGAACGCTTTCGCCGCTGTTCTACGCCCATCTCGACATGGCGCCGGGCGCGACCGCCGAAATCCCCTCTGGGCACAAGGAACGCGCGCTCTATGTGGCAGCGGGCGCGGTCGAACTCGACGGCGCGCGCTACGAAGCGGGCAAGATGCTGGTCCTCGGCGCGGGTGCCTCAAGCTTCCGCGCGTCCGAGCAATCGACCGTCATGGTGCTCGGCGGTGAGCCGGTCGGCGAGCGTTTCCTCTACTGGAACTTCGTCTCCTCCTCTAAGGAGCGGCTGGCCCAGGCGGCCGCAGACTGGAAGGCGGGACGGATGAAGCTGCCCGACGCGGACGACGCGGAGTTCATTCCGCTGCCGGACGACCCCGCATCACCGGCACCGGCGATGTCATGAGGCGATCAGGTAGTTGCCGGATGCCTCCGCTATCGCCCGCGCACATCGCGGGGCTGACGTGCCAGCGTTTCGCACCCGCGCGTCTGCTTCGGAAACAGGTGAAAGCCCGTTTGCCGTCCGCGTCGAAAGGGGAGCCATGATCTGGTGTGAGACGAGCCAGTCGATGCGGGTGGCAGCGGCCTCGGCCCTAGCCCAAGGCGGTTTCCGGATGAGAAGGTTCGATACCGCCGCCTAGCCTGTCACCGAACCGGCCGTCGTCTGGGAGAGACCGGCCGCATTCGATCAGGCCAGCGCCTTGAGCACCGCTTTGGCCAGCGGCATGCTCGATGCCGGGTTCTGCCCCGACAGCAGGTTGCTGTCTGTGACGACATACGGGCCCCAGTTGGGTCCCTTTTCATATACCGCGCCGGCGTTGCGCAGCGTCTCCGCGAGCAGCCACGGCGCGTTGTCGGCGGTGCCGAGTTCGACCTCCTCTTCGTCGCTGAACGCCGTCATACGCCGACCCGCGAACAGCCAGTCACTGCTTTCGCTGCGCGTTGCGAGCAGCGCGGCCTGGCCGTGGCAGACCGGGGCGATAATCTGTCCGGCGCGGTCGGCTTCCACGAGAATGCGACCCATGTCGGCGTCCTTGTAGAGATCCTCGACGGGACCGTGCCCGCCCGGGATGACGATCGCGTCATAGTCGGCGGTGACGACTTCGGCTAGCACCAGTGGATTCGCCAGCCGGTCGGCAATCGCGTCGAGATAGCGTCGATAATGTTCAACATTCTCCTGGCCGACAACGCTTGGATTCTTACTGTGCGGGTCGATCGTCGGGGCGACGCCCCCGGGAGTGGCGATA
>Ga0207644_10001363_pt1 | contig 15719 bp, 11 predicted proteins | sample KBSS73metaG_FD_184326 | JGI IMG/M metagenome (GOLD analysis project Ga0207644, IMG submission 184326) | Switchgrass rhizosphere microbial communities from Kellogg Biological Station, Michigan, USA - KBS S7-3 metaG (SPAdes) (version 2) | ecosystem: Host-associated > Plants > Roots > Rhizosphere... | reverse complement strand
GTCTCGCCTCGCGAACTTATATGTTCCGAACGCAGTGAGTGTCGTGCCCATCGACGATTTCGTAAGAGGAGTCGATTCGAGACGGGCCCGAAAGGCGGACCGCGAGATGTTGTCGCGCGTCAATCCAGTGTTAGATCCGTTGATGCTAACGCCATTACGAAATGCTGCCGTTCACTCCGCATGGGGTCGCGGGAAAAAGGACTTGCCGCCTGGGATCGCGAAGAAACTTTTCGACACGACAGTTGTCACCAGCTCGGATCCAATAGTTCCGCATTATCGACAAGATTTAAAGCGAACGATGCGTGTTGAGTCAGTGGATGAACGTTCCAGTCGCAAGTTCAATGTGCGAGACGAGCGTGGAGGTAGAGGTGGACCAGACGCAGCGCAAGCGCCTGATCAAACTCGAGCTTCTGATCGAGAAAGGAATCCGGGCCAAGCTCGGCAGGAGGAAAAGCGTGCAGCAGAAGTTCAGCAGCAACAGCAACGTGTAGAGAACTCCGTGCGTGAAGCTCAATCCGGCCGTGGTAATCGCGGTAATCGCGTCTTTGTTCCTCAACAACAACAGCCGCAAGGCGAAAAAGTTGGACACAAGATGAAGGAGCAGCCGCAAGCAGCGCCGACGAGGGGGCAGGCGCGGCAGGAACAAGTGCCGCAGGCTGAGAGGCATCAGCAACAGCAACCGAGTTTTGCTCGACCGCGCGAACAACGTGCTGAAACAAAACCTGGACGGGGGAATCAGCGCTCTCAGCAACCGGCTCCAGTACAGCAACAGCAGCCGCAGGCAAACCCCGCACAGCAACGTGTGCAAAATCCGGGACGCGGTCGGTCGGAAATGAAGAAACAGGAGCGTCAAGGTACGCCTAATCCACAGGCGCAAAGTGCCCCAGGGAATAGTGCGGGAAATGGAAAAGGTGGCGGCAAAGGCCACAAGAAACCATAGCTTGGATATTTTGACTATTCGGAAGATTGGGTCGGACCTAGTTCAATACCATCCACGGCAGTGGGTGGATGGTTCAAGTCCAACCTACCCACATCCCAACGCCAGATTTTTGAATCCCACCCACGGCAGGGGTGGATGGTTCAAGTCCAACCTACACTACTAACCCAACGTCAGACTTTTGAATAAGAGAGGCTGGACTTGAACTATCTACCAACTGCCGTTGGTAGGATTTAGAGGTTGAGTTCAAACTCGGTGCAGGTTGGACTTGAAATATCTACCGACTCCCGTCGGTAGGATTTGAATACCAAAGTCGCGTCGCAGCTTTAACAGAAAATCGCAAAAAACCTCCGCCGTAAAAGAATAAACCGTTGAAACGGTTTTCAAGGAACAATCAGATTAGTATTTGCCCAAGCTGAAGCTTGGGCAGAATGAGACGAAGTCCTATCGAGTCGGCGAGTCGGTATTACAACTTGCCCTTCGTGCTTGGGCTGAATGGGACGAAGTCCTATCGAGTACGGCGAGTGGGTCTTCTCCATGCTGCCTTTCATGCTTGGGCTGAATGACCCGACGTGAAAGACCCACCACCCACTCCCGTTCGTGGTTGACCTTCCTTCCAATTAATCAATTTTTCGATCGAACGACATCTCGCGAATCGCAGTTGCAAGTTCTGCTTGTAAACGCGCACGGTCCTGATTCAACGCCAGCTTTTCTTTTTCAATCTGCTCGAGCTTGGTTTCCTGATCGTTTGCCTTCGTCACGTAACGCGTAATTAGCTGCTTTGCCTCGGCAGTCGACGTCAAAGTTTTTATGTTTTCGCGAAGACGTTGCTGATCCTGAGCGATTTCTGCCGCTTGCCGACTTGCCTCTTGAAGTTGACCATCAACTCTGCTGATTTGAGTTCTCAAGTCGATGAGCTTTTCTAACACCTTGCGAGTCCCGTCATCGATGTACCTACGTGAGATAAAAAAGTCGAGCTGTGCGCGAGTGAAATCTGATAATTGAAACGAGTCGTAGTCCTCTTTGCGCTCGGACACTGGAAATTGGATCTTTTGGTGCGGCGCGAGCGCTATCCGGAAACGGTAGTGCTTCGCAGTCTTCAGATCCGGCTGGACTGTATCCGCCGACAACTTCCAACTCGGATCGGTACCTATGGGATGTTCGACATATACGACGCGAGGCTGATCGGTTTGATTGACTAACGTGTAAACCTTGCGCCGAATGTTGTAGTAATAGGCAGCGGCAACACCGTCGTGCACCTTCAACATAAATGTTGGAAGCCGATCCTCATCATTGGTTACATTGATTAACGTTCCGAGATCGAGCGCAAACGAAATCAATCTCTCTTCACCTGGTTTCAGGCGCTCCATCAGGGCTTCACCCGCGTAAGCATCTCCGTCGATAACGGTCATCGATCCATCGTCGAGGGTCAGCGTCGACGTATTTTTTAATAGCATCCCGCTCATCGGGCGATTTGCAGGAGTCTGCTCATTGAATATCGATACTCGTTCCCCTTCCATTCTCGTTTGCAGGATCGGGATCAATGCGGAGCGATCACGCGGAACGGTTACCGGTTGCTCGATCCGGTATTCAAACAAATCACCGACCTCGCTCGCGCTCGTTTGAGCCTCTACGCCAGACTCGCCTCCGCTAACCAACTGAGAAATGGGAGCAGCAGACCTTGCCGCACCGGGGGTAAACGAAAGCAAACCTGCGACGTTGCGACCGTTGAGTGGCAGATTCTGAATCCGTTCCATCAAGAAGTTGTTACCCAGGGCCGCGTCATGGTTTGTGATCGTGACTGTCTCACTAACATTTCCGACCTCAAGTCCAACGTCATATTTCGTTCTTAAGCCAGCGACAACATTCAATTCCGTTACGAGACTCTTTTTGAAACCTTGCGCTGAAACATCTAATTGGTATTGCCCAGGCGCAAGATCAGGCGCGGAGAAAATTCCTTCGCTGTTTGTTGTGACTTGGAAACTCTGCCTGGTGTTGGTGTTCGTGATCGTAACAGTCGCCCCGGTTATGCGTGCATTGTTGGCATCCTTAACAGTTCCGTTTAGCGAACCAGTTGATGAAATACCAGTCTCACCGGGTTCATATGTCTGCGGTCGCATGTTCAGATCCTGCTGGAGCGGAATGACTGGACGGTACCGGTAGACTGGATTTTGAATTTGTTGGATGAACGATACCGGGGTTCCGGAGACAAGTGACAATTGAATTCCGTCCCAATCTTCTTCGCTAACGTTGTCGACAATTGCCCAACCCTGGAAGAACGGTTTGCCTTTATCGTCAAGAACTACCCGGTAGGTGGTCTTCCAGATGGGGGCGGCGATCGTGTAGCTCACCACCATTTCACGAGGACCAATGCCATCTGATGTAACGACAATAGTCTTGGCGTCTCTTCGACGAGCCGCGGCCGCCGCATGAGCAAACTCACTGAGATCCTTACGCGATCCTTCGTCCGCCAATTGCAGCGACCGTACTTCCGCCAGATCAAACCCCGAGACTTCTCCATTATCAGACGCAATGACTAATCGATGAGTGGTTACCGGTGGCTTGGTAGAATCGATTTGAGATTGCTTCGCCTCCACCGTCAAAATAGCGCCAGCGACAGTTCGCTTCGCAGTGCTTACAATTACGTGCGCACCCTGAAGCTGACTGAGCACTCCAGCCAGTCCTCCCCCGTTGTTCCCATCAGTTGCCGCCGAAATCGCGAATGGAATTTCCGACATCCGACTTGAAGTAGGAGCAGATGAGTTGTAACTCACCGCGCCTATCCGACCTTTACCCAAGTCGAGCACCACCATCGATTTCAAAACGTCATCAACCTGCGATTGCTTGAATGACAGACTTATCTCGGCGTGATTTGTAACGACTCCCCGACGCTCGATATATGCCACACCGTTGCTATAAAGAATCACGCGGCGAATTGGTAATGGCATTTCAGGAGTTTGAGGCTGCGATTTTGTTTGATTCTGAAAGCTCGCGATCGTTTTATTTCCGGATCGCTGAGTCGCTTGTTTTCGGTTGCTGCGAGATGTTTGTGGAACAACGACAACCGCGCATGCAAGTAGACAGATCGCGGCGCAGAGTAACGCGTACTTCATGAAAGGCCTCCTTGGCTGATTGAGTGAGCGTCGGGGAGACGGCTGGTGGCGACGAGATGAAATCGCTGGTGATAATAGATGCGACGCAGCTAAAGAAAGTTGACTAGAACCGGCAAGACAGTGGGCTTCTTTATTGGGATTAAGAGATAGTTGGCACTCAACCAGCTAAGCCTTCAAACGACGGGTGGGTTCTGCTTCCGGTTAAGCCAGGATCAGATGAGTCACTATTATTTTGTTCTCAATTCGACTACGGCAACACCACCCGGCGCGATCTGAACTGTGACCGGCTTGCCAGAATCAACCCGTAAAGTCTGATCATTCGTCCACTCAGCTGCACCTAAGAGCTGCGAACCAGGAACTGAAATCGTCACGTTCACATAAGCGCTACGATCAACCTGCGCCATTCCCTGCTGCGGCTTGACGACTCCGTTATTGTTAAGCATGGTAACAACCCAGCCTGAACTATTACGGTTGATCAAATACTCGACGTCCCCACTTACTTTGACCGGACCAGCGTTCGCAAAGACGTGCGAAAGAACATGCGCCGCGGCCGGAACCATTCGTTCGTCTTCGCCTAAGAGATCGGGAACAGCTACAAAGATCACGTTACCCTTTCCAATCTTGTTAAGTGTCACAAGCGGATCGCCCTTTATCGTTCTCACAATTGTGTTCGCAGTTTTCGTTTCAATGCGCTCGTACCGAAACAACTGGCCGCCGAGATCTTGTGCTTCGTCTTCTTTCAAAAGACAACGCGCCGTATCAGCCTCCGAACTCTCGTTAGTTAAATGAACACCTAATAGCTGTTCAGGAATTCCCTTAATCTGTGCGGCATTCAATATCAATGTGCCGCCGTTTCGGACGTAGTCGCTTAGTTTTTGCACCCAATCCACCGACCATTCAATGCGACCACCGACAACAACGGCACGGTACGATGAAAGTGGAGAAACTGTTGGTTGAACAGTGCCTGTACTCTCCGACGGTTCGCTCGCCGTCAGCACATCAAACACATCGCCAAACGCGCTCGATATAAAAGGTTGTCGATCAGCGATAGCCGGCTCGCCTTCAACAACTAGTCCCGGAAAGTAGGCGACTCCAAATAATTCCCGGAGTGCTCGATCCCCGCGGCCTATTTGCGACACCTCAAACGGCCACTGCGGATAGTCAGTCATCTCAAACCCATGAGCAGGATCTAGAAGAAATGCAATTGGCGTGAATGGAGTACCGCGATCCGGATGCTTCTCAGCGAACTGCATAAACTCATTTGTAATCCGGCCCAGCGGATTCAGTTGTAAAGGATTTTCTCCTGGGCCAGGTTTGAAAAACTGATCTTGTCCCTGTTCCAAATAGATCGCCGACGCACCAGACATGTAGAAAAGGTAGTAACTCTTCCGATACCACGAGAGAGAGGGGCCCATCGTCGGACCATAACGCGTGTGATAGAAGAAGTCTGGCCCGGCAAAGTTTTGTGCCTTGGTAAATGTCGTTGCGGTATCACCAAAATTCGGCGCGTGGTAATAAAGAAAGTCTCCTCCAAACTGTCGAGCTGCTCCACGCGTAAACGCAATGCGCATCGCGGTCATCGGCATCACTGCGGCAGTTTCCATCCCAATCAACTTAACGCCCCACTGAGTCAGCGCGTGAGCGAAGGACGTACTCGAAGTGGATTGAGCCGGAATCAACTTGTCCCACATTGCGCCGGTGTTTGTGCCAAATGCATCCTGCCATTTGCAAGCCATCGCATTTGTGTAGAACTGGCGATGCGCCTCGAGTAGTTCGCGCCTGGACTTCAACGGCGATAGCTTCAGCTCGGCAGTAGCATGATCCCAAACGTAACCGACACTCTCGCCTGAGATGAACCCGAGAAACTGGTCCTTCAACTCCCCGTTCAGCAGGTTGATGGCAGCCCGACCTTCCTGCTCTTTAAACTTCGCAGCTCCGTAATTCATCAGGACCGCAAACGGCACTTTTGTTTCACGGAGGTAACGTAAAAAGGCGCTTCCCTCCTTCAAATAATCCGGAAGGTTATTGATATAGATGACCGGAACGACGAACTTCGAATTAAAGATAGGAACATCGGGCGCTCCTTTGTACCGAGCCACGAACTGATCGATAGGCTCAGCATTGAAAGGAAAAAGAACACGGTCGCTCCTGGGTTTGTCGTACTGTTCCCAAAACTCCCTGGCGATATTCCAAGGCATCAAAAAATCGCGGCCTGCGAATTTCGGCCGGATCCATGATTCGGGAATTCTTGAATCAGGATCTGCGGGAATGAGTGACGAGAGCGTTTTTTTCGAAGCCGACCAGGACCGCAAGTAACGCATCGCGGCAAAATCGGGCTTCATCCGACCAATCGGTTTGTACGCAAGATCATTCGTGAGGACGAAACAGTCGACGTGTCGTCGTGCTTCAGCGGCTTTAACAACCTCTATGGAAACGCGAGTGGATCCTTTTTTTAAATCTGCGGAAGCGTTGGCCCATGCAAACGACCAACCCCAGTACATGCTGACCTCATCGTGCGGATCGATTATGTCCTTAGCGCCAAACTCGTGCTCAAGAACCTGCGTTCCATTTTGCACAATGCGAACAACAAAGTTCTCGCTCTTGTTGGCCCAATCTGCATAACGAACCCAAAACGTGTATTTGCCCTCGTGAGGTATTTCCAGATCTTGATAGATAGCAGCGTTGGTTTCGTCCGCACTAGCAGCGGCGGAATTCCATTCGCTTTCGCCACCTTGCGTCCACTCTGCCGAAACGCCTGGACCATTGATGCCCCACCCCGGCGCCTTGTCTTTACGAAGATTTAGGTAAGAGGGGTTGAGCAGCGGTTCGCCGAGTTTGCCTGTCGCAAACCCGCGCATGTTTTCTGCCTCGTACCAGAGATATTCAGGAGTTTGAGTTGTTTGAGCTGAAAGACTTGAAGCGAAGATCAGTGCGAGGACCGTGAAGAGCAGACGAGGCAGCATTGAATTCTCAAGCTTGTTGAATCATTCGCGAGCTGAACCTAAAGCTGCGGGTACTGACTCAACAACACTCAACACCGAAACTGTTGCAACTAGCCGAGCGCTTCCAGGCACTCAGCCAACGTTCGCTGCCTACACGTAAACATTGGTGTATCGCGGAGTGTGTAAGAACTGGCCTTCGTTTCTCGTAACTCTTGAACCAGATCGAGAAAGTCTGCCGGGTAGTCGGTTTCGAATGCCACCACAAACTCCTGATCATCCAGGCCAAACGAGTAAGTTGTATGCAGTTTAACTGACCGGTACTTCGAGCCGATGCGGATATGCTCGTCCATCATCTCCTGACGCAACTCAGCTGGACGTGAATACCACTCGCGAGTCTTTACAAATGGGTAGACGAAAAGATACTGCGACTTGCCGGGAATGATGTGAAGTCGATCTTCAGCATGTTCAGGATTGTCTTTATCGATATACATCGAACGCTTCGTCATTGAGAGGAACGATTGCGTCGGTTCGACATATTTAGCCATCTCAGTCTTATTCAAGCGTGCAGTCATTTCCTGGATCGGCTCCAGTTCGTGACCGATTCGCCAAATCATGAAATCGACATTGGAGCGCAAACCGACGGTCGAGTACGAATGCATCAGCAGTGAGCTGCGAAACTCTTCAACAGTGTTCACAAACTCGTCTCTGCATTTCTGCTTGTCGTCACTCGAAAGTAACCGCCACTCCGGGCGAGCATGATAAAAGGTGAAGTTAACAAACTGTCTTGGTAGTTTTGCTTTCTGCTCTTCTACCTCTGAGCAAGTCGGGGCAAGACGAAGAGAACCGCGAGGGCTATTGACCTGTTCCTTGTCACTGCTCATTTTTGTTTACCTCTAGCTTTAAAGCGATTGACCTTTTTTGGGATGGAACGAAGGCAAGTTATTCTGCCGAGTCTGGGGGCTGATTGCAACCGTGGAAGAAACGGAAAGGGTCGAACGTCCTACGTTGGGTCGCTTTCGGGTCGGAGTTTGGTTAAAACGCGGGTCCGACGGTCACGGCGAGAACGAAGGCATGGGAACCTTGACCGCTTGCCACTACAAAAGTTTGTATGGAGAATGACTGCCCATGTCCGCTGAACCGCAATCGTCAGCACGTTCGCGAAGGAGTTTTCTTCTTCTGTTTCCGGTAAGCATCATCGCCGGAGTCTTTTCTTCACTAGGCGTCGCTGCGGTTCGTTTTCTCCGGCCGCGAATTGCTCAAGCTTCGCCTAACAAATGGCTGGACGTGGCTCCAGTAAACGAATTGCCCCGCACCATTCCGTTGCTGCAAAAGATTCGTGCGGATCATGTCAATGGTTGGGCCATCAGCCAGGAAGAACATCAGATTTATATATTGCCTGGCGGAAACCAGGTGCTGTCGGCAGTCTGTCCTCACGAAGGATGCGAAGTGAACTGGGAAAAAGAAACAAATCGTTTTTCGTGTCCCTGTCATGAAAGCTATTTTGCCGCCGATGGATCTCGGATATCAGGTCCCGCTCGACGCGGACTCGATCCTTTGCCATCTCGAATTCAAGCCGGCCAGTTGCAAGTGCAATATCAGTCGTTTGAAAACAACGCGGCGGAGCGTGTCAGACGAACATGAATGCTTCCGGAGGTGAGAATCAAAGAGATGGAATAACGGCGGACCTTACGAGACCTCAAGCGTGGCTCAGCACCACCGCCGGAATCGTGCTGATGCTGCTGGTTGTCCAATTCGCCACCGGCCTCCTGCTCGCGTTCTACTACGTACCATCCGTCGATCACGCCTACACCACCGTTGCTTACATGGAAAGGGCATCCTCCTCAGGCTCATGGATCAGATCGCTTCATCACTTTGGTTCGCAGTTGCTGCCGCTGTTTCTGTTTCTTCATGTAATTCGTTTGTTCTCTTGTGAGGCGTATAAGCACTGGAAGAAAAGTTGGCTCGCTGCGATTTTGCTGCTCGCTCTCGTGATGGCAGCGGGAGGAACGGGTTACTCGTTACCGTGGGATGCGCGCGCGTTTTTCAGTACCAGAGTTGCTGAGGGACTGGTCGGCGGGCTCCCTTTGTTAGGACGTCTCTCAAGACTCTGGTTGTTGGGAGGCGATGATATTTCGACCGTGACGCTGTCGCGTTTCTTTGCGCTCCACGTGTTGGTAACACCGTTTTTGATCTTGCTAGTTGTGGGATGGAGACTCGCTAAGATCGGTCCTATCCAACGAGCAGGTAACACTCACGTCGCTACGAATGATCTCATCCAGCAGTTGATTGATGTGGGTCAGATCAGCGAGGACGAAGCAAAGTCTCCGATGTTTCGAAGCGTCATTGATAGAGCTTCTCGACAAGCCAACAATCAAAAAGACGAAGGGCCAGAACAACCGAGTCGCTATAGTGTCGTTCTTCGAAACTGCATCGCTGCCGGTATTGTATTCATAGTACTTGGCATTTGGGCGGCAAGATTTCCCGCTCCACTTGGACCATCGGTTTCGGAGGTGACTGCTGACTACCTTCCGCGTCCCGGAGCACAATTCCTCTGGTTGTATCAGTCGCTCAAATATGTACCCGGCGGACTGGGATCGATTGTTGGCGTTATTATTCCGGGTCTCGCAATTCTTATTCTACTTACATTGCCCTGGCTTAATCTAAGTAGTCTCAAGAAATATACGAAGGAACCGCAACGCTTGATTGCCGGTGTAATTCTCGCAGGATTTCTACTGTGGGTTCTCGCGATGACGACAACTTCTTACTTGAGTGATCGCAGAGATCCGCGAATTCGCGCACAACTTGCAAAACAGAGCGCACAGGAGGAGACGGTTCGCACGTCACCGTTTAGGCCTGTCTCGATCAAGGCCGGTGCTGACTCAACTGCTCAGTCCCGAACCGACAATGCACCGCCCACGGCTTACCTTCGGCTGTGCGTAAGCTGTCATGGCCCACACGGCGAAGGCGCAACACAAGGTACACTCCGGTTTCCGCCGCTGATCGGTGTATCCAATAAACCTGGGCGCACTGTTAGTGACATCATCGCACTTTTGAACGATCCAAAGTCATACGGAATCGAACCCCCGATGCGCTCTTTTGCAACCAAGCTAAGTGAAGATGAGAAGAGCCAGATCGCGGAGTGGATTGTGAGATTGAAATAAGAAGTTTGACGCTTTAACTTTTGCCCTCTTGCTCAGCCATGCTGGGCCGACATCATGCGTAAATCAGGAGAACATTTAGATGAAACTTATTGCAATTGCTTTAGCATGCGTTGCACTTTCACTCGTAGTTGTCGCTTGCACCGAAACTGCGCCCGCAACTAACAGCGCTGCGCCCGTGGCTGCAGATTCACCTACTAAACCGGCCAATGAATTTGCGGCAACTCGGGCGAGCTACCAGAAAAACTGCGAAGGCTGTCATAGCGAGACGGGTGAGGGCGGCAATGTCAAAGTTGAAAATAAACAAATCAAAGTGCCATCGTTGAAATCAGACCACGCGATGAAACGCACAGATGAACAACTCACGAAAATGATCACAAACGGTGAAGAACAGATGCCCGCATTCAAAGACAAACTAAAGCCGGAAGAGATTACCGACATGGTCAAGTTTGTGAGAAAGAATTTCCAGGGCAAATAGAAACCGAGGTTTTCGATTATTCCTGTTTGTATCCGCGCGACAGGGCAGATGAATGAGGGCGAAGTGCAAAGTACCAGGTACAAAAATCGGCTTCCACCGCTTTACGATTTAGCACTTCAGCCCTTAACATCTCCCCCGTGCACTCGTAGCTCAGTTGGATAGAGCGTCTGACTTCGAATCAGAAGGTCGCAGGTTCGAGCCCTGCCGGGTGCACCAAGTTTTATCCCGCACACAAGAACCGCACACAGAATCGCCAGCTTTCAGTGATTCGCTCGCTCATGCTCGAATGAATGAAGAGTCCAAAGTTACGAAAACTTTGAGGAGGTTTGTTATGTCGAAATGGATCATCGGCACGCTGCTATTTGTGGTCGCGACAGTCACCTGGGCCCAAACAAAAAAATCCGACCCCCGGCTTCAATATGTTGGAGCTATCACAATCAATTCTCCTAATCCGAAAGCATTGTCTGCTTGGTATACCGAAAAACTTGGGCTCGATGCTAGTTCCGAATATCACGGGCTCTATTACGGTTCGTTCAGTACGAAATCAGGCGACTTCAACCTCGGAATTCATCCAATTCCCGCGGGAGCAAAAGTAGGAACACCAAACATCTCGATAACTTTCCATGTCTCGGATTTCCGGTCGTATACTTCCGATCTCAAGAGCCGAGGATTGGTGCCAATCCGCGAAGAGAACGAGACGTATGGCCACTTTTTCACTGTCAAGGATCTCGACGGAAACGAAGTCACTATTTGGGGTGAGTAGCGGAAAGAATGCCAAAGGAAGTTTGCCAGGGAGAGCCACTACGTTATGCGCGGTAGTGCCAGATAGTGAAGTCGAACTTTAAGGGCATGCGATTCGTAGTCTTCAGAGGCGAGGGAATTTATCAATGCATTGTCCGCAATGCGGTCAACCGTCTTCTGATGAAGTACGCTTCTGTAAGAGTTGTGGCTTCTCCCTCGATCGCGTAAGAGAACTGTTCGCCCCTACCGCTGGTTCTTCCATGCTCAACAAAGAGACTCACAAGGCGGCCCGATCGCGAAGTCGCATGGGTTTGTATCGGGGAGTGGTAATCCTATCCATTGGTATTGCATTGCTCTCTTTTGGAGTCGTTAGGGGCAATCTCTTACCTCTCACAATCCTAATCGTTGGTCTATTGCGACTAATCTACGCAATCTTCTTTCAGGATGATCAGCAGAGAAAGAAGAAGCGAGAACAGTCGCTGCCCGATATTACCAGTCAATTAGGTGCAGCCACTCTCCGAACCGCGTTGCCGCCTTCCCAGCCCGTTCCTGTTTCGCTTTTTAGCACGCGCAGAATCGATACAGCGGAGATGCTTCATTCACCAAGTGTTACGGAGCACACGACGAAATTGCTCGACGATGCGGAAAGCATCCGATAGCCGCCACACGAAATTCGCAACTCCCTGATCGGACAGGCAGCACTTTTTCTCCCCTTTTACTGAACAAATCGCCTTGATCACATCAGCGGCAGGATCCTGCCAAAAAAAAAGGCAGATTCCTCTGTTGTCCAGAAAATCCGTCGATATTATTTTGTCGTCAGGGTGGCATTTGTGGGTGGAAGATCTTTTTGCGAAGGGGGATTTTCCACCCGCTCCTTTGTTCAGCCAGAACTCGCCGCTAGCAAATCCCAGTTCAAGTCTAAATTTAAAAGTGAAGTGGAGAATGTCAGGTACTGCTTTGTGATGTTCCTGAGTGCGTCGCCTTGTACTCTCTCCTAACGAAGCTTATGCTGACAGCACGCACACCCGAAAAATAATTGCTGTGCGAGTCTGATGCATCGCTACATTTTCTCAATTCCTAAACTCCGTCACGCATTTCAAAGAAAAAGGTATCAAGAATGACTGACCCTTCCGCTGCCCACGAAGACCGTGCGCAACTGGCACTAATTGGTTTCCGACACGATGAGAATTCTTCTTTTATGAAGGGCGCTTCCGACGCCCCACCGCAAATTAGAGCGGCACTCCGTTCAGAAGCGTGGAACCTGTCCAGCGAAAACGGAACGGAGTTGGATTCAGTCTTCTTTGACGCTGGCGATGTTGAGTCGCCGGCGGGCGGTGACATGTTTGGATTGATCGAAAATTCCGTGGCGACGTTGCTCAGTGACGGCCTGGCTCCAATCTCACTCGGCGGTGACCACTCGATTACTTACCCGATCGTTCGCGCCTTTGCGCGCAAGTACCCGAACTTAAGCATCTTGCATTTCGACGCTCACCCTGACTTGTATGATTCTTTCGAAGGCAATCGATTGTCACACGCGAGTCCTTTCGCACGGATTATGGAAGACAGACTCGTCAACCGCCTGGTGCAGGTAGGAGTGAGAACCGCAACGGCTCATCAACGTGATCAAGTGAAGAAATTCAATGTCGAAGTCATCGAGATGCGTAACTTCAGGGATGACTTAAAACTTGAATTCGATTCACCGGTCTACATATCTTTTGATGTTGATGGACTAGATCCAGCCTACGCGCCTGGCGTTTCACATCGCGAACCTGGTGGGTTATCGACGCGACAAGCAATCGATCTGATTCAACGTTTTAGCGGTAGAGTCGTGGGTGCGGATATAGTTGAATTCAATCCTCGGATGGATCCATTGCACATAACCGGAACTGTTTGTGCAAAAATTTTAAAAGAAATCGCCGCGCGAATGCTCTCTTAACCGGTTCCCTTTACACGCAACTGCTAGGCGTCTCTCTATCAGGACCGCACTCTTGGTCACGCAGGTTACTAAATGCGACGACGTTAAGATCGTTCCGCAAGAGGTACGTAATCGCGGGTCCTCTCGCCTAGATATACTTGCCTGGGTCGCGCAATCTTTTGGTCCTTATCCTCCAACAACTCAACCCATTGCGCTAACCATCCCGACGTCCTTGGAATCGCAAACATCACCGGAAACATATCGACCGGGAAACGCATCGCCTGGTAAATGATTCCCGAATAGAAGTCGACATTCGGATACAGTCGTCGCTTGACGAAATATTCGTCTTCCAAAGCAATACGCTCCAATTCCAACGCGAGATCGAGAAGCGGATCTTTACCGGTCACCTCAAAAACTTCGTAGGCAACTTGCTTGATAATGCGAGCACGCGGATCGTAATTCTTGTAGACGCGATGACCAAAACCCATCAAACGAAACTCGCCGGCCTTAACTCGCTTGATGTACTCCGGCACTTTGTCAATTGAACCGATCTCCCTGAGCATGCGTAGGACCATCTCGTTGGCCCCACCATGCAATGGACCATATAGAGCAGCGGCCGCTCCGGCCAGCGCGGAAAATGGATCGGTTTCCGCACTGCCAATACTGCGCATGGCGTTAGTGCTACAGTTCTGTTCGTGATCGGCATGCAGGATGTACAGCACTGACAACGCGCGTTCGAGAACCGGATTCGGTTTGTATTTCAACTCGGTTGTCTTAAACATCATGTTGAGAAAATTGCCTTCGTATGTGAGGTCATTGTCCGGATACGCGTACTGCATTCCGATACGATGACGAAAAGCAAAAGCCGCAATCGTGGGCACCTTGGCAATCAGCCGGTGAATCTGTTTCCAACGACACTCAACATCGAAGATGTCTTTCGCGTCTGGATAAAAGGTAGAAAGTGCGCCTAGCATTGCTTCAAACATCCCCATCGGGTGCGCGTTGTAATGAAAGCCGTCGATAACTGTCTTGATGTTTTCGTTAATGAAAGTGTGATAAGTGATGTTGCGCGTCCACGTTTTTAGTTGAGCCTCCGTCGGCAATTCGCCATGGAGCAGGAGGTAGGCGACTTCGAGATAAGTACTCTTTTCTGCGAGCTGATCGATAGGGTAACCACGATATTCGAGAATGCCCTTATCTCCGTCGATAAAAGTAATCCGACTCTTGCAGGAGGCAGTGTTCATGAACGCAGGGTCGTAAGTCATCAGGCCAAAATCGTCATCAGACACTTTGATCTGCCGCAGATCCATTGCCTTAATAGTGCCGTTCTCGATTCCTACCTGGTACTGCTTTCCTGTTCTGTTGTCTGTGATTGTTAAGCTGTTGTCGCTCATGATTCTTCTCCTGAAGATGCCGACCAGAGATTAACGCGCTGAGGGGCCTCAATCAAACACAGGAAGAGCTCGCGTCGCGATTGTGAGTTCGATCACTTTGTTGAATCTCTTCAGTAAAATTCCAAAAAAGCAGGCGGTCTTAGTTTACTAACGAGTTATGTTAGAACAGGAGTTTGCTACAACTTTTCTAAATCTTCACGCAACTCTTCGCCTGGATTCTTGGGCACCATGAAATACCACCAGTTCTTTTCGGGTGTCCAACCCTCTTTGCGCGCCACGGCGTCACTCCAAACACATTTTGCACTTATGGACGCCTGCTTGATCGAGTGGTCCGCTTTGTGGATACGTTTGAGTTGGTCCGTCGGTATGTTTGGTACGTGAGTGGTCAAATCACCGATCAATTGCCTAACGTCGACATCATTTCGATATGAGTCAATATCGAGCTTGTAGCCCACGGCAAACTCTTTGGCGAACGTCTCCCATTTTGTTATTAACCCTTCCAATCCGCCGGCAATAACCTGCTCCGATGCCCCCATTGACCGCAAACGTGTACGTACTGGATCGTCTTTCATAAACAACTCACTCCCGTTCACGCTGCCGATTAAAATAACTCTCACCTGCGTTTGGTTTGAAGTAGGTACGAATTGTCCCGTCGGAGTTGAAGGCGATGAACGCTCCGGATGATCGATCGTATCGGGTTATCACTCCATCCGTTCTGACAAATTCAAGTAAGCCGCCGCCAGCTTGTCGATCCCGGAGAGTTTGGGCCTGCAGTAAATACTCTTCGATACTAACCGAGCCAAACTCGCTACCGTGTTTCTGATAATGCTCTAACAACTTCTGATGTGAAGCGAAACCGATGTTAGTCCGCACCGCTTGTTGTGCGGAACTAACTTCGGATGGCGACCGACTCTGAGGTGTGCTTTGAGCTGACGGTGCGTGTTGATAAAAACACGCAGAGCTAAATAGAAGAATTAGGAGAACGAAATTTATGCGTGCGGATCTGTCACAGAACATTACTTCTGAATCTCTCATAACAGA
>Ga0207644_10001353_pt1 | contig 15759 bp, 13 predicted proteins | sample KBSS73metaG_FD_184326 | JGI IMG/M metagenome (GOLD analysis project Ga0207644, IMG submission 184326) | Switchgrass rhizosphere microbial communities from Kellogg Biological Station, Michigan, USA - KBS S7-3 metaG (SPAdes) (version 2) | ecosystem: Host-associated > Plants > Roots > Rhizosphere... | reverse complement strand
CGCCGGAGCAGATGCCTTCCACGCAATGATCGAGAGCGCGTATCCCGGTCGAGACGAACAGCCATTCCGGCGTGTGCACGGTGATGGCCGGATCGAGGATCACAGCGCGCGGAATGATGCCGGGGTGGCGGAACAGTTCCTTGGTCTTGGTTCGCTCATCGGTGACCCCGGCGATGGCGCTGAACTCGGCGGCGGACAGCGTGGTCGGCACCGCGACATGCGGCAAGGTCGGGGCGCGGCACGGCGGCGGGCCGACGACACCGTCCGGGCCCTTGACCGCACGAAGCGCATCGAGCGCCGCCGGCGAACGCACGTCGTTGGCGAGACAAAGCTGCACTGCCTTGGCGCCGTCAGTCACCGAGCCGCCGCCGATCGTGACCATGAGATCCGCGTTGGCTTCGCGCGCCTGTTCGGCGGCAGCGATGACGCAGGACCGCGGCGTGTGCGGCAGCATGGCGTCGAAGGTCCCGGCGTGGCGATTGCCGAGCCCCTTGCGGATGTTCGCGACCTCCTCCGTCTTGCGGTTGAGCGTGCCGCTCACCAGCAGAAAGACGCGCGAAGCATCAAGACGGCGCGCTTGGTCCGCCACCGCCTCAGCGGCCGGCTTACCGAAGACCACTTCGTCCATTTTGCTGAAAACGACGCGAGCAGATTGCAGCATGCAGCGGCTTCTCCCGATGCCATCCTAGGCGCCGCCGCGGACGGTGGAAAGAGAAGGCGCCTGCGCAGCGCACCACCGCGGCCGGCCATCCGTCCGCGCCTATGCCGAGCGCCGAGCCGCCGGCAGCGATAATGGCTGCTTCACCGGTGGTGACGTGGCGTGCCAGTCGACTATTGCAGCGCCTTGAGTTCCCCCAGCATGGTCGGAACAAGCTCCGATACCGTGGGATGAATGTGCATCGCGCGCTGGATCACCGTGTAGGGCGCCTTGGCGTACATGACGTCGAGAACGCTATGCACGACTTCATCGCCCGAGAGTCCGAGGAATGAAGCTCCGAGTATCTGCTTGCTGTCACGATCGACCAAGATTTTCATGAACCCCTTGGTCTCGCCGCGTTCTCTCGCCCGGCTGACGCGTTCCATCGCCAGCGTCGCGATCAGTGCGGGCTTGCCGGTCTTGCGAACCTCGGCCTCCGTCATGCCGATGCGGCCGAGTGGCGGATCGGTGTAAAGCGCATAGGCAGTGATGCGGTCGCTTACGCGTCGCTGATCGTTGTCGAGGAGGTTCGCCGCCACAATCTCGAAGTCATTCCACGAGGTGTGCGTGAACGCGCCGCGGCCGTTGCAGTCACCCATTGCCCAGACATCGGCGACGTTTGTGCGCAGCTGGTCGTCCACCTGAATGTACCCGCGCGCATCGGTGGCGATGCCGGCCTTGTCGAGCCCCAAGTCATCGGTGTTAGGCCGCCGGCCGGTCGCGACCAGGAGGTGCGTGCCCACGACCTGTGAAATCTTCCCCGCCGAGTCGATCTTCACGGCGATCGAGTTTCCCTGCTTCTCCACGCCGACAACTTTGCCGCCGACGCGCACGTCGATGCCTTCCTCCTTGAGGAAATCGGCGACCGCTTGCGAAACATCCTCATCTTCGCGCCCAATGAGGCGCGGGCCGCCTTCGATCACGGTCACCTCGCTGCCAAAGCGGCGATAGGTCTGGCCGAATTCAAGGCCGACATAGCTGCCGCCAAGGATGATGAGATGAGCGGGAAGAAAATCAACATCCATCATCGAGCTGTTAGTCAGGTAAGGAACGTGATCGAGGCCCGGGATCGGCGGAATCGCCGCCCGCGCCCCGACATTGAGGAAGATGCGCTCGGCCGCAAGCTCGGATGCGTTCACCGCCACTTTATTTTTCGCGACGAAGCGGCCGTGACCTTCATACACAGTGCATCCTTCCAGCGACTTCAGCGATTGCTCGACGCCGTCGCGCGACGGCGCCACTACGGCGTCCATGCGCGCCTTTACCGCCTTCATGTCGACTTTGACTTCACCCTCGACTCTCACGCCGTAGTCGGCGGCGCGGCGCGCAATATGTGCCGCATATGCGCTCGCGACCAGCGTCTTTGTCGGAGTGCAGCCAGTGTTGACGCAGGTGCCGCCGAACAGCTTGCGTTCGATGATCGCGACCTTCTGGCCTGCAGCCACCAGCCGCCGCGCCAGGGCGGGCCCGGACTGTCCGGTGCCAATGACGATCGCGTCATAGTTGGCCATGACTGACCTCCGCTTTTCGCGCCACGTTGCTTGGCTGTGCCGCTTCATCAACGAGAAATTTCAAGACTGCAGAGTCGATTTGCCAAAACCGCGAGGCAAAAACGCTCCGCGTCAGCGGATGCGCGTCGCTGTCAGAAAGGCGTCAAGCCTCGACCGCAATCAGCGGCGGCCCGCTCTTGGCATGGCCGATGATACGCGCGTCGGCATAGCCGGCAGCCTTAATGCTGCGCCCGATCGCGTCGGCGCTTTCCGCCGCGCAGGAGATCAGAAGCCCGCCGGATGTCTGGGGGTCGGTCAAAAGATGGCGCTGCCAGTCGGGCATATCCGCCGGCAGCATCACGTCCTTGCCGTAACTTCCCCAGTTGCGCAGCGAAGCGCCGGTGACGAAGCCCTGCTGTGCGAGTGTCGCAGCCTGCGGGAGGAGCGGTAGATCGCCAAAGCGAAAAACCAGCGTGACCTTGGAATTGCGCGCCATCTCCAGCGCATGTCCGAGCAATCCAAAGCCGGTGACGTCGGTGATCGCGTGGACCTTGGCATCCATCGCCAGCTCGGCGCCCACCTTGTTGAGGCGCGTCGTCGTCGCGATCATCTCGGCGTAGCCGGCAGGCGACAGCGTTCCCTTCTTGATTGCCGCCGAGTAGACGCCGACGCCCAGCGGCTTGGTCAGAATCATGGCGTCGCCGGCACGGATATCGGATTTGCGACGCACCTGTTCGGTCTTGCATATGCCGATGACAGCAAGGCCGTAGATCGGCTCCGGCGAGTCGATGGAGTGGCCGCCGGCGACCGGAATGCCCGCGGCGGCGCAGACTGTCGCACCACCTTTGAGAATTTCGCGCACCGTCTCGGGCGCGATCTTGTCCAGCGGCATGCCGAGAATGGCCAACGCCATGATCGGCTTGCCGCCCATGGCATAGACGTCGGAAATCGCATTGGTCGCGGCAATGCGGCCGAAGTCGTAGGGATCGTCCACAACCGGCGTGAAGAAGTCGGTGGTCGCGATCACGCAGGTGCCGTCATCAAGCTGCCAGACCGCGGCATCGTCGGGCGTCTCGGTTCCGACCAGCAATTGCCGGTAGGGTCCGGCCAGCGGTTGATCGGCCAAGAGTTGTTCCAGCATCGAAGGCGCGAGCTTGCAGCCACAGCCGCCACCGTGGGCAAGACTGGTCAATCGCACCGCGGGTGTCGTGGAAACCGTGGGGACGTTCATGATGTTCACCTGATAGTCGATATGCTCACCTGATAGTCGATTGTTCCGGTCATTGCGCCGCGCCGCAGTCTATGACCAAGGGCTCGACGACGAGCGTCGGCACGCGGCGATGAAATGCAGCCTACGATATAGCATCGCGCCAGGGCTGCGACAGTAGCGCCGATCCGCCGAAAGCTTCGAATTTGCGCATAGTTGCTATTCTGGCGGCTCATCTGATCCGCGAAATTTTCAAATTTTAGAGAGCGCAGGTTCGGAAGCCGCCGAATATGTCATTTCGTCCAGGAGGAAAGAAATTCCGGTATGTCGGTCGAGCGATCCGTTCGCTCGTCGCCCAGCACCCGCCGCGCAACACCTTGCGCGAACCGAACCACGGCTGCGAATAGTCTTCGTAAGGGTCGGGAGCAAAGCCGGGAAATGGCGTGAAGTCGGAGGCTGTCCACTCCCAGATATTGCCGATCATCTGCCGGCAGCCAAAGGCGCTGTCGCCTTCAGGACATGCGGCGACGTCGAGCGGCGCGTCGAACACGAAGTTCAAATTTGCGTGCTGACGCGTCGGGGCGGCGCCGCCCCACGGCCAGGGCCGCTTCGTGGTGGAAAGTCTGTCGCCGTCGGTGCTCGGTTGGCCAATCGCAGCCGCCTCCCACTCTGCTTCGGCCGGCAGTCGGCGCCCGGCCCAGCGACACCACGCTTCCGCCTCGTGCCAGTTGACGAAGACAACCGGCGCGTCCGGAGCGAGGACCTCGGTGCGATCGTAGCGGCGCCATGTCCAGACGCCCTCCGATTTTGGCTGCCAGTAGGTCGGGCGTTCAGCGCGCAGACGTTCTCGCCATGCCCAGCCGTCATCGCTCCAAAATTCACGCGTGCGATAGCCGCCGGCCTCCACGAACGCCGCGAATTCGCGGTTGGTCACCGGCGCCCGCGCAATGCGGAACGGGTTTAGTTCGACCTCGTGCGCCCATTTCTCATTGTCAAAGACAAATCCCTCAGCCCGCGTGGCGCCGAGCCGCCAGGTGCCGCCCGGAACCTCGGCATCGCCGGACAAACCGCCGGCCGCGATCGACGCATGGTGGCCGAGTCCCTGCGGCTGCGGATAGGCGAGCGTCTCGCGCATATAGGTCAGCGCTTCGACGTGCATGTCCTCGTGGCGGATCGTCAGTTCGTAGAAATAAAGGGCGCGCTCAGGAACGTCAGCGCGGGCGAGTTGATCACTTTGGCGATCCAACACCCGAGCCAGATAGTCGAACGTGGCGTCCCTATCCGGCAGATCGAGATCCCAGCGCGCGTCGTGCGCGACCGTACTCGAATTCCACAAACTGTCGGCGCGATCGATCAGCGGCGATTGGCCGTGGCTGTGGCGCAGCGTCCAATATTCGTGAAACCATCCGACGTGACCGATCTCCCACAGCACTGGATTGACGATATCGAGCTTGAGGCCCATCAACTGTTCTGATGACAGCTCGTCGGTCAGCCGATGGGTTCGCGTCCGCACCTCGTGCAGTTGGGAAGCCAATTCCGTGGGGGGTGCGCCGCTGGTGGGCCGTTCTGACGTTATCTGATTCATGGAAATTATCGTTATCACTCCGCCGGGTCCGAGTACACGCACCGGCAATGCCGTTGCGGCACTCCGCTGGGCGCGCATCCTGCGGCAACTCTGCCATCGTGTGACCATTGCTGCCGACTATCGCGATGAACCGTTCGACGCCATGGTTGCCATCCACGCGTGGCGCAGTGCCAACGCGATTCGCCGCTTCAAGATGGGCTACCCCCAGCGACCGCTCGTTCTTCAGCTCAGCGGCACGGATATCTACCAATACATCAGCGAGGACTCCGAGCCGACGCTGCGTTCGATGGAGCTGGCCGACCGTCTTGTTGCATTGAACAGTCTGGCGTGGCGCGTCGTTCCGAAGAAGTTCCGAAAAAAGTTGCGAGTCATTTTCCAGTCGGTGCGCAAACCACACGTTCCCCATAAGCTCAGCCGGCGTCACATCGACGTTTCCGTGATCGGCCATTTGCGCGACGTGAAAGATCCATTGCGAGCAGCGGAAGCGGCGCGCCTGTTGCCGCCTGCTTCCCGCATCCGCGTCGTGCAAATCGGTCGCGCCTACAGCGCCGAATGGGCCGCTAAAGCGAGAGCCGAAATGGCCGCCAATCCGCGCTATCTGTGGCGCGACGACGTGCCGCGCGCGGCCGTGCAGAGGCTGTTGCGGCGGAGCCACGCGATGGTTCTGTCGTCCCGCAGCGAAGGTGGCGCCAACGTCATTTCCGAAGCCGTCGTCGTCGGCGTGCCCATCTTGGCCTCGCGCATGGACGGCAATGTCGGTCTGCTGGGCAGCGACTATCCCGGCTATTTCCCGGTCGGCGACACCAAGGCGCTGGCGCGACTCCTGCATCGGATCGAAAGCGACCCTCGTTTCTTGGCGACGCTTCGCCGCGCGATCGCGCGCCGCGCACCGCTGTTCAGGCCGGAACGCGAGATCGCGGCGTGGCGGCGATTGCTCGCGGAATTGTCTCCGCGATCCTCATCGCGAGGCGCAACACGCGACGCAGTTCGGAGGCGCTGAGGAGTTAGCGCAAGTTTTGTCGAGGTCAGCCCGCTGCTCTCACCCGCTCGTCCCCACGAAGGCGGGGACCCTGTGAGAATACCGCGATGCCAGCGTTTTCTCGCTGGATTCCCGCTTGCGCGGGAATGAGTGGAGGACGAGCGTCCAGCAAAACCCAGCGTCACGACAATCCGAGAGCGGCTGCCACGCCAGACCTGCCCGGAAGCTTACTTCCGGCGACGCCGGCAGCTTGCCGTTTACAATTGACGCGCCGACGTGCGCGCGTGTCAAGGGTAGGTCGGCGGATCGGGCTGGTGTGCTTGCCTGCAGCGGGTTCGCGACGCGTTACGAAGGCACCTCTGAGCGGCCAGGATGCTGTCCAGCCCGCTGCGGGAGTAGCAGCAGGCACCCGATGATGAACACTGCGATCGCCGCCGAGGCGATCGGACGGCTCAGCGCCAGTCCGCCCTCGTTGACCGGCTTGTCGAGGAAATCGCCGACCGTAGCGCCGAGCGGTCGCGTCAGGATAAACGCCGCCCAGAACAGAAAGACGCGCGAGACATTCGTTAAGAAATAGAGTGCAGCCAGCACCGCCAGGCCGCATGCGAACACAAGCGCGCCACCGTCATAGCCCAGGCCCGTATCGTCGGCGATCCAGTCGCCGAGCGCAGTTCCCAAGGTTTGCGAGAACGTGATGGCGGCCCAATAGAAGGCTTCCGCCTTGGGCGTGGTGACGGTGTCTACCGAGATCGACCCCAGCGACCAGCGCCACAACGCGAGCACTGCCATGAGGCAGGCGAACAGAAGCAACGATCCGCCCACATAGCCAATGCCGAGAGAGCGATCGGCGAAATCGGCCATGGTCGTGCCGGCGGTCGTCGAAGCGATGATCGTCGCCCAGTAGAGATACGGGTGAAACTTTTCCGCGAGAATCTGCCAGATGACGAGGATGACGAGGGCTGCGAAGAATATCGCCGTTCCGATCAGGTAGCCCCAGCCGAGGGTCATCGTGACCGTGTCACCCCCGGTCTCGCCGAGTGTCGTGGCGGCGATCTTGATGATCCAGAAGACGATGGTGACTTCGGGAACCTTGCTGGCGTGCTGCTCATATTGCGCGGTGGCACGGGACATCGGCAGCACCTTAGCTCTGCGGGGACCAAGCGTCAGCCGTGGCAGGTTGCCTCAGCCGCAGCGGGCGTGGAAACGCGCGAACGACTCGATCTCGTGCGCCGGCTAGGATGCACCGACGCGCAGGGCTTTTTCTACAGCAAGCCTATGTCTGCCGTGACATGTCAACGATGTTCACCAAGCGGCGCAAGGTCAGCTTCGCCGCGGCGTGATTTTTTCCCGTGCGATGCCGAGACCATAAGCCTTCATCCTTCACGCCCGGCGCCGCCGCCGCCCGCGAGTGACGGCGGAAGCCTCGACGACTATATTTGGCTTCTATATTTGCTGTACGAGGCGAGGCCGCATCGGCCGACGCTCCCGAGGACGCGAGCTTGTCGCACACACCCGTCACCATCCTCACCGGCTTTCTAGGAAGCGGTAAGACGACCCTGCTCAACCGCGCGCTGCGCGATCCGGCAATGGCGAACACGGCGGTGGTGATCAATGAATTCGGTGAGGTCGGCCTCGATCACATGCTCGCGGCGCGCAGCGACGACACCATCATGGTGCTGGAGAACGGCTGCCTGTGCTGCACCGTGTTCGGCGACCTCGTCACCACGCTCAACAACCTCTATCATGCCCGCGAGGATGGCGAGATTCCGCGGTTCGATCACGTCGTGATCGAGACCTCGGGGCTCGCCGACCCGTCGCCCCTGATCCAGGCTTTCCTGTCCGACCCGACGCTCGCGGGGCTCTACCGCATCGGCGCGGTGGTCGCGACTGTCGATGCGGTGAACGGCCCGGCGACGCTCGACAATCACATCGAATCGGTGCGTCAGGTGGCGCTCGCCGACCATATCCTGTTGACGAAGTTGGACTTGGTCGGGAAGGCAGACGCCGAGGAGGCGTTGACCGCGCGGCTACGCCGGCTCAACCCGGCAGCGCGGATTTCGCGCATCGACGATCCGGCGCTCGACGTCGGCGCGCTGCTGCGTGCCGCCGGTCTCGACCCCGGCGTCGCCGGAGCCGACGCGCGTGCTTGGCTCAACGCCGCCGCCTACGAGCAGCATCACGTCCACGACGATCACGATCACCACGGCGATCACGAGCACCATGATCATCATGGTCTGCACGATCGCGACATCGCCTCGTTCTGCTTCATCCGCGAGAAGCCGATCCCGCGCGAGGCGCTGCGGTTGCTGCTCGACGCCCTTCAGCAGAATCTCGGGCCCAATCTGTTGCGCGTGAAAGGTCTCGTCCATGTCGCCGAGGAGCCGGACCGCCCGGCGGTGATCCAAGGGGCGCAGCATCTCCTGCACAATCTGTCGTGGCTCGAGCGCTGGCCGGATGAGGATCGCCGCAGCAAACTCGTGTTCATCACCCAGGGATTCGATCGTGCCGAGGTCGAGGACATGATCGCGGTGCTCGATCGGGTCGCGACCCGCACCGCCGCCGCGCGCGCTCGCGCGCAGAGCGCCCGGTGAACGGTATGGCGTCGTGGGGCGGGCGCACCGGTGAGTCGGCATGACCGCTGTCGCACAAAAATATTTCGCCGGGCTTTCACGCACCACGTTCCTTCTCACCTTCGCCAGCTTGTTCTCCGACATCTCGACCGAGATGCTCTATCCGGTGCTGCCGGTGTTCTTGACGCAGATGCTCGGGGCGACCGGCAGCATCGTTGGCCTGGTCGACGGCTTCGCGCAGGCAGCGCAGAACATCGTGCAGGGTCTTTCCGGCACCTTGTCCGACCGGATGCAACGGCGGAAACCGGTCGCGCTTGCCGGATACTTCCTCGCCGCGATCAGCAAGCCGCTGATGGGGCTCGCCACGGTCTGGCAGGTCGTGTTCGGCGCGCGGCTCCTGGACCGGCTTGGCGCCGGCGCGCGCTCGGCGCCGCGCGATGCGCTGATTGCCGCCTCTGTCGCGCCGGAGCACCGCGGCCGCGCCTTCGGGCTCGAAGGCGTCGGCGACAATGCCGGCGCCTTTCTCGGGCCGCTCGCCACGCTGTTTCTCCTCTACGCGGTGCATTTCGACATCCGCTCGGTGTTCTATCTCGCGGTTGTTCCCGGCCTGTTGGCGTTCGCCCTGGTGGTCCTGGTCAAGGAGCCGCGCGCGGCGGTTGCGGCCGAGGCGAAGATCGACGTCAGCCCGCCCCAATTTCCGGTGGCCTACAGGAAATATCTGCTGGCGATCGCGCTGTTCGGCCTCGGCAATTCCAGCAACGCGTTTCTCATCCTGCGCACCCAGGACATCGGCGCGTCACTCGAAAACACCATTCTGATCTACGCCGCGTTCAATCTCGTGGCCGCGCTGATCTCCTATCCGGCCGGATCGCTGACCGACCGATGGGGCGGCAGAAACGTCCTCTTCGCCGCGTTTGGCATTTTTCTGATCGGCTATCTGGGCTTTGCCTTGACGCAGAACGTCGCGGTGATCGCGGCGCTGTTCGTGTTCTACGGGCTGTACCAGGGGATATTCCGCACCGCCGGCAAGGCGCTGGCGTCGAGCTTCGTGTCCGACCGCCTGCGCGCCAGCGGCATCGGCTGGTACAACACCACGGTCGGCTTGTTGCAGCTCGTCGCCAGTGTTGCCGCCGGCCTGCTCTGGGACCGCGTCGGCCACGCGGCCGTATTCTACTACGGCGCGTTTTTTGCCGCGGTCGGCATGGTCGCGCTCATCTGGCTCGTTCCGGCGCATCGCGGATCGCGGCATGGCGCTCCTTGACGCAGTCGCCGTGCAATATGCGGCGGCGCAGCGAACAGCCGGCGGAAGTCGAAGTTCCAGCAATTCTCGTCAACAGCGGCGGAACTCGCCGCAAGGGTCGGACGACGCCCCCGACAAACGCCGATTTCGGGTGCTTTCAAACCGTTTTCATTCAATTCCCCGCCATCGGACAGATTCGATGCGTGAACGAGATGGAAGCAAAAGCGTTTTCCAGGAAGGACACTCGGTGCGTCTACATGGAAACGCTGCGGGCCTATCTCGATCGCAAGCACGAGGAGATTTCGCTTCTGAACGGCTGTTTGCGCCGCCCGCTCGCGCTGCCGCCGGCGAATTCGGTTCCGGCGATCGTCAACCAAAAGTTCCAGCTCGCCGCGGCGCTCAAGGCGCAGCACGCGCTTGATCACTGGGCCTCGACCGAAACTGCATGGGCGGAGAAAAAGGATTTCTACTCGGGTCCGTTCCATTTTCGTTACGGCTATCAGCGCGCCGATCTGACCGTCTCCGGGCCGCCGATCTATCCGGTGCTGAGTGCGCTGCCGCCGAGCGTGTCGCAGCGGACCATCTACGCGAACTCGGGCATGGCTGCGATCGCGGCCATGCTTTCCGCGCTCGAGCGTCTGCGCACGCCTGTTGAAATCGTCGCACTCCCCGGTTCCTACGGCGAAACCCTTGAGCTGATCGAAGACCATGCCGGCAACCTGAAACTGCTGCCGGCCGGCAAGGTGCCGGCGCTCAGGTCGCACCCGGAGAGTTTGCGGATCCTGTGGATGGATTGTTGCGTGGCCGCCGCGCAATTCCGGCAGGTGATGAGTTTCTGCGCGCGGTCAATTGATCTCGTCCTTTTCGACACGACCGGGTTGTGGACCGGCTCCGGACGCGTGCGGCGTGTTCTGAATTGGGCGTTCGGGGAAAGCGTGCCGGTCATTCTACTGCGAAGCCACACCAAGCTTGATTCGCTCGGCGTTGAATACGGCCGGCTCGGATCGGCGGTCCTGCTCGGCGATCGAACGTGGCGGCTCGGCAATCGAACAATGCTTGAGGATCTGGCGCAGCACGCCGCCGACGCCCTTCGCCTATTCGGTGGAGCCGCGATTCCCGCACACTTTCCGCCTTTCGTCGGGAGCGGAAGCTATGTGACGTTGAACGGCCGCCGCATCGCGGCAATGTTGCGCAACAGCAGGCGAACGGCGGCACGCCTGATGACTGCGCTGCCAGGTGTCCGCGAGTTCACCCATCGGCTCTATGTCGCGCTCGCGTCCAGTCGGGCGCTGACCGAACAGCAGGCGAAAGACCTGGCGGGCGCGATGTGCCGTGATCTGGGCGACATCGGCCTTCCCCTGCGTCATGCCGGCAGCTTCGGTTTCGATTTCGCCGCGGCCGAATGGTTTCACGACACGGCGCGCGACCGGCACCTGGTCAGGGTCGCCGTGCCGGATCTTCCGACCGAGCAGTGGGACACGATCGTCGCCGAGATCATTCGCTGGTGGAAGGAGAACGCCGGCGCGGAGTCTTCGCGCACGCGAGAGCCGCGCGAAAGCATCTCGCGCCCTGCCGCCGCGCGGCTGTGGCACACGGCCGCAAACGCGACGATGTAGCCGCACTTCGGACAACGTTAGGGGGAACGCGTGTTGCAGGAGATCCTGCGTTGGGTCGCCTCGGCAGGCACTATGGCCGCCGGCCTGGTGCTCGCGGCGCGCGTTCGGCCGCAGTGGATCGGCTGGGCCTTCGTTGTTCTGACCCTGACGGCCTTCATCTGGATCGTCATCGGCTACGTTACCGCTGAATACGCGCTGATGGCGCAGAACATCGCGACTGCCGGCATCAACTTGTTCGGCATCTACCGCTGGCTGATCTGGAAGGACAAAGTATGACTGAACGGTGTCGGGTCTTGCGCAGAGTTTCGGCTGTCAAAACCGCGTCGTGAGATCAGTGACCCATTGCGGCGAGTGGTCGACGACGAACGTTTCGACCCGTTTGTCGAGGCCGGTCAGCACCAGAAGGCCGATCGCTACGAGCAAGATGGCAAAGGCCGCCCTGGCGCCCGCCCCGCCGGCAGCCAGGCGGGCGCGCCAACGCAGCAACGCATCGCGTGAAAGCGCGCCGAGCGCAGCAAGTGGGAGCGCTGCGCCCAGGCCGAAGGCCAGCATCGTCGCCCCGACTTGGCCGAGGTTACGGCCCTGCGCCGCCAGGATCGATGCAGCGCCGAGCGTCGGGCCGACGCACGGGGTCCACACCGCGCCGAGCAGCAGCCCGAGCCAGAGTTGACCGGCAAGGCCGTTCCCCCGCGCGCCGGCGAAATGCCGGTCGCCCCAACTCGCTAATGGCGCGCCGGCGAGCGCGAGCCGCGCCTGGAAGCGCGGCACCAGGAGAACCGTGCCGACGACGATCATCAGCGCCGCCGCAGCACGGCGAAAGACATCGGCATCCAGTCCGATCGAATAGCCGATGGTCGCGGCGAACAATCCTATGGCGACGAACGAGATAGCAAGGCCGACGGCGAGCACCGCGGGCCCCCAGCGTTGCTCCGAAGCCGCGGCGCCGAGCACCACGGGGAGAATTGGCAGCACACAGGGAGAAAGTATCGAGAGCAGGCCCGCGACGAATGCCAGCGCCAGCGCGCCTGCCGTCATTGCCTGCTCACAGCGTCTTGTGCAGCAGCGCCGAGATCGAGGAACGCTCGGTATCGCCGGCCGAACGGCCGGCTTCGGTCTCGCCCTTGAAGGCGATCAGCGTCGACTGCACGCGCGCCCCGAAATATTTCACCGCGTCCTTCTGGCTGTCGAAGTCGACGACGAAATAGACGAGATCCTTGAACTCGGGCTTGGCCATGAGCTCGCTCAGGATCGGTTTCTGCGCCTTGCAGGTTGGGCACCACGACGCATGGACTGCGATCAGGATCGGCTTGCCTGCCTTCTGCGCCGCCGCGAAGGATTTCGCATCGAAGGTCTTGGCCTCCATGGCCACGGCCGGAGCGGAAAAGCTGGCGCTTGCGGCGACCGCGGCAAGAATGACGGAACGGCGCGACAGCATGATCGGCTACTCCATGTGGTGGCAAAGAGTTGTAGGGCGGAGGGGCGTCGCGTGCACGTCACAATCGGCCGACTGCGGATCAAATTCCGGTCATTGCGCGGCTTCAAGCGAATAGCCCCATTGGGCGCACAAAACGTCCCACTTGCCGACGCCGCGTTGCGCCCTCGGCATGGGCCAGGGCGGGGTCTGGTCGAACCCGCGCGGAAGTGATCTAGGATCACGGCCCGCATTGAAGAGGCGCGATAAGGGCGGGGCCTTTGCCGAGGCAGGATTGGAGATCGAGTGATGAGCATCGAGGCGGCCACCAGCCGAGCCGGCACGTTCATTTTCGATCGTGACGCCGAGACGATGCCGCGCCCGGCCCTCGCCGCGCTGCAGGCAAGACGCGTCAAGGACACGCTGGAGCGTGCCCATGGCCTCCCGCACTATCGCAAGAAATTCGACGCCGCCGGGGTCGCGCCGGCGGACTTCAAGTCGCTCGCCGACATCAACAGATTTCCGTTCACGCTGAAATCGGACCTGCGCGACCACTACCCCTTCGGCATGTTCGCGGTGCCGCGCGAAAAGCTGCTGCGGCTGCATGCGTCCTCGGGTACAACCGGCAAGCCTACGGTCGTCGGCTACACCGAGGGCGACCTCGACACGTGGTCGGACTTGATGGCCCGCTCGCTCGCCTGTGCGGGCGCCGAGCCCGGCTACATCGTGCACAACGCCTACGGATATGGGCTGTTCACAGGCGGACTTGGCGTCCACTACGGTGCCGAGCGTCTCGGCTGCACGGTGGTGCCGGTCTCCGGCGGGGCCACCGAACGGCAAGTGACGCTGCTCGCTGATTTCGGCGCCCAAGTGCTGTGCGCTACGCCCTCCTACGCGCTCAACATCGCCGAGGTCGCCGCCACGATGGGGGTTGACCTGCGGAGGGGATCGCTGCGGGTCGGCATTTTCGGCGCTGAGCCGTGGAGCGAGGCCACGCGGCGCGAACTCGAGGCGCGGCTTGCGATCGCGGCGGTCGATATCTATGGGCTATCCGAGGTCCTTGGACCGGGCGTCGCCTGCGAGTGTCTTTCCGCGCAGTCCGGCCTGCATGGCTGGGAGGACCATTTCCTGTTCGAGGTGGTCGACCCGGAAACGCTGCAGCCGCTGCCGATCGGCGAAAGCGGCGAACTGGTGATCACCACGCTGACCAAAGAAGCATTGCCGATGGTCCGCTACCGGACCAGGGACATCACGCGGCTCAACGACGAGCCCTGCCGCTGCGGCCGCACGCATGTGCGTATCATGCGCGTGACCGGGCGCGACGACGACATGCTGATCATCCGCGGCGTGAACGTCTTTCCCTCGCAGCTCGAAGCAGTCCTGGTGGGCTTCCAGGGCCTGGCCCCGCACTATCAGATCGTTCTCACCCGTGAAGGCGCGCTAGACGCGATGACGGTGGAGGTGGAACATAGCCCCGATGCGCCGCTCGCCGAGGGCGACCGCGGCGCCAAGGCGAAGCAGGTGAGCGGCCAGATCAAATCGCTGATCGGCGTGACCTGCGACGTTGTCGTCAAGTCCCCCGGCGAAGTACCGCGCTCGCAAGGCAAGGCGGTGCGGGTCAGAGACGAGCGCAAGCGGTAATTTCCGCAGCAAGAATTCCATGGCCAATTGGCGATGACCGCTACACAATCGGTAACATTGTAAAAGCCGATCTGCCGCGCATTGGACGGCAGCCGAGGGAGGGAAGCAGTATGGCAGCGCGAGGCCTCAAGGACTCTGCCGGGAGCAAGACGCCGAAGTTCGGCCATTTCATCGTCGAGTTTGCCACGCCGGGAATCGGCCACATCCTCAAATCCGCGGGGTGTGACTTTGTGCTGTTCGATCTCGAGCACTCAGGCTTCGGCTTCGAGACGGTGAAGAGCGCGATGCGCTATTTTGAGGCGGCCGACCTGCCGGTGATCATCCGCGCGCCATCGAAGGACTATCACCACATCGCTCGGGCGATGGACATGGGCGCCGAAGGATTGATGCTGCCGATGGTCGGATCAGCCGCCGAAGCAAAGCACATTCTCAATTCCATGAAATACACGCCCGAAGGCGGACGCGGCGTCGCCCTCCAGGTCTCGCACGATCGCTATCGGCCGGGCGCGGTGGCCGAGAAGTTTGCTGCAGCCAACCGGCGCAGCACGCTGTTCTGCCAGATCGAGACGGCCGAAGGCGTGAAGAACGCCGACGCGATTGCGGCGCTGCCCGGCGTCGATTGCCTGTGGGTCGGGCATTTCGACCTCTCGGTGTCGCTCGGCGTGCCCGGCGAGTTCGGCTCGAAGAAGTTCACCGACGCCATTGCCCGCGTGGCCGCCGCCGCCGACAAGCACGGCAAGTCGCTGGGCCGGCTGGTGCCAACGGTGCAAACCGGCATCGAGTATCACGCGCTGGGATTCGACTTCATCTGCTATTCGGGCGACATCTGGGTGCTGCACGATGCGCTGGCGGAGGCGCTCGGTAAGTTGCGCGCAGGCTGCTCGCCGAAGAATGCCGGCTCGCCGAAAAAGGCCAGGAAGAAGTCATGAGCTCGGTCTATCGCGTCGCCTTGTCGGGCGACTTCCTCAAAGCCGACGGCACTCCCGTCTTTCCCGATTTCGACCTGGAGCCGCTGCGGCAGGCTCCCGGTGTCGAAGTCGCCTATCTCGAATCCATGGACCCGGTTCGCGCTGAGCAGCTCGTCGATTTTGATGCGCTCATTCTCCTGATCCAGCGGTTCACGCCAGACAGCATCCCGGCGAACGGGCGCCTCGCCGTCGTGGCGCGCTTCGGCGTCGGCTACGACACGGTCGATGTCGAGGCCTGCACCAAGGCCGGCATCGCGGTGGTGATCACGCCGGATGGCGTGCGGCGGCCGGTTGCCGTCTCGATTATCACGCTCATGCTGGCGCTCACCGGCAAGCTGATAATCAAGGACGCCCT
>Ga0207644_10001349_pt1 | contig 15781 bp, 9 predicted proteins | sample KBSS73metaG_FD_184326 | JGI IMG/M metagenome (GOLD analysis project Ga0207644, IMG submission 184326) | Switchgrass rhizosphere microbial communities from Kellogg Biological Station, Michigan, USA - KBS S7-3 metaG (SPAdes) (version 2) | ecosystem: Host-associated > Plants > Roots > Rhizosphere >... | reverse complement strand
CGTCGTCGGCGTCGCCTACGACGAGCTCGACGAGCACCGGCGCGGCTTCCAGAACTTCGTCGGCACCACGCTCGGCGTCGAGGGCGCGCTGCGCCGCGACGAGAACAACAACGTCGACAGCTTCGATCAGTACGTTCAGGGCTCGTGGCAGTTCGCGCCGCGCTGGACCGTGCACGCCGGCGTTCGTCACAGCAAGGTCCGCTTCTCGTCGGAGGACCACTACATCGTCCCGCCCAACCCCGACGACAGCGGCAAGCTGGACTTCGACGCGACGCTGCCCGTCTTCGGCCTGATGTTCGCGGCGACGCCGGCGCTCCATTTCTACGTCACCGCCGGACGCGGCTTCGAGACGCCGACGCTGAACGAGCTCGCCTATCGGCCGAACGGCCAGACCGGCCTGAACCTCGATCTCGGCGCGGCGACGAGCAACAGCTACGAGGTGGGGGTCAAGACGCGCAACGACTGGGGCGACGTCAACGTCGCGCTGTTCGAGACGCGGACGAGCAACGAGATCGCGACGCTGAGCAACGTCGGCGGCCGCTCGACCTACCAGAACGTCGGCTCGACGCGGCGGCGCGGGCTCGAGGCGGCCTGGAGCGCCGACCTGCGCGAGAACCTGCACGCGCAGCTCGCCTACACCCGCCTCGACGCGCGCTACCGCGACACCTTCCAGACCTGCACGGTCACGCCGTGCCCGGTCCCGAACCTCACCGTTCCGGCCGGCAACTCCATCCCGGGGATCGCACGCGACTCGCTCTACGGCGCGCTCGGCTGGCTGCCGCCCTCCGGCTGGCGCGGCGGCGTCGAGGGGCGGGCGCTGAGCAAGGTCTGGGTCAACGACGTCAACTCCGACGCCGCTGCCGGGTTCGCGACGGTCAACGTCAGCCTCGGCTATGTCGCGCGCGTCGGCGCCGTCGACCTCACCGGCTTCGGCCGGGTCGACAACCTGTTCAGCCGCGGCTACGCCGGCTCGGTGATCGTCAACGAAGGCAACGCGCGCTACTTCGAGCCGGCGCCGACGCGCAACTGGACCGTCGGCCTGACGGCGGCGGTCGGCTTCTAGCGACCATCAGCGCGTCGAGGCGATGAGGTTCTACAGCGCCGCAGAGACGCGCGAGCGGCTCGCCTTCGTGCCGCTGATCGAGGCGCTCAGAGCGATGTTCGAGCGCGGTTGCATCGTCCCGCCGCGCCAGGTGCTCGAGATCGGCGGCGATGGCGGCGACGCCGTCACGTCGCTGGTCATGACGGCGTGGCAGCCGGGCCGCTGCTACGGCGTCAAGGTCGTCAACATCGCTCCGGGCAACGGCGCGCGCGGCCTGCCCGGGCTGCATTCGACCTACGTCCTCCACGACGCGCGCACCGGCGTTCCGCTCGCCTGGATCGACGGCGACGAGACCACGGCGCGGCGCACCGCGGCGACCTCGGCGCTGGCGGCGTCGTGGCTCGCCGCGCCGGCGGCGCGCCATCTGGCGCTGATCGGCGCCGGCCGCATCGCCCGCCTGCTGCCCGAGGCGCATCGCGCGGTTCGGCCGATCGAGCGCGTCACCGTCTGGGCACGCTCGCGCGAGCGGGCCGCCGATCTCGTCGGCGAGCTCGTCGCAAGCGGCTTCGACGCGCGCGCCGCCGCCAGCGTCGAGAGCGCCGTCGCCGAAGCCGACATCGTCAGCTGCGCGACGTTCGCGCGCGAGCCGCTCGTTCGCGGCGCGTGGCTGCGCGCGGGAAGCCATCTCGACCTAATCGGCTCGTTCACGCCGGCGATGCGCGAGGCCGACGACGAGTGCGTCGCCGCGGCGACGGTCGTCGTCGACAGCGACGACGCGCCGCAGAAGAGCGGCGACCTGATCGCGCCGATCGCGAGCGGCGTCCTCGACGCTCGATCGATCGGCACGCTTGCCGGGCTGGCGCGCGGCGGCAGCGGCCCACTGGCGGCGAGGCCGCCGCGGCGCACGGTCTTCAAGTCGGTCGGCAGCGCGCTCGAGGACCTCGCCGCGGCGATGCTCGTCCACGGCGCCGACGTGCAGCGCCACGCTTGATATGACCCGAGCCGACCGTCCATGGGCGCACGCAGGCGCGCCACCTGCAGGCGCGTCGCCGCACGCAGCCGTGCCGCCGCAATCAGGCGTGTCGCCGCACGCTGCGCTGTCTCCGCGCGACGCTCTCTCGCTGCCCGGCACGCGCTCGCCGCTGCGCGCCGCGATCACCGCGGCTTACCGGCGTCCCGAGCCCGAGGCCGTGCCGGCGCTTCTCACCGAAGCGCGCCTGTCGGCGGCGGCAGCGGCGGCGGCCGAGGCGCTGGCGCGGCGCCTCGCCCAGGGCCTGCGCGATCGCAGGAGCGCGGCCGGACGCGAGGGCCTCGTCCAGGGCCTGCTGCAGGAATATTCGCTCTCGTCGCAGGAAGGCGTCGCGCTGATGTGCCTCGCCGAGGCGCTGCTGCGGATCCCCGACCGCGCGACCCGCGATGCGCTCATCCGCGACAAGATCAGCACCGGCCAGTGGCACGAGCACCTCGGCAGGAGCCCCTCGCTTTTCGTCAACGCCGCGACCTGGGCGCTGCTGCTCACCGGCAAGCTGGTCGCGACGCACAGTGAGTCGGGCCTGTCGAGCGCGCTGGCGCGCCTGGTCGGCAAGGGCGGCGAGCCGCTGATCCGAAAGAGCGTCGACCGGGCGATGCGCCTGATGGGCGAGCAGTTCGTCACCGGCGAGACGATCGCCGAGGCGCTCGCCAATTCGCGGGCGCGCGAGGCCGAGGGCTTTCGCCACTCGTACGACATGCTCGGCGAGGCCGCGCTCACCGCCGACGACGCGGCGCGCTACCTGCTCGCGTACGAGGACGCCATCGACGCGATCGGCCGCGCCTCGGCGGGGCGCGGCGTCCACGCCGGTCCGGGAATCTCGATCAAGCTCTCGGCGCTGCACCCGCGCTACAGCCGCGCTCAGATCGACCGCGTCGGCGCCGAGCTGTATCCGGTGCTGAAGGAGCTCGCGCTCCGATCGCGCCGGCACGACATCGGCCTCAACATCGACGCCGAGGAGGCCGATCGCCTCGAGATCTCGCTCGATCTCCTCGAGCGCCTCTGCTTCGAGCCCGCACTGGCCGGCTGGAACGGCATCGGCTTCGTCGTCCAGGCGTACCAGAAGCGCTGCCCGTTCGTGATCGACGCGCTCGTCGATCTCGGCCGCCGGTCCGGCCATCGACTGACGGTCCGGCTCGTCAAGGGCGCGTACTGGGACAGCGAGATCAAGCGCGCCCAGGTCGACGGCCTCGACGGCTACCCGGTCTACACTCGCAAGGCCTACACCGACGTCGCCTACCTCGCCTGCGCGCGCCGCCTGCTCGCCGCGCCCGACGCGATCTATCCGCAGTTCGCGACGCACAACGCGCACACGCTCGCCGCCGTCCACGAGCTTGCCGGCGGCGCTTCGGCGCCGCCCGGTCGCTACGAGTTCCAGTGCCTGCACGGCATGGGCGAGCCGCTCTACGAGCAGGTCGTCGGCCCCGTCGGCGGCGGCGGGCTGGGCCGGCCGTGCCGCATCTACGCGCCGGTCGGAACGCACGAGACGCTGCTCGCGTATCTCGTTCGGCGCCTGCTCGAGAACGGCGCCAACACGTCGTTCGTCAATCGCATCGCCGATCGATCGGTGCCGATCGACGCGCTGATCGAGGATCCGGTGACGACGGTCGAGCGGATCGCCGCGGGCGAGGCCGGCGAAGCGCCCGGCGCGATCGGCCGGCCGCATCCTGCGATCCCGCTGCCGAGCGAGATCTACGGCGCGCCGCGCCGCAATTCGCGCGGCTTCGATCTCGCCAACGAAGATGCGCTGGCAGCGCTCGCGGATGCGCTGAACGCGAGCCGCGGCGCCGCCTGGTCGGCGATGCCGATGCTGGCGAGGACGAACGACTCCGCTCCGGCGCCGCTGCAGCCGGTGCGCAACCCGGCCGACCACGACGATGTCGTCGGCCACGTTGGCGACGCGACGCTTGCCGATGTCGACATCGCGCTTGGCAGCGCCGTCGAAGGCGCGGGCGCGTGGGCGATGACGCCGGCGCGCGCGCGCGCGGCGTTGCTCGAGCGCGCCGCCGACTCGCTCGAGGCCGACCTGCCGCGCCTGCTCGGCCTGCTCGCCCGCGAGGCCGGCAAGACCTACCCGAACGGCATCGCCGAAGTGCGCGAGGCGGTCGACTTCCTGCGCTTCTACGCGGCCGAGGCGCGCCGCGACTTGGGCGTCGGCGACGTCGTTCCGCTCGGCCCGGTCGTCTGCATCAGCCCCTGGAATTTCCCGCTCGCGATCTTCACCGGCCAGGTCGCGGCGGCGCTTGCCGCCGGCAACCCGGTGCTCGCCAAGCCCGCCGAGCAGACGCCGCTGATCGCCGCCGAGATGGTGCGGCGGCTGCGCGACGCCGGCGTGCCGCGCGCGGCGCTGCAGCTCCTGCCCGGCCGCGGTGAGATCGTCGGCGCGGCGCTCGTCGCCGACGCGCGCGTCCAGGGCGTCATGTTCACAGGCTCGACCGAGGTTGCTCGCCTGCTGCAGAAGAGCCTCGCCGGCCGGCTCGACGCGAGCGGTCGCGCGGTGACGCTGATCGCCGAGACCGGCGGCCAGAACGCGATGCTCGCCGATTCGTCGGCGCTCGCCGAGCAGGTCGTGAGCGACGTCGTCGCCTCGGCGTTCGACAGCGCCGGCCAGCGCTGCTCGGCGCTGCGCGTCCTCTGCCTCCAGGAAGACGGCGCCGACCGGATCGTCGCGATGCTGAAAGGCGCGATGGCCGAGAGCCGGATCGGCGCGCCCGACGCGCTTGCCGTGGATGTCGGCCCGGTGATCGACGCCGACGCGCGCGCCGCGATCGACGCGCACATCGCCCGGATGCGCGCGCGCGGGAGGCCGGTGTTCCAGGCCGCGCGCTCAGCCGCCGACGCGACCGCGCGCGGCACCTTCGTCACGCCGACGCTGATCGAGCTCGACCACCTCGACGAGCTCGAGCGCGAAATCTTCGGCCCGGTGCTCCACGTCGTCCGCTACCGGCGCCGCGATCTCGGCGCGATGGTCGAGCAGGTCAACGCGACCGGCTACGGCCTGACGCTCGGCGTCCAGTCGCGGATCGACGAGACGATCGCCGAGGTGATCGCGGGCGCGCGCGTCGGCAACGTCTACGTCAACCGCAACATGGTCGGCGCGGTCGTCGGCGTCCAGCCGTTTGGCGGCGAGGGGCTGTCGGGGACGGGGCCGAAGGCGGGCGGCCCGCTCTATCTTCATCGCCTGCTCGCCCGCGCGCCGGCCGACGCGATGGCGCGCGCCCTGTCCGCCGGCAGCATCGAAGCGACGTCGACGGCTGCCGCGGTCGCGCCGGCGCTCGCCGCGCTGCGAGGCTGGGCCGCGCGCGAACGCGACGACCGGCTCGCCGATGCCTGCGTCCGCTTCGCGAGCGCGTCGCGGGTCGGCGTCGCCGTGCTGCTCGCCGGCCCGACCGGCGAGCGCAACGTCTACACGCTGCGGCCGCGCGATGCGGTCCTCTGTCTCGCCGGCGACGACGGCGATCGCCTGGTCCAGCTCGCCGCCGTCCTCGCGGTCGGCAGCCGCGCCGTCTGGCCGGTCGGGTGCGCCGACTTGCGGGCGCGCTTGCCCGACGCGGTCCGCGCCGGCATCGACCTCGTCGACGACTGGAGCGCGCCGGCGACGAGATTCGATGCCCTCCTTCATCACGGCAGCGCCGACGAGCTGCTGCGCATCGTCGCCATCGTCGCCGCGCGACCCGGACCGATCGTCGGCGTCGAAGGAAGGCGTCCGGGCGAGACCGCGCTGCCGCTCGAGCGCCTCGTCGTCGAGCGCGCGCTCAGCGTCAACACCGCGGCCGCCGGCGGCAACGCGACGCTGATGACGCTGCAATGACGCCCGAGCCGATGGGCATCATGCGCAGCGCTCTTGCCGCTGCGCTGGCCGCGGCGACGGCCCTGGCCGCCTCGGGCGCGACGATCGAACGTCACGTGCGAGTCGGCGCCGCCGAGCGCAGCTACGAGATCGACGTGCCGGCGCGACACGATCGCGCGCGGCCGCTTCCGGTCGTCATCGTCTTCCACGGCGGCGGCGGCGCGGCCGACTCGGTTCGCCGGCAGACGCGGATGAGCGCCAAAGGCGAAGCCGAGGGCTTCATCGCGGTCTATCCGCAAGGCTCGGGCGGCATCGCCGGAAAGCTGAAGACCTGGAATGCCGGCACCTGCTGCGGCCATGCGATGCAGCAGCGCATCGACGAGATCGCCTTCGTCGCCGCGCTCCTCGACGACCTGCAGGCGACCGTCGCCGTCGACCGCGCGCGCGTCTACGCGACGGGGATCTCGAACGGCGGGATGATGGCCTACGAGGTGGCGTGCTCGCTCGCCGACCGCATCGCCGCGATCGCCGTCGTCGCCGGCGAGATGACCGCGCTCGATCGCTGCCGGCCGTCGCGACCGGTTCCGGTGCTCGTCATCCACGGCAGCGCCGATCGCAACCTGCCGATCGACGGCGGCGTCGGCGCGAAGGCGTTCGCGGTGCACGAGGTGCGCAGCCTCGCGTCGGCGGTCGACTTCTGGCGACGTCACGACGGCTGCGGCGAGGCCGCCCGCAGCGAAGTCGACGGCGCCGTTCGGCGCACGAGCTATTCGTCGTGCAGCGGCGGCAGCGAGGTCGAGGGCGTCACGATCGAGGGCGGCGGCCACTCGTGGCCGGGCGGCGATCGTCTGGTGCGGTTCCTCGACCCGCCGTCCGCAGCGCTCGACGCGACTGCCGAGATCTGGAGCTTCTTCTCGCGCCACTAGGCGACTTGCGGGCCGGGGCGGAACCGGCGCGGCGCCGAGGCGCCGTTCGCTCCTGCCGCGCCGCTCGGCGACGGCGCGGGAACGAAGCTTGCCCGCCGGTTCGTGCTCGCCAATTCCGGAGATCGACATGACCAAGCTCGACACCGAACACCGCAACGCGATCGACTCACGCAGCTTCGCGTTTCCCAAGCAGCGCAAGGAGCCGCTCGAAAACGCGTCGCATGTGCGCAACGCGATCGCCCGCTTCAACCAGGTCGAGGGCGTCAGCGACGAGGAACGCGACACCGCCTGGGGCCACATCAAGGCGGCGGCGAAGAAATTCGGCGTCGAGGTCAAGGAAAAGAGCTGGCGCGAGATCGGCAAGCGCTGACTCGCCACCGAGGCGCACGGCGCCGGCGCGGCCTGCGCGCATCAAGTCAGCGGCGCAATCGTCGCGGCAGCGCCGGTTCCGGGCGCGGTCTTCGCGCCGCCTTCGCCGTCGTCATCGTCGCCCGCGCCGACCTCGCCGACGAGCCCGCTCGCCGGGTCGACCGCGACGACGCGATCGGCGATCGCGATCGTCTCGCGCCGATGCGCGACCAGGACGCGCGTCATGTCCATGGCCGCGACCGCGCGCGAGACCAGCGCCTCGCTGGTGCCGTCGAGGTGGCTCGTCGCCTCGTCGAGGAAGAGGATCCGCGGCGCGTGGTAGAGGGCGCGGGCGATGAAGAGGCGCTGCTTCTGGCCGCCCGAGATGTCGGCGGCGGCCTCGGCGAGGAGCGAGTGGTACTGCATCGGCATCGCCTCGATCTCGGCGGCGATGTTGGCTTGGCGCGCCGCGCGGGCGACTCGCGCCATGTCGATCGGCGCGTCGAAGAACGAGACGTTGTCGGCGACCGTTCCCTGGAACAGGATGTCGTCCTGCATGACGACGCCGATCACGCGCGCCAGGTCGGCGGAGGCGATCGTCCTGATCTCGCGGCCGTTGATCAGCACCTCGCCGCGATTCGGCTCGAGAAGGCCGATCATGAGGTGGAGCAGAGTCGTCTTGCCGCTCCCCGACGGCCCGGTGATCGCGACCGCCTCGCCCGGCTCGACGACGAGGCTCGCTCCCTGCAGGATCCACGGGCTGTCGTTGCCGTAGCGGAACCAGACGTCCTTCACCTCGATGCGGACGGAGCCGGTCTCGCCGACCATGAACGGCTTCTCGACCCTCGCATCGTCGGCGCCCGGCTCGTCGGCCATCACCTCCTCGATCCGCTCGGCGTTGGTGCGGACGCGGCGCAGCTCCATCGCGTAGAGGACGGCGCGGTTGAGCCGCTCGACCAGGAAGGCGCGGAACAGGAAGAACATCATCATCGTGCCGAGCGTGATCGCGTTGCCGAGCACGAGCCACGTGCCGAGGGCGATCAGCGCGGCGTTGCCGAGGCCGTTGGTGAGCTGGGAGGCCTGGCTCGAGAACATCGTCAGGCGGCCGTCGGCGAGGCCGAGGTTGGTCAGTTCGACGAACTTGTTGCGCCAGACGCTCGCCCGCACGAGCTCCTTGCCGAACAGCCTGATCGCGCGCGCGGCGCGGGCGTTCTCGAGGAAGTACGAGTCGGCCTGGGCGGCGACGCGCAGGCTGCGCCGCGAGACGTCGATCGCGGCCCGGCGCAGGCCCGCGGTGGCGAGGAGATTGAGGACCGCGAAGAAGACGACGACCGCTGCCATCGACGGCACGGCGAGCAGCATCACGACGATGATGGCGATCGACATCACGCCGTCGAGCAGCGCCTGCAGCAGCTGCGCGGTGACGAGCGACTGGATCGTGTCGACCGAGCGGCTGCGGCTCAGGATGTCGGCGCTGTGGTGCTTGAGGAAGAAGCGCGCCGACTTGCGATGCAGAGCGCGAACGAACCGATCCTTCAGCTCGTAGCCGACGCGCGCGCCGAACACCGCGAGCGCCCACCCGCGCACCATCGAGATCGCCGCCTGCAGCAGGACGACGAGGGTGAAGCCGATCGCCAGCACCCAGACCAGCCGCCCGTCCGAGCCCTGCAGCGCGCTGTCGATCGACAGCTGCATCTGCAGCGGCGCGATCAGGACGAGTACCTCCATGAGCAGCGAGAGGGCGACGATCAAGGCGATGTCGTTGCGCCAGTGGCCGAGCGGGGCGAGGAAGTCGAGCACCGACACCTTGCGGGCGGGGCCGCGCGCCTTGCGCCACGTCGGCGAGACGCGCGTCTCGAGGGCGACGCCGGTGAACGACTTGTCGACCGCGGCCCAGGCGACCGCCATCCGCCCCGCGGCCGGATCCATGATGACGATGCCGTTCTTCGTGACCCGCTCGAGGACGACGAAATGGTTCATCTCCCAGTGCAGGATCGCCGGCAGGGCGAGCTGGGCGAGCGCGCCGACCGCCACCTTCACGCCGCGCGCGGCGAGGCCGATCCGCTCGGCCAGGTTGCGCAGCTCGAGCAGCGTCTCGCCGCGGCCGCTCGGCACCGCGAGCTGGCGGATCTCGGCAAGCCCGGGCTCGCCCTCGAAATACGCGCTGATCGCGGCGAGGCAGGCCAGGCCGCACTCGTTGAGCTCGCTGGCGCCGACGAACGGCACCTGGCGCCTGCCGAAGAGGCCGAGGTCGAGCATCAGCGGCGCGTCTCCGCGCCGGCGCCGCGAGCGCCGCGGCCGACGCTGTCGTTGAGGCCGCGGACGATCGGGTCGAGCAGCCACGCGAGCACCGTGCGTCGCTCGATCGGCACGAGCGCGTCGGCGAGCATCCCGGGCTTGAGCGGCAGCACCTCGCCGTGGGTGCCGAGCAGCGGCCCCGGCAGCGCCGCAGTGGCGACGAACATCGGTTCGCTCGAGACGGCGGCCTGCGGCACCTCGCCGGGGAGGGACGGGATCTCGTTGACGCTGTCGATCGTCGCCGCGAACAGGCCGAATCGCTCCTGCGGATAGGCGCGAAAGGCGAGCTTGAACTCGACGCCGGGACGCACCGAAGCGACCGCCGACGGCGCGACGAGCAGCTTGACGATGAGCGGGCCGTCCTTCGGCGCGAGCGTGAAGAGCGGCTGGCCGACGTCGACCGACTGGCCCTCGGCAAGCGAGGCGAACGAGACCCGGCCGTCCTGCGGCGCGCGGACGACCTGCTCCGCGTCCATCTCGCTCTGCACGCGCAGGCGGTTCAGCTCGCCGCTCGAGCGCTGGCGGTTCTCGATCACGCCGGCGAGGCGGGCGTCGACGAGCGTTCGCTCGGCCTCGGTGGTCTCGATGTCGCGCTCGATTCGCGCCGCGGCGCCGCGCGCGCTGGCGAGGCGGCTCTCCTGCGCCGAGACCTCGTCGCGCTTCTGTGCCGCCTGCTGGCGCGGCAGATAGCCCTCGGCGGCGACCGAGGCGACGTGGTCGCTCTGCGCGACGAGGCTGGCGAGCAGCCGCTCGCCCGAGCGGATGTCGGCGCGCAGCGTCTCGCGCTCCTCGCGCAGTCCGTGCAGTCGGCGCTCGAGCATGAGCCGATTGACGGCGGCCTCGCGGCGCGCCGCCTCGATCTCGCGCTCGATCGTCGCCTTCTCGGCCTCGAGCGACTGGCGCACCACCGACTTCTCGCCGCCGCCTTCCTCGCGCAGCCGCTCGCTGCCGATGACGGCGAGCAGGTCGCCCTTGGCGACGATCGCGCCGTCGCTCACCGCCAGCCGGGTGATGCGACCGTCGAGAGGCGACTTCAACCGCACCAGGCCGCCGCGCGCATCGACGAAGGCGGCGACGCGATGCACCGGCGAGTACTCGACGACGGCGATGAAGGCGAACAGGGCGACGAGGAGCGCGAAGGCGACGACGGTGAAGGCGGCGACGCCGCGCCAGTGCGTCGTCAGGGCAGCGCCGATCTGCGATCCGGACGCGGCCTCGACGGCGACTTGCCGGAACAGCGGGGAGGGCGGTCGGTCCATGGCAGCGAGACGTTCCCGCGACACGGGACGCAAAGACAACGGGGACCGATTCTCGGGCTTTCCGGGCGCCTGTCGAGATGGCCCGCGCGGCCGATCCTCGCGCGCCGAACGGGCGTCGCCCTTAGCGACGCTGCCGGTTCCGCCTCAGAAGCTGTGCTTCATGTAGATGCCGAGCGAGCCCTTGCGAAAGCGCATCGTCACCTTGTCGTCGCCGGCGAGCCGAAGGGCGAGGCCGTGGTTCAGGAACACCTGCGACTGCGCCGGCTTCCATTCGATCGCGACCTTGCTGACGGAGGGCACCGTGGTCGCCGAGCCGAGGGCGCGTTCGACCAGGCTGCCCGCCGGCGCCGGGCCCTCGGAAAAGCGACGCAGGCCGAGCGACAGCGCCGGCAGCGTCGACCCGGCCGGCGCGGCGCTGTCGAAGCGCGCGTCGGCGGGCAGCACGGCCGCGGTCCGCGGCTCGAAGCGAACGCCGACGTCGACCGCGCCCCGCGACAGCGACCAGCGGTAGGCATCGGCGTCGGGCGCGGCCGGGCCGAGATCGCCGCCCGCCGCCGGACCGGCGAGCGCGAGCCAGATCAGCCAGGGGAGGCGCGAGCCTGTGCGTTGCATCGGGTCGTCGGGCAAGAGCTTGGACACCTTCAAGCTACGCCCTGTCGACACCGGGGTGAGTCGGCACCGGTCGCCTCGACGGGTGAGACTGCTTCGGAGGTCATGGTAGGAGCCGGCCGACGTCCGGGCCGCCGCGCTAACGCAGCGTGAACTTGGCGATGCTCCTGTTCGTCGGGTCGGTGACCCAGAGCGTGTTCGAGCCGGCGATCTGCGGGCCGGCGGTGATCGCGTTGAGCTGCGCATTGGGCGCGACGCCGGTGAATTCCTTGATCACGCCGGCGGGCGTGACGCGCCCGATCAGCCCGTCGTAGTAGCTCGTGAACCAGATGTTGCCGTCGCCGCCGAGGGCGATCCCGCCGAACAGGGTGAAGACGCCGCTCATCCCGCTGGTGAACGTCGTCACGGCGCCGCTCGCCGGCGCGATGCGGCCGACCGCGGGGCCGCCGTAACCGTCCTTGACGAACCAGACGCCGCCGTCGGCGCCGGCGGTCAGCGCGGCGATCGATCCCTGGATCGGCGTCGTCTTGTACTCAGTGATCACGCCGGCCGGAGTGATGCGGCCGAGCACCGAAGTCGTTCCGTCGCTGCTGCGCTCGGCGAACCAGAGATTGCCGTCGGGCCCGGCGGCGATCGACGTCGCCGGCGCCAACAGCGGTCCGAATTCGGTCGCGAGCTTGGTCGTGACGTCGAACTTGCCGAGCCGCAATCCGTTGTACTCGGTGAACCAGAGGTTGCCGTCGGGGCCGGCCGTGATCTTGTAGGCCTGCGACCCGGGCGTGATGCCGGTGCAGACGATGCGGATGAACGCGTTCGCCGTCACCGGCGGCTCGGACGTGCACGTGGCGATGGCGGTCGGGCCGATCGTCGTCGTCGGGCAGGTCGTCGTCGTGTAGCCGTTCGCCAGCACCGGTGCGATCGGCGCGCAGGCGGGGACGAGCGTGGGCCCGGTCGTCACGGTCCGGCAGGTGGTGCCGAGATACGCCGGCACGGGGGGCACCGCCGGTATCGGGCCCGACGCCGGGATGCCGGGAACGGCGGGACGGGCCGGATCGGGGACGCACGTTCCGGTCGCGATCGGCGTGCAGACTGCGGTCGCGGTGTCGCACTTCTGGTCCTGCGAGGTGCGCAGGCTGATCTGGATCGTCGTCTTCATCAGCGGCGTCGAGTATTCGCTCGCCACCTTGGTCGCGATGTCGACCGTGCCGATCGTTCCGGCGATCTCGATCCCGGCGAGCGGATCGGCGAACCAGATGTTGCCGTCCGGGCCGCGCGTCAGCGGTCCGGGATTGAACGCGGTCAGGCCGGCAGCGCGCGTCACCGGATAGCTGACGGCGCCGGCGCTGGTCATGCGGCCGATCTGGTTCGGGACGAAGCCGCCGCTGAACCAGAGCGCGCCGTCGCCGCCCAGGGCGATGCTGCCGCCCTCGAGCGCCGGCGTCACCCCGGAGGCCGCGGCGGCGTACGACGTGACGAGGGGATCGCCCGGCGCGGGCGGAGGCGGCGGCGGGGGCGGCGGCGGTGCCGGCGTCGGCGAGGGCGAGGGCGCCGGCGGCTGCGGGCTGTTCGACGAATCGACGACCTTGTTGCCCGTCAGGGCGGTGGTGTCGGGGCCGCCGCCGCAAGCGGTCAGGCTCGCGGCCAACGCTGCGACCAGCTGGCGCCGCATCGACACATCCATCATCGAGATACTCCTGTCGGCGCATTCATCGGCTGCAGCATTCGTGCCGCACGCCTCGCGCCACGAAACGGCATCGAAGCTGACGCCATGGGGCGCGCAAGACGATCCTACCGGCGCGTTGCGGCGACGAATGGCGATGTTGAAAGCGATTGCGTGTAACGCAACCAGAGGAACGCGGCTCGACACGCACGTGCCTCGAGGGCTCGACCGATCGGCGCGTCGCCAGAGGCGAGGGCACGACCCTATGCGCGGGCAAGTACATTGACGCATCGCGGGGCGGCTTCAGCGAGGTCGCACGTCGAGGAGGGCAGCGTGCCTTCACGGCAAGGGGATCTCCATGACCGAGCAGGAACTGCGCACTCTTGTCGATCGGGTCCGGCGCGGCAGCCTGCCGCGGCGAGACTTCGTCGCTCGGATGCTGGGCTGCGGGGTGAGCCTGCCGATGACCTGGCTCATGCTGGGCCAGGGCGGCGCGGCGCTGGCGCAGCCGGCCGCCGTCTACAAGCCGACGAAGCGGGGCGGCGGCGGCAACCTGCGGATGATCGAGTGGCAGGGTCCGACGCTGCTCAACCCGCATTTCGCGACCGGCATGAAAGACAACTTCGGATCGCGGATCTTCTACGAGCCGCTCGCGCAGTGGGACGCCGACGGCAATCTGGAGCCGGTCCTGGCGGCGGAGATCCCGAGCCGCGACAACGGCGGGCTCTCCGCGGACGGCCGCAGCGTCCTCTGGAAGCTGAAGCGCGGCGTGACCTGGCACGACGGCCAGCCGTTCACGGCGGACGACGTCATCTTCAACTGGCAATACGCCACCGACCCCGCCGCCGCGACTGTCACCCTGGGCAGCTATCGCCAGCTCAGGATGGAGAAGGTCGATCCCCACACCGTGCGCGTCGTCTTCTCGGCACCGTCGCCGTTCTGGCCCGGCCAGTATTCGCAGGTGATGCTCGTTCCCAAGCATCTGTTCACACCGTTCATCGGTGCGCGTTCACGAGACGCGCCCAACAACAACCGACCCGTCGGCACCGGGGCCTACACCTTCGTGGACTTCAAACCCGGCGACCTCCTTCACGCGGCCCTCCACCCGGGCTATCACGTCGCCAACCGGCCCCATTTCGACACCGTGGAACTGAAGGGCGGCGGCGACGCGACGTCGGCAGCGCGCGCGGTGCTCCAGACGGGGGAGTACGACTACGCGAGCACGCTGATCGTCGAGGACGACGTCCTCAAGCGAATCGAGGCGGGCGGCAAGGGCCGGGTCCAGTTCCTGAGCGGCAGCGCGACGAGCGCGGTCTACCTGAACTTCTCCGATCCGCGGGTCGAGATCGACGGCGAACGCTCCCATCCCCGGACGCGTCACCCTTGGTTCAGCGACGAACGCGTGCGTCGCGCCATCGGGCACGTCATCGATCGGCAGAGCATCGAGACCTACGTGTATGGGCGCCAGGGCGTCGCCACGTCGAACTACATCAACAACCCGGCGCGCTACCGCAGCACGCGTCCGAGCCCGGACTTCAACGTGGCCAAGGCCAGCGCGCTGCTCGACGAGGCGGGCTGGAAAGCGGGCGTCGACGGTGTGCGCGAGAAGGACGGCAAGAAGCTGGTCCTGTTGTTCCAGGCCGCCGTGGGCGCTGTCGGCCAGAAGCTGCAGTCCGTCGTCAAGCAGGCAGCGCAGAAGGCCGGCATCCAGCTCGATCTGAAGGCGGTCGTCTCGAGCGTCTTCTTCTCTTCCGACGCGGGCAACCCCGACACCTACGGAAAGTTCTACGCGGACATGCAGACCTACAACTGGTCGAACGACAGCCCGGATCCCGAGGGATTGATGCAGTGCTTCGTGTCGTGGGAGGTCAGCTCGCGTGCCAACAAGTGGCTCGGGCAGAACCTGGTGCGCTGGCAGAACAGCGAGTTCGATTCACTGTTCCGCGCCGCCGAGATCGAGATCGATCCGGTCAAGCGCGCCGCTCTCTTCATCCGCATGAACGATCTCGTCGTCGGCGACGGTTACGTGATTCCGATCGTCGCCCGAGCCACGGTGAGAGCGCTGAATCGCCGGCTGGTGGCGCCGTTGTCAGGGTGGCAGAACGACATGGCGTCGCTGCCGCATTGGCACCGCGAGTCCTGAATCGCGGCTTGAAGCTCGCTCGCAGCAAGGAAAAAGCCCCGGAGCGTTGATTCTCGCGGAGCCTTTCGATGTCCCGGCAACGCTTGGGACGTGGCTGGACGAATCCGGTGGTGGAGAGGAGGAGGATCGAACTCCCGACCTTCGCATTGCGAACGCGACGCTCTCCCAGCTGAGCTACCCCCCCACGGCAGCCGCGAGTTTATCAAACAGGGCGCCTGGCCCGGGAAGCGCCGGCTGTGGCGAGGGACCGGATAGCGCGGCTCGATTCGCCGAATTGAGGACATGTATTGCTGGCGCGGCGCGAACGCGCTAGCGTCGGGCGATCGGCGGCGCGCTCTCGCGCCGGCGTGCGGCCAACCAGGAGATCGAGATGGGACTCAAGGGATCGAAAACCGAGCAGAGCCTGCGCGATGCGTTCGCGGGCGAGTCGCAGGCCAATCGGCGCTATCTGTATTTCGCGAACAAGGCCGACATCGAAGGCCAGAACGACGTCGCCGCGCTGTTCCGCTCCACCGCTGAAGGCGAGACCGGCCACGCCCACGGCCATCTCGAGTTCCTCGAGCACGGCGTCGGCGATCCGGCGACCGGCCTGCCGATCGGCAGCAGCCGGCAGAACCTGATGGCCGCCGTCGCCGGCGAGACGCACGAGTACACCGACATGTACCCGGGCATGGCG
>Ga0207644_10001346_pt1 | contig 15801 bp, 16 predicted proteins | sample KBSS73metaG_FD_184326 | JGI IMG/M metagenome (GOLD analysis project Ga0207644, IMG submission 184326) | Switchgrass rhizosphere microbial communities from Kellogg Biological Station, Michigan, USA - KBS S7-3 metaG (SPAdes) (version 2) | ecosystem: Host-associated > Plants > Roots > Rhizosphere... | reverse complement strand
CGTGCTAAACCGCGCCGCCGACGCCGCCGTGCGCCGTCTCGGGGTCGAGCCGCGCGAGGAGCTGCGCTCGGTGCGCACGATCGACGAGCTCGAGCTGCTGATCGCGTCGTCGGGCGCAGAGGGGACGCTCGATCCGCAGGCGTTCATGTTGCTCACTCGCACCATTCGCTTCGGCCACAAGACGGCGGCCGATGCGCTGGTGTCGCGCGTCGACGTCGCCACGATCGGGCGCGACGCGACGGTGGCCGACGTCGCCGCGCTGTCGATGGAGACCGGCTACTCGCGGTTCCCGATCGTCGGCGACGACGTCGACGACGTGGTCGGTGTCGTGCACGCCAAGGACGTGTTGCGCGTCGCTCCCGATGTGCGGGCCCGCACGTCGGTCGTCGACATCGCCACACCGGCGACGTTCATCCCCGAGGGAAGAGACCTCGAGTCGTTGCTCACCGAGATGCGCGCCGGCGGTGTGCAGATGGCCGTGGTGGTCGACGAGCACGGCGGCATCGCCGGCATCGTCACGCTCGAGGACCTCCTCGAGGAGATCGTCGGGGAGATCGAGGACGAGCACGACGCGCTGTCGATCACGGAGCCCCTGCCGGCCGGCGAGCTGGTCGTCGAAGGCACGTTGCACCTCGACGAGGTACAGGAGGCGACCGGCTTCGAGGTGCCCGAAGGCCCGTACGAGACGCTCGCCGGGTTCTTGCTCGACCGCCTCGGCCGCATCGCCGTCGTCGGCGACCGCGTGCACCACGAAGGCTGGTCGTTCGAGGTGGTCGAGATGGAACGGCGTCGCATCGCCGCCGTGCGGGTGACGCCGCCGTGATCCTCGTCCTCGTCGTCTCGGTGCTGCTGCTCCTGGCCAACGGCTTCTTCGTCGCGGCCGAGTTCTCGTTGATCGCAGCGCGCAAGTCGCAGCTCGAGGCGCGCGCGGCCGAGGGCGACGCGCGCGCCGCATCGGCGGCCAAGTCGGTCGGCGAGCTGTCGTTCATGCTGTCGGCGTCGCAGCTGGGGGTGACGCTGTGCTCGCTCGTGCTCGGCTACCTGGCCGAGCCGACGATGGCGCGCCTCTTGAAGGTGCCGTTCCACGCGGCGGGCCTGTCGGACGCCGCCGCCCACACGGTCGGCTTCGCCGTCGGCTTGGCGATCGTCGTGTTCCTGCACCTGGTGTTCGGCGAGATGGTGCCCAAGTACCTCGCCATGAGCGCACCCGACCGGGCGGCGCTGCTGCTGGCGGTTCCGATGCGCGGGTTCGCCGCGGTCTTCCGTCCCGCGGTGCGCGTGTTGACCGTGACGGCACGGACGTTGCTGCGGATGCTCGGCGTGCAGCCGCGCGACGAGCTGTCCGAAGCACGGACCGGTGACGAGATCGCCAACATGCTCGCCCACTCACGGCGGGAAGGCCTGCTGGAGGAGGTGGAGCACCGGCTCATGACCGGCGCGCTGCGCTTCCCGGTCCGCGAGACCGGCTCGGTGATGGTGCCGTGGTCCGAGGTGGTGCGGGTGCCGAGCAAGGCGACGGCGGAGGAGGTCCGCCAGGTCGCGATCGCGTCCGGTCACTCCCGGATCGTGGTCCATGCGGCGGACTCCGATGCCGCCCTCGGGTTCGTCCACGCCAAGGACCTGCTCGCCATCGTGGCCGGCGCCGAGGATCGGCCGGTGCCGCCGTCGATGATCCGGCGGATGCTGGTCGTGCCGGCCGACCGGACCCTGCAACAGCTGCTCCTCGCCATGCGCCGGGAGCGGATCCACGTGGCGCTCGTGGTCGACGGCGCCGGCCGCACCGCTGGGGTGGTGACCCTCGAGGACGTCCTCGAAGCGCTGGTCGGCGACATCCGGGACGAGCACGACTCCCGTTTGGCCTAGTTTCCTGCGCTGTGCGCGCCGTGACCGCGGTCGTGGTCGTGACCGCCGTGCTCGGCCTCGGTTCGCCCGCCGCGCAGGCCGCCCCGTCCGACGTCGACCGGGCGCGGGCCCGGGCCAACGCGGCAGCGGCCGGATTGGCGAAGGCGGAGACGCAGCTCTCGATCGTGGAGCGCGACCTGGCGGCGCTGGAGGCCAAGCGGAAGGACAACCTGGCGCGGCTGGTGTCGCTGCAGTCGGGCCTGCGCGACGTCGCCATCGCCGAGTTCATGCGCGGTGCCCACGCCGTGGCGCCGTTCGGCGTCGACCCTGCGGACGCGTCGGCCACGGCGCGGGCCCGCGTCCTGCGCGGGATCGTGGCGTCGGGGTCCGCGGACGCGGTCGACGCCTACCGGGCCGCGGCCGAGGATCTGGCGGTCCAGGAGGCCCGGCTGGCGTCGTTGCGGAAGTCGGCCGGGGCGGCCTTGGCGACCTACCGCAAGCAGGAAGCAGTGGTCGAAGCCGAGCTGCGCCACCTCGTCGCGCTCGACAAGGCGCGGCGGGCCACGGCGTCGGTCTCAACCAAGCGGACGACGGCGCGGGTGCTCGGCAGCGGGAGCTGGATCTGCCCGGTGCAGGGGCCGCGCGCCTTCAGCGACGACTTCGGCCAGCCTCGTTCCGGAGGTCGCAAGCACCAGGGCAACGACATCCTGGCGCCGCGAGGGACGCCGGTCGTGGCGCCCGTCGCCGGCTCGGCCCAGCAGCACGACAACGGGCTCGGCGGCCACGCCTTCTACCTGCACGGCGTCGACGGCGTCACCTACTACGGCGCCCACCTCGATTCCTACACGAGCAACTACGGCAACGTGCCGGCGGGCACCGTGCTCGGCTACGTCGGCAACACCGGCGACGCGCGCAACGGCCCCACCCACCTCCACTTCGAGGTCCACCCGGGCGGCGGCGCCGCCATCGACCCCTACCCCACCCTCAAGCAGTACTGCTGAACCGAGGTGGGTCAGGCGCCCGTCGCGTGGTAGCCGCCGTCGACGTGGATGACCTCGCCGGTGGTGGCGGGCATCCAGTCCGACAGGAGGGCGACGGTGGTGCGGGCCACCGGCTCGGCGTCGGAGACGTCCCACCCGAGCGGGGCACGGTCGCTCCACACGTCCTCGAACTTCGCGAAGCCGGGGATCGACTTGGCGGCGATGGAACGGATCGGACCGGCGGCGATCTGGTTGACGCGGATCCCCTGGGCACCGAGGTCGCGGGCGAGGTAGCGCGACGCCGACTCGAGCGCCGCCTTCATCACGCCCATCCAGTCGTACGCCGGCCACGCGACGGTCGCGTCGAACGTGAAGCCGACGATGGAGCCGCCGTCGGTCATCAGCGGCAGGACCGCTTCGGCGAGCGACTTGAGCGAATAGGCCGAGATGCGCATCGCCACCGCGACGTCGTCCCACCCTGCCGCGAACATGCCCTGGCCGAGGCAGGCCTCGGGCGCGAAGCCGATCGAGTGCACCGCCCCGTCGACCCGGTCCCACCCGAGCTCGCGGAGCGCGCTGGCGAGGCCGTCGATGTGGGCCTGGTCGGTGACGTCGAGCTCGAGCACCGGCGGCTCGGTGGTCAGCTTGCGCGCCGTGCGCTTGGTGAGGCTCAAGCCTCTCCCGGCGCCGGTGAGCACGATCTCGGCCCCTTGCTCCTGCGCGGCACGCGCCACTGAGTAGGCGATGGAGGCGTCGTTCAGTACGCCCGTGACCACGATCCGCTTGCCGTCGAGCAGTCCCATTGGCCCGGACGTTAGCGACCACCCGGTACCGTGCATGCGTGCGCATCGGGATTCTCGGGGGTACCGGTCCGGCCGGGCGTTCGCTCGCCGCCCGGCTGGCCGACGTGGGTTACGACGTGGTGATGGGCTCTCGGTCCCGGTACCGGGCCATGGAGGTCCGTGACGAGCTCGTGGGCAAGTGGCCGACGCGTGGCCTCGAGATCGGCGCCGGTGACAACCAGGACGCCGCCGACGCCGACGTCGTGGTGGTCGCCACCCCGTGGGACGGCGCCACCGAGACGGCCCTGTCGGTCGCCGGCAAGCTCCGGGGCAAGGTCCTCATCTCGATGGCGAACGCGCTCGCCCGGGTGGCCGGCGAGTTCCAGCCCCTCGTGCCACCCCGCGGCTCGGTGGCGGCGAGCCTGCAGGCGGCGCTGCCCGACTCGATGGTCGCGGCGGCCATGCACCACCTGCCCGCCAAGGAGCTGGGCATGCTCGACCACGAGATCATCTCCGACGTCCTCATCTGCTCCGACCACCTGCAGGCCACCGAGTGCACCGCCGAGATCGTCGGTCGCATCCCCGGGCTCCGGCCGCTCGATGCGGGTGGCCTCTCGAACGCCACGCCGATCGAGGCGTTCACGGCCGTCATGCTGCAGCTGAACGTGCGCTACAAGACGCGCGTGGCGATCAAGTTCACCGGCATCGACGAGTAGGAACGCATGCGGCTCTACGACACTGCGAAGCAGGACGTCGTCCCGTTCGAGGTCGGTCCGCTCGTCACCATGTACACGTGCGGCATCACGCCGTACGACTCGACCCACATGGGCCATGCCGCCACCTACGTCGTGTACGACGTGCTGCAGCGACGCCTGGTCGACGAGGGTCACGAGGTGCGGTGCGTCCGCAACATCACCGACGTCGACGACCCGCTGCTCGAGAAGGCGAAGGAGCTCGGGGTCCACTACCTCGATCTGGCGGCGGCGGAGACGGCACGCTTCAACGGCGACATGAAGGCGCTCAACGTGCTGCCGTGCTTCAGCGAGCCGCGCGCCACGTCCGCCATCGCCGACATCCGGGGCTTCATCGGGATGGTCCTCGACCGCGGCCACGCGTACACCGCCGGCGGCGCCGTGTACTTCGACGTGTCGACGTTCCCGCGCTTCGGACAGGTCAGCCACTACGACGAGTCGACGATGCTGGCCTACGCGGCCGAGCGGGGTGGCAACGTCGACGATCCGAACAAGCGCAACGCCCTCGACTTCGTGCTGTGGCAGCCGTCGGCCGACGGTGAGCCCACGTGGGAGTCGCTGTGGGGAGCGGGCCGTCCCGGTTGGCACATCGAGTGCTCGGCGCTCGCGCTGCGCGAGCTCGGCACCACGATCGACCTGCACGGCGGCGGCAGCGACCTGATCTTCCCGCACCACGAGTGCGAGGCGGCGCAGTCCGAGTCGGCCACCGGCGAGCGGTTCGTGCGCCACTGGGTGCACACCCCGATGGTCCGCCTCGGCGGCATCAAGATGTCGAAGTCGCTCGGCAACCTCGTGTTCATCAGCGACCTGCTGAAGGACTGGGAGGCACCGGCGATCCGGCTCGCCATCCTCGACCACAGCTACCGCGTCGACTGGGACTGGACCGACGACCTCATGGTCGCGGCGAGCGCCAAGGTCGACGCGTGGCGAGCCGCCGGCCCGGGCGACGGCGCCCTCGCGGAGGTGCGTCGGGCGATCGACGACGATCTCGACACCCGCACGGCGATCGCCGCGATCGACGACGCCGCGGGGGCCGGCAAGGGCGTGAGCAGGGCGGCAATGCTGCTGGGCATCGCACTCTGACGCCCTACGATCGATCCTCTATGTCGCAGATCACGGTCCGGCTTCCCGACGGCTCCGAGCGCTCGGTGCCCGAGGGCTCGACGGCCGCCGACCTGGCCGCGTCGATCGGCTCCCGCCTCGCCAAGGCCGCCGTCATCGCCGAGATCGACGGTGTCGAGCGCGACCTGGCGGCGCCCCTCGCCGACGGTTCGACGGTGGCGATCATCACCGACACGTCCGACCGCGGCCTCTACACGATCCGGCACTCGACGGCCCACGTGCTGGCCCAAGCGGTGCTCGACCTGTTCCCCGGCGCCACGTTCGCCATCGGCCCACCCATCCAGGACGGCTTCTACTACGACTTCCAGCTGCCCGACGGCGGCACGTTCACGCCCGACGATCTCGAGCAGATCGACGCGCGAATGCGCGAGATCATCGCCGAGAAGCAGCCGTTCATCCGCGACGACATCCCGAACGATCGGGCGCGGGAGATCTTCAAGGACCACCCCTTCAAGCTCGAGATCATCGAGGGCGAGGCCGAGGACCCGATGTCGGTCACCGAGCCGGGCTACTCGCGGACCTACGAGAACCCGCCGCGCTTCATCGACCTGTGTCGCGGCCCGCACGTGCCGAGCACCGGCACGCACCTCGGGCACTTCAAGCTCATGCGCATCGCCGGCGCCTATTGGCGCGGCGACGAGAAGCGCCCGATGCTCCAGCGCATCTACGGCACCGCGTGGGCGTCGAAGAAGGACCTCGAGGACTACCTGCACCGGCTCGAGGAGGCCGAGAAGCGCGATCACCGTCGCCTCGGCATCGAGCTCGACCTGTTCTCGTTCCCGGACGAGATCGGCTCCGGCCTCGCGGTGTTCCATCCCAAGGGTGGCCTCGTACGCCGCCTGATGGAGGACTACTCGCGCCAGCGGCACGAGCAAGCGGGCTACGAGTTCGTGTACTCGCCCCACATCACCAAGGAGCACCTCTTCCAGATCTCCGGACACCTGGACTGGTTCGCCGAGGGGATGTACCCGCCGATGGAGCTCGACGGCGGCACGAACTACTACCTCAAGCCGATGAACTGCCCGTTCCACATCCTGATCTACAAGAGCCGGCAGCGCTCGTACCGCGAGCTGCCGCTGCCGCTCTTCGAGTTCGGGATGGTGTACCGGTACGAGAAGTCGGGCGTGGTGCACGGCCTCACGCGCGTGCGCGGCCTCACGCAGGACGACGCCCACATCTTCTGCACCAAGGAGCAGATGTCGGAGCAGCTGCACACGCTGCTCACGTTCGTGCTCGACCTGCTGCGCGACTTCGGTCTCAACGACTTCTACCTCGAGCTGTCGACCAAGCCGGAGGGCAAGGCCGTCGGCACCGACGAGGAGTGGGAGGAGGCGACCGAGGCGCTCCGCCAGGTCGCCCAGCAGTTCGGCCTCGACCTCGTGATGGACGAAGGCGGCGGCGCGTTCTACGGGCCGAAGATCTCCGTGCAGGCGCGTGATGCCATCGGTCGCACGTGGCAGCTGTCGACGATCCAGGTCGACTTCCAGCTGCCGCAACGGTTCGAGATGGAGTACGTGGGGGCCGACAACGCACGCCACCGGCCGATCATGATCCACCGCGCGCTGTTCGGGTCCGTCGAGCGGTTCTTCGCGATCCTGCTCGAGCACTACGCCGGCGCGTTCCCCGTGTGGCTCGCGCCCGTGCAGGTGCGCGTGCTGGGGGTGCGCGACGACCACCAGGCGTACGTCGACCGCATCGCCGATCGCCTGCGCGCCGAGGGCTTCCGCGCCGACTGCGAGGATGCGTCCGACAAGCTCGGGGCGCGCATCCGCAAGGCCAAGCTCGAGAAGGTGCCGTACGTCCTCGTGGTCGGCGACGACGACGTCGAGCACGGCACGGTCGGCGTGAGCGCGCGGGGGAGCGAGCAGCCCGAGCGGGGCGTCAAGGTCGATGCGTTCATCGATCGCCTGCGGGCCGACGTGATCGCCCATGCTTGAACGCTTGTGGGCGGCGTGGCGCGGCGAGTACGTGGCCGGCGCCGACGACAAGGTCCATGACCGCGACGCCTGCGTGTTCTGCCGCATCCTGTCGAGCGGCCTGCCCGACGACGAGACCTACGTGCTGTGGCGCGGCAAGCGGGTGTTCGCCATCCTCAACGCGTACCCGTACACGAGCGGCCACCTGATGGTGATGCCGTTGCGCCACATCGCCGAGCTCGAGGAGCTCGACGACGACGAGGCCGACGAGCTGTTCGCGGCGGCGCGCCAGGCGGTGGCCGCGGTGAAGGTGGCATACGACCCTGGCGGGTTCAACCTGGGCGCCAACCTGGGCCGAGCCGGGGGCGCGGGCATCCCCGGGCACCTCCACCTGCACGTGCTGCCGCGCTGGAACGGCGACACGAACTTCATGACGGCGATCGCCGAGACGCGCGTGCTGCCCGAGTCGTTGCCGACCACGTGGAAGAAGTTGAAGGAGGCGTGGCCGTCGTGAGCGACACCCCGGACGACGGTGAGATCCGTGACGCGCTGCCCGAGGACCTCGACGCGGCGGGCTACGTCGGGCCGTACACGTTCCCCGACAACGCGCGCCGCCGGGTGCAAGGAACGCTCTACCTCGCGGTCGCGCTGGTGTGCGTGCTCATCCGCGTGGTCGCCGGCAGCGATGCGGTGCTCGTCAACGACGGGTTCCTCTGGGTCGCCGCCGGCCTGGCCCTGTTCGGTCTCTACTGCTTCGCGGCGGGGTACCACACCGGCGTCGACGAGACCGACGCGCTGGTGATCGCCACGCGGACCGCGGGCTTCCCGGTCGGCCATGCGTCGGCGTCGCTCGGGTGGCGCGGGCTGCGCAGCCGCCCGATGTGGCGCATCCTGCTGTACTCGACGGAGGAGCCGCCCGACCACCGCGGCCTCGTGCTGGTCGACGCGGTCGACGGTCGCGTGCTCGAGCACTTCGTGGAGGCGAACCCAGAGGACTGGTCCGCGCTCGGTGACGCCTGAGCCGTTCCGCATCGCCATCGCCGACGAGGAGCTCGACGAGCTGCGTCGTCGGGTGGCGCGGACGCGGTGGCCCGAACCCGGCGACCCTCGCCAGGGCATCGGCGTCGATGCCGTGCGGGCACTCGCCGATCGATGGGTGGGCGAGTACGACTGGCGGGCGAGCGAAGCCCAGCTGAACCAGTGGCCGCAGTACACGGTCACGATCGACGGCCAGCGCATCCACTACCTGCACGTGCGCTCGCCGAACGCCGACGCGTTGCCACTGGTCATCACGCACGGGTGGCCGGGCGGCGTCAACGAGTTCGTCCACGTCATCGAACCCCTCCGCGCCGACTTCCACCTCGTGATCCCGTCGCTGCCGGGCTACGGGTTCTCGGGCCCGACCCACGAGCTCGGTTGGGGCCCGGCGCGCATCGCCCGGGCGTGGGCGGCGCTGATGGCGATGCTCGGCTACACGCGGTACGGCGCCCAAGGCGGCGACTGGGGCTCGATGGTCACCAACCACCTTGCGGCCCTCGACCCCGAGCACGTGGTGGCCGTGCACCTCAACCTGCTCATGATCGGCCCGCCCGGGAACCCCGACGACTTCGACGACCTGTCGCCGCGGGAAGCGGCCGCGCGCGAGTCCATGCGACGGCACGCGGCCGAAGGGCGCGGCTACCAGATGATCCAGGGCACGCGACCCCAGACGTTGTCGTACGGCCTCACCGATTCGCCGGTGGGCCTGCTCGCGTGGATCGCCGAGAAGTTCGACGAGTGGACCGACGTGCCGGTCGCCGTCGACGACCTGCTGACGAACGTGAGCATCTACTGGTTCAGGCGCACGGCGTCGAGCGCGGCGCGGCTCTACTGGGAGTCGCGCCACGCGCCGACGCCGTTCCCGACGTTGACGCAGCCGCTCGGCGTGTCGTGCTTCCCGGCCGAGGTGATGCCCCGCCGTCGATGGGTCGAGCGGGCGTACGACCTCGTGCAGTGGACCGAGCACGACCGCGGCGGCCACTTCCCGGCCCTCGAGGTGCCCGACCTCTACGTCGAGGACGTGCGCACGTTCTTCACGCGGTGAGCAGCACCGCGAGTCGGCGCGACGCGATCCGCAGGCCGAGGGTGCCGGCGACGAGCAGGTAGAGGGCGTGGGCGATGGACAGGCCCGTGGGATGGCCGAGGACGAGCGCCCGTTCGAGGGCGACGCCCTGGTAGAGCGGTGTCCCGCGCACGACGGTGGCGAGCCACGTGGGGTAGCGGGAGAGCGGGAAGAACGTGCCCGAGAAGAGGAAGCTCGGGATCAGGACCAGGTTGACGAGGTCGAAGTCGAACCACGACCGCAGGTAGCCGGTGCCCGCGGCCCCCAGGCCGGCGAAGCCGTACCCGATCAGCACCGCCGCGGGCACGGCGAGGACGGCCCACCACGAGTGCACGAGCCCGAACAGCACCATGGCGCCGAGGAACGCCGTCGCGTAGGCGGCGCCGCGGATCAACGCCCACGTCACCTCGCCGATGGCGACGTCGCGTGGCTGCAACGGCGTGGCCAGCATGGCGTGGTACGTGCCTTGGAACTTCAGCTTGGCGAAGAAGTTGAACGTCGTGTCGAAGATGGCGCCGTTCATCGCCGACGCCGCCATCATCCCCGGCGCCACGAAGTCGCGGTACGGCACGCCGCCGATGTCACCGACGAGGTGGCCGACGCCGATCCCGATCGACAGGAGGTACAGGAACGGCTCGGCGAAGCCCGACGCGAACAGATACCACTGCCGGCGGTAGGCGAGGACGTTGCGCTCGACGACGAGCCGGAACCGCAGCGCCGTGATCACGGCGTCAGCCGCCGGCGGAAGCCGGTCCGCGCCCACGCCGACGCGGCGAGCACGATGGCGATGAGCACGACCAGGTGCAACGTGTCGGCGCCCCAGTGGGGGTCGGCTGTGCACGCGTGACGCGCCAGCTCGACGCCGTGCCACAGCGGCGACGCCCACGCCACTGGTCGCAGCCACGCCGGCAGCACGCTGATCGGGAAGAACGAGCCGGAGAACAGGAACACCGGCATGATGCCGAGCCGGTAGACGAGCGACAGCGTCGTGTCGTTCTCCTGGCGGATGGCGAGCCCCGACAGCAAGGCGGTGAACGCCGCGCCGCACAGCACCGCCGCTGGTACGGCCAGCACCGCCCACGGCGACGCCACCCCGCCCATGAGCGACGCGACCAACAGGAAGCCGACGGCCGACACCGCGTTGCGGATGGCGACCCACGAGAGCAGCGCCCGCTGCACGTCGTCGGGCCCGAGCGGCGTGGCGACCATGGCGAGGTAGCGCCGGTCCCACTTCACACCGCCGAGCACGGGCCACATCGAGTCGCCCGCCGCCTGCTGCATGACGGACGCGACGAGCAGGCCCGGCGCGACGAAGTGCAGGTACGACACACCCCCGACGGAGCGCTGGTGCTCGTCGATGACGCCGCCGAGCCCGACGCCCATCGCGGCGAGGAACAGCACGGGCATGAGCAGCGACGAGATGATCCAGCCGTGCAACCACACCTTGCGGACGATGGCGTAGTCACGCTCGACGATGCGACCGGCGAGCACCGCTACTCCTCGAGGGCGCGGCCGGTGAGGAGCAGGAACACGTCCTCGAGCGTGCTGCGGCGCACGAGCACCGACGTCGGCGTGAGCGCATGCTGCGCCAGCATGCCGACGGCCGCTTCGCCGTCGGCGGTGTAGACGAGCACGCGGTCGGCGAGGCTCTCGACGCGCGGCGCGCCGGGTTCGAGCAGCGGCACGGCGGCCGCCTGGTCGTCGGTCGAGGTGAAGCGCAGCTCGACCACCTCACGGGTGGCGTGGCGGTCGATGAGCTGGCGCGGCGAACCTTCGGCGACGATGCGCCCACCGTCCATGATCACCAGTCGATCGCACAGCTGCTCGGCCTCGTCCATGTAGTGCGTGGTGAGCAGCAGGGTGACGCCGGAACGCTTGAGCTGGTAGAGCCGCTCCCACAGGAGGTGGCGCGCTTGCGGGTCGAGCCCGGTCGTCGGTTCATCGAGGAGAACGAGCTCCGGTTGGTTGATCAACGAGCGCGCCACGGTCAGCCGGCGCTTCATGCCGCCCGACAGCGGGTCGACCTTGTCGTCGCGACGCTCGGTCAGCTGGAAGAACCGCAGCAGCTCCTCGGCGCGCTCACGGATCACCGGTCGCGCCAGGCCGAAGTAGCGGCCGTAGATGATCAGGTTGTCCCAGACGGTCAGCTCGGTGTCGAGGTTGTCCTCCTGGGGGACGCTCCCGATGCGCGCCCGGATCTGGGCGCCGTCGATACCGGGGTCGAGGTCGAGGATGCGCAGCGTGCCCGCGGTGACGGGCGAGACGCAGCCGACCATGCGCATGGTCGAGCTCTTGCCGGCGCCGTTGGGCCCCAGCATGCCGAACGCCTCGCCCGGCTCGACCTGGAAGTCGATGCCGTCGACGGCGGTGAACGAGCCGAACCGCTTGGTCAGGCCGGACGCGGACACGAGGGGCGTGGACATGCTCGGCCCACGGTACGTGCCACGACCGGCGCGGCGGATGGAGTTGTACCTTTGTCCCTGACATGACGGTTTCCGGCGACGGCTTCGTCACGCTGGCCGATGGGAGCCAGCGCTGGGGGCGCTTCGGGGCGGCCGGCATCCTCGTGCGCCACGTCGACGACGAGGGCGAGCCGCACTTCTTCCTCGCGCTGCGCTCGACGTGGACCCACAACGGCGGCACGTGGGCGGTGCCCGGCGGCGCGCTCAACCGCGGTGAGACGGCGCTCGAAGGGGCGCTGCGGGAGTTCGCCGAGGAGATCGGCCACCACCTCGAGACCTACGAGGTCGCCCACACCCACGAGGACGACCACGGCGGTTGGTCCTACACGACGGTGGTCGTCGACGTCGCCGAGAAGTTCGACCCGCCGCCGGTCCTCCAGTGGGAGACGGCCGAGGCCCGCTGGGTCCCCGCCTCCGAGCTCGAGGAGCTCGAGCTGTTCGGCGCCTTCCGGGACACGTTGGAGCGGCTCGGCCTGCTTGGTGCGTAGAAAGACGCCCGCGGCGGGCGTCTTTCTACGCAGCGAGGGCTTGGTCGATGGCGCGCTCGGCCTGACGGAGGAGCGTGGCGGCGTCGTCGATGCCGGAGGTGAGCGCCTCGATGGGCGCGCCGGCCCACGCGTCGGCGTCGACGTGGTCGATGGCGGACGCGAGCGCCGTCGCCGCTGCTTCCAGCCGGTCGAGCGCGTCGCCGCCCGGGGCCGGTGCCGAGTGCAGGACCGGCAGGGCCGCCGCGGTGCGCTGGAGCACGTCGGCCGCGTCGCCGGCGAGGTCGACGGCGCCGCTGCGGTCGAGCACGTCCTGGTGCTCGTCGTCGCCGGCGGCACGGGCGAACAGCGCCCGCCACCGCCGGGGGAACGAGCGAGCCGCGACCGCCGCGTCTGACGGCGCGATGCTCACGCGATGCTTCCCTGGGGCTGCGCCCCAGACCCATCGGCCATCGGCTCGCTGGCGCTCGCGCGATGGCCCGCGCTCGCTGCGCTCACGCAGGCACCAGCCGATCGACGAGGTTCGGCGGCACCGGGTCGTAGTGGTCGTGGTGCACGCTGAACGTGCCGCGCCCGCCGGTGAGCGATCGGAGGTCGATGGCGTAGCGCAGCACCTCCGAGGTCGGCACCTCGGCGATGACCACGCAGGAGCCGTCGCCGTTCGACTCGCTGCCGAGCACGCGACCTCGGCGCCCGTTGAGGTCGCCCATCACGTCGCCCAGCAGGGTCTCGGGCACGCTCACCTCGAGGTGCGACACCGGCTCGAGCACCACCGGGTTTGCCTTGGCCAACGCCTCCTTGAACGCGAGGGCTCCGGCCATCTTGAAGCTCATCTCCGACGAGTCGACGGAGTGGAACTTGCCGTCGTACAGCTCGACCCGCACGTCGACCACGGGGAAGCCGTGCAGCCCCCCTTGCTCCATCGCCTCCTGCACGCCCTTCTCGACCGCCGGGATGAACTGCCGCGGGATCGCGCCGCCGACCACCGAGTCGACGAACTCGAACCCGCTGCCGCGCGGGAGGGGGTCGACGCGGATGTCGGCGACGCCGAACTGGCCGTGGCCGCCGCTCTGCTTCTTGTGCTTGCCCTCGGCTTCGGCGTGGGCGGTGATCGTCTCCCGGTACGGCACCTTCATGTCCTCGGTGTCGAGGTCGACGCCGAACTTGCGGTGCAGGCGTTCGAGCGTGACCGCGAGGTGGGTGTCGCCCATGCCTTCGAGCAACGTCTGGTGCGTCTCCTCGTTGTGACGCACGCGCAGCGCCGGATCCTCCTCCTGCAACCGGTGCAACGCGCTGGCCAGCTTGTCGTCGTCGGCTTGCGTGCGCGCCTTCACGGCCAACGTGAACGTCGGCTGCGGCGGATCGAGCGGCTCGACCTCGGCCGTACCGAGGACGTCGCCGGTGAGCGTGGCGCTCAGCTTGGCGACCGCCGCGATGTCGCCCGGACCGACCTCCGTCACGTCGACGTGGTCCTTGCCGCGCACGACGAACAGCGAGTGCAGGCGCTCGTCCGCGCCGGTGCGGGCGTTGGGCAGGTGGGCGTCGGTCGTGATCCTGCCGGACAGCACCTTGAACAGCGAGATGCGCCCGACGTACGGGTCGGCGATCGTCTTGAACACCAGGGCGGCGGGAGGACCGTCCGGCGCGGCAGACGGCGCGGGACCGATCTCGCAGATGTACTGCTCGAGCCGATCGACACCCACGCCGAGCGTCGCCGAACCGCACACGACCGGGAACACGGTCGCGGCCGCGACGCCGTCGGCGAGCACGTGCTCGAGCTCGGCGAACGTCGGGCTGTCGCCTTCGAGGTAGCGCTCCATCAGTGCGTCGTCGGCCACGACGATGCCTTCGACGAGGTTGTCGTGCACCTGGTGCTCGAGCGCTTCCATGTCGTCGGGCACGTCGGCTTCGGTGACGGTGCCGTCGTGGTAGAGGAAGGCGCGGTCGGTGAGGAGGTCGGCGACGCCGCGGAAGCTTCCCTCGGCGCCGATCGGCAGCTCGAGCGGGGCGATGCCGGCGCCGAACGTGTCGCGGAGCTGGTCGAGCGTTCGCTCGAAGGACGCGCGCTCGCGGTCGAGCTTGTTGACGAAGATCATGCGCGGGACGCCGAGCTCGGAAGCCAGCTTCCACGCCGTCTCGGTCCCGACTTCCACGCCCTCGACGGCGCTCACCACGAACACGGCGAGATCGGCGACGCGCAGGGCGGCGTGCACGTCCGCTACGAAGTCCAAGTAGCCGGGCGTGTCGATCAGGTTGATCTTGAACCCGTCGCGCTCGATCGGCGCGACGGCCAGCGAGAGCGAGAGCCCGCGCTTCAGCTCTTCGGGCTCGGTGTCGCAGACGGTCGTGCCGTCCTCGACGCGGCCCATCCTCGTCACGACGCCGGTGTGGTGCAGGAGCGCCTCGGCGAGCGTGGTCTTGCCGGAGCCACCGTGACCCACGAGGGCCACGTTGCGGACCCTGTCTGGCGGATACCCCTTCATGGGCGGTCCCCCTCTCGTGCGCCGGCACCGGACGGCCGGCCACCTGCCGTCAGGGTACGCCCGTCCGGGGTGGTCGCGCCGGGGCTGTCGAAATGCATCGAAATGCGACAAACTGCCCTCATGGACACGACCCGGGGAGTGGCGCGGCGAGCGGCGCCGATGGTGGCCTGGACGGCCGGGCTGCTGGTCGTGGTGGCGGCGATGCTGGCCGTCGGCCACGGCCCGCTGGCGCCGCCCGATCTGCGCCACCCGGCGACGTGGGCCGACTGGGCCGAGGGGCGGACCGCACCCGATGCCGTGATGGCGGTGCTGCGGCTCGTGGTGCTCGCCCTCGCCGCCTACCTGTTCGCGGTGACGGCGCTCGCCGTGGCGCTGCGGCTGGGTGACGCCGGCCGGTTGGTCACCGCCGCCGACGTGATCACGCTCCCGTTCGTGCGCTCGGTCGTGCAGGCCGGCCTGGGTGTCGGCATCGCCACCGCCACGGTCGCCGGCGTCGTCGCCCACCCGGTCGCGCCCGCCGCCCCCACGTCGGCCGACGCCGCCATCGTCACGGACGCCCCGACGATCGACCCCGCGCCGACCATCACCGATCCTGGTCACGCGCCGCCCGTGTCGGACGGGCCCACCGTGACGAGAACGTCGGCCGCGCCCACGTGGACCGTCGCCCCGGGCGATCACCTGTGGTCGATCGCCGAGCGGGTGCTCGAACGCGAGCTGGGGCGGGCGCCGAGCGAGGCGGAAGTGGTGCCCTACTGGCACGCGCTGATCGACGCCAACCGCGGCGTTTTCGCGGATCCGCAGAATCCCGACTTGATCTTCACCGGCCAGGTCCTGACGTTGCCGGCGTCCATAAGATCCGGCGCGTGACCCGGACCG
>Ga0207644_10001341_pt1 | contig 15808 bp, 13 predicted proteins | sample KBSS73metaG_FD_184326 | JGI IMG/M metagenome (GOLD analysis project Ga0207644, IMG submission 184326) | Switchgrass rhizosphere microbial communities from Kellogg Biological Station, Michigan, USA - KBS S7-3 metaG (SPAdes) (version 2) | ecosystem: Host-associated > Plants > Roots > Rhizosphere... | reverse complement strand
CACCGCCATCACCGGACGCAAGGCTGCGCGCGATCGTGGCGCCGGTCAGTGCGGCGCGCCTCAGGGCGGATGTCGCGGCGCTCGTCAGCTTCGGCACGCGGCACACGCTGTCGTCGCAGACCGATCCGAAGCGCGGGATCGGCGCGGCGCTGAACTGGGGCAAGGCGCAGTTCGAGGGCTTCGGCCTTCCAACGGTGCGACCGTGCGAGACGTTCACCGGCGATCGCATCCCGAAGCCGACCGCCGTCTGCGACATGGTCGCAATCCAGCGCGGGACGGAGCGGCCGAACGACGTGGTGATCATAACTGGGCACATCGACAGCCGCGTCTCCGATCCGATGAACGCGACGTCCGACGCCCCAGGCGCGAATGACGACGGCTCCGGCTCCGCCGTGGTGCTGGAGGCTGCGCGCATCCTCTCGAAGCACAAGTTCCCGGCGACGATCATCTATTCGCTCGATTCCGGCGAGGAGCAGGGGCTCAACGGCGCGAAGGTGCTGGCGAATTACGCCAAGGCGCAGGGCTGGAACGTCATCGCCAACCTCAACAACGACATCGTCGGCAACAGCTGCGGGTCGGACGGCGTCTGCGATTCAACTCATGTGCGCATCTTCTCCGAAGGGCCGCGCTGGCAGGGGCATGAGGAGCTGGCGCGGCAGCAGCGCAGCATGGGCGGCGAGAATGACGCGCCATCAAGGAATATCTCGCGCTATCTCGACAGCCTCGCCGACCGGTTGAACATCGGACTCGACGTTCGGCAGATCTGGCGCAACGACCGCTTCGGGCGGGGCGGCGACCATACCGAGTTCCTGAATCTCGGCTTCCCGGCGGTGCGGTTCACCGTCGCGGTCGAGAATTACAACTGGCAGCATCAGGACCTGAGGACCGAGAAAGGGATCAGGTACGGCGACACGATCGACAATATGGATTTCCCGTATCTCGCGAAGGTCGCAAAGCTGAACATCGCCGCCCTTGCCGGGATCGCGAGCGCTCCGCCGCCGCCCGAGCCGAAGGTCGAAGGCGCGGTAAGCACGGATACGACGGTGACTTGGCCACAGCTTTCAGGTGTCGACAGGTACAACGTCTATCTGCGCCGGACGGACGAAAGCCAGTGGCATCGCAATCCGAAATCAGTCGCTCAGCTGCCCTACATTGGCACCAAAGAAGTGCCCAATCCGACGACAGGGAGAAGGGATGGAGTCGGGAGCGGGGCAATCGAAGGCACAATTCTGAAACATATCCGGGTCGATGACTGGGTGTTCGGCGTTTCCTCGGTCAGCAAGGACGGTTTCGAAAGCCCGGTCGCGTCGGCGGTACCGGGCGGCGCATTCCGTCCCTATATTGCTCCTGAAAAGAAGTAGTTAGGAGTTGAGGACATGGCCGGCGGATGGACGCGCGACGGCGCGGTAGAGCAGCAAATCGAGGACACGGTGAAGGACGCGATCCTTCGCGCCCGGGCACTGACGCCCAAGGGCGAGAGCGCGGAGGAATGCGATGATTGCGGCGAGCTGATCCCGAAGAAGCGGCGGGAGGCCCTTCCGGGTGTCCGCACCTGCATCGCCTGCCAGTCCGAACGCGACAAGCACGTGGTTCATTCGACCATCAACCGCCGCGGCAGCAAGGATAGCCAGCTGCGTTAGGCGCGTTTAGGGCCTCGTCATGGCCCGCAAGCGCAACACCGAGCTTCCCAGCCGCAAGCAGATCCTCGACTTCATCGCCTCGTCCGACCAGCCGGCGGGCAAGCGGGAGATTGCGCGCGCATTCGGGCTTTCGGGCCAGGTCAAGATCGACTTGAAGCGCCTGCTCAAGGACATGGCCGACGAGGGGCTGATCGACAGCTCGCCCGGCCGCGCTTTCCACCAGGCAGGCGGCGTTCCGAAGGTGACGGTGCTCCGCGTGCAATCGGTCGACGATGGGGGCGCTGTCTGGGCGGTGCCCGAGCAATGGCACGCCGAGACTCCGGCACCGCGGCTGCGGTTGATCGAGCGTGGCAAGCGAAGTGCGCTCGGCATTGGCGACCGGGTGCTCGCCCGGACCGAGGAGCGCGGACAGGGTTTCGTCGCCCATCCGATGAAGAAGCTCGAGCGCGCGGCGGAGCTGGTACTAGGCGTCGTCAAGCAGGAGGGCACGCGCTTCTGGCTTTCGCCTGTCGACAAGCGCGAGCGGCGCGAACTCAGCATCGTCGATCTCAAAGACGCCGAGGTTGGCGACCTGGTGTTGTGCGAAGTGACTGGCCGGCCCCCGCGCGTTCAGGCGCGGGTCGATGCGGTGCTCGGCGACCCGTTCGCGCCCAGGAGCTTCAGCCTGATCGCGATCCACAAGCACGGGCTGAGGGCCGAGTTCGCTCAGGAAGCCATCGATGAAGCGCATCTCGTATCCCGGCAGCCGTTGGGCGAGCGCGAGGACCTGACGCATTTGCCAATCGTCGCGATCGATCCCGAGGATGCGCGCGACCATGACGATGCGATCTGGGCCGAGCCGGACGGCGAGGGCGGATGGAACGCGGTCGTCGCGATTGCCGACGTCAGCTTCTACGTCCGGCCGGGCTCCGAGCTTGACCGCGAGGCGCGGGCGCGTGGCAACAGCGTCTACTTCCCCGACCGGGTCGTTCCGATGCTCCCCGAGGAACTGTCGGCTGACATCTGCTCGCTAAAGGAGGGGCAGGACCGGGCCGCCATGGCGTGCCACTTGAAGATCTCGAAGGACGGCGAGCTGAAAAGCTGGCGTTTCACGCGCGCAAAGGTCCGGATCGCTGCGAACATCGCCTACGAGGATGCGCAGGCGGCGGTTGATGCCGCGAACGAGGAGCGGCTCGAGGTTTCATCACCCACCTGCTCGATGCCCGAAGTCGAAGGGCCGGTGCCGCGTGAGCTGGTCGAGAAAGCGCTGAAGCCCTTGTGGGGCTGCTGGCGGGCGCTGTTCGCTGCAAGGCAGAAGCGCGACCCGCTCGAGCTCGACCTGCCCGAGCGGCGGGTGGTGCTCGACGAGAAGGGCCGGATCATGTCGATCGCGGCGCGCGACCGGCTCGATGCTCATCGGCTGGTCGAAGACTTTATGATCGCCGCCAACGTAGCAGCAGCCCGCGCTCTGGAGGCCAAGAAGGCGCCGGTCATGTACCGCGTCCACGAGCCGCCGAGCCGCGAGAAGCTGGTCGCGCTCAAGGATTACCTCGCGACCTCTGGGATCGAGTTCGCTCTCGGCCAGGTGATCCGCCCCGGCACCTTCAACGCGATCATCAAGCGCCTCGGCGAGGATGGCCAGGGCCGCGAGGAGATCATGGAGCAGCTGCTGCGAACCCAGATGCAGGCGCGCTATGGCCCAGAGCGGCTCGGTCATTTCGGGCTCGCGCTGGCGACCTATGCGCATTTTACCTCGCCGATCCGCCGTTACGCCGACCTGCTGGTCCATCGCGCGCTGGTGAAAGCCTATGGCTTGGGCGAGGGCGGGTTGCCGCCGGGGGATGAGGAGCGCTTCGAGCAGATCGGCGAGCAGATCTCGATGCTCGAGCGGCGCGCGATGGAGGCCGAGCGCGAGACGGTCGATCGCTATGTCGCGGCCTATCTTTCGGACCAGGTCGGGCAGTTGGTCGAATGCAGGATCACCGGCGTCCAGCCGTTCGGCTTCTTCGCCACGGTTGAGGACCTGGGCGGAGACGGGCTGATCTTCGCGAAAGACCTGGGCCAGGAATATTTCCGCTACGACGAGTCTTCACGTGCGCTGGTCGGCGATGAGAGCGGCGAGACCTACCGTGTCGGCCAGCGGCTGACGCTGCGCCTGGCGGACGCTAATCCCGTTTCTGGGTCGCTTCGCTTCGAGCTTCCGGAAGGGAGTTACGGAGGTCCGGCAACGCCGCCGCGGCGGGACAGGACTCGCGGGCGACGAGGTCGGCCAGCCAATATTCGCCACGATAATCGAAAGCGCCGCTGATTTAAGTTATGCAGGCCCCCTCGGGGGGTATCTCAAATGGCGAAGCTCTTGCGTTGGGCCGTTTATGGCCTGGGTGGATTGATTGTCCTGTTGCTCGTTGCGGCTGCGGCCGTCTGGCTGATTTCATCCCAGAAGTTGAATGCTCGCGCATCGGCGCGTCCGGAGCATCTGACCCAGCCGACGCCGGTGCAGCTTGCCGATGCCGAGCGCCTGGGCAGGGTGCTCGGGTGCTTCAGCTGCCACGGCGCGGGACTTCGCGGCAACAAGATGTTCGACGAGCCGAACGTCGGCACGATCTGGGCGCCGGACCTGACGCTGGTCGCGGCCCACGCGAGCGATGAACAGCTTGCCCGCGCCATCCGCCAGGGCATTGGCACCGACGGACGCTCGCTGTTCATCATGCCTTCGGAGATCTTCCAGCATTTGTCGGACCAGGAGGTGGCCGCGCTGATCGCCATGGTCCGAGCACAGCCGCGCGGCGGCTCCGAAACGCCAGGCAACAGCTACGGCCCGATCGGACGGCTCGGCGTCGTGATGGGCAAGTTCAAGACCGCGCCAGCTCTTGTCGCAGACTATTCGACGACGGAGCCGGGCCGCGTCGGCCAGCAATTTGAACCCGGGCGGCGTCTCGCGGTTCTCTACTGCTCGTCCTGCCACAATGCCGACCTCAGCGGGAAAGAAGTGAAGCCCGGCGAGAGTTCGCCGGACCTGACGATCGCCGGGGCTTACGATGTGCCGGCGTTCAAGACGCTGCTCCGGACCGGAAAGCCCGCAAGCGGCAAGAATCTCCCGTTGATGGGGCCGACTGCCCGTTCCGACCTCAGCCACATGACCGACGAGGAGATCGAGCAGCTCCACGCATACCTCGTCGCGCGGGCGCAGGCTCTGGCGCGCTGATTCGGCTCGCTGGTTAGGTACTTAGAGCACTGTTCATCTGAGGTTTATCGACAAACGGCGTTCGTCGAAATTCGTTCGATCAACCGGCTTTTGATGTCGGCTGTCCGACAGCGGGCGGATGGCTTTTCTGTGCGCTACAGATGTAGCTTATCCGAGCCCCCAACAAAGGGAGATCGGAGATGAAAAGGTTTCTTCTGATTACGACGATCGCCTTCGCGACCATCGCTGCGGCGCCAGTGGATTCCAGGGGAACGGCACTGGCCTCGGCCGATACCAATGCGTCGAACCAGCAGGCCAGCGACATTGGTCCTGCAAGCAAGGCTGCCGCGCCCGAGGAGAAAAAGATCTGCAAGGCCCTGCAGTCGAGCGGGACGCGCTTCACGAAGAAGGCCTGCCTGACCGAGAAGGAATGGAAACAGGTCGAGGCCGACGTCGAGAACGACAGCGGATTCTAAGTTTGCGGAATGGCGCCGGCCGATCGGAAGCGGCCGGCGCCTACAGCAGTCGAAACTTTCTTCGCGGCGGCGTATTGGGCTTCCATCCCCACAAAGGAGGTGACCCGTGGCCTACCGCATCGCGATCATTGTCGGCAGCCTTCGCGCTGAAAGCATCAACCGCAGGGTCGCGCGCACGATCTGCGGGCTTCGGGGCGACAATCTCGATTGCTCGATGATCGAGATCGGAGACCTGCCGCTCTACAACCAGGACCTCGACGCGAACCCGCCCGAGCAGTGGCTTCGCTTCCGCCGCGAGATAGCAGAGGCTGACGGAGTCCTGTTCTGCAGCCCGGAGTACAACCGAGGCATCCCAGGCGTTCTCAAGAATGCGATCGACGTCGGCTCGCGCCCTTACGGGCAAAGCGTGTTCGACAAGAAACCGGCGGCGATCGTCACGGCTTCACCGGGTAGCATCGGCGGCTTCGGCGCCAACCACCAAATCCGCCAGGCGGCGGTGTTCCTGAACATGCCGGTGATGCAGCAGCCTGAGGCCTATCTCGGCCACGTCAGCGACGACAGCTTCGGCAAGGATGGCTGCATCAAGGAAGGTCCGTTGAAGGATCTCATCAGCGGGCTCGCGCACGCCTTTCACGATTGGGTTCACATGATCCACGAGTCGCGCCGGTTGCTCGCGGAGGATGCGGCTCATGCAGCGCAGGGCAAGGCGAAGGAACACGCCTGACACTTGGCGGGGCGGCGAGCCGACCCTTAAGTCGCTGGAACCACTGACAAGGAGCCTAGCATGGATCTACCCTGGCTTTCGCGCTGGCAGCCGCAGCTGCTCGCGCTCCTGCGCATCGTTACAGGGCTATTGTTCCTCGAGCATGGAACATCGAAGTTCTTCGCCTTCCCGGTGCCATTCCCAATGCAACCGCTGCCGCCAATGCTTATGGCCGCCGGCGTCATCGAACTGGTCGCTGGCGCGCTGATCACGATCGGCCTCTTCACGCGGTTGGCGGCGTTCATCGCGTCGGGTGAAATGGCGGTCGGCTATTTCATGATGCACGCGCCGCAGGGCTTCTGGCCGCTTGTGAACAAGGGCGAGTCCGCGATTCTGTTCTGTTTCGTCTTCCTGTATCTCGCGGCCGCGGGCGCGGGCGCCTGGAGCATCGACGAAGCACGGACGAGGAACGCGCCGATCAGGTGACCTTGGCGCGCTCCTTGAAGCGCGGCTGGTCCCATTCGCGGGTGGTGAGGATCACGGCGAGGATGTCGGCCGCGCGCACCATTTCGACGTGGCTGTTGTAGAGCGGCGCGAATCCGAACCGCATCAGGTCGGGCGCCCGGAAGTCGCCAATGACGCCGCGCGCGATCAGCGCCTGCATCACTGCGTACCCTTCGGCGTGGGCGAAAACGACATGGCTTCCCCGCCCTGCCGGATCGCGCGGTGAGGCGAGGCTGACCTCGCTTCCGCATCGCCCCTCGACCTCATCGATGAACAGTTGTGACAATGACCGAGACTTAGCGGCAAGGTCGCGCATCGCGATGCCGTCGAAGGTCGCGAGGCCCGCTTCGAGAGCTGCCAGAGCGATGATCGAGGGCGTTCCCGTGAGAAACTTCAAGATGCCCGGGGCGGGCCGGTAGTCGTCGACGAAGGCAAAGGGCTCGGAATGGCCCATCCAGCCCTGCAGCGGCGAATGAAGCGCTTCCTGCAGCGCTTCGGCGACATACAGGAAGGCGGGAGCTCCAGGTCCGCCGTTCAAATATTTATAGCCGCAGCCGATCGCCAATTCGGCGCCGTTGCCGTTAAGGTCGACCTCGATCGCCCCCGCGCTGTGCGACAGGTCCCAGACGACCAGCGAGCCCGCGGCCTTCGCTGCGTCGTTGACCGCCTGCATGTCGTAAAAGGCGCCTGACCGATAATCGACGTGGGTAACCGTAACGGCGGCAGTGTCGTCGTCGATGGCGTCGACAATCTCATCCGCATCGACCGCTTTCACGCGGAGTCCAAGCATTTCGGCGAGACCTTGAGCGACATAGAGGTCGGTCGGGAAATTGCGCTTCTGGCTGAGGATAGTCTTGCGCCCGGGACGCGCCTTCGATGCGGCGGCGAGGAGCTTGAACAGGCAGACGCTGGTCGAATCGGCGATCAGCAGCTCACTCGGCCTGGCGCCGACGATTGGCGCGAGCCTGGCCGCGATCCGCGTCGGCCAGTCGATCCAGCCATGCTTGTTCCAGCTCGCGATAAGGTCGCCGGCCCATTGGTCCTCGACCGTGTGCGCCAGCGCTGCCGGCGTGGCCCTTGGCATTGCGCCGAGCGAATTTCCGTCGAGGTAGATGACCCCGTCGGGTAACCGAAACCGCTCGCGGGTGAAGGCGAGGGGGTCGGCAGAATCGAGCTGGTGGGCTTTGTCGAGAGTCATCGATTCTCCGCTTTCGCGGGAATGACGAGAAGAGCAAGCGTCAGAGCTTCGGAAGGGTGACTCCGCGCTGTCCCATATATTTGCCGGCTCGGTCGGCGTAGCTAACCTCGCACGGCTCGTTCCCCTGCAGGAACAGGAACTGGCAGGCGCCTTCGTTCGCGTAGACCTTGGCGGGTAGTGGCGTGGTGTTCGAGAACTCCAGGGTCACATGGCCTTCCCAGCCCGGCTCTAGCGGGGTCACGTTCACGATGATCCCGCAGCGCGCATAGGTCGACTTGCCGAGGCAGATGACGAGCACGTCGCGTGGCACCCGGAAATATTCGACCGTCCGGGCCAGCGCGAAGCTGTTGGGCGGGATGATGCACACGTCCGTCTTGCGGTCGACGAAGCTGTTGGAGGCGAAATCTTTTGGGTCGACGGTCGCCGAATCGACGTTGGTGAAGATCTTGAACTCGTCGGCGACCCTCGCGTCATAGCCGTACGACGACAGGCCGTAGCTGATGCAGCCTTCCCGCCGCTGCGCCTCTACGAACGGTTCGATCATGCCGTTGGATCGGGCCTGCTCGCGAATCCAGCGGTCGGATAAAATCGACATGCCGAGTGCGTAACGGGGCGTGTTGAACGCTTCAATTTGTGCCCTAACATTTCTGTGGATGGGTGCCGAGCGACACTTTCCTGACTTCCCGCGAACGCTTGTACGATTCGTGCACCGGTTATCCACAACTGTGCTATTTCTGCCGCGCTTGATGTGGGGCCGCACGAGCGTAGGAGCCCCGTCATGGCCGAAGTCATCCGCATCGCCGAGTCTGCGTCAGAAGCACCTCCGGCCCTCCCGCAAAACGTCGAAGCCGAAGCTGCGCTGCTGGGCGCCCTGATGATCGACAACCGGCTGGTCGAGGACATCCAGCTGAAGCTGAAGCCGCTGCATTTCTTCGAGCCGCTGCACGGACGGATCTACGAAGCGATCCTGAAGCTGACCGATACGAATCGCATCGCGAATCCCGTAACCCTGAAGCCTCTGTTCGAGGCCGACGAAGGGATGAAGGAGGTCGGCGGGCCGTCCTATCTTGCGCAGCTGACCGGCTCCGGTGCGGCGGTGATCGGCGCCCGCGATTTCGCCGAACAGATCTACGACCTCGCGTTGCTCCGCGCCCTGGTCGGCGTCGGCCGCGAGCTCGTGGAAGGCGCGCTCGATACGAGCGAGGACGTTGCCCCCCTGGCTCAGATCGAGCGCGCCGAGACCGAGCTGTACAAGGTCGCCGAAGAAGGTGGCGCCGAGGGCAAGGCCAAGAGCTTCGGCGAGGCCGCAATGGCTTCGATCAGGAATGCCGAAGCTGCCCTGAATCGAGGCGGCGGCCTGACGGGACTAACGACGGGATTCACGGCCCTGAATTCACGCATCGGCGGCCTTCAGAGGTCCGACCTGATCATCGTCGCCGGCCGCCCGGGCATGGGCAAGAGCGCCCTGGCTACGAACATGGGCTTCGCAGCTGCCGAGCGTTTTCTGCAGGATCAATCCGACGGCATTGAAGCGATACGAGCTGCCGGGGCTCCGGTCGCAATTTTCAGTCTGGAAATGTCGTCAGAGCAGTTGGCCACGCGCATATTGTCAGAGCAGTCGCAGGTTACCGCTGAGCAAATTCGCACCGGCAATCTGCAACGACAGGAGTTCGCTCAGTTCGCCCGGACCGCGGATCGTCTGCATAGCCTTCCGCTCTATATTGACGACACGCCGGGCCTCACCATCGCCGCGCTGCGTGCCCGGGCCCGCCGCCTCAAGCGGCAGAAGGGCATCGGCATGGTGATCGTCGATTATCTCCAGCTGCTCCAGGGGACCGGGAAGGGGAGCGCTGGAGATAATCGCGTACAGGAAATCTCGGAGATCAGCCGCGGACTGAAGCAACTCGCCAAGGAGCTCGACGTGCCGGTCATCGGGCTTTCTCAGTTGAGCCGTGCGGTCGAGCAGCGCGAGGACAAGAGGCCGCAGCTATCCGATCTTCGTGAGTCGGGATCGATCGAGCAGGACGCCGACATCGTGCTCTTCATCTATCGCGATGATTACTATCTGAAGGCCCACGAACCGAAGCATCCGATCCCGGGCGATCCGCCAGAGGTTTTCTCAGCCTTCGAGGAATGGGAAGCGAAGCACCGCCAAGTAGCCGGCGTAGCGGAGGTCATCATCGCCAAGAACCGTCATGGCGGAACAGGCAAAGAACGGCTCCGCTTCGAAGGGCGATTCACGAAGTTCAGCGACTTGGCCGACGAGGAGCGCTTGCCGGAGCTTCGCAGCTGACGAGACGATGCGCGGCCTGCCCGCGCGTGGGGAGGGGGTGAGGGCGCCGCACTTGGTTGCGGCGCCCTTCTCTTATGGCCCGATGTCGTCGCTGCTTTCGGGCTGCTCGATCTTGACCGGTACGCCAGGCTCGAGCCCAAGCGCCTTGGCGACGTTGTCATCCCAGCCGTACACATCCGGGCGGAACTGAACCGCCGAGCCGTCCCAAAATGCGGTCTGGTAGAGCAGCCGCACTGGAATGGGCTTCGGCAACTTGATGAACTTCTCGTCGTCCTGGCTCATCGCCTGCTGAAACTGGTCGAGAATCCCCTGTTCCTGCGCAATTGCGGTGGCGAAATCGATCGCGCCTTGAACGCGGACGCACCCGTGGCTGCGGTGGCGCTCGTCAAGGCCGAAGATGGCCTTTGCCGGCGTATCGTGGAGATAGATCGCCTCCTTGTCGTCCATGTCGAACTTCACGAGCCCCAGCGAGTTCTTGGGCCCCGACTGCTGGATCCACTTGCCGTCCTTCTGGACATAGCCATTCTCGGCGAGCCAGCCGGCGCTCTTGGTCGCGAGCTCCTTCGCCGCAATGCCTTCGGGGATGTTCCAGGTCGGATTGGCGACAAGGCGGACGATCGGCGCCTGGAGCTGCGGGGTTGGTTTGTCGGGCTCGCCATTGACGACGAGCCGGTGGTCGGCGCGGGCCCCATCGCGCCAATAATCGAGGAAGGATGCGGCTGTGTTGACGTCGATCCGCGTCGCCGGGGGGTTTCGCGGCAACCAGCGCAACCGCTCCATTGCGATCGCAAGCTGCCGCGCGCGATAGCCGGGCCCGGCATTGAGCACGTCGAGCGTCGCTCCACCGATCACGCCGTCGGGCTTGAGCCCCCATTCGACCTGAACCCTCTTCACGGCGCTAACGAGATCGGGCGAATATTGGTTCGACGAAGGGGTTGCCGCTGCCTGCGCGGCGCCATTCTTCTGCGCCGGCGGCTGCGTTGGAGTTAGAATTCCGTTCGCCGTCAGCGCGGCGCGAATGGCGCCCAACCGAGGGTCATGCCCGCCGGGCTTGATCGGCTTGCCGGTAGGAATTGGCTGGGTTTTCGCCTGCTGCGCAAGCTGGAGATAGTGGACGTGCGCCTGGCTTAGAGCGCGATATTCGTCCGTCTGCGGGGCCAGCGATTGCAGCCACGCCTTCACGTCACCCTTCTGGATTGCGTCCGTCAAACCCTGCCGGACGTCCGTCTTGGGATGCGGGATCGTGTAGACCTCGTGGAGCTGGCTCGGGTCCGAGTAGCCGTTGGCCAGCGCCGAAGCGTATTTGAGCGCCGCCTCTGTCAGCGCCGCTCCGCTCTCGCCGCCCTTCAGGAAAAGGTCCGGCTTTAGGCCGTTCGCCGGCGCTTCCGCGATGGCCTCGCGAAGCTGCTTCTCCGTCTTGTTGGTCCAGTTGACCGACACGCCGGCGGACTGGTCCGCGCTGGCATTGCCGGATTGATCGTCCTTCACCGAGCAGGAGGCGAGGGCTGTGCTGCACAGGGCGAGGCTGAGGGCCGCGCCGATCCATTTTTTGTTACTCATGGGCCGACTGAACGGCTGTCACCCCGAACAAGTTTCAGGAGGCGGCGCTAGTCTTCCTGCATGTTGGGGTCGCTGAGCCCCTCGTTCAAGGCCGCGCGGGCCCGGTCCGCCTCACTGCTCGTCACCGGATAGGCGCAATAATCGGCCGCGTAGAAGGCGCTCGGGCGGTGGTTGCCCGACATGCCGACCCCGCCGAATGGCGCATTGGAGGGAGCGCCGTTGGTGGGCTTGTTCCAGTTGATGACGCCGGCCCGGACGCCAGCCCAAAACTTGTCGTACATTTCCGGGCTTCCACCGACCAGGCTGGCCGCGAGGCCGAAGCGGGTGTTGTTTGCCTCGGCGATCGCGGCGTCGAAATCCTTAACCCGGACGACCTGCAGCACGGGCCCGAAAATTTCCTCGTCCGGCCGATCGCGGAGGTCGGTCACGTCGATCAGCGCCGGGGTCAGGAACGGCAGGTCCTTGGCGCGGCGGTCGAGACGACAGATCGGCTTGCCGCCCTTCATCATCAGGTTGAGCCATTGCTCCTGGACCTGATCGGCGGCGGCATTGTCGATCAGCGGGCCCATGAAGGGCTGCGGGTCGGCGAAAGGCTCGCCGACGATGATCCGCCCCACCAGCTTCTTGATTGCGTCGAGAAGCGGCTCCTCCTTGCTGTCCTCGACGATCAGGCGCCTCGCGGCCGTGCAGCGCTGTCCTGCCGAAAGATAGGCCGATTGCACGACGATCGCCGCCGCGGAATCGATGTCCTTGGTCGACCAGACGACGAGGGGGTTATTGCCGCCGAGCTCGAGCGCGAGGATCTTGTGCGGAGTCTCGGCGAACTGGCGATGCAGCGACATGCCGGCGCGTGCCGAGCCGGTGAACAGCAGGCCGTCGATCCCCGGGTGCCCGGCGAGCGCCCGGCCCTGCTCGGGACCACCGATCAGCAGGCGGACGACGCCTTCCGGAATCTTCGCCTCATGGAAGCATTTCACCAGGAATTCGCCGGTCGCGGGCGTCTTTTCCGACGGCTTGAACACCACCGCGTTGCCGGCAATCAGCGCCGGGACGATGTGGCCGTTGGGTAGGTGCGCAGGGAAATTGTACGGCCCGAGCACGCCCAGCACTCCATGCGGCTTGTGGCGGACGGCAATGCGGTTTCCGAGCGCGGCTTCCATTTTCCGCTGCGGCGTCCGCTCGGCATAGGCCTCGACCGAAATGTCGACCTTGTTGACGACGGCTCCGACTTCGGTTCGCGTTTCCCACAAGGGCTTGCCCGTCTCGCGTGCAATCAGCTCGGCGAATTCGGCTTCACTGCGGCGGACGACATTGGCGAAGCGGCGCAGCGCCTCGATGCGATAGGCGTGTGAGTGCGCAGCCCAAGCCGGCTGAGCAGCCCGCGCGGCAGCAACTTCCGCTGCGGCGTCGCCGATCTTGCCGGACCAGATTTCGGCCCCGGTCGTCGGGTCCTCCGAGACAAGCGTGCCCACTGGATGGGATTTGACCACCGGTTCCGGTGTTTCCTCAGCTTCCCGGTGCATCCTGTTCCATTGCTTGGCCCATTCGTTGCACCGCTCTAACCTTCTCCTTGAAAGGCTGCCAGTCATCCTGTTCGGCGACGGCTGACCAGATCGCTTCGACCTCATCGATATGCATGAAGCAGGGCGCTGCGTCGGACCAGTAGGCGTGCGTCCTCGGAACTTCACGCCCTTCGAGCAGCCGGGCGAGCTCGCGGAAGGGTTCCTGCGGATAGAGATCCGCGCCGGGGTCGCCGCCGCCACGCCAGTCGAAGAAGATACGGTCGATGGTCTGTGAGCGGGTTGCGAGGCACTTCACCAGCGCCGCGGCGATCGGGCGATCGTTGTCGCCGCGAGCGATCCCGAGGCGGCGGATCATCGCTTCGACCAGGGCCTCGTCGAACCGGTCGCTCCAGCCCGCGAGCAGCTCGGACAGCGCCGGCGCGTCCGTGATCAGCGAAAGGCAACCCGCGAGCTGGGCCAGGTCCCAGTGGATCGCCTCGGGCTGCCGGCCGAACGAGTAGAGCCCGTAGTGGTCGAAGTAAGCAGCGGTGAAGTCCGGGTCCCACTCGGGCGTGAACCGCCACGGGCCATAGTCGAAGCTCTCCCCGGTGATGTTGATATTGTCGCTGTTGAGCACGCCATGGACGAACCCGGCGGCCATGTAGGAGGCGGCGAGTGTCGCGGTCGCGCTGCTGACGAGGTCGAACAGGCGCAGCGGATCATCCGCCGGTTCGCCGTAAAGGTTGGTGAGGCAATAACGCGTCAGCTTTTTCAGATTGTCGACTTGGCCCAAGAAGGCGAGGCGCTGAAAGGTGCCGATGCGGATATGGCCATGGCTGAGCCTGGTCAGCACCGCTGAGCGGGTGGGGGAAGGCTCGTCGCCGCGCTCCAGCGCCTCGCCCGTTTCGAACAATGCGAAGGTCTTGGAGGTGTTTACGCCCAGCGCCTCAAGCATCTCGGTGGCGAGGACTTCGCGAACGCCGCCCTTGAGAGTCAGGCGCCCGTCGGCGTGACGGCTGAAGGGCGTCTGGCCAGAGCCCTTTGTGCCAAGGTCGAGAAGGCGGTCGCGATCGTCTCGCAACTGCGCGAACGTGAAACCGCGGCCGTCGCCGATGTCCGGGTTGTACACGCGGAACTGGTGGCCGTGGTATCGGAGCGCCAGCCGCTCGGGGAGGTTGTCGGGCAGCGGCTCAAACCGGCAGAAGTGCCGGGCCCAGTCTCCGTCGCGGAGCTTCAGTCCGACCCGCACCGCCCAGCGCTCGTTGGCGAAACGCCGCACGCATTTCGGGAAGCACGCCGGTTCGACGGCGTCGTAGAACTCGTCACCTAGGCCGAGGATCGCCGGATCGGGGCGGTAGTGCGTCATCCCCGACCAAGTGGTACGCGCTCGCGCAAATTCCAGCCATCCCGGGAAAATGGAGGTGGCCCCGGTTGGAGGTCGGCAAAATCTCCATAGGCGCGGTCATTTCCCCGTCGTGCAGATCAGCGACTGAAGCTCCTCACGAGACTGGCAGCGTCCGCTTTCCGCCCAAACACGGCATTGGCTGCTGGAATTTCCTAGACGGAATTGGGAGGGGGGCGGTAACGTCTTCCACTTCATGTTTGGGACGAGCCTGAGTGAAGCCTGAGCTTCGGCGTTTTGGAATAACGAAAACGCCGGTTGTGGTGATCGACGACTTTAGCGGCTCGCTCGATCGCATTCTGGAAATTGCGGAAGAGCTCGCGCCTTTTCCTCGCCACACCAATAATTACCCGGGCCTTAGACGCATCTTCACGCCCGACGACACGGCCGCGAACGCCTATGCGCATGAGACTTGCGAACGCGCCGCGCAGTTCATCACCGACGCCTTCGACTTCGACTCCTTCGATCTCGTCGAGGCCAGCTTCTCCATGGTGACCCTGAAGCCCCAGGAGCTGACAACGCCCCAGCGAGCGCCGCATTTCGACACGACCGACCAGAACGATCTCGCTTTGCTTCATTACCTTCGCGCGCCGCCCAATACGGGGACGGCTTTCTTCCGGCAGCGCACAACCGGTATCGAGCGGGTGACCAAGTTCAATGTCTCAACCTACGTCCCGGTCGCGGAAGTCCAGATCCCGCAACTGCCCCCGGATTCGGGCTACTTCCAGGGCTCGGACGAATTTTTCGAGCAGATCGGCGCAGTCGAGGCTGTTCCAGACCGGATGATCATTTTCCAGGGCAGCCTCCTCCATTCGGGGATCATTCCGCCCGACATGCCATTGACTGGCGATCCGCGTCACGGCCGGCTAACCGCCAACATCTTCGTTCGCGGCTGCTCAAAGGATAAGGACGAACTGTCCTGAGGGCCGCAGCGGCGAACTCACAGACACGGGCCTCGGCTCGCATTTTCGCCCAACCGACCGAAACGAGAGCCGATCTTTAGGCAAGAGGCAGAGACTTAACTCTGCGAATGTGGGTGGAGGCCCGAGCCGGAATCGAACCGGCGTGCAAGGATTTGCAGTCCTCTGCGTAACCACTCCGCCATCGGGCCGGGGAGAAGCAGGCGCTTTGGCGCGAGCGTCCGCTGCCGGTCAACCCCCTGTGGCATAACCGCCCACTTTCGATGAATGGCGGTTGGCGGGAGGCGCGTCGGTCGATAAGAGCCAGCTTGATCTTCAGGTGTATTATTGGCATATAACAGTTATGACGGTTCAACGCCCGATTCCCGATTTTGCCGCTGCCCGTGAAGCGATGGTCGAAAGCCAGCTTCGACCAGAGGGCGTCACCGATCCCGCGGTGCTTGATGC
>Ga0207644_10001340_pt1 | contig 15815 bp, 16 predicted proteins | sample KBSS73metaG_FD_184326 | JGI IMG/M metagenome (GOLD analysis project Ga0207644, IMG submission 184326) | Switchgrass rhizosphere microbial communities from Kellogg Biological Station, Michigan, USA - KBS S7-3 metaG (SPAdes) (version 2) | ecosystem: Host-associated > Plants > Roots > Rhizosphere... | reverse complement strand
CCGGAAGCTCGTCTCTCTGATAAACGATACGTCCGTTGGGCGCGATGACCACATGGGCCGGAATCCCGGACACGCCGAAGCTCCGCGCCACCGATCCCTCCCGGTCCTGGGCGATGGGAAGCGCGAGGGTGCGCTGCTCGGCGAAGGCCCGCAGCGTTTCGGGGGTCTCCCGCTCCTTCATGGCGACGAGCAGGACCCTGTAGCCACGCCCGCGCAGGCGGGCATCGGCCACCTCCACCTTGCGGAGCTGATCGATGCAGGGCGGGCACCACGTCGCGAAGAAGAAGAGGTGGACAGTCTTGCCCTGGTAGACCGACAGGCTGTGACGGCGTCCTTTCAGATCCTCGAGATCGAACTCCGGAGCCTGGCGCGGGGTGCCCGGTCCGGAGGCGGAAGCATCCGGCTCCGCCCTCTGGCGCAGAGCCGCGGCGAGGATCTCCGGGGATGCGTCCCCCTGCGGCGGGGAAACCCCCTCCGCGGCGGGAGCGGGGGCCGGATGCGGGCGCGCGGCGCGCCACGGCAAGAGCGTCCAGGCCTGCCAGTAGAAGTAGACGGCGACCGCGAGGATCGCGATGCCGAGAAGGTACTTGACGCCGTTCATCCACGAGCCGGAGCGCGGCAGGCTGGTGAGGACCCCGCTGTAGGTGCCGACGACGAGGAAGAGCATCCCCATGCCGAGCCCGAAGACTGCGAGCAGGAGCGAGCCCTGGGCCACCGACTGCTTCGAGATCATGGGGAGGATCAAAGTGCCGAGAACGGGAGCCGTGCAGGGCGCCGTCACGAGCCCGCTCGTCGCCCCCATGAAGAAGGCGCCGCGATAGCCCGGCCCCTTGCCCTTCCCGATGAGCCCCTGCAAGCGCGAGGGCAGGGCGATCGTGAACACGCCGAGCATGCTCAGTCCGAAGATCACGACGACCGTTGCGACGAGCGCGTAGACCCACCACCTCTGGGTCGCCGCGCCGAAGGTCGTCCCGGTCAGGCCCGCCAGCGCACCGAGCGCCGTGTAGCAGGCGACCATCCCCACGACGTAGGCGCCGGCGAGCGAAAAGGCGCGCAGGCGCGAGGTCGCGCTGCGCGCGCCGAGGTAGGTGATCGCCAGGGGTACGACCGGATAGACGCACGGGGTCAGGCTCGTGAGGATCCCGGCCACGAACACGACGAGCAGCGCCACCGGAAGCGAGAGCCCGCCCTTGAAGCGGGTCGCCAGACCGGCGCCCCACTGGTCGAGGAGCTCGACGTTCAGGATCGCGAAGACGGCGAGAGCGAGGATCCCCGCGCCGAGGACACCGAGCGCGAGCTTTCCCCCGATCGAGCGCCGGGCGGCTGCGTCGCCTTCTGTCACGCGTGGCTCAAAACGCCTGCGCGACCCAGTCCGCCAGCTTCGCCTTGGGGAGAGCCCCGATCTGCTGGCCCGTCACCTGGCCGTTCTTGATGAGGATGAGCGTCGGGACCGAGATGACCCCGAAGCGCATCGAGGTGTGGGGGGCCTCCTCGACGTCCACCGAGCCGACCTTCAGGCGTCCCTTGTACTGGCGGGCGAGCTCTTCCACGAGCGGCTCGAGCTGCTTGCACGGCCCGCACCACGTCGCGGAGAAATCAAGGAGCACGGGCTCCTGGGACTTCATGACCTCGACATCGAAGTTGCCGTCGTTCACCTTGATCACGTCCGACATGTCGGTTTCATCCTCCGAATGGGGCCGCTCGGCTCGGGGGCCCGGACAAAATTATAGCAGCAAGGCGGCTTGACCCGCCGGTGGCGCGCGAGAGAGAGTTCCCCGTGCCCTGGCATTGTCCCCACTGCGCGGCGCGGCTCACGGCGGCCTCCCTGGAGGGGACTGTTTCCTGTCCCTGGTGCGGGAGCGTCGTCTACGCGGTGGAAGGCGACGGGATCCCCCACCGGATCGTCTCCGCCTGCCGGACCCAGGACGAGATCCGCAGGGCCGCACTCGACTGTTTCCGCCGGCGCGGCCGCACCTGCGCTCCGGGGGCGATCCGGGTCGTCTACGTCCCCTATTACGTTTTCGAATCCACGGAGGGTCAGCGGGAGTGGACGGGTGAGGCGGCGGTGGGCCTCCCCGCCGACGCCCTCTTGGAAATCCCCATCTACGGGACAGACACCTCGTGGTTCGACGCGGCGGCCCTTCCGGCCGGCGCACGCGTGATGGAGGCGAGCCGGAGCCTTTCGCAGGCCGCCTCCGGCCGCAAGGTCATCGAGCTGCGCCACGTGCCCATCGCCCACGTGGCCTACGAGGAAGACGGTCAGGCGGGCTCGCTCTGGATCGACGCCGACCGCGCCCGTGTCCTCGCCGGGGGACCGCGCCCGCTCTCCGCCGCGGGGACCGACCTCACGCTGAACCGCGCGCTCTGGAGCGCCGCGGGGGCGGCCTGTGCGTGCGGCCTCGTCCTGCCTCAGCCGCTGAGCGTTTTCGCCGCGGCGGGGGCCGTGCTCGCTCTCGGCATCATCCTCTCCCCGCGCGCCCGGCGTCGCCGCGCGCGGTCCTCCTCATGACCGCGGGATCCCTGCCCGGCGCGCGGACACGGACCGCCTCGCCCGAGGTGCGGGCGATCGGGTGTTCCCACTGCGGCGGCGCGCTCGAGATCAGCGAAGGGGCCGCGCTCGTCCGCTGTTCGTACTGCGGAAGCGCCTTCCTGGCGCGCACCCGCGGGGGGACCATCCGGTTCCTCGCCCCGGCCCGCGTGGCTCCGGGTGTCGCCGAGGCGACGGTCCGCGCGCTCCTGCGCGCGCCGGAGCGCGCCGATCTCGCCGCGGGGGCGACGCGCGTCGCGACGGAGCTCTTCTACGTCCCCTTCTGGAGGTTTCGAGCGACCTTCCTCGGGCGCGTGCGCGGCAAGCGCGATGTCTTCGTCCGCAAGCCGGTGGCGGTGGTCCAGGGGGACGGCGAATCGACCGGCGGCGTGCGGTTCGAGATGAAGGAGGTCAAGGTCGGCACCGAGGACGTCACCGAGGAGATCCAGGAGATCTGGAAGGCCTCGATCACGGCCAGCCCGCTCGAGGACCTCGGGATCCCGCGCCTGTCGTCGCGCCGTCAGATGCCGGGCGGACTCGTGCGCCTCTCCGCGGGGGCCGGTGAGATCCCGGGGCTCGCCCTCGCGGGGGACGGCCCCTGGGACGGAACGCTCATCGATCCGATGATCGAGGCCGAGGACGCGCGGCGCGAAGCGGACGAGATCTTCGAGCGCTTCGTGCGCGGGCGCGGTGCCGAGCTCGCCGAGCGCCGGCTCGTCTGCGAGCGGCTCCAGGAGCGCGAGAGCCTCGTCTTCTATCCCGTCTACCGCGTGCGGTTCCAGTATCGCGGACGCCTCTTCGACGCCGCCGTGGACGGCCTCGAAGCACGGCTCGTGCGCGCCGTCCTCCCGGGGCGCTCCTCGCCGCTGCGGGGAGCGTTCGTGGCGATCGCGGGCGGGCTGGGCCTCGGCGCGGGAATCCTCCTGCGGGCGGTCGCCATGCCCGGCCCGGTGCTGCTCCAGCTCTCGACCGCCCGCGAGCGCGTGGTGGCGGAGCTGGCCGCGGCCGTGGCGCTGGCCGTCGGCGGCCTGCTTCTGGGATCGTTCGCCCGCCGCTCGGGGCGCGAAGAGGACGATGTCGTCGTCACGCCCTGAGGATCTCCCGCTCCTGCCTCTGGGATGCCCCTCGTGCGGGGGCGGGCTCGATCCCCTGCGCGACGATCTTCTCTTCCTCTGTGCCGCGTGCGGAGGAGTTTCGGAGCTGGTGGGAACCGCGACCGTGCGCCGCGAGCTGCGGCACACGACGCCGGGCACGGGGCCGCCGCCCGTGCATCTTCCCTTCTGGCGCCTCTCCGGCTCCTCGCTCGTGCCCGCGTTCAACGGATCGCGGCTCCTCACGCTCGCGCGCTGGTACACGGAGCGGATGGCGCTGCTCGACGCCCGCCCCGGCGGCCCCGCCCCGCGCGGGCTGTGGGGAGGGCGGATCGGAGCGACGGACGCCCCGCGCCTCGCGGCGCTCGCCTCGGGGAACGCTCTCGCCGCGCAGGGAACACGACGCGTCGGGGCGGGGGCGGGCACCGTCCCGAGCGCGGACAGGGGTGCGGTCGCAGGCGAGGCCGAGGGCGCGGCTCCCGCGGTCTTCGCAGTTCCCTTCCAGCGCGAGCCGAGCCGCCTCGTCTGCGCGATCACGGGGCTGCATCTCTACCTCGAGACGCTCGAGGGGAGCGCCGAGCTCATGGCGCGATGGAAGAGGCTCTTCGACGGCGCGTGAGCCGTTGTGCTTCCTCGCCCGCCGCGGCGTCGCACCCGAGCCCGGCGATTCGATCGGGCGCGACGAGCCGCTCTTGAAGCTCAGGCCGCCGCGAACACGGGCTTCAGGTGGAAACGGGCCTCGACCTTGCCGACGACGATCCCGCGGCGGTTCTTGATCTCCGGCAGGTGCGCGGCGGCCAGCTCGTCGAGGCGCGGACGGTCGAGGATCTCCAGATCCTCGAGCGCGCGCAGGACCATGGCGGTGCGGGCGCGCTCGCTCTCTCCGTCCGCGACCTTGAGCGCGATGCCGTAGCCGCGGCCGCCCTTGTGGAATCCGATGCCGTAGAACCCCTCCGCGCCCACCTTCGCGATCAGCCCCCCGCGCGCGGCCGACATGAGGTCCGTATCCAGGCGCCCCTCCCCCGCCACCATCTCGGGGTGCGCGACCATCGCCTCCACGGCGCGCCGCACGGCGTAGCGGCGCGCGCTCGTGTAGCCTTCGGGGTCCATGAGCCGCGCGAAGGCCCCTGCGGCGGCCTCGAGCGGCACGCCGAAGGTCGGCGCGGAGCAGCCGTCGATCGCGATGTGGATCGCGTCACGCGCCACCCGCGTCATCGAGGCCACCGCCTCCAGGATCTCGCGCTGCACCGCGTGCTCGGACCGGTAGTACCCTTCCGGGGGCTCGCCCCGGAAACGCGCGAGCGCGAGCATGCCCGCGTGCTTGCCCGAGCAGTTGTTGTGCAGCGCGCCCGGACGCTTGTTCTCGCGTTCGAGCGCCCTGGCCGAGGGCTTGTGGTAGGGCGGGTGCGTCCCGCACATCAGGAATTCTTCGCTCAGGCCGATCTTCGCAAGGATCCCGCGGACCGTCTCGACGTGGCGCGGCTCCCCGCCGTGCGAGCCGATGGTGATCGCGGTCTCGGCGGGAGTGAGACGGAAGTGATCGGCGGCTCCCGATTCGAGCAGGGGGAGCGACTGCAACGGCTTCGCCGTCGAGCGCAGGTAGGTGGTCGTGTCCGGCGATCCCGCCGAGGCCAGGACCTTGCCGTCCGCATCGGCGACCACCACGGCCCCGAAGTGCATCGACTCGTCCAGGTCTCCCCGTGTGATCGCGATCAACGGCTCGTAGGACATGGACGGCCTCCTGGGTGAGGGCTCGATTCTCGGCGGGCGCCCGAGGGTTGTCAATCGACGTCTCGATCGCGGGGCCTGCCGCGCCGCTTGCGCCCTCCGGGGGGACATACGATGATGCGCGCGCCCTGTCCCGAGCCCGTCGAAGGAATGGCCATGGATCGCATGCCGAGCGTCTCGCGGATCGTCCGCAACAAGTTCATCGCGGGGCTCATCATCCTCATCCCCATCGTCATCACGGCGAAGGCGCTGTGGTGGCTCTTCCACTACATCGACGGGCTCGCGCGGCCCGTGAGCGTGGTCCTCACCGGGCGGGAGATCCCGGGCGCCGGCTTCGTCACCACGATCGCCGTCGTGCTCGTCACGGGGATCCTCTTCTCCGCGAGGCCCCTGCGCCGCCTCCTCGAGAGCCTCGAGGACGTCCTCGAGAGCGTGCCCTTCGCGGGGCCGGTCTACGGGACGATCAAGAAGGTGCTCGAGGGGGTCGGCAGCCCCAAGGCGCGCGCGGCGTTCCAGCGCTTCGTGCTCGCCCGGCTCCCGGGGCGGACCACCCCGGGCTTTCTGACGGGCACGTTCCTCCTGCGCCGCAAGGACGGCACCGTGGCGACCTACGGCACCGTCTACGTCCCCACCAACCGAAAGGTCGGTCTCGACGTCGTCGTCCTACCCCTCGGGGACATCATCGAGACCGACCTTTCGGTCGAGGACGGAATCAGCGTGATCCTGTCCGTGGGCGCCGCCGTTCCCGCCGAGATCGCCGAGCGCGGCTCCATCTCAGGCCTCTGATATCGCGCGTCAGCGACGGCGCTCGCGCGCGCCGCCGGACGGGCGCGGGGCCGGCGGTTTCGCCAACCGTACGCGCGTTTGCTACGATGACGCCGTGCGCACGCTCTATTTCGACGCATTTTCCGGTGCGAGCGGGGACATGATCCTCGGCGCGCTCGTGGACCTCTCCGGCGACTTCGCGGGGCTCTCGCGCGGGCTCGCGCGGCTCTCGCGCGGCCGGTTCACGCTGCGGCGGCGGCGCGTGGTGTCCTCCTCGCTCGCGGCGACCAAGATCGACGTGCGCATCACCGCCCGGCGCGACCTCGACGAGCGCAACTTCCGCGAGATCGCCGCGATCGTGCGGCGCGGGGGGCTTCCTCCCCCTGTCCGCGATCTCGCGCTCGCCATCTTCCGGCGCCTATGCGAGGCCGAGGCGCGCGCGCACGGGGTCTCCTTCGACCGGGTCCACCTGCACGAGGCCGGCGCCTTCGACGCGATCGCCGATATCTGCGGAGCGGCCTGGCTCCTCGACCGGATCGCGCCCGACCGCGTCGTGGTCTCCCCTCTCAACGTCGGCTCGGGAACGATCGAGTGCCGCCACGGCACCTATCCCGTGCCCGGGCCCGCGACCGCGGATCTCCTGCGCGGCGTTCCCATCTACGCGGAGGGCTCCCCGGGAGAGCGCGTGACGCCCACGGGGGCGGCCATCCTCTCCACGATCGCTTCGGAGTACCGGCTGCTGCCTCCCATGCTTCCGAGCGCGGTCGGCCACGGCGCGGGCGACCACGTCTTCCCCGACCGGCCCAACGTCCTGCGCGCGATCCTCGGTGAGGAGCCCGCGGCGCTGGCGACCTCGATCGAGGCGCCCGCCGCGCACGCCCACGGACGTCTCGGCGGAGGAACGGACGACATCATCGTCATCGAGACGACGATCGACGACATGAGCCCGCAGAACTACGGGTTCCTCGTGGAGAAGGCGCTCGGCTCGGGCGCGCTCGAGATCTACGTGACGCCGATCCTCATGAAGAAGGGGCGGCCGGGCTCGCAGGTGACGGTGATCCTGCCGCCCGAGCGGTTCGAGGACGTCTCGCGCCTGCTCTTCCGGGAGACGACCACGATCGGCTTTCGCTATCGGCGCGAGTCGCGGCGCGAGCTCGACCGCGCGATCGTGAAGGTCGCGACGCGCTTCGGCACCGCCCGCGTCAAGGTCTCGTCCGCGAACGGCGAGGTCTTCCAGGTCCAGCCCGAATACGAGGACTGCCGGCGCCTCGCGCTCGAGCGGGATGTCCCGCTCAAGGAGGTCCAGCGGGAGGTGCTCGGGGCATGGCAGAAGGGGTCCCGATCCGCGCGCCCCGCGCGACCCGCCCGCCCCGCACAACCGGCCCGGCGGTCCGCCGCGCGCCGGGCCACGCGGACCCTGAAGGGCCGGAGGCGGCGGTGACGAAGACCTTCTACGTCACGACGCCGATCTACTACGTCAACGATCGGCCGCACATCGGCCACGTCTACACGACCGTCGTCGCGGACACGATCGCCCGCTACCGCCGGCTCATGGGCGACGACGTGCGCTTCCTCACCGGAACGGACGAGCACGGCCAGAAGATCGAGCGCGCGGCGGAGAAGCAGGGGGTCCGGCCGATCGACCTCGCCGACGGCGTCGTCCGGAACTACCTCGACCTCTACCCGAAGTTCGAGATCACCCACGACGATTTCGTGCGCACCACCCAGCCGCGCCATCACGCGGGCGTCGAGGCGATCTTCGCGCTCATGCAGAAGCGCGGGGACATCTACCTCGGCGCGTACGAAGGCTGGTACTGCACCGGCTGCGAGGCGTTCTATCCTGAGAACCAGGTCGAGAACGGGCGCTGCGAGCAGGGCCATCCCGTCGAGCGCACGCAGGAGGAGTCGTATTTCTTCCGCCTGTCCGCCTACGGCGACAAGCTCCTGGAGCTGTACCGCCGCACGGAGGAGGAAGGCCGCCCCTTCGTGCGCCCGCGCACGCGCCTGAACGAGGTCCGCTCCTTCGTCGAGGGCGGGCTCAACGACCTGTCCATCAGCCGCCGCACCGTGCGCTGGGGCATCCCCGTCCCGGGAGATCCCAAGCACGTCATCTACGTGTGGCTCGACGCGCTGACGAACTACATCTCGGCGCTGGGCTTCGGGGGCAAGGACCCGGCGCTCTACGAACGCTACTGGCGCGAGGCCCCGGACGCGACGGTCCTCCACCTGACCGGCAAGGAGATCGTCCGCTTCCACGCCGTCTACTGGCCCGCGTTCCTGATGTCCGCGGGGCTGCCGCTCCCCACCGCGGTCTACAGCCACGGGTGGTGGCTCTTCGACAACGAGAAGATGTCCAAGTCGATCGGCAACGTCGTGCGCCCCGGTCCCCTGCTCGACGCCGTCGGTCCGGACGCCATCCGCTACTTCATGCTCCGGGAGATGTCCTTCGGCGCCGACGGGACCTATTCGCACCAGGCGCTCATCGAGCGCCTGAACGGGGATCTCGCGAACGGGCTGGGGAACCTCGTCTCGCGCGTCGTCGCGCTCCTGGAGCGGGAGACGGGGGGCCGCGTGCCGGACCCGGGCGCGGCCGATCCGCCGTCCGTCCTCGCGCTCGGCGACGCGGCGCGCGCCTCGTTCGCCGCCTATCGCGCCGCCTTCGACCGGTACGCCTTCAGCGAAGGGCTCGCGGCGATCTTCGAGTTCGTCGGGGAGCTGAACCGCTTCCTCGTGCGCGAAGAGCCCTGGAAGATCGCGAAGGACCCGGCGCGCGGGGCGGACCTGCGCTCCGTCCTGCGCGCGTGCGCCGAGGGCGTCCGCTCGGTCGCGGTGTGGTGCGCCCCCGTGATGCCGGGCGCCGCGCGCCGCGCGCTCGCGCAGCTCGGCGTCCCCGGCGATCCGCGGCCGGGAGAGCTGGCCACTTGGCAGTGGGATCAGATTCCGGGGGGCGCCGCGATCGCACGCGGCGAGTCCCTCTTTCCCAGGGCCGATCCGGCGGAGACCCTCGCCAGGATCCGGGCCCTCGAGGAGACATCCGCCGTGAGCGATTCAGGACCCACCCCACCCCCCAAGGCTCCCCTTCCTCCCGGCGTCGCTCCCGAGGCGAAGGCCGAGGCCCCGACCTTGGCGCCGACCGCCGCCTCCTCGCCCGCCCCTCAGGCCGCCGGACTCGAGCAGATCGAGATCGACCAGTTCATGAAGGTCGAGCTGCGCACGGCGAAGGTCGAGCTGGCCGAGCGCGTCCCCAAGGCGGACAAGCTCCTGCGTCTCATCGTCGATCTCGGCGGCGAGAAGCGCCAGATCGTGGCGGGCATCGCCGCGAAGTACGCGCCCGAGGATCTCCTCGGCCGCACGATCGTGATCGTCGCCAATCTCAAGCCCGCGAAGCTGCGCGGGGTCGAGTCCCAGGGCATGCTCCTGGCGGCGGACGGGGGCGAAGGCCCGGTCGTGATCGGGTTCGATCGCGACGTCCCACCGGGGACCCGCGTGCGCTGAGCCCGGGTGCGTGGAGCGCGCGCGGCGAGCCCCTTCCCGGCGCGCGCCCGCGCACGTCCTGCCGCCCGGCGCCTCCCGCACCGCCCGGAGTCACCCATGATCGCCGCCGATTCGCATTGCCATCTGACGATGGACGCCTTCGACGAGGACCGCGACCGCGTCCTCGCGCGCGCGGCCGCCGAGGGCGTGGCGGTCCTCGTAACGGTCCCCGCGCGCAAGGGGGACGCGCCCGCATGCGTCGAGCTCGCCGCCTCCGACCCGCGCATCTGGGCGACGGCCGGACTGCACCCGCACGAAGCGTCCTTCTGGGACGACGCCGCCCGCGCCGAGCTGCGCGAGGCGCTGGGCTCGCCGCGCGTCGTGGCGGTCGGAGAGATCGGCTACGACCTGCACTACAACAAGTCGCCCGAGGAGGCTCAGGAGCGGGCCTTTCGGGAGCAGGTCGGCATCGCGCGCGAGGCCGGCCTGCCGGTCGTGATCCATACCAGGAACGCCGTCCGGCAGACCCTCGACGTCCTGCGCGGAGAAGGCGTCCGCGACCTCGGGGGGATTCTGCACTGCTTCACGGAGAACGCCGCCGCGGCCAGGGCGCTGCTCGATCTCGGGTTCTACATCTCGTTCTCGGGGATCGCCACCTTCCCCAAGGCGACCGACATCCAGGAGGCCGCCCGGATCGTGCCGAAGGACCGCATCCTCGTCGAGACGGACGCCCCGTTCCTCGCCCCCGTCCCGCATCGCGGGCGGTGCAACGAGCCCGCCTTCGTGACGTCGACGATCCGCTTCCTCGCAACCCAGCGCGGCGAGGATCCCGAGGAGCTCGCCGCCCGCGCGCTCGAAAACTGCCGCGCCGCCTTCCGTCTCCCGCCGGCTCAGTGACGGCGGCCCCCCGTGCCGGGGGGCGGTCGGACGATTCGACCTTAAGTCCCGGTCTGCAGGGTCCCCTTCTAGTTCTCGCCCGTCACGAAGAACGAGACTCCGACGCTGATCTCGGTGTCCCGTCGCCTCTCGGAAAAGACCGAATACGTCTTGCCGCGGAACTCTGCGCGCACCGCGAGGTTGGGGAGGAAGAAGTACTTGCATCCCGCCCCGTAGCCCAGCAGAAGACCGTGGTCCCCCGACGGGAAATCGATCGCGAAGACACCGCCTCCGACGCTGTGCTCCAGCTCGGTCTTGAGCGACGCGGACGGCGCGATGTCCACGTCGATCCACCCCCCCGACAGGTTCGCGTACGGCTGCCAGTGCGTCTGCCAGCCACCGAGAGGATGGAAGAGCAGCCCGAACTGGTAGCTCGTGATGAAGGAGCCGATGCGGCCATCGATCTGCTCGACCTGACCGGACGAGTTGTCGTCCACGATGTGCTGGTAGTTGCCGCCCGTGTGGTTGCGATCGTAGGAGACCTCGGTCTCGATCTGCCGGGTCCAGACGTAACCGAGCCGGAAGCCCATGAAGGAGTTGTCCTCGAGGGTCGTCGAGCGGGTGAAGGTGCCCGAGCTCGGTGAGCCGTCCCCGTCGACGTCGGGTCCCAGCGATCGCTCCTTCGCCAGCATGTCCCCGCTATCCAGCGAGGCCTTGGCGACGAAGCCGTGGAACTCCCAGGTCCCGATTTCCTGCCCCGCGCGCGCTGGGGAAGCGAAGAGCGCCGCCAGCGCGAGCGCCGGAAGGCAGAGCGTCAGTCGTCGGATCATCGCATCACCTTTCATCAGAGGGTCCGGTGGAGCCAATCGAGGATCATGGCGATCGCATCGGGGCGGGCGGCGAGGATGGCTTCGCCGTCCTCGCTGCCCCCCGTGAGCACGTGAACGTCCTTGGGCTGCCGCGCCTCGAGGAAGAGGCGACGCGCCTGAGCTTCCCGTCCCGGATCGCCGGAGGTGGCGAGGAGCAGGACCGACTGCATGTGGAGCTGTCGGTGTCCCGCGAGCAGGTGCGTCCGGTCGCGATCCGGTGACAGGGCAACGGAGGTGCGCGCGAGGCCCAGGCCGCTAGCGACGCACGCGAGGTTGCCCCCGAGCCCGGCCCCGATCACGCCGAGGCGTGAAGGATCCGCACCGGGGGCGGCGCGCAGCCACGCGAGCCCCGCGCGCAGATCGACGGGAGCCAGCGCCGGGTCCTCTTCCATGCGGGCGGTGTCCGCCGCCCCCCCCGCGACGGAGGACGAGCCGCCGTGGCCGCGCAGGTCGATGGCGAGGACGCGGTATCCGGCGCGCGCGAGGCTCGCCGGAAACTCGCCCCATGCGCTGCGGCCTGCGCCCAGCGAGTGGAGCAGCAGGATTCCGGCCGCCGGCCGCTCGTTCTCCCGCGGGAGCCACTCGTCGCCCTCGAGGATCGCGCCGTCTTCGGCCTTGATCTTGACCGTGTGGAAGCCAGGGGCGGACGGCGGCGCACCGGTCTGCGCCGGAGCGAGGAGCAGCCACATCGCGAGCGCCGGGGAGAGAGAGCTCAGGGCTTCTCTCTCGGCTCTTGGGAGGCCTCCTCGTCCTTGTAGATGTACTTGATGTTCTCCTTGCGGATGAACAGGTGCGGAGGCTGGCGCCGGTTGAGCTTGATCATCTTGCGGTCGTAGTACTCGATCCACCCATGGACCTCCTCGTTGTCCACGAGGCGGACCACAATGGGCGTGCGGGCTTCCATGTTCTTGATGAGGTAGTGGGTCTCGGCGCCGGTCATCTCCGGGGGCGCCCCGCGACGCTCTCCGCCGCCGCCGCCCTGCCCCGGCCGGCCCTTCCCCCCGCCCTGTGACTCGTGGCGGCGTCCGGACGCATGCTGCCGACTATCGTTCATCGCCTCATCCTTTTTCCCGGGATCGGACTGTCGCGATCGTCGGATGACACGGGGCATTATAAGGCAGAAGCGCGGACCTCTCCGGGCCCGGGGGCGCCGGTGCACTGGGCGCTACGCGGCCGCGAGGACGAGGGCGGCCGCGGAGCCGCCGCTCGAGAATCCTGTCACCAGGACCCGCGCGAGCGGGCGCGCGCGGACGGACGGGGCGACGTCCAGCCCCAGGGCGGGATCGGGCCGGACGAGGCCCGCGGTCCCGGGAATCCGGCCGCTCGCGAGCGCAAAGCACGCCGCCGCCGCCGACGCGGCGCCGCCCGCTCCCGACTCTCCGATCGCCCCCCGCACGGAGGTCGCGGGGGGAGGGAGGCCGTGGAAGGCGATCCGGAGCGCGGCGGCCTCGACGGCGTCCAGTCCCTGGCTCCCATTGGCCGACGCGAAGACGGCGTCGATACCGCCCGGCTCCGCGCCCGCGGACGCGATCGCCCTCAGGATCATGCGCGCCCAAGGCGCCGGATCGCGCGGAACTCCGTGCGGCGCGACGGGCGCGCGCCCCAGCGCCGCGCCTTCCAGGATCGCGAGCACGCGCGCCCCGCGCGCGCGCGCCGAGGGCTCCGGCTCGAGCAGCAGGAAGCACGCGCCCTCTCCCAGGACCATGCCGTTGCGCGCGGCGTCGAAAGGGCGGCTCCCCTCGGCGGCTCCCCCCGAGGCGCGCGCGTCGCGCGACAGCACGCCGACCCGGTCGTAGGCCTCGTAGAGCTGCGGGACGAGATCGTCGGCGCCCCCCGCGACGAGCGCCGCGGCGCCTCCCGAAGCCAGGATGCGGCTCGCCGTCACGAGCGCGCCGCACGAGGAGCCTTCCTTCTGGACGATCGTCAGGTTCGGTCCGCGCAGGCCCAGATGGAGCGCGCACTGGCTCGCGGGGGCGTTCGCCACCGTGTACGGGAACAGGATCGGTGGCGCGGCCGCTCCGCCGCCCGCGCGGATCGTGCCCAGGAACTCCGCGACCGGCCCGATCCCGGCCGAGTTCGTCCCGAGAACGATCCCCGCTCGCTCGCGCGCGGCGAGGTCTCCGGTTTCGAGCGCCTGCGCCGCGGCCAGGACGGAGAACCGCGAGTTCGCATCGAGCCGCCTCAGGCTGAGGGGCGGAACGACGCGGCGCGGATCGTGCGGCCCGACGAGCGCGCCGAGGTGCGAGCGCAGGCCCGAAGTATCGAACCGCTCGATGGGGCGCACCTGCGAGACGCCGGAGAGAAGCCCTTCCCAGAGCGCCGCGGCCCCTTCCCCGAAGGGAGTGACGGCTCCGATCCCCGTGACGGCGATCTTCATCGCGGCCCGGGTCACGGCGGCCCCGCTCACGCGTCCACGCGGCCGACGACGATCGCGCCGTTGTTCCCGCCGAACGCGAAGGAGTTCGAGAGCGCCGCGCGCACCGGCCGGACGCGCGCCTTCCCGGGAACGTAGTCGAGGTCGCACTCGGGATCGGGATCCCGCAGGCCCACGGTCGGAGGCACGATCCCCTTCTCGACCGTGAGGACCATCGCCACGGCCTCGATCGCGCCCGCGGCGCCCAGGCAATGCCCAACCATGGACTTGATGCTCGAGACCGGGATCTCTCTCGCGCGCGCGCCGAAGACCTGGTGGATGGCGCGCGTCTCGGCCTCGTCGTTGAACTGGGTCGCGGTGCCGTGGGCGGATATGTAGTCGATCCCGTCCGCAGAGATCTTCGCGTCCTCGAGCGCGGCCCGCATCGTGCGCGACGCGCCGTCCCCGGACGGGTCCGGGGCCGTGACGTGATGGGCGTCGCACGCCGCGCCGTAGCCGAGCAGCTCCGCGCGGATCCGGGCCCCGCGCCCGCGCGCGCGCGCCATGTCCTCGAGCACGAGGATCCCCGCGGACTCGCCGAGCGTCATGCCGCGGCGGTTCCTGTCGAAGGGGCGGCACCGGTCCGGATCGACCGCGCGCAGCGAGCAGAATCCCGTGAAGGTGAGGCGGCTGAGCGCGTCGGCTCCGCCCGTCACGACGACGTCGCAGGCCCCCGTGCGGATCGCGTCCGCCGCGAGGCCGATGGCGATCGTCGAGGAGCTGCACGCGGTCATCACGGTCGTCGTGAAGCCTTCGAACCCGAGATGCGCGCCCAGAAGATCGGTGGTCGTGGACGGGGAGAATCCCCATGCCCGGGTGACGCGCGCGCGGGCGACGCCGCGCGCGATCCTGTCGAGATAGTAGCCCTCGGTCTCGAACAGACCGCCGGCGCCGGCGCCCAGAACAATCCCCCCGATCTCCGGATCGATCGCGCGCGGGTCGATGCCCGCGTCCGCGAGCGCCTCGTCGCACGCCGAGACCGCCATGCGGTCGGCGCGCGAGGCGCGCTTGCGCAGCGCTCCGTCCAAGGTCCAGGCGGGGGGCACGGTTCCGATCTCGGCGGCGTTGTGCGCGACGAGGCCCTCGGTGTCGAAGAGCGTGACGGGGCGGATCCCGCAGCGGCCCGCGACGAGCCCCTCCCAGGTCAGGGACGCCGTCCCTCCGAGCGCGGAGACGGCCCCGATCCCCGTAATGGCGACGCGGCGCCGGATCATGGGGTCACTCCCCGCGCGCCACGCCGAGAGAGAGCAGGATCTCGCCCTCGGCCAGGGTCTCGCCCGACACGGTCACGCGGCCCGCGACGCGCACGATCTCGCCGAAACGCTGGACGAAGCTGGCGGACACGTCAAGCCGGTCCCCGATGCGCGGCGGCCGGCCGAAGGTCAGGCCGCGGAACCCGACCAGCATGCCGGATTCGAGCCGCTCCCCTTCCTCGGCGAAGAGCGCGGCGGCCTGCGCCATCGCCTCGATGAGAAGCGACTGCGCGTAGGTCGTCCCCGCGAGGCCCTCGTGAAGGGCCTCGTCGATGGAGAGAAGCCTCAGCGCGACCGACGCTCCCGGGCGCACCTCGCCGGGGCGATCCACGAGGACGAAGGGGAACCGGTGGAAGAGCTTCGTCTGGATGTCGGCGGCCATGGGAGCGTCGTCACCTCGGCTCGTGGCGCCCGGCCGGTGACGTCAGGCGGCCCCGTTCTCCTGGAGAAAGACGCAGAGCGCGGAGACGGACCCGAGCGCCTTGCGGCCGACCTCTTCGTCGTCGATGCGCACGCCGAAGGTCTGCTCCACGGCGAGGACCAGCTCCAGCGCGTCGATCGAGTCGAGACCCAGCCCTTCGCCGAAGAGAGGCGACTCATCGCCGATCTCGTCGGGCTTGACGCCGTCGAGCTTCAGCCTGCTGATGATGAGGTCCTTGATCCTGGCGGCGAGTATGGGCGATGTGACCATGGGCGGCTCGAAGTGGCGTCCCCTTACGTGTTGGGGCCGTGATTCTAGCACGTCACGCGGTCAGCCCTCCGTCCACGGCCCAGAGCTGGCCCGTGACGTAGGACGCCTCGGGCGAGGCGAGGAACGCG
>Ga0207644_10001335_pt1 | contig 15839 bp, 16 predicted proteins | sample KBSS73metaG_FD_184326 | JGI IMG/M metagenome (GOLD analysis project Ga0207644, IMG submission 184326) | Switchgrass rhizosphere microbial communities from Kellogg Biological Station, Michigan, USA - KBS S7-3 metaG (SPAdes) (version 2) | ecosystem: Host-associated > Plants > Roots > Rhizosphere... | reverse complement strand
ACCGCCGCCCCCTCCACCACCAGGGCCCGCGGGGAGTGGGTGAGGCTCAGCGCCCGCTCCGGATCGCGCGCCGCGGCCCGGCACAGGTGCTCGACGTGATGGCCCGGGTAGGTCTCGTGCGCCACGAGCCGTGCGAGCTGACCCGCCCGCAGCGGCGCGTCGGCGCTGAACCGGGCCACCGAGCGGCCACCGCCGAGGTGGCGGGTGAACCCGCTCCACGACCTGCCGTCGGCGAGCTCGACCGCCACGGACTCCCCGGCGGGCAGGGCGATCAGCTGCGCGGTCCGGACGCGCAACGCGGCGACGAGGGCACCGATCGCCGCGGCCCGGCGCTCCCGGGGGATCTCGTCCGCCCGGCGGTGCGCCGCGAGCCGCTCCCCGACCGACCCCGGCCCAGGCAGCAGCTCCGCGATGCGCCGGTGCGCCTCGCGGTAGCGGTCCGGGTCCCCCGGCCGCACGACGACGCCGTAGGACTCCCGGATCTCGGTCTCGACCGGGACCCGGTCACCCGCCACGGTCCGGGCGGTCCGCTCGAGCGCTGCGAGTTCACCCGCGACGAAGGCCCGCCGGACCGGGGGCAGGTCGACGAACTCGCAGGCCCGGCGCAGCCCCACGGCGGCCGCCACGAGCTCGGCCGCCGACGACGCGGGCCCGGAGCGCGCATGGCGGCGCAGCGCCGGGTCACCCGTCCACGACTCCACGGTCCCGGGCGCGAGCCGGTCCAGCCGGAGGGCGAGCAGGGCGGTGTCACGTGCCAACACCGTCGCCTTCGTCCCCGCCGACCGCATCCGCGGGACGCTACCCCGCGCGGGGCCCTCCGGCGCCCGCTCCACGATCGTGGGGGCGACCTCGCCGGACGGGTGAGCCGGCCACCCTGCGTCTTCGCGGATGTCCGGAAACGGTGAGCCGGGAAGCGTTGGATTCACCCGATCCCGGGAATAACCAAACGCTCCGTCGCGGACTCACACGATAGACGTAGCAGATTTGTTATACGGCTGTCGGGCGGATAGTTTTCTCCTCAGTCAGCGCGGGCTCCCCTACCTCGGACGCTGACGCGAATGGAATCGGCTCCCGGTTCCCGCACAAACAGGAGAAGAAACTGTGCTGAAGAAGGCTGGAATCGTCGTGGCCGGCGTTGCCGCGTCCCTCGTCGCCCTGTCCCCGCTCGCCTTCGCCGGCGACAAGGGCAGCTACCAGGCTGTCGAGCAGGTCGGCATCGACAAGTCGGGCAAGGGCCTGATCAACCTCTCCGGCAACAACGCCAACATCCCGATCCAGGCCTGCAACAACGACGTCCCGGTCAACGCCGGCGTCGGCGTGATCCAGGGCAACGTCAAGGACCTGGCGGGCGCGCTGACCGGTGCGGCCGCCCTGTTCGGCAAGGCGTCCGCGTCGACCGACATCGCCACCGACTCCGACCGCTCCTGCGGCCAGGAGTCGGGCGCGGGCGACTCGGTCAGCTGACCCTGTCTCACCCCGTGACGCCGGGCACCCCTGCTGGGGTGCCCGGCGTTCGCTTTTCCCGGCCATTTGAACAGTGCCGCGGAATCACCCGATCGGGACCGTAACCTGAGCCGGAAAATCGTCCTGACACGATCGAGTCACACGATTTCCCCAGCGGCGTCGAACGGCATATATTGATCGCAGTCGGTGCGGGCTCCCCGGTCGGACACCGACATGTCGGGCTCGAGCAATTCGAGCCCAAGACTCACAGGAGAACTAGACGTGCTGAAGAAGGTTGCCCTCGTCGCCGCCACCACCGCGGCGTCCGCCGTCGTCATGGCGCCGTTCGCGATGGCCCACGAGGCCTCGACCACCGGGATCGACAAGTCGGGCAAGGGCCTGATCAACGTCTCCGGCAACGACGTCAACGTGCCGATCCAGGCCTGCAACAACGACGTCCCGGTCAACGCCGGCCTCCTGGCCGGTCAGGCGAACGTCAAGGACATCGTCGGTGCCGCCACCGGTGCCCTCGGCATCCTGGGTGCGGCCAAGGCCGACACCGACATCACCACCGACACCGACCGCTCCTGCGGCCAGATCTCGGGCGCGGGCGACACCGTCTCCTGATCTCGGGACACACCACCGGAGGGCGTCGGACCGACTCGGTCCGGCGCCCTTCGGCGTGTCCGGGGTCGCGAGGCGGTCGACCCGGTGGACTCAGCCGCCGAAGCGGCGGTGCCGGGCGGCGTAGTCCCGCAACGCGCGCAGGAAGTCCACGCGGCGGAACTCGGGCCAGTAGGCCTCGCAGAAGTGGAACTCCGAGTGCGCGCTCTGCCACAGCAGGAAGCCGGAGAGCCGCTGCTCCCCCGACGTCCGGATGACGAGGTCCGGGTCGGGCTGGCCGGATGTGTACAGGTGCGCGGCGATGTGGTCGACGTCCAGGACCTCGGCCAGCTCCTCGATCGACGTCCCGGACTCCGCGTGCTGCAGCAGCAGCTTGCGGACGGCGTCGGCGATCTCCTGCCTGCCCCCGTAGCCGACGGCGACGTTGAGGTGCAGCCCCGTACGGTCGGCCGTGCGGGTCGCGGCCGCGGTGAGCCGCTGCGCCATCGCGGGCGGCAGCATCTCCAGCGCCCCGACGACGCGCAGCCGCCAGGGCGCGGTCGGCCCGCTGAGCTCGTCCACGACGTCGGCGATGATGTGCAGTAGCGGCTGCAGCTCGTCCTCGGGGCGGGAGAGGTTGTCGGTGGAGAGCAGGAACAGCGTCACGACCTCGACCCCGGACTCGGCACACCAGCCGAGCAGGTCGGAGATCTTCGCAGCGCCGACCCGGTGGCCGTCGTTGACGTCCTCCAGCCCGGCGTCGCGCGCCCAGCGGCGGTTCCCGTCGAGGATCAACGCGACGTGGCGGGGTCGCTCGGCCCCCGCCAGCCGTCGGGCCAGCCTCGCCTCGTAGGTCGAATAGAGCAGGTCGCGGACACCCACGGGCCGGGAGCCTACGCCGCGTCCGCGCCGGGCCCCGGCATCCGGCGCGCTTCACCCCCCGGTCATCGCTCCGACACCCGGTCGGGAGCGAAGATCCCGTACCCTCGGGCGGGTGTCCGCCGGGAGTCTCACGCCGCCCCACGACGTGCCTTTCGCCAAGCCACGGATGCGCGGCTGGCTGCATCTCTGGTCGTTCGTCGTGTCCGTCGCGGCCTGCGCCACGCTGATCGCGATCTCCGCGAGCCTGGTCGGCGGCATCGCGGCGCTGGCCACCTCGGTCTACAGCGTCACGATCCTCGGGCTATTCGGCACGAGCGCGCTCTACCACCGGCGCACCTGGACGACCCCGCGCAGCCAGCTGATCATGCGCAGGCTCGACCACTCGATGATCTTCGTGTTCATCGCGGGCACGTACACCCCGGTCGCGCTGCTCGCCGTGCCGTGGGAGTCCGGCCGCTGGGTGCTGGCCACGGTCTGGGGCGGGGCCCTGCTCGGGGTGGTCCTCAAGGTCTGCTGGCCGCACGCGCCGAAGTGGGTCGGCGTGCCGATCTACATCGCGCTCGGTTGGGTCGCGGTCTTCGTGCTGCCGGACCTGCTGGCGAACGCCGGGGTCGCCGCCCTCGTCCTGCTGCTCGTCGGCGGGGCGCTCTACACGGTCGGTGCCGTGTTCTACGCCGTGCACTGGCCCAACCCGTGGCCGCGCACCTTCGGCTACCACGAGTTCTTCCACGCGGCCACGGTGCTGGCCGCGATCTGTCACCAGATCGCCATCTGGTTCGCCCTCTTCACGGGCTGATCTCCCCTCGAACAGGGCGGGTCGGCCGCCCGGCGACACACCAGCGCCGGCGTTCGGAGACGGGCCTGGGCCCCGACGCCGTCGACGGTGTCCCGGAGCACCTGGACTCGGTCCGCGCCGAGGTCCTGAGCTGGGAGAAGGTGGGACGGGCGACTGAGCACGCGTCGGTCCGTCGGATTGACAGGCGGAACCGCGGCGACCAACCTGGATGACGGTTGATCGCCGCGGTCCGTGTGCGTCGCCGGCTTCGGCCGGCAAGCAGGAGGCCGACGACGCGGGGTGCGAGCCGAGGTGAGGACCCGGTGGCGCCGTCCGACCCGAGCGGTCGGATGGCCCACCGTCACCGGGCTCAGGCGGTGGCGGGCGCGCTCTCCGCGGCCGGGGCCCTCGCGACCAGCTTCCCGGCCAGGATGCTGCTGACGTACCCGAACCCGGCACCGACCAGGAACGACACGAGCATCACTGTGAACGGGCCGGTGGGCAGTGAGAAGTCCGTGCCCGAGGCACTCGTGAGCAGCCCGAACATCACCGTCGTGGCGAAGCCGAGCACCGAGCCGGGCACGAAGCCCAGCGCGGGCACCAGGGCGCCGAGGATGAACACCGCGGTCATCCCCCCGACGATCACGCCGACCAGGATCGGGCTCGCCACGAGCCCGAGCAGGATCAGGGTGACGGTCCCGCAGACGATGCCCCACACGTTCGTGGGCACCGACTTGGCCAGCGCGGCCCGGTCCCCGCCTGCGGCGAAGTAGCTCGCCGCCCCGAGGAAGGTGGCCGGGACGAGCAGTCCCAGCCCACCCAGCGGCCCGACGTACAGATACGTGATCACCGCGCCGATCACACCGATCACCAGTGCGAGCGCAACAGGCAGCTTCATGCGACGTGTCTCCCTTGAATTCACAGGTCCGAACGGACGAGTGAAGGGTGGCCGCTCGGCGGCTCCGCGCCTAGAGATCGGCGCACACGGTGACCGCATGTTTTCCGGTGGACATCGTTCGGACATCTTGGGCCGGGATCATGGCGTCGAAACGCCGTTGTCCGTCACATGATCGACACTGGATCGTCACTCGGGTCCGCGGGCTCGCAGGTCGTCGACCTTCGCCATGGCCTCGCGCAGGTCGGCGAGCCAGGCGTCGGCGTTGCGGCCGACGAGCCGGACCGCCCACGCGAGCGCGTCCGAGCGGGACCGGGCCACACCGGAATCGACGAGGGTGTCCAACACCATCCGCTCCGGCTGCCGGAGCCGGGTCATCACCGGGACCGACGCCGTGGTGAACAGCTCCTCGACCTCGCCGATCCGGGCACCCCACGCCACCTTGCGCTGGTAGCGGTGCTCGGCCTGGCGGGCGACGTCGATCCGAGCGTCGCGGGTCTCCTCGCGGAACCGGGAGATCCGGCCCGACGCGGCCGCCGCACGCTCGGCGCGGCCCTGGTCGGTGTCCGGGAAGTCCCCCTCCACCGGGGCCAGCTCGCCGACGACGAGGATCTCCTCGCGATCCACCGTGATCTCCGGGGCCGCGGTGAACCAGTCGTCCGGCAACCGCCCGGCGAACCAGGCCGCCAGGTCGCCGACGTCCGGCAGGTCCGCCTGCTGCCAGCCGCCGCGAGGGCCTCCGCGACCCGGTCCGCGGCCGCCGCCGTGCCATCCCTTGTGCATTCGTCCGGTCATCTCGCACCTCCGATGCTTACGAGATTACACAGCAACACAAGAGCCGGGGTTCGCTCTCCGCGAAGACGAGAACGGCACCCTCGCCGGGGGCGAGGGTGCCGTCGGTCGAAAGGAGTACCTAGTGTCCCGCACCGCAAGTCCGTCGCGTCTATCGGCGGATCCAGATTCACGCAGGCCAGGCAGCCGGTCCGAGGCTCGTACCGGGTGTACTCGCCGGACCGGCAACGCCGCCTACGGGGGCCTGAGCCGTCGAGATATGCGGCGGATCTGCGGTGCGGGACACTAGCCCTGCTGCTCGGACTCCTGGTCGGTGTCGGTCTTCTCCTCGAACGACTCCGGCAGCCGCCGGATCCGCCGGGTCATCGACACGATCAGCGCGATGGTCGCCACCCCGAGGCAGAGGATCACGACCAGCGCGACCGGGGAGGCCTTGCCGAACTCCTCGCCCTGGTTGGCCGGGGGCTCCGGGTTCTGGGCGAGCACCGCGATCGACGCAGCCACCGTGTCACCCAGGGGAACGAGCTCGACCAGCATGAATCCAGGTTACCCGGCACGCAGGGCGGGCTCGCGCAGGCCGGCGAACAGGTCGTCCTCCGGGGTGGGGCTGGGCACGAGCGAACGGACCAGCTCGTACTCCTCCCACGGCCAGATCTCGCGCTGCATCTCCATCGGGGTGAAGAACCAGCGGCTGGTGGGGTCGATCTGGGTGGCGTGGGCGCGCAGCGCGTCGTCTCGGCGCTCGAACCAGTCCGCGCACTCGACCCGGGTGGTGACCCGCTCGGCCAGGTCCGGCCGGGTCTCCCACATCTTCAGCATCTCGGTGTACGGGGACTCCTCACCGGCGGCGACGAGCGCCTCGTGGAAGGCCAGGACCCGCTTCTTGGAGAAGCCGTGCGAGTAGTAGAGCTTGAGCACCTGCCACGGCGCGCCCGCCTCCGGGAACCGGTCCGGGTCCGCCGCCGCGTCGAACGCCGCCATCGACACCTCGTGGGTCCGGATGTGGTCCGGGTGCGGGTAGCCGCCGTTCTCGTCGTAGGTCACCAACACGTGCGGGCGGAACTCCCGGATCAGCCGCACGAGCCGCTCGGTCGACTCCTCGAGCGGGACCAGCGCGAAGCAGCCCTCGGGCAGCGGCGGCGTGGGGTCGCCCTCCGGCAGCCCCGAGTCGACGAACCCGAGCCACGCGTGCTGGACGCCGAGGATCTCCGCCGCGCGAGCCATCTCCTGCTGCCGGATGGCGGACATGTTCTCGAGCACCTCGGGCCGGTCCATGGCCGGGTTCAGGATGCTGCCCGCCTCGCCACCCGTGCAGGTGACGACCATGACCTCGTGGCCCTCGTCGACGTACCGGGCGGTCGTGGCGGCACCCTTGCTCGACTCGTCGTCCGGGTGGGCGTGGACGGTCATGAGCCGCAGCGGCTCGCGGTTCGACTCGCGAGAGGTCATGGTGGAATCCTTGCAGAACGGTCGGACGCTTTCCTGCCGGTACTCCCAACGCCACACCCCCGACAGACCTTCCCGCAGAACCTTCACCAGCGAAAACGGGTTCCTCGGGAACTCTCGGGGCACCTCGTCCGTTCGTCGATGGACCGCGCCGAACGGTCGGCCCCGTGCTAATGTGCTCGTCACACGGCTCCCAGGCGGGTCGTGTTTTTCCATACTCGGGGCCTGTACGTGTCGGCGGCCCAAGTCAGATGTGCCCGTGCGTGATGCCGGGCAACCCGGCCCGCGCGGTGCGGTGTCCGGATCGCTGGAGGAGTGATGACCGTGACGGAGACTCAGGTGACCTGGCTCACCCAGGATGCCTTCGACCGGCTCAAGACGGAGCTGGACGACCTCATTGCGAACCGTCCCGTCATCGCCGCCGAGATCAACGCCCGCCGCGAGGAGGGCGACCTCAAGGAGAACGGCGGCTACCACGCCGCCCGCGAGGAGCAGGGCCAGCAGGAGGCCCGGATCCGCCAGCTCCAGGAGCTGCTGCGCACCGCCCAGGTCGGCACCTCGCCCACCAGCGCCGACCAGGCCGCGCCCGGCACCGTCCTCACCGTCAAGTACGAGGACGACCCGGACACCGAGAAGCTGCTGCTGGGCTCCCGCGAGGAGGGCAGCGCAGGCGGTCTGCAGGTCATCTCCCCGAACTCGCCCCTCGGGGCGGCGCTGCTCGGCGCGAGGAAGGGCGAGGAGCGGGCCTACGAGCTGCCCAACGGCGGCTCGATGACCGTCACGCTCGTCGACATCGAGCCGTTCACCGTCTGAGCCGTCACCGTCCGGGTCGTCGCCGTCCGGGTGGTCACCGTCCGGGTCGTCACCGCCCGAGTAGGGGGTCGCCGTCGGGCACGCCGGTCACCGTCACCAGGTGACCGGCGCCCCGCAGCCGCTCGACGACCTCGCGGCAGTGCTCCGGCCCGCGCGTCTCCATGCTCAGGGCCACGTCGACCTCCCCCAGCGGGACGGTCGCGCTGACCCGGGTGTGCTCCACGTCGATCACGTTCGCGCCCAGCTCGCCCACCCGGGTGAGCAGGGTCGCGAGCGCGCCGGGCCGGTCGCCGACCCGCACCTGCAGCGACAGGTAGCGGGCGGCGGAGGCCATGCCGTTCTGGATCACGTGCAGCAGGACCAGCGGGTCGACGTTGCCGCCGGAGAGCACCGCCACGACCGGGGGCTCGAAGTGGCCGGGATCGTCGAGCAGGGCGGCGACCGGGGCCACGCCCGCGGGCTCGACCAGCATCTTCGCCCGTTCCAGGCTGAAGAGCAGGGCACGGGACAGGGACTCCTCGCCGACCGTCACGAACTCGTCGACAAGGGCCTCCACCTGCCGGAACGTGACGTCGCCCGGGCGGCCCACGGCGATCCCGTCGGCGATCGTGCGCATGGCGCCGAGCGGCAGCGGCTCGCCGGCGGCCAGGGAGGCGGGCCAGGCCGCGGCCCCCGCCGCCTGCACCCCGACGACGCGTGTCCCCGGCCTGCGGTCCTTGACCGCCGCGGCCACCCCGCCCAGCAGGCCGCCGCCGCCCGTCGCCACGAGCACCGTGGCCACGTCCGGCACCTGCTCGACGATCTCCAGCCCGACGGTGCCCTGCCCGGCCACGATGTCCGGGTGGTCGAAGGGGTGGATCAGCACCGCCCCGGTCCGGACGGTGTGGTCGCGGGCCGCGGAGAGCGCCTCGTCGACGGTGTCCCCCGCGAGCCGGACGGCGGCGCCGTAGCCCCGCGTGGCGTCGACCTTGGGCAGCGCGGCGCCGGTCGGCATGAACACGGTGGCCTCGATGCCCAGCAGCCGCGCGGCCAGCGCGACGCCCTGGGCGTGGTTGCCCGCGCTGGCCGCGACCACGCCGTGCGCGCGTTCGTCCGGCGAGAGCCGGGACAGCCGGGTGAACGCGCCGCGGATCTTGAACGACCCGGTGCGCTGCAGGTTCTCGCACTTGAACCACACCGGCCCGCCGACCGCCTCGCTCAACGCGCGCGAGCGGGCGACGGGGGTGGTGCGGGTGACCCCCGCCAGCAGCTCGCGGGCGGCGAGGATGTCCGCGATGCCCACCGGGGGGCTCGTGTGCACGACGTCCCGAGTCACTCCCGCATCGTGCCACCGCGGCGGGTAGCCTCGATCGGGCGGGGATCACGGGGCCGGGGGTTCGGATGCGGGTGCGAGACGGGGGGCTGCGTGCCGTCGTCCCGTTGGCCGCCGCGGCCGTGCTCGGCACGCTGGCAATCGTGACCGTGGACCAGGTGGGCTGCACCGACCCGGGCCGCTACGAGCGGGTCGCGGGCGGCTACGAGCTGGTGGGCGGCTGCTTCGCCCCCGAGGATCTCGTCGTCCCGGCCGCGCCGCCCGTCCCGTCCCCGAGCCCCTCGGTCCCCGCCCGCTCCTAGGAGCGCGCTGAAAAGCTCGGGCCTACTGCGCGGCGCCCAGCCGGCGCCCTCGCGGCGTTGCGCGGATGCGCCGATACAACAGCGGTATCGGCGCATCCGCGCGCCTTGCGAGGTCACCACCTGGACACCGCTCGCTACGGCCGGAGCTTTGCAGCACCCTCCTAGAGACGCGCTAGCGCACCGCGTCGAGCGCGTGGGTGAGGTCCTCCACCAGGTCGCCCACGTCCTCGATCCCCACGGACAGCCGCACGAGCGAGTCCGGCACCTCCAGCGCGGAGCCCGCGACCGAGGCGTGGGTCATCTCGTGCGGGTGCTCGATGAGGGACTCGACCCCGCCGAGGGACTCCGCGAGGGTGAACAGCTCGGTGCCCGCGCAGACCTTGAGCGCGGCCTCGCGGCCGCCCGCGACCAGGAACGACACCATCCCGCCGAAGCGGCGCATCTGCCTCGCGGCGATCGCGTGGCCGGGGTGCTCGGGCAGGCCGGGGTAGAGCACCTTCCCGACGGCGGGGTGCGCGGCCAGGGCCTCGGCCACCCGCTCGGCGTTGTCGCTGTGCCGCTCCATCCGGACCGCGAGCGTCTTCACCCCGCGCAGGGTCAGCCAGGCGTCGAAGGGTCCGGGGACCGAGCCCACGGAGTTCTGGGTGAACTTGATCTGCTCGGCGAGCTCGTCGTCGGACAGGATCAGGGCCCCGCCGACGACGTCCGAGTGGCCGCCGACGTACTTGGTGGTCGAGTGCAGGACCACGTCCGCGCCGAGCGCGAGCGGCTGCTGCAGGTAGGGCGAGGCGAAGGTGTTGTCCACGACCAGCCGCGCGCCCGCCGCCCTGGTCACCTCGGCCACCGCCGAGATGTCCGCGATCCCGAGCAGCGGGTTGGTCGGGGTCTCGCACCACACGACCTTCGTCTCCGGGCGCAGCACCGCCCGCAGCGCTTCGACGTCCCCGAGGTCGACCGCCGAGTAGGTCACACCCCACTGGGTGAGGACCTTGTCGATCAGCCGGAAGGTGCCGCCGTACGCGTCGTGCGGGATGACGACGTGGTCCCCCGGCCGGACGAGCACGCGGAGCAGGACGTCCGACGCTCCCATCCCGGACCCGAACGCGAACCCGTGCGACCCGCCCTCCAGCGCCGCCAGACACTCCTGCAGCGCGGTGCGGGTGGGGTTGGCCGAGCGCGAGTACTCGTAGCCCGCCCGCAGCCCGCCGACGCCGTCCTGCGCGAAGGTCGAGCTGGTGTGGATCGGGAGGATGACCGCGCCGGTGCTGGGGTCGGGGTCCTGGCCTGCGTGGATGGCCCGCGTGGAGAAGCCCTTCATGACGGCGAGGCTAGCCCCACCAGCACGGCCCGGTGGTCCGACCCCGGCAGGTCCAGGATCGCGAAGCGGGTGGTCCGGAACTCCCGCGGGACGAGCACGTGGTCGATGCGGATGCCCGCCCAGCGCGGGATCGCCGCGTGATAGGTGCCGGTCAGCCCCTGCCCGGTGCCCTCGGCCGCGTCCTTGACGCCGGTCAGGCAGGCGCGCAGCGGGGCGTGGTCGAGGGTCGCGTTGAGGTCGCCCGCCACGATCGGGGCGGGCAGCGCGGCGGTCCAGCGGCCGATCGAGACCATGTCCCGGCCCCAGGTCCGGGCGTGCCTGCGGGCCATCGGGGCCTGCGGGTGCACGGCGTAGAAGGTCCGGTCGCCGAGCAGCCCACCGCGCGCCCAGAGGTACTGGCGGCGCAGCTCGGGGCCCGAGCCGACCTCCAGCTCCCCCATCCGCTCGGCGGCGAGCAGGGTGACCGACCAGCCGTCCGGCTTGCCGGGCTCGGTGGAGACCCAGGAGCGGTAGCCGTCGAGCATCGGCACGAGCTTGTCGCGGAACTCGATGCCGGACTCCGGGAGCGAGACCAGGTCGGGCTGCTCGCGGGCGATCAGGGCGGCCAGCGCGCCTGCGTCCGCGCGCCCGGCCCAGACGTTCGCGACGAGGACGGTCAGCGTCGGCTCGGTCGCGCCCGACGGGCGTCGGACCACCCGCGGAACGAGCCCCGCGGCCCCCAGCGCGGCGACCGCCCCGACCGCTGCGGCGGCGGGCCGGGTGCGCCGGGACCCACTCAGCAGCCCGGCGACGACCGCGGTGCCCGCCACGGCGTGGGGGCGCAGGGCCGCCAGCGCGGTGAAGGGGTGCCACCGGTCGAGCCCGAGCCGGTCCGGGAGCACGGCGGCCGCCGCACCCGCGCCGAGCAGCACCGCGAGTGATCTGCGCATACCCCGACCGTAGCGACGGAGGCTGAGCGGACGATGTGACGGGCCCGTGGTGGCCGAAGGTGTGCTCTCAGCGCTGCCGATGCCGCGCTGCGAGCACGCAACCGGTCATCTCACCGCGCTGAGCGCACGAAACGTGCCACCACGGAGCTCAGCCCAGGAACGCCAGAACGTCCGAGCGGGTGACCACGCCTGCGGGCTTGCCGTCGACCAGCACCATCGCGGCGTCGGCCGTGGAGAAGGCCTCCATCGCGGTGTCCAGGGGCTCGTTCGCGCCGATCGTGGGCAGGGCCGGGGACATGTGCTGCTCCAGACGGTCCGACAGCTTGGCCCGGTTGGTGAACAGCAGGTCCAGGATGTCCCGTTCCACCACCGACCCGACGACCTCGGCCGCCATCACCGGCGGCTCGGCCCGCACGACCGGCATCTGCGAGACGTGGAACTCCCGCAGGTAGTGCACGGCGTCGGCGACGGTCTCGTTCGGGTGGGCGTGCACGAGGTCCGGCAGCGTGCCGTCCTTGCGCCTCAGCACGTCCCCGACCGTCGCGCCCTCCGCCGGCGGCAGGAACCCGTAGCTGGCCATCCAGCCGTCGTTGAACACCTTGCCCAGGTAGCCGCGGCCGCCGTCCGGCAACAGCACGACGATCACCGAGTCCGCCGGGGCGCTCGCCGCGACCCGCAGCGCCGCGACCGCGGCCATCCCGCACGAGCCGCCGACCAGCAGCGCCTCCTCGCGGGCCAGCCTGCGCGTCATGTGGAAGGAGTCCGCGTCGGACACCGCGACGATCTCGTCGCACACGCCCTTGTCGTAGGTGGTGGGCCAGAAGTCCTCGCCCACGCCCTCGACCAGGTACGGCCGACCGGTGCCGCCGGAGTACACGGAGCCCTCCGGGTCGGCGCCGATGATCTTCACCCGGCCGTCGGACACGTCCTTGAGGTACCGGCCGGTGCCGGAGATGGTGCCGCCGGTCCCGATCCCCGCCACGAAGTGTGTGATCCGCCCGGAGGTCTGCTCCCAGATCTCGGGGCCGGTGGCGGCGTAGTGCGAGGCCGGGTTGTTCTCGTTGGCGTACTGGTTCGGCTTCCAGGCGCCCTCGATCTCCGCGGTCAGCCGGTCCGACGTCGAGTAGTACGAGTCCGGATGGTCCGGGTCCACCGCCGTCGGGCAGACGACGACCTCGGCGCCGTACGCCTTCAGCACGTTGCGCTTGTCCTCACCCACCTTGTCCGGGCACACGAACACGCACCTGTACCCGCGCCGCTGCGCGATCATGGCGAGCCCGATGCCGGTGTTCCCCGAGGTCGGCTCGACGATCGTGCCGCCGGGCCGCAGCTCGCCCGAGGCCTCGGCCGCGTCGACCATCTTCAGCGCGATGCGGTCCTTGACGCTGCCACCGGGGTTCAGGTACTCGATCTTGGCCAGGACCAGCGGGTCGAGCCCCGAGGCGACGGACCCGAGCTTGACCAGCGGAGTGTTGCCGACCAGGTCGGAGATGTGCTCGGCGTAGCGCATGGGCCAATAGTTCCACGCCGCCGTGCGCCGGGTGCTACCCCAGGCCCATGAGGACGCCGACGAGGACGACGAGCACCACCACCAGCGCCATCGCGAGGACCGCCACCGCCACGGTCAGGGCCCGGATGCGCCCGGCCGCGCGCTCCCGCCTGCGCTCCTCGCTCGCCGCCACCAGACGGCGCTCCAGGGGGTAGAGCTCCGCCCGGCCCTCCGGACCGGCCGCGAAGGCGGCCGCCTCGTCCAGCCTGACGCCGCCCAGCAGCGCCCCCGGGTCCCGGCCTGCGGCGTACCACCACCAGGCCGCCTCGGTGACCATGCCCCGACCCGGTCGCTCGGTCCGGTCCTCGACGATCCAGTCCGCCAACCGGCGCCAGCCCCGGACCACGACGTCGTGCGCGATCTCGAACGCGCTCTCGTCCAGGGTGAACACCCGGCCGGTGACCAGCGCGTCGAACAGGGACGTCAGCACCGCGGCGTCGGCGGGCGACTGCTCGTCGGTCACCGCGAACCGGCTGACCCGCCTGCGCACCGACTCGGCGGCGCCGTGGGTGCCCTGCCCGCGCACCATCCGCAGCAGCACCGGGCGCACGTGCACCCGCTGCTCTTCGGTGAGCGCGGCGTAGACCCGCTCGCCCGCCCGCTCGGCTGCCCCGTGGACCCCGCCCGACTCGTGGTAGTGGGCGATCGTGACGTGCGGGCTGCCGTCCACGACCGCGCTCCGCCAGGCGGCGGCCACCGCATCGGCGACGAGGGCCAGCGCCCCGGGCGACGACGACTCGGCGTCCGGCCGGATGCCCAGCTCGCCGAGCGCCAGGTCGACGACACCGTCCGCCAGCGGGAAGCCCGCCTCCTCGGCCGGGCCGGTCATGATCGCGCGCAGGGCCTCGGCGGAGGGGCCGCGCAGCCGGACGGCCCGCACCGGGCGGGCGCCGGGCGAGGTCAGGTCGGCCAGGTCGCTCTCGCGCAGCCCGAGCAGCACGCGGGGACCGCCGTCCGGATCGCCCGCGAGCAGCACCCGCAGGGCGGCGCGGAGCTCGTCCCGCTCGTCGGGGAGCGCGTGCACGTCGTCCACCAGCACGTACCGGGCGGGCCCCGCGAGCAGTCCGGCGAGCCTGCCCGCGGGATCCGCGCCCGGCCCGAGCTCGTCGACACCGGTGAGCGTGGGCAGCACCCCGGCCCGCAGCACCGACGTGACCCCGACCCCGGAGGGCCCGGTCACCACCACGACTCCCCCGGGCGCCGTCTCGCGCAGCAGGGCTTTGACCTGGGCGACCTCGTCGTCGCGGCCGCGCAGACCCTCCTCGACGGGCGCGGACCCCGGATAGGGCCGCAGGTCGGACGACGGCCGCGCCGGGGTGTCCGCGACCCGGCGCAACGCTCGGCGCCACCGCTCGCGCTCCGGGTCGTCCGCGGCGAGCCCGAAGGCGGTGAGGACGGCGTCGAGTCGCGGCGGGGAGGGCAGCGAGCGGCCCTGGACGTAGTCCCGGATAGTGGTGAACGGCAGCATCGGGACCCCCGAGGCCTCGCCCTCCGACGCCACGGTCCGCTTCGCGAGCGCGCGGAAGCTCAGCCCGGAGGCCGTCTTCATCCGGCTCAGCTCGGCGGCGAAACCCGCCCGGTCGACGACGACGTCGGGATCGGGCCGCCGATCCTCCGGTCCCGCCACCTACGCCTCCCCTCGCCGTCCCGACGCGCGGAGGATAGGTCCGCCACGACGCGCCGTGCGTCATGTGGCACTGGTGCCGAACGATGCGATCCCGCTGTACGACCTTGTACGAATGCCCCATTCCGGAGCACGTGTCACCACCGTTCGGGCTACGTTGGGCCCTTGATCGCGGGTGGTGCGGAGGGCACGCCGACACCGTCCGCCGCCGCTCCCCGGCTCCGCACCTCCCACCGCACCGCCGGGCGTCGAGCACCCGCGGCGCCCACCACCGCCGGGCGCCGCGGGCCCTTCCCGGACCGTGCCCGCGACGGAGCAGCAGGGAGTGCGCGCGGGTGCGAGCCGGCAGTCCAGGATCCGAGGGATACTCGGAGCAGGTGGTCGACCACAGTGGCGGCCGACCTCGCGCGGCGCCGGGCGGGGACACCCGCCCGGAGGACCTGGACGCCGAGCTGACCGCCCTGGCGCGCGCCGCGGCGGTCGGCGACCGCCGCGCCCTGGACGCGTTGCTGCGCGGCGCGGGTCCGCCGCTGCTGCGGTACTGCCGCGGCAGGCTGGGCCACCGCGCACCCGGTCTGTCGACGGCGGAGGACGTGGCCCAGGACGTCGTGATGGCGGTGTGCACGGCGCTGCCCCGCTACCGCGACCTGGACACCCCGTTCATGGCGTTCGCCTACGGGATCGCGCGGAACAAGGTCGCGGACGCCTTCCGTGCCGCCTCGCGGGACCACTCAGACCCCGCCGAGGAGGTCCCGGACTCGCTCGACGTGTCCGCGGGCCCGGAACAGGCGGCCGTGGGCTCCTCGCAGCTCCGGGAGCTGATGGCGCTGGTCGACCGGCTGCCCGCGCAGCAGCGGGACATCGTCGTCCTGCGGGTGCTGGGCGAGCGGTCCGCCGAGGAGACCGCGGCGCTGGTCGGGTCCACCCCGGGGGCGGTGCGCGTGGCGCAGCACCGCGCGCTCGGGAAGCTGCGGGGCTGGCTCGCGGAGGGCGCCGCTCCGTGACGGGGCGGGGGTGATCGGCCCGTGGAGGGACGGGCCGGTCATCCCCGCTCACTCCCGTTCGACGCGGCGCAGCCCCCGACCCTCCCGCCACGACTCGACGACGAGCCGGTCGGCCGCCTCGTTCAGCCGGGAGGGTCGGGGGCTGCGCCGCG
>Ga0207644_10001334_pt1 | contig 15841 bp, 11 predicted proteins | sample KBSS73metaG_FD_184326 | JGI IMG/M metagenome (GOLD analysis project Ga0207644, IMG submission 184326) | Switchgrass rhizosphere microbial communities from Kellogg Biological Station, Michigan, USA - KBS S7-3 metaG (SPAdes) (version 2) | ecosystem: Host-associated > Plants > Roots > Rhizosphere... | reverse complement strand
TACGCGCTTTGGCATTGGCTGCCTTGGGAGCCGTCTATTGTCGGGAGTTGTTACGCCAGAATCTGACGAAAAACTACGTGACAGCAGCGGGGAAACCTTAAGGTTTGTGCGCACCAAAGCCGGCTTTGTTGGCGATGTTGCATCGGTTCGTCTGTCCCAGGGAGCTTATGCGGCATTTGTTGAGCTTCACATTGAGCAAGGTCCAACTTTGGAACGGGATGGAATTGCAATTGGACTTGTAACTGAAATTGCTGCTCCCGCCAGTTTCCTAATTACTTTAGTGGGCCAAGGCGGCCATGCTGGCGGAACGCTGATGCTGGGACGACGTGACGCGCTCTGCGCAGCATCGGAACTGATCCTTGGTATCGAACTGCTCGCCCGAAGTTCGGGTGCTGTCGATACGGTGGCGACTGTAGGAACGTGCGAAATCCACCCCGACGCCATCAACAGCATCCCTAGTCGGGTCAAGCTTGGTGTGGATCTGCGCGATATCGACAGTGTACGACGGGATCGCATCTTCGAGGAGATCAAGAGTTTCGCAAAAAACATCTCAGACCAGCGGCAAGTTGAGATTGATTTTGAAGTGCTCAACGCCGATGCTCCTGCCTCGTCGTCGCCACACGTGCTTGGAGCAATTCGCGCCGCTTGCAGTGCCACAGGCGTAAGTTCACGAGAAATTGTCAGTCGGGCCTATCATGATTCACTTTTCATGTCCCGACTTGCGCCGATGGCCATGATTTTTATCCCTTGCCGTGACGGTGTGAGCCATCGCCCAGACGAGTTTGCTGCGATAGGCAACATCGCCACCGGTGTTGAGGTATTGGCGCGCGCCTTGGCAGAACTGGCCAGCGAAGCCGGTTGACCCGACTACCTTCTTTGTCAGTCCCGTTCGTTCGCTCCCCTGCTATCATTGAGGCCGCTGCGAAGGAGCAAGCCGATGTCATCACTTACTGTGTCTCCTATTTCTTCCTCCTCGAAACAGTCCTCCACGAATGTGCCACAGGTCGCTCACTGGATCAGTGGGAGCCGCGTGCTTGGTGTCTCAGAGCGCTTTGCAGATGTTTATCATCCGGCTTCGGGTAGCGTACAGGCTCGCGTTCCCTTGGCGAACGAAGCTGAGGTTGACAGGGCAGTGGCTGCCGCCTCTGCTGCATTCCCAGAGTGGTCCGCGCAGCCGCCGCTGCGGCGGGCTCGAGTTTTGTTTCGATTTCGTGAGATATACGAGCGCAGGTTGGACGAGGTTGCTGCTCTCATCACTCGCGAACATGGCAAGGTTTTTTCTGATGCGAAAGGAGAAGCGACACGCGGCCTTGAAGTAGTGGAATTCGCAACTGGCATTCCTCAGCTATTGAAGGGCGAGTATACCGAGCAGGTGGGAGCGGGCATTGACAGCTGGTCGATGAGACAGCCCCTCGGCGTGGTAGCAGGCATCACCCCGTTCAATTTTCCGGCCATGGTTCCGATGTGGATGTTTCCCATCGCGCTGGCGTGTGGCAATACATTTGTCCTGAAGCCAAGTGAGCGCGACCCGAGCTCATCGATTCTGCTGGCGGAGATGTTGAAAGAAGCCGGCCTGCCGGATGGAGTGTTCAACGTAGTGCATGGCGATAAGGCTGCGGTTGACGCCATTCTTGCGCATCCGGTGATCCAGGCGGTCAGCTTTGTTGGTTCCACGCCAATAGCAGAGTACGTCTATCGAGAGGGCACGAAGCACGGAAAACGCGTTCAGGCACTTGGCGGGGCGAAGAACCACATGATTGTGATGCCGGATGCAGACCTGGATCAAGCCGCTGACGCTCTTGCCGGCGCTGCTTATGGTTCTGCCGGCGAGCGCTGCATGGCAATCAGCGTAGCGGTTGCGGTGGGAAACCGGACGGCAGATCAGTTAATCGAAAAGCTGCGGACGCGCATCACCGGATTGCGTGTGGGGGATGGGGCAAAGGATGAGGCCGATCTCGGTCCACTCATCACCGGGCAACACCTGGAGAAGGTCACCAGCTATGTCGAACTCGGCCACCGGGAGGGGGCTGAGCTTGTTGTGGATGGACGCGCGGGCTCACTTCCACAGGGCGACGGGTTTTTCCTAGGAGCGTGCCTGTTTGACCACGTGAAGCCTGAGATGAGGATCTATCAAGAGGAGATCTTCGGCCCGGTGCTTGGGGTAGTGCGCGTCAATAACTTCGAAACAGCGCTCCAACTCATAAACGAGCACGAATACGGTAATGGCACAGCGCTGTTTACGCGTGACGGCGATACAGCGCGCGATTTCGCGCGACGTGTCCAGGCTGGGATGGTGGGTATTAACGTCCCAATTCCCGTACCCATGGCTTTTCACAGCTTTGGTGGCTGGAAACGCTCCCTCTTTGGCGATCATGCGGTGCATGGGCCGGAAGGTGTCCGGTTCTACACTCGCCTGAAGACCGTAACCGCGCGTTGGCCCACAGGGATTCGCACAGGCGTAGACACGAGCATGCCAACGCTGGGATAAGCGTACGTGCTCATCCTGTGCACTGTTCATCGGCAATGTGCAGATGGCGATCGAGCGTGTTGATTCCATGCTCGATCTCTTCTTTTGTAATGATCAGCGGTGGTGCAATGACGAAGTGGCTCACCCAGGCCTGCACGATAACGCCGTCGGCCAATGTCTTCGCGGCGATCTGATCGACCACTAATGGCTTGCCAGAGACTTTATCGGAGTAGGTGTTGAAGGGTTGCCTGGCGTTTTGATCATTCACCAGATCGACCGCCCAGAAGAGGCCTTTACCGCGCACGTCTCCTACGCTGCGATGTTTTGCCTTGAGTGCTTGTAGCTTTTCTTCAACGAATGGGGCAAGCTCGCGAGCGCGTTCCACGAGCTTCAATCGACGCATCTCCTTGATTGTTGCTACGGCGGGAAGCAGTGTTATCGGATGCGCTTCGTAGGTGTGGCCGTGGGCAAAATAATGATCCTGGAAAAAGTCACCTATCTTCTCTGAAGTGGCGCACAGGCCAAGCGGCACATACGCTGAGGTAATTCCCTTAGCTGTGCAAAGAATGTCCGGGGTGACGTTCCAGAGGTTCATGGCGAACCATTCCCCTGATCTTCCCCATCCGCTCATGACCTCGTCGGCGATCAGAAGCACGCCGGTCTCGTCGCAGATACGACGCAGCTTCGGCATATATTCGGGTGGGGGAACGATAACGCCGTTTGTTCCCACGATAGGTTCGACAACGACGGCCGCCACGTCAGACTCATTGCGAATCATGTGTTCCAGATAGTCGGCGCAGGCGATTCCGCATTGCGGATAGGTGTGCTTGATCGGGCATTTGTAGCAGTGCACCTCAGGCGAGAAGATGATACCTGGTCCTTTGCCGCGAGGCTCCATCGCCCAGCGACGGGGATCGCCAGTGGCTGCGATCGATCCGGAAGTCGACCCGTGGTAGGAACGGTAGCGCGCGATGATCTTTGTCTTGCCCGTGTACATTCGCGCGATTTTGAATGCAGCCTCGTTAGCGTCGGTCCCTGAGGTAGTGAAGAAGAACTTATTCAAACCCTTCGGCAAAACTTCGAGCAGGAGTTTAGAGAGTTCAGCGCGCGCGGTCGTTGTGTAGCCCGGCAGGGCATAAGCCAGATCCTGTGCCTGCTTAGCGATGGAATCGATAACCGCTTGGTTCTTGTGACCCAGGTTCATACACATCAACTGCGCCGAAAAATCGAGATAGCGTTTGCCGGCCGCGTCGACAATATAGCAACCGTCAGCGTCCACGATGTGGAGCGGATTCCAGCCCTTTTGAAAGCGCCACGTGCCGTAGTTGGTCTCTCGAGTGATTTGGACTACTTCTTCGGAGGTTAAGTCTGTCGTCGTCGGCTGTGTCAGAGTTTCTGGAGGGGTCATCTAGTTATTCTCGATTTCTTTAATGGACATCGCCGGTTGGCCGGCGTGGCTGAGCATGGCTATGTAGTAAAGCGTACCTGACAAGAAAAAGCCAATGAACCAAGCGTAGTCATAGAGAAAGGATACGGCTGGAACAAAGCGGCCGATCAATGCTGCGACGACTCCGACCACTAAGGCGATAAGAGCGGCCGGGTTGATTCCACGACGGTACTCGTAAATCCCACCTCGACGGTAGAGCGAGTAGCAATCGAGTTTAGTCCGTCGAACCAGAAAGTAGTCCGCCACCATGATTCCGGCGACCGGTCCAAGCAAGCCAGAGTAGCCGACAAGCCATCCAAATATATAGCTACCGAAGGTCTCCATCAGCTTCCATGGCATCATTGCCAGACCAAGAAAACCCGTAATCATGCCGCCGGTGCGGAAGCTTATCAGGCGGGGTGCAAGGTTCGAAAAGTCATTGGATGGTGAAACCACGTTGGCGGCGATGTTGACGTTCAGGGTCGCGACAAGCAAGGCGATCAGGCCTAGAAATGCGATAAAGGGCTGATGAAAGCGGCCAAGGAGCGTAATGGGGCTCCAGATGGGTTCGCCAAAGACGACCTGAGAAGCTGAGGTGACGGCGATACCGATGAAGGAGTAGAGAGTCATGGCAATCGGCAAGCCTATCGCTTGACCGATGATCTGCGCGTCCTGGTTTTTCGCGTAGCGAGTGAAGTCTGGGATGTTGAGCGAAAGCGTAGCCCAGTAGCCGACCATCGCTGTGAGCGAAGGAATAAAGAAATGCATGAAGCTGCTTGTGGAAGTGAATCGGCTCGGAGTGGAGAGCATGGGGCCGAAGCCGCCTGCTTTATGCAACATCCAGAACAAAAGAAGGAGAGACATGAGCAGCATGAAGGGCGCGGAGAGGCTTTGCAGAGAGCGGATCGACTCGACTCCGCGCCACACTACGACCATGTTCAATAGCCAGAAACTGAGGAAGCAAGCCCACAGAACCCAGGGCATGTGGGAGGTTTGAGGGAGCAGGACGGCCACCATCGCGGCAATGGCCTGGCCTCCGAGCCATGACTGAATGCCAAACCAACCGCAGGCAACAATTGCGCGAAGCAGCGCAGGAATGTTCGCTCCGACGGGACCGAAGGAAGCACGCACGAAGACTGGAAAGGGAATTCCGTACTTTGTTCCAGCGTGTGCATTAAGCAGCATCGGGATAAGAACGATCAGATTGCCGAGGAGGATGGTAAAGATCGCCTGCTTCCAGTTCATTCCGCCCGCGATCAGCGACGAGGCCAGCATATATGTCGTCACCTCCATCGACATCGAAAACCATAGAGCGATGTAGTTATACGTGCTCCACGTACGATTTGCGGGGTTTGTCGGCGCAAGATCTTCGTTGTACAGGCGCGTGTCAGGAGTGAGTTCGGCGACGTTTCGAGTCAAGCCAAACCCCCTGCATTTGCTTCACGCCTCTCAAACCGTCCGCGCCCGGTCGTCCCCAGGAATTTGCCCGGCTGAGCAACGTTATCGACTACCAACTCGCCCCGAGAGAAGACTTTTGCTGCATTTCCCTGGACCGTCCAACCTTCAAACATTGAATAGTCCGTGGCCATGTGCTGGGTTGCGGCGGAGATCGTGTACCTGGCCTTCGGATCCCAAATCAAGATGTCCGCGTCGAGGCCCTCCTTGATTGACCCTTTTGTCTTTTCCATGCCAAAAATTCGTGCTGGTGCGCTGCAGCAAAGCTCAACGAATTTTTCTTGTGTCAGTCGCCCGGAGTTGACGCCGAAGTGCCAAAGAATCTGCATCCGATTCTCAACGCCCGGGCCTCCATTCGGTATCTTGCTGAAATCGTGGCGTCCGAGAGATTTCTGATCGGCAAAGCGAAAAGGGCAATGGTCTGTAGAGACGACCGACAACGATCCATCCGTCAGCGCATTCCATAGTGGTTCCTGGTTCCACTTTTCGCGTAACGGAGGTGTAAAGACGTACTTTGCTTCATCCCAACTTTTGCCGGGCATTTGGTCTTCGATCGACAGAACCAGATACTGCGTACAAGTCTCAGCGAGGGCCTTTGCACCACGCTGCTGCATGTGCTTCAGCTCATCGAGCGCGTATTCGTTAGAGAGATGGACGATGTACACGGAGGCCCCTGCCATGTCAGCGAGAGCAATGGCTCGGTGAGTGGCTTCAGCTTCTGCCTTTGGCGAACGGGAGAGTGCATGGTAATGCGGGGCGGTTTTGCCCTCGGCAAGCATCTGCGCTACGACGATATCGATAGCGCTGCCGTTTTCGGCATGTATGCAGCAGAGCGCATTCAGCTGAGCAGCCTTCTGCATCACACGAAACATCAGGCCATCATCGATCATCAGCACGCCGGGATAGGCCATAAAAAGCTTGAAGCTGGAGATGCCCTCGGCGACCATCTCCTCCATCTCGCGCAAACCACATGCGCCATCGCCGGGACCGAGATCGGTCACTGCCATATGCAGTGAAAAATCGACGCAGGCTTTGCCGTCCGACTTCTTTCTCCAGACGTTGAGCGCCTCTCGCATCGTGTGGCCCTGCGACTGCAAAACGAAGTCGATAAGCATGGTGGTGCCGCCGATGGCAGCGGCCTGGGTGCCGGTCGTATAGTCATCGGCTGATACGGTGCCGCCGAAAGGCATATCCAGATGAGTGTGCACATCAATGCCTCCGGGCATTACAAGCAGACCGGTAGCATCGACGACCGTATGCGAGCCAGAAGGGATGTTCGGTTCTACCCGAGCGATTGTTTCCCCTTCCATCAGCACGTCCGCCGTCCTCGACACATCGGCATTGACCACGGTGCCGTTCTTGATCAGTGTTCCCATGGTGATTCGGCCTCATGCTTTCACGACGCAGCACCCTAAAGGGTGTGCCGGTATTAGAGCTTTGTGTGAACGAGCGGAGTCGCCGTCATGCCAGCGCTCACGCGCTCCTCCCATGTTTCTGGTGGTAGCCCATTGTCCACCTGTTCCATCGTGATGCAGTCGGATACTGGGCATACGAGAGAACACAGATTGCAGCCAACGCACTCCTCTTCGTCTACACGCGGAATACGTGAAAGCGGGGTATGTTGGGGGCCAGTTTCACTCGTGCCATTCGTATCGAGCTTTGCGATGGGGGTCACGCTAATTCGGCTAAGGCTTTCCTCCGTAATCATGGCTGGAGTGCGTGAAGTATTCGGAGCGGATAGAGCACGGTCCAGGTGGATGCACTGATGCGCGCCATCCCAGCACGCCGTGTAGCAGAGTTCGCACCCGATGCATAACTCTTCGTGAATGCGCGCGACGATTTTGTAATTGAGATTAAGGTGCTTCCATTCCGTCACCTTCGAAACTGTGAGACCCCGAAAATCGTCGAGTGTCTCGAACCCCTTATTGCGCATCCATGCCAATAGGCCATCCGACATGTCTTCAACGATTCGATATCCGTAGTGCATCACGGCGGTGCACACTTGTACGGTGCCGGCGCCCAGCAGTATGAACTCAGCCGCGTCCTGCCACGAACCGATTCCGCCAATGGCAGACAATGGCAGCTGGACTTGTTCATCGGACATGATCTGCTGCACCATGTTGAGCGCAATCGGCTTGACCGCGGGGCCGCAATAGCCGCCGTGTGAACTCTTGCCATCGACATTGGGGCGAGGTTCTAACGTATTGAGATCAATGCCGGTGATTGAGTTGATCGTGTTGATTGCGGAGAGGGCATCTGAGCCGCCTTGCTTGGCTGCGCGTGCGGCCATACGAATGTCCGTGATGTTGGGGGTCAGCTTTACGACGACGGGCGTGCGGGCCTTTTCTTTCACCCATCCGGTAATCTGGCTGCAGTATTCCGGAACCTGACCAACAGCAGAGCCCATTCCGCGCTCGCTCATTCCATGGGGGCACCCGAAATTCAGTTCCAGTCCGTCCGCGCCAGCGTCTTCTGCTCGTTGCACAATGTCATGCCAGGCATGACGATTCGATTCGACCATGAGTGACGCAATGACAACATGTTTCGGATAGCGCCGCTTTACTTCGGAGATTTCTCTAAGGTTCACTTCGATGGGGCGGTCGCTGATCAATTCGATATTGTTTAGGCCCATCATTCTCTGGTTGTTCCAGTCGATAGAGGAGTATCGGGAACTGACGTTCATTATTGGCTCGCCTATCGTCTTCCAAACTGCGCCGCCCCATCCGGCGTCGAATGCACGCATAATTTGTTCGCCACAGTTGGTGGGCGGGGCGGAGGCGAGCCAGAAGGGATTAATGCAAGGTATTCCTGCGAAAGTAGTCTTAAGTGTTGGCACGTTGTCCCTCCAGCCACGCAGCGATGCCGATTCCGGCACGTTTGCCGTCGGCCACTGCATCCACTACTTCGCGTCCACCATTGGTGCAGTCGCCTCCTGCAAAATACTTCGGGTTCGTCGTCTGCCCGGTGACGCGATCGATAAGAACGTGTCCGCCCTCAAGCTTGATCTGGCCGTTCTTAAGAAAATCAGTGTGCGTCGATTGTCCGATGGCCAGGATTACAAGATCAATCGATAGCTGGAAGTTCTCTCTCGCTTGGGGTGGTGAAGGACCGTTCGAGGAAGCTTCCAGCGTGACTAGATCGAGTGCCTCAACCGCATCGGCGCCAAGAATGCCAATTGGCGTTGTGTGCCACAGGAACTTCACTCCCTCTTGCTTCGCATGTTCATATTCGAAGGCAAAAGCAGAGATCTGCTCGCGTCCGCGACGATAGATCAAGTGCACATCGGCTGCTCCCAGACGCACTGCTGCGTTGGCGGCATCGATTGCGGTATTTCCGGCACCGATGACGGCAACGCGTCTGGGCGCCGCCGTCACCTTTCCGCTCTTGTAGTCAGCAATGTAATCGAGTGCGTTCTGGACACCAGGCAGCGATTCACCTGTGATTCCCAATTGATGGATTCCACCAAGGCCAACACCAAGAAAAATAGCGTCGTGTGATGCCTCAAGATCGGACAAGATCTTGTCGTCGACAGTAACGCTGAAGTTAAAGGCAACGCCCAGCTGAGCCAGGAGATCGATCTCACGCAGGCTCTCCGCTAGAGGTAGCTTGTATTCTGCGACACCGTACGTATTCAGGCCACCAGGCAGCGGACGCGCATCGAAGATCTCAGCCTTGATTCCGTGTCGTCGAAGTTCGGCAGCACAGGCGAGGGATGCCGGACCTCCACCAACAAGGGCAACAGACTTGCCGGTATCCTCGCCTGGCGAGAAAGGTAGTGAACCTCCGTTTTCGTGCAGAGCGTCCATTGCAAACCGCTGTAGCTTGGCAATCTCGATCGGTTGTTTATTGTAGCGGTGCATAACGCAAGCGCCCTCGCACAAGACGTCAACAGGGCAGGCGCGCGAACAACTGGCTCCTAGAATGTTGGCGTCCAGGATGGTTTTGGCCGAACCCTCAAGGTTGCCGCTCGCGATTTTCTTGATGAATCGAGGAACGTCAATGTGCGTCGGACAAGCGCCAGTGCAGGGCGCGTCGAAACAATACAGACAACGATTTGCCTCTGCAATCGCTGCAGTGCGGTTTAGCGGAGGGTGAAGATCGGGGAAACGCTCGGTGATCTCCGGCGTTCTCGGTGCCTGTGCGAAGAAGGGGGTTGTTTCGCTCATCGACCGCGCGATATCTCCTGTATTGCTGTCGTGCTGAAGCGTCTTGCGTGCCAGTGAGTGCGCATCATCGGCTTGCGACTCATTAGAGTCCTGATTATGCAACACTGCCGACGTAAAGCGGAATGGAAATCCTCACAGTCAACGACGAAGTATCCAATCGATTGTCTTATCCGCGAGGCGGCTTAGGGCGATAACCCCATGTTCCAGATGTTCAGGGAGCGTGTTCTCTGCACGATTATGACTAAGTCCCTGCAATGACTGAACAAACATCATCACGGTGGGAACCCCCGTGCGAGCCACCTCAGCTGCGTCGTGCAGCGGTCCGGACGGAAGCCGTTCGCAAGTCCCTGCTGTCTCGATGATCGCTTTTTCGCAGAGGGGGATCAGTTCTGAATGAAACGGGATCGGCTCGATTGACCAGATCTTCGACCATTCGACGGTGCACCGCTCTTCACTAGCGAAGCGTTCACTGGCTTCGCGGGCGTCCTGCAGCATTCTTGCCAGTACAACGGCATCAAGATCGCGCATATCTAACGTCGTTTCGCACCGCCCGACAACTGCCGTCACGATTCCAGGAAACGTCTTAACGCTGCCCATCGTTGCGACCGATTGCGATTGTCTCTGAGCTATGGGGCGAATCTCCAACGCCAATTTTGCCGCTGCCGCCAGCGCATCGCGCCGCACTTCCATCGGTGTAGATCCGGAGTGCGCCTCCTGCCCTTGAAAGGTAACAGCCCAGCGCTCCACTCCCTTGGTACCTAATACGACACCCAATGGTTTTCCCAGTCTCTCTAAAATAGGGCCCTGTTCAATATGAAGTTCGAGGTATGCGGCTATGTCTTCTTTTTCACATCCTGCATCTCCGATGCGTTCGACATCGATGCCGCAGCTTGCTAATGCACCTTGCAGGGTCATTCCCTCACGATCGGTCCGCTTCCTATCGGCTTCAATAGTGTGAGTGCCCGCGAACGCCGATGATCCGAAGAGGCTGCGTCCAAATCGCGCACCTTCCTCATCTGCCCAGTCGACCAACCGTACCGTACACGGTGGCCTCCCGTTGTGTCTCTTCGACAAATCGCGGAGAACTTCAAGGCCCGCCAGAACGCCAAGACAACCGTCTAACCAGCCTCCGTTCGGCACCGAATCAAGATGGCTCCCGATCACCAGAGACCTCTTTGACTCCCCAGCCAAAGTAATCCAATGATTTCCGGCCGCATCGTAGTGATGTTCAATGGGAAGAACTTTGATCTTTTCTTCGAACCAAGCCCGGGCTTGTAGCCAAATCGGCGACCAAGCAAGTCTCTGGGCGCCGTTATCGTCGGCCGTCAGCGTACGCAGTTCATCTAGATCTCGCAGTACCGTTTTCGGATCGACCATTCCTGACGCTTCCTGGGCGAATTGCCGCACTTCTATTTCCAGCAAAGACAGCAGCATTCTAATCCCCGCAGCAAGTTGTTGATCTTACCGCATGCGGCAATTTGGGTAATGTATCGAGTCACTTAACGAAGTGACGTTCAGATCGCTGTTGGCTCAACTGCGAGCATATTGTGATTCGGTTGGCGGCTGATAATTTACGGCCAAGTGGGGCGTCTCCAATCTTTGATTCAGCCGGTGTCGTGAATACAGAAAAGCCTCTAGGAGTCCCGTGGTCAATAGAGTGCGTTGAACTGGATACGGTGCCTTTCGTTCCTCGTACAACTGCTCTATCTTTGCAGCCAGGCATGCTGAATATGTCTCGTTCGGAGTGGGAGGCATGAAGAACTGTGTCGAGACCATCTCCTGCCCCGCGAGTCTCGCAGAGATATTGAAGTCATGGATAGCCCCATTGAGCATCAGCAGAGTGCCCTTTGTTCCGTCGGTGTATTCAATGCAGTAAGCAGCGGGGTCCTTGACCAATTGCGGAAGGACGCCATCTCCGACCAGATCTTGATTGCGTCCATCCAGCATCGTTAGCCCCATCGGTGTATCACTGCGTGAGAGCGCCGAACTCAGCAACTCTTTAGACCAGCGCCCCGCCTGCCCTGCTGCCCAGACATCATCACCTTGGAGGAACTGAACCGACTTTACACCGGTTTCGCCTCCCTTGCGACGTTCGAGCATGCACTGCAAGGCCTCGAGCGCGTCAAAATCCATGGTGCCCAATCCTCCAACTCCAACCATTACCGCTTCCTGCACGCGGGCACCGAGCGGAACGTCCACGTCTGGCAGGCGCCACGTGACCGGCATAGACGATCCGGCCATGAGTGGGAACTTCAAACGCTCGGCGGCTTTTACCATGGCCTCGGCCTCGGAGAAGCTGAAGGAAAGCTGCTTGTGGTTGAAGTAGGGAACCGAGTGCTTCTCCGTCTCGAAGACCTGCGCGCACTGCTCAAAGAAGTCGTACTGCGGCAGCAAGACCTGCGCCTTGTCGTTCGTGGCATAGGGGAAGTCATTGCACTGTTCAACAATAGTGAGAACCGCGTCGACGGCAATCCTATCGCCGCCACAACGCAGTGCTTCGGGAATGTTATGGCATAGCCGGAAGGCAAACTGCCGCGCCCGCTCTGGGCTAAGGTCATTGGTTAGCCCTTGCTCTTCCGAAGAAGGTGCTATTGGCTCCCAGCGCTCATCGGGAGCGCGCTTAGGATCAGCGGGTGCGGCTGGTCCTTGTGCCGGAGGCCCTTGCTGCCTGCGTCTTGCCCTGCCCGTGACGGCAAGCTCAAACTCGTTTGACGCTGCACTGGCCTTGCGAATGCGCTCGTCGACATATACGGAGGCCACCTTCACGTTCGGCATGTGCCAGCCACCTTCATAAGGAAAACCGGTGAGGAAGCGGTCGGCAATCGTCTGCATATCTGAACCCCGACGATAGGTGCTGCCGAGGATGGCCAGACGGATCGGCCGCTGTGCGGATGACGTTTGTCCAAAAGCAGAATGCAGCAACGACGGATATGCCAACATGGAGGAGGAAAGCGCGGAATAGCCAACGAAACGGCGACGTGTGAGCATTAGCTCCTCCAGAAAGTGGACTTTGGGTTGGGCTGGTAGGTCACGGCGGCAAGGTTCGGCGTTTCAAGGCGCTGGAGCCCCTTCCTCGCACAGTCGACGCCTTCGATCAGTAGACCACTCGTCAGCAATGTTCGCTCAATCGGATATTGCGACTTGCCCGTCAGGAACATCTCTTCAGCGTTATGGACCAAAGGACTGAAGAAGCTCGCCAGCGTCGTTCGGCCGTCCGGCATCGGCAAGTACATCTGTGTTGAAAAGGGCTTCGCCTGGCCTTCTATCGTCGCAGCGAAGGTAAAGTCGCGCACCATCCCGTTCATCAGGATCATTGTGCTTATCAAACCATCGCGATGCTTGTAGTGATAGGCGAGGGGTTCCGGCACCATCGCTTTCATTTGTTCAATCGTCGGGAAAATATTAGTAAAAGTAGGATCGCCGGGCCGCAGGGTAGCGCTTCGGCTCAGCGCGGACTTCACCAACGCCTGCGACCAGACCCCATCCTGGTGAGCTTTCCAGAATCGATCGCCCTGGTACGTCTCAATCCACTCCACACCGCTCTCACCTCCTTTACGCCTCTCAACCATGCACTGGATCGTCTCCAGGCCGTGAAAGTCGTAGCTGGTCATGCCTCCGTATCCAACGGAGACGGCCTCCTTCGTCACCGCACCGAGCGGGAACTCGACCGAGGGAACTCTCCATGTGACGGCGAGACTCGATCCACCTTGCAACGGAAAATTCAACTCGTGCGAGACGTCCACCATTTTTTTTGACCAGTCCCAGTTCCAGGAGAGCTCTTTGTCGTTGAAGTAGGGAACTGAGCGACCGCTGGCGCGAAAGACCTTGGTGATCTGCTCGAAGAACTCGTAGTGGGGCCGCATCATGATGCCGTTGGGGCTCAGTGGGTAGACACCGTGCTCGGCTACGACGACGACTCCATCGACGGCTAGCTTCCCCGTACCAAGCGTTAGGGCTTCCTCGATGCTCGAGCAGAGCTTCATTCCGGGATGACGGTCCGCCCGTTCCTTGAACAGATCTCCTTCGCCATGCTGATCCACATAGAGCGAAACCATGTCCATCGCAGGCCGGTGATAGGTACCATGCCAGCCATACCCATCCAGGAAGCGATCGATCACTTGCTGGGGATGAAGCAACTTCTTATACGAAGTAACGACGCCCGCAAGCCGCGGACGTTTGGCGGGTGTTCCGTTGGGAGCCATGGGATTCCTTCACGATCGTAATTTCACGGCGATCTGCGATGGTCGAATCTTACCTATCGAAATCGCTTTTCCTATAGGCCAAATGTCTTGCCTGCTTAGGAGAGAGTCTAGTCTGCTGCGATATACTTCCCCGCAGTTCTTGCCTATGAAGCATCCCTCTGTGAGATTTCACTTCAAAATGGGAGACGTTCTTTGCTGACTCGCCGCCGATTCCTCGGATACTCCGCGCTGGCCGGGGTACCAGAACCCTTTGCCTGGACTATGGACGCCTCGCAGGGGTCAGTCGAACAAGCCGCCCCACACATTTCACCACGAGCGTTGGAGATCCATCGGCGCGCCTTCATCTTTGACGGCCACGTCCACGCCCTCGACCGGGAGTTCTACAACGGCGGCAGCATGGGAACCCGTTATCCCGACGGACAGTGGGATCTTCCTCGCGCACGTGAGGGTGGAGAAGGCGCCTTCTTCCTATCCATCTACATCCCCGAGGATTACTACCCCGGCAGATTCGAAACCAGGCAGACGCTGCGCCGCATCGATCACGCACTCCGCCAACTCCAGGAAAACCGGAATTTAGTCGAGTTAGCCATGAACGCGAGTGACGTTGAACGAATACGCGCAAACGGCAAGATGGCTGCGGTGCTGGACATTGAAGGCAGCTACGACTTGGATGGCGATCTCGGAATTCTGCGGGACTTGCATGGAATGGGTTTGCGCTCGGCCCAGCTCTCCGCGCACAACTGGAATCAGAACTACTTGGACTCGTGCTGCTCTACCGCGAAGTGGAACGGCCTGACGGACCACGGGCGCGATCTGATTCGTGAGATGAATCGGCTGGGTATGGTGATCAACATCTCTCATTCCTCAGATGAGACCATCTCTCAGGTCATCGACCTCAGCGACGTCCCCGTTATCGCAACGCATCACGGCCTGCGCAGCGTGAACAATATTCCCCGGAACATGCCTGATGCACTTCTGAAGAAACTGGCGGCAAAGGGAGGCGTCATCGGCTTTCAGATAGGCAGCGAATTTGCCTACCCCAAAGAATACGAGTGGCTGACGGCGCAACGGGGCAAGACATTCTTCGACACCACCAGCATCCCCGACAAGGTCAAGGGAAAGACGATCTACGAGGTCGACCAGCTGATGGCGTCACAGTTCCCAATGCGTGGTGCTCGCGTGCCAGATTCTGTCATGATGGCGGTCGATGACTGGGTGGGCGTGGTCGACAAAGCAATTCAGATGGTAGGAGAAGACCATGTCGCTTTGGGAACTGACTTCGATGGTGGGCCCACGTTAGCCCGCGGCATGCGCGATGTCCGTGATCTGCCAATGATCACCGACGCTATGCTAAGGCGCGGTTACTCGGAGGAACGCATTCGAAAGTTCTGGGGTGGCAACCTGTTACGCTGCTTCCATCAGATCAGCCACTGACGCGACTTGGTCGTATGACGATTAAGACTCGCGCGCCTCCCAACAGGACCGTCCCCGCTGACATACCGAGCCATGGACGAAGTGATCGTCCGGCCCAGCCTTACTCATGGTCTTTAGGCACCAGTATGTCGCGGTTGCTCCCATCAATTCAGCATGATCCTCCTGAAACTCACCGAACGCGGCATAAGAAGACTTGCTGCGGAGTGAAGCGCACTGAAGCTGTACAAGGGATGTCGTCATATCGGATCTCCTAACCGACGGCGCTTTGGTCTCGGTCCATCTGTCCTGCAGCCAGCAATATCGTGCGATAAATCGCAGTCTGAAAGAGCTGCATCTTATAACTGTTTTGTGACAACGGCGTGGCGCCTTGCATTGCGGCCTTGGCCGCCGCACGCGCTGTAGCTTCGTCAATAGTCTTACCCGCAAGCAGGTTCTCTGCCGCTGCAGAGCGGATCGGAGTCGGTGCGGCCACACCAAGCGCAACCGTAGCCTTCCGGCACGTATTGCCGTCCATAATGAGAACGACGCCGGCATCCGCGATTGGCCAGTCGAAGCTTTCCTTCTCGCCGTACTTCTGATACGCGGAGCGTGTGCCGCTTGCTGGCGCGGGCACGAAGACCGCAGTAATCAACTCTCCCGGCTTTAAGACCGTCTCATTGGCCACACTCTTCTCCGGCGGGATGTAGAAGTC
>Ga0207644_10001323_pt1 | contig 15902 bp, 15 predicted proteins | sample KBSS73metaG_FD_184326 | JGI IMG/M metagenome (GOLD analysis project Ga0207644, IMG submission 184326) | Switchgrass rhizosphere microbial communities from Kellogg Biological Station, Michigan, USA - KBS S7-3 metaG (SPAdes) (version 2) | ecosystem: Host-associated > Plants > Roots > Rhizosphere... | reverse complement strand
GCGAGTGCGCCATTGCCTTCGACACTCCTATTGCCGCCGCGGAGGTTGCTCGCCTTCGCTCTCTCGCCAACTTGATCGCCGGCCTCGAAGACAAGCCGGAGTAAAGGCGCAAGGTCACGATCCCCCTATTCGTGCCGTGCGCTAGTGTCTGCTCTCCACCCAAAGCTGCCATTACCGTAGTGTCAGCTTTCGACCCATTGCAGACATTCGAGTGGGCTAGGCGTTTTGCAGAGCTTTCCTCAGCGCGAGGCGGATGGAACTGCTCCGATCGTGGGCGACGCCAACTAATTTGCTCGCTTTTCCCCGCGCCGCGGTTCTTAGTGGCGCGTAGGGGGACCAGTGACAGCCTATCAGATTTTCTCCGTTGGGCCTGACGGGCATGCCGTGGCGCTTCGCACGGCGGACACGGCATTGGGTGCGCTTGCTGCCCTGCAGGACGCTCTATCGGAGCATCCTCGCGCCTGGGTTGTCGACGAGCACGATTTTGACGTCAGCATAGCCGAATTGAGGCGCAGGGCCGACGACGAACAGAAGAACGCCTAGAGGTCTTCAGCGACGGCTCGCTTGGATCATGGCCCGATGCACTCCGGCCCGAACTTCCAGCTGGCGAAATCGTTTTTACCAAGGTGAAGACGTTCCGCATGTTTTACTTCCGGGACAGTGTGGTCGAGCAAATCGAGGAGGTACATTGTCGGGACGTCCTCGATGCAATCGACAGGGCGCAGGGCAAACCGGCACATCTCCGGGTTGAAGTTTGGTCCGAAGACCGGCGGGTAGCCGACATCGGCAAGTCGCCAGGTCACTTGAGTGTAGCGCCAGCAAAAAGGCGCGCGCCGCGATTTGGAGTCGGTCCGTTCCATCCTCTAAACAGTGAAATACTGCGGAGATCATGATCGGGTGCCGTTCGACCTGTAGCCGCCCAGGTCGCTCGACCCCTAACTGCTTCAATGCAGCGCCCTTGGCCGGCGGGGCCGCAAGCGCTGGTCTAGGTAAAAACCCGCCGTATGATTGGAGGCGAGGCTCGTCATCCATCCACTTCGTGGGGAGCCTTGGGAACGGCCCGGTGACTAATCCTTCCACCGGGCCGTTTTCGGCCGCGTTGGACTCGTGAAAAAGGCCCGGCGTTTAGCGCCGGGGCGGAAACCCGCGGGTTGAGTCGGGACAGGTTGCCCACCGTGAGTCTCAGCGGCGCCATAGCAGAGAACGTCAACTTTCACCCACAACGCACACGAGATCGAGCGAGCCGGGGCCGACCGAACCGCCGGCTGAAGCGTTGGAATGTTTGTTTTCCACCCATTCCTGCCATTAGCGTAGTGGCACCTTTCGACCGATCGCGGTCGCTAGGTTTGCTGGGTGATGTCCCGATTGCGGCGGTTCCACGGGGTTGGAGCGAGGGGCTAACGGGCCTCAAACGAGTACGGTCCGGCGGAGGCGCTACGGGAACAATTCGGCTACTTTCGCGGACGAGTGGATGCTGCCGCTGCCGCTGCCCTGCTATCTGTGATCATGACCGGTGTGCCGATCTTTGTGACGCCGTAGAGCAGCTTGGCGAAGCCCTTGGGCAGGCGGATGCAGCCGTGTGACGCGGCGTAGCCCGGGAGGTGACCCGCATGCATTGAGACGCCCTTCCAGGTCAGCCGCTGCATGTAGGGCATCGGAGCATCGTCATAAGTTCGCGATCGATGCACGACCTCCTTCTGCAGGATGGTGAATACGCCCGTGGGAGTTTCGCGACCGTCGCTGCCGGTCGAGATCGTGGAGGCGGCAATCGGCACGGTATTGCGGTACAGCAATAAGCGCTGCGCACGGAGATCGATAACCAGGAACACCGGGCCAGTCATATCGGCCTTCGCGTCCCAAACAAATTGTCCGGGCTTCAGCCGAAGGGCCTTCTCCACGATCGGAAGTTTGGGTCGCCCTGCCGCGTGTGCGGAGGCGGCGGCGCATGCCAGGAATGCCAATGCAATGAGTCGCGTCACTAGGCGCCTCGTTCAGGAAAATCCCACGAACAGGTCCCCGACCACGAACTGCGCTTTACCGTGGCGGGAGCCACGGCCGCATACCCAATGTAACGGATGCGCGCCTAGGTTAGCATCTGCTTTCCACCCATTGCGGACATTTGGAGAAGCGCTCTAAATCACCCGATTGGGACACGGTCGAAAAGCGCTGGGAAGAACGGCTGAAGAAGATTGTTAGACCGACCGCAAGGCCGAAGCGCGACTGAGAACGAACCTCGTCGCCGCGCTGTTCACCGCGTCTTCAAAGTGCAACACATAGAGGATTTCCCCTGCCTCGCTGCGAATGTCGATATGGTGACGTAAATCGATGCGGCCCTTGTCGGCAACGCTCGCCTGAATCATGTGAAGCGCTTCGCAGAGAGCGTGAGCGATCGCGGCGTTCAAGTCTGGCAGTTCCTTGCCTTCGAGGTCGTCGACATCGAGGTCGTTGTGCAGATCGAAGTAGTAGAGCGGCACAAGCCCGCAACGGTCGCATGGTGCTTTCGTTGCAAAATCTGATTCAGTTTAGTGGGTGTGTAAAAGTCACCAATCCCCGCCTTTTAGGTGCGGCGGCGGTTCTTGGACTAGCTGCCGCCGCCGAACCGTCAATTTCCTAATGGCAGCTTTCGTGGGGGACATTAGCTCGCGGGTGCTTGCAGCAGAAACCGGAGCAGGCGCGTGAGGCCTGCTCCAATTCATCGTTCACGCAGCGGTCAGGCGACCGGCTGCGCCGTCCGGGCTTCGGCTCGATCGGACACTGCGTCCAGCACGGCGAGCCGGGCCTGCTGAACGGTCGCGATCGCATAATCGATTGCGATGGCAGCACCGAGCTGCCGCTCTTCGTCGCTCGCATCGGCGAAGAAGGCCTTATAGGCTTCCTTGCGCTCGCTCAGTTTGTCTTTCAGCCGCTGGCGGTCGCTTTTGACCTTCTCGCGGAAGTCGAGAAAATCTTGTCCGCCCTTCTCGGCAGCTTTCTGCAGGTTGGATTCGAGCCGATCCATCCGCTCGGTGAGGTGAGTGCGGATGCCTTCACGGCGGGCATCGAGCTTCTCCCGAGCTTCGGTTCGGACCGCTTCGGCATCTTCCTGGATGCGCTTCGCGAGGTCTTGCAATTCCGCGATGTTGGATGGGAGGGGAGTCATTCTAGAATTCCTTTGCTGGGGATGAAACGACAATTGTGGGTCCCGTTACGGGGGCGCACGAACGCATTCGGCAAAGATGCCGTGTTTCATCGTTCCGCCTTTCCTGACTGGAAGTTTGGCTACGGTGTCGACTTGGAGGTAGGACCGCTGATTAGGACCGTTGTTTCGTCAAAAACAATCCGGGCAAACACCTAAGGGCAGCCCGGGTCGCCGCGCCTGCGAGCCTTGTGATTGCTACGGGCGCTTCAGTTGTGCGCAATCGGAAGCGCATCAGCCGTTAGCGCTCCGCACCGAAACGTCTGCTTTCCACCCAAACCAGACATAGGCCGAACCTAGGCGAGTGACGCCCGATTGCATTGACTGCAAAGAACGTCATCTGAGGGCCTATCCTTCCGGATGACGAAGGTCTGGGTGGGATAGCCCAAACATTTCTCATTGAAGTGCCAGAGCGTCTGCCATTGCTTTTGCCCGCTCTTGTCTTCGAGGCCCCGCCGGTAATCTCGCACTGGCGCGCCAGACATGTCTCGCGCGGAATGGGACAAGTGTTGTTCCACAACTGAGCTCCTTGAACGGCAAGCGGGAGCTTGGAAGTCTCTCTGCCAGGCGGCATGCTCACGGTACTGAAGCGGCCTGATTGCGGTGCTTTACCACAGAAGGGGAGCAAACACCCGACTTGGCTAACGTCCGCTTTCGACCATTCCTGCCATTAGCGGCGTGTCCGCTTTTCATCGCCTATGCGATCGCGCCCGATCGGAAGCGCCAGGCAAGATCGGAAGCGGGCCTGCTCCCTTGAAAACCGGGTCACCGGCCGAATTGAAAGCAGTAATTATGAGTTGGGCAGAGCACTTCCCCTGGTGGCCTGCCCCTGTCAGTGAGGCCAGGCGATCAGGCCGTCATTGATTGTAAACGGCCGTATAGGGAACCTGCAGATATTCGAGCGCCGACCGGGCCGCTTTGCCGGCCCACCCGCGACGGTGCACAAAGAGCAGCTCGCCAACATTCAACCCGAGGCCGAAGAATATTCGGCGTCGTAAGGGCTCACCGCGGAATTGATCTTCTGCGGTGTAGCCACGCGCGTAATAACCAGCTTGCACTTCGATAAGCCGTAAAGGAGTTCGTTTCACCGTTCGGAACCCAGCCAGCTTGAGGGCCAGCAGGTATCGCTGATTACTATAGTCGGTGATGGGGCTGTGCGCAGTCACGACGCCCCCGCGGTTGCAGGACGGACGAGGAAGGCATCTAAGCGAATGGAATGTATCCTTGTCGGGCAGGTAGAGCAGCCTGAAGTCCACTTTGTCCCGCAGTCCTGGCACCGCCCGCCGGACGATCGAAACCGCAACGCCGGCCGCATCGACGGCCAGGTCTTCAGGTGAGAAGCCATGATCTTTTGAAAACCCGTCGAACACCTCGATATAGGTCATCATGCCCATGGCAAGCAGGCCCGCGGTGTAGGATCTGTATTGGCCGCCCGGCGATGCCCGATCGATGCCGTCGGTAAAGAAATCGGTCAGCACGAACGCCGAATAGCCGTGCCCGAGCTTATCCATCCCCAGGCTCTTCGTGTCTTTACCGAACCACCCCTCGCGGTGAAAATGAAAAGGCGAACTTCCCCAGTCCCAGTTGGCAATGCCCGTGAGGGTGATTGCAGTAGCCGCGCCGCCCAACCGCCATGGGATCGCCTTCGCCTGGCGGAGAAATAGTTTGCCGCTATAATTCGTGCCGATAGGTTTCGCAGCTTCTGACGAGACTGAACCCTTTTCGCTCTGATCCGTGGAGGCATCGCCTTCCGTTGGATCGAGAGGACGGACTGCCGCTCCGCCGGTGTCTGCCCCAACACTTTCCACTATCTCGCGGTCGCTGAGCGACGTAGCGGCTGGTTGCGCCAATCGTTGTGCGGGTAAGCCCTGACCAACCTGTGCGATGGCCAGGCACAAGGTGCAGCTCGCCAAACTCAATACAAGCCTCCCACGCCCGGCGGCATTTAGCCGTCATTCATGCAGTCATTAGTTTCGTTTCGCCGCCGCCCTTGATCTTCACCTCACGGTCCCACCTGGCGCGTTTCTTCATCGCGACTTTATTGAGGACATCGGCGAGTTCGTGCCGAATGCTCGTCGCCTCGGGCCGGAACTCAAGCACACGCTGCAAAAGGGCCGCCGCCTGCTCAAAATGCCCTTGCTTGGTCTCCAGCTTGGCCAGCTCGATACGGGCCTTAAGCCGGACCTCTTGTGACGGGTTACTGATGAGAATCTCATAAGTAGCGGAGGCGGCAGAGTTATCCAGACACCCCGCTAACTCGGCGAGCCTAAAGAGGTGTTCCGTAGAGACTTCTACCGTTGTCATGAACCTTATACAGTAACCGAAATTAGCAGTGCATATTTATCAGTTACCGGTTCCTGGGACATTGGTAGAAAGCCCGATCCATCTGCCGCGCAGAAGTTTCGGGATGCTCGGGGGCTCTAACGGCAGCTTTCCGTCCAAAGCTGACACTAGCGCAGTGTCAGCTCTTTTCCTGCCATTAGCGCAATCTGCGCAGCTCACGTTAACGCGGGTTCCTCCTGCTGGAGATGCAGATAGTTGCTGTCGAAATCGCCAGCCTCGGCGAGCTTCCTCCAATCGCCGATGGTAATGAAACGAGGGTGTGCGCGTTCGATCAACCCCTCGGCTTCCAGCCCTTTGATCGTGCGGTTGACGTGCACGGCCGTCAGCCCGGTCGCGTCCGCCAGCTGCTCTTGCGTCAGCGGCACCTCATAATTCGTCTGCTGCCCGAGCCCGGCCACTTTGAGCCGCAGCGCCAGCTCGCACATCAAATGTGCAATACGCGTCCGAGCATCCCTGCGTCCGACGTTGGCGATCCATTCGCGGAAGATTGACGCATCGACCAGCGTATCGATCCACATCGCCTTGCCAACGGCTGGACGATCAAAAGCGATCTGTTCAATCGCTTCGCGCGGGATCATCGCCACTTGGCCATCGGTCAGCATTTGAACGCTATGATCGGCTTTTGCGAGAAGGGAGTTCTGAAGATCGACCATCTCCCCCTTCATATGAACAGAACAGATTTGACGGGCGCCGCCAACGACGAGCTTTGTTCGCACGGCATATCCACGCAGGAGCACGCAGGAATGCGTCGCGGGCTCATATTCCCGGACAACGTAATGGTTGCGCTCGAATTTCTTGAGGGTATGCGGTAGCGCGAGCAAAGCTGCGCGGTCATCGGCGCTCAGGGTGTGATGATATGCCAACCTGTTTATCATCGGCTGCAGCGTGAGCGGCGCCAGGCGCGGCGAAGTTGAATGGTTCACGAGATTACTCCCGCTAAGGTGTGGGCGGGAGCTTCAAGAAATCTCTCGGTCACCAGCGCCCGATTACCCGACTGGCGATGTAAGCGGCCTAACATGCCTCCTTTCAGATCGCTCTGATCTATGTTTGCCAACGCCGGAATTTTGCACCCTTGCGACCAAGGCCCTCGGGTAGGCTCGAACAGCATTCGGAACAGAACTGCTGCCCGTGAGTCAGCGCGTGCCGGACAATGCGAAGCGCTTCCGCGCTCGCGCCATCGATTGTCGAGCGTTGGCCAAGAGCGCCCGCAACCAGATCGACGCGGGGATGCTCGAGGATATTGCTGCCGAGCTGGACGCAGAAGCTCGCAGCCTCGAAGCCGAAGCCGAAGCCGCTGTCGGGCGGCGCGAACACCCCCCTGACCATTCGTAACGTCAGCGTGCCACCAATTGCCGACATTCACCGCATGCGAAGGAACCATTCTAACATAAGTTAGTTTGGGCTCCGTGGGTGAAACTCCACAGCACCTTCGGCAGCAAGCCGAGCATTGCCGCCATCTAGCCCAAAGCCAGTTTGACGAGCGGCTGCGGCTCATTCTGAAAAACATGGCAGACGAGTTCGATAAGCAAGCTAACGAAAGCGACATCACTCCGCAGACTTCAAAGGCGACGTAACGTCACCTTTCCACGCATTCCTGCCATTAGCGAGGTCGCAGCTTTCGACCCATTCCTGCCATTCACAATTCGTGTCGTCATCCGAGTAAGCACTGTCGCGGAAGACAAAATGGTCTGGGCGGCCTACTATTAGCCTGCGGTCCCATGATCGGAATCAAAAAGCTTACGACCAACATCGGCGCGGAAGTCACCGGCGTCGACTTGGCCGAGGCGGCGCGCAACGACGATCTCTTCGGCACGCTTAAGGAAGCACTGCTCGCCCACAAGGTCCTTTTCGTGCGCGATCAGGCCATCTGCAAGGCAGACCACGTCGACTTCGCCAGCCGGTTCGGAGCGCTGGAAGATCACCCGGTGCTGGGCAGCGATCCGGAGCATCCGGGGCTGGTGTGCATCTACAAGGACCTCGACTCACCGCCCGACTTTTTTGAGAACGCTTGGCACTGCGATGCGACCTTTCGGGAATGCCCGCCAATGGGCGCTGTCCTGCGCTATGTGGAAGGTCCCCGCGTCGGCGGCGACACGCTGTGGGCCAACATGGCCAAGGCCTATGAAGACCTGCCCGATCACGTCAAGGACACCATCGACGGGCTTTATGCCCGCCATTCGATCGAGGCGAGTTTCGGGGCACGGATGCCGATCGAGAAGCGACATGCGCTAAAGGCCCAATACCCCGACGCGGAGCATCCAGTGGTCCGCACCCACCCCGAAACCGGCGAGAAGGTGCTGTTCGTCAGCGGCTTTGCCACCCATTTCACCAATTTCCACACGGTGGAGAACGTCCGTTACGGGCAGGACTTCGCACCAGGCGGTGCCAACCTGCTCCAGCATCTGATCGGCCGGGCCGCCATTCCTGAATATCAAGTGCGCTGGCGCTGGCGGCCCGGCAGCGTTGCCATCTGGGATAACCGCTGCACTCAGCATTACGCAGTGATGGATTACTGGCCCGCCGTCCGGAAAATGGAGCGAGCGGGCATTATCGGGGACCGGCCATTTAGGTAGCACCGAATGGCAGCTTTCCACCTATTCCTGCCATTAACAAACACTTTGTTTTGCACCCGGGTGCACCGCCGCAAGACTCTTTAAAACTCCTTCAAAAACCGTTCAAAAATCGCCTGTCGATCACCATATTGATGATGATGCCGGTGATTCCACGACCAGCCAATGCTCCACCGCTTTTCGGCGGCAAGACCGTGATCCTTTTCGGCGGCGTTAACATCGAGGCCATGCGTCGCTGGCAGGAAAGAGTACGCGCCGCGAAAGATGACGCCGACCGGCCTTCAACCGAGGACGCGAGTGGGAAAGCCGACGCAGCCGGTGATCAGCAGATGACCGGGCCAGCAAAATAGGTCCAAACGATCTATCTGCCCCGGACAATGCCGCCTATTAACCGACTATGAGCGTGAGCGCACCCTCGTGCGCACGGTCATCGCAGCAACCGTTGTGTCCCGGCCGACAATTCGCAGCCCCGCAGCTTTCTTTCGGATAAGGCCAGACACATACGACTCCGATAGATGGGCGTAGTGGCGGCGAACAGTGCGTTCGTCAGCGTCCCCCAGCGCTTCGGCAATCACTGCAAGCGGCGTCCCCTGCATCATCAATCGAGCACCATAGGTCCGTCGCAAATCATGGAATCCTGCGCTCGGTGTAACCTTCCCGTTGGCGCAAGCGCGCTTTAGATACCGGTCTTGCTGGCTCGCGCTCCATCTATTTCCGTCTGGCCGTGGAAATACCAATGCATCACCAAGCTTCCCCGCGACGGCGGCGGTGAAGAGTGCGGTTCCTTCGGCCTCAAGGTAGGCAATGCGGGGCTTACCCGCTTTCGTGTCGCGCAGCCAAACCGACCGCGCTTTTAGATCGACATCGCTGACCCTAAGAGACGCCAGTTCGCCGTACCGGGCACCTATCAGAAGTGCTGCCTGTACCATCGGTCGAAATTCGGCGTCGCAAGCATTCACCAACCGCCGCGCCTCATCGTCGCTCAGATAACGTAGCTTCGCGGCGTCCACACCCTTAAACGGCTTTACGTCGCGCCATGCGTGTGTAGGCAGCCCGGGATGATCGTCCGCAAACCGGTTAAGCGCGGCTTTGAGAACCGTCAGATCACGGTTCGCAGTGGCGCGACGGCTCCTGATCGCCTCCTCGGTGACCGCTGCGCGCTCATTACGCACGTCTGCCCCTTTTCTTGTCCGGAGCATGGCCGGGGATTGCCCTCGCCCTCGGTGCCAGTCGCCAATGGTTTTTCGCGTGAGCGCAGAAAGCTTCACGTGACCGAAGGCAGGCCGAATTATTGCCTCAATACGCGCCTTCGTTTTTGCCAGTGACTTTCCCATGAACCCCTTGAGATAGGCATCGAGGGCATCGCCGACCGTCTCTGTGCTTCGGCGACTGCCACCACCTGCGACTTTTTCGAACCAGCGTCTCGCAGCGGCATCGGCCTGTTCGAAGCTGAGGATGGTTTCGCCATCCGCATCGCATAGGTCATCGGCTTGGGCCAAAGTCGTCTTGGCGTAGCCCGTGCCGCCGCCTGCGCGTCGAAATCGGGCGACCCATTTGCCGACGCGTACGCCACGATAATAGCCCACGTGGCACCCTTCGCTGATCAGCCGCCAGTATGGCTCCGAACGCACCGGCAGCTTGAGCCGGGACGTTCGATTATCCAGCCTCGCGTCTTTTACGCGCCTTCCTATACTTTCCTCCCTTCGGTAATATCTCGGTAATAAACGTGGGAGGACGTTGAGGCACTTTCAAGGCCGACCAGTTGACAAAGCATCAGTATTGTCAGTGTCTTGTTGGTGATTCTCACACATAGGGCGTCGGGCGTTTGACGCCCTTTCACGGCGAAAACACGGGTTCGAGTCCCGTTGGGGTCACCACAGGCCATCGCCGCTTTGGTGCGCGCAAGAAAAGAGGCGGACCCGAAGGCCCACCTCTCCCCTCTTCGCATTGAACCGACTTAGAACTTGATCCGTGCGCCAGCTGCGAAGCGACGCCCAAGCGGATCGTAGGTCGACGGGAAGGTGTTGCCGCTGTTCTGCGACGTCGTACCCGCCGTGTTGCCGACGACCGGCGGTTTCTTGTCGAACAGGTTGATCACCGTGAACGTCAGATCGAAATGCTCGTTCACGTTGAACCGGGTCGCCCAGTCGAAATAATTGGCGGCCGAGATATGGTTGAAGTCGACCGTTTCGCCATTGAGATTGCCCGGCGTATTGATGAAGATCGAATTCGCCGGTCCGCTGGCCACCGTGCCGCTGAACAAGGGCGGCAGGCCCGGCTCGTATCGCATCTTTCCAATGTACCGCCACAGGAGTGAGAGATCGACGCGGCCCAGCGAAAGCGTGGTGCGCTCGTTGAACGTATACTTCGGTAGCAGGCCGCCCGCGGGGAAGCCGCAATTGGCGCTGTAGAAACCGACGCATTCGCGATTGACCGAGCTTGGGGTCGCCTGGAACTTCTGGCTGTGGGTGTAATTGCCGCCGAAGTTCAACGTGATCTTCGCCGGGGCGCCGATCAGCGTGCCGAGGCTGTGCCGGTAGTCGAATGTGAGATCGATTCCGTCGGTCGTGATTTTGCCCGAGTTTGAGAGCGGGCCGAACAGGCCGGGTACCTCCGCAGGACTGCCGTCCAACTGACCGGTGATGATGCTTCGGCGGATGACAGTGCAGGCCGGGTCCGATGCCGAGGCTGCGGTGATATTACCAAAGCAGGCATTGATGATATCGGCCGGGGTCGGGGCCGTAATCGCGTCCTTGATCTTGATATGGTAGTAATCGATCGTCGCGCTGAACCCCGGCAGGAAGCGCGGTCGAAGAACCGCCCCGACCGTCCAGGTATTCGCCGTCTCCGGCTTCAGATTGAGGTTCCCACCGGCCGTGATGTTGGCCTGGCCTGCAGTCGGATTGTTGATCGTGCCTATCGCTCCAGCGGGGGCCCCTTGTGCAATGCAGATCGCCCTAAGGTTGGGATTGCCCAACGGCGCGGCGCCCGCGCACGGGTCGACCGCGAGGTTGGTCAGGACCGTGTTGAGCGGTGCGAACAGCTCCGCAATGTTCGGTGCCCGCACGGCGTGCTGGTAGTTGGCGCGGATCTTGATGTCGCGGACGGGGGCCCAGTCGCCGGCGATCTTCCACGTCGTCGTGCCGAACTTCGGCCTTCCCGGCGCATCGACCGTGTAATGCGACCGCCGGATACCGGCTTCGAGTTGCAGTTCTTCCGCGAACGGCATGTCCGAAACGATCGGCGCAATGAGCTCGGCAAAACCTTCGTAGACGTCGTAGCCACCGTTGATGTCGGGCGCCGCGCCGCCGGCGCCGCCAAGCTCGCCCGGCTGCTTCGCCAGAGAGTCCGATGCCTGCTGCGCATTGTACTTCCGATACTCGCCGCCGACCGCAAAGCTGACCGGGTTCTTCGCCCAAAGCTGAAGCGGCGTGTCGCCGTTGATCGTGCCGCGCATCTGCGAAAGCCGGGTCTTGATCTGAATGGTGGAATTGTCGGTCAGGAAGTCCGACATTTCGGGAGTGATCGTGCCCGGTGCGCCGAAGACGTTCACCGGTACGCAGCCGTTCGCAGCGCTGAAGCAACTGTTGGTGCTGCTGGCCAGGAGAGCCTGTTGGGTACGCGACAGGAGGACGAAATTCTTGATCGTGTTGATGCGATCGCTGTGCCCGCGCGACGCGAAGAGGTCGAAGCCGATCTTGTCGGTGATGTCTCCGCGAACGCCGGCACGGAAATCGAATGTCTGCGTGTGGAAGTCGGTGATACGCGGCCCCACCTCTGGCGTGCGCCGACGAAGGCCGATCGTGAATTGCCGGTAGGCGGCATCGCCCGGACGAAGCGCCGGGTTGGCTGCAGCGAGACATTCTGCAGGAGTGATCGGCTGGTTGCCGCTGACACCCGGATTGAAGTCGGCGTTGGCGCAAAAGTAATTGCGCTGGGCTGCGCTCAGGAATGCATTGTTGACCGGGACCGTCACGGTGTTTCCGAACACGCCTGACGGCGCGATGATGGAATCGATCGTATTGTCGCTGAACAATCCGCGACCATAAACGGTCAGATGGTCGTTGATGTCGTAATGTGCCGACCCGAACATATTGTAGCGCTTAAAAGGCGTCTGGAAGACGTTGTACGGATTGAAGTTGAAGGCTTGGTAGAAGTTCTCGATGCCGGTGCCGTTGGGCGAAACCTGCTGGCGCGGATTGCCTCCACCAATGTCGAACGCCGACGGAGTGGTTGTCGAAGAGCCGGCTAGCCCGAGGCTGCCCGGCGTTGTGGAATCGAGCGCCAGGTTCGAGAAAGGCCGGTCACCGCCCTGAAAGACCGGGTCGGATTCCTGGTAGCCGATGCTGAGCACTGCATTGCCGCGGCCGTCGTCGAAGTTCGCGCCGAGTGTCAGGTCGCCACGCAGGAAGTTTCCGTCTCCACGCTGGGTTATCTGGTCGGAGAGCGATAGCTCCATCCCCGCAAAATCATTGCGCGTGATGAAGTTGATCACGCCGGAGATCGCGTCCGCGCCGTAGGTCGACGAAGCGCCGCCGGTGAGGACGTCGACTCGGTCGACGAGCGCCAGAGGAATGATGTTCAAGTCGACCCGGCCAATCAGATCAGCGGGCACGATGCGAACACCGTCCAAAAGGACGATGTTGCGGTTTGCGCCGAGGCTGCGGAGATTGACGAACGCCGAGCCGTTGGCCCCGTTGTTGACCTGTGATCCAATGCCAGGGGCCGCACCAGGAATCGTGCGCAGGACCTCTTCCGCTGTGTTGGTCTGCCGAAGCCGCATTTCGTCCTGGCCGACGACGGTTACCGGCGCAGACGCAATCAGGTTGGGATTGCGTATCAGGGTACCGGTGATGACGATCTCATTCCCGGCGGCCGGAGCGATGGCTGGTGCAGGGGCTGCGGGGGCGGTTGGCTGAGAATCAGCTGGCACGCTCTGATCCGTCGACACCGGCGCTGGTGCCGAGCTGCCCATTGGCGCTGGCGAGTTCGCAGCGGGCGCGCCCATCTGTGCGGCCGCCGGCGCCGCAGCGGCGAAGCCGGAGAAGATCGTGGTCGCGAATAGATAGCCCCTGAAGTTCGATTTCGACATTGGTTTCCCCTTCCGAATGCGTTCGTAAGAGCCTTGGCCGACCCTCCGGTCTCCCCCGGGGCACGACGGCTCTGGCACGGCCGCAGTAATACGATTAGTAGTACTCTACCAGCCTAGGACTCGATATTGGGATGCCGGCGTGGCTTTTTGGTCACAGACGATGAGTAGGTCGTGGCGCGCCGATCGATGGCGGCCGCCAGCGCTTCAGCCGGCGTGCAGGCGGCCGTGGACGCCAGGCATCGAATGCCTTGCCGCTGCAAGCTGCTCGAGCGCGCTGATGGCCCTCGCTTTCGATCCCCTGAAATGCTCCCGGGCGATCCGGTCGAACGCCTGGAGCTTCACATCCGATCGCTCGCTCACGGCTACGTAGAGCAGCTCGCTATGCCGTCCGCTCCGCCGCGTCCGCAGCAGGCCTTTCCTGACGAGCCGGCTGAGGAGGGTGCGGATTCCATAGATGGAGGCCGGGGGATCCGGGATGGCGGAATGGACCTCCCGGAGAGTCGCACCGCCGCTCATTGCAATGACCTCCATAAGGTCCCGCTGTCGCGGGCCCAGGCGCTCATATTCAGGTGAAAGCAGGATTTTTTTCGCCACGGCCGATACCCCAGTTCACACAGCTTGGAGGCTCGTATAATAGTACGAATCATATTAAACAAGCCGTCGAATGAGACCCGCATGAAAGCTTCATCCGAACATGGATTTGAAAGATTGGAGCAATGACAGCGCCGGCCCGCTTACCGCGATTTCCGCGCGAGGTTGAGCTGCTCCTCCCGGGCGAGCGGGAGATGGCGACGATCGTCTACACGCACGGCGCCTGCACCGCAGCCGAAGTGACCGCGCGCCTCTCCAGCGAAGTTTCCAATGCCTATGTCCGATCGGTCCTCAACCGGCTCGTCGCCAAGGGAATTCTGAAGCGCTCACTCAGCCTTCGAACATTCATCTATCTGCCAGCCCTGAGCTGTACGGACTCGGGAAGGCTCGCGCTCCAGCGCTTTGCCGAAGACCATTTCGACGGCTCGATCGAGCGCGCTGCAGCCGCCATGAAGACATTGGTCCGGCCCCGGAAGTGATCATTGTTCGGATGGCTCGATTTTCGAACGGCACTGCCCTAGTCCTTCGTCCAGCCTGCGCTTTCATTGCGCCAGCGCTGAATGAAGTCGTGGAACTTCCGGGGGTGGATATTTGCGCGGGGCCAAGCAGAGCCTGACCGATAATGAGGCGACGCTGCTTGCGCTCGTCGCGCGCGCGCAGCCGATCACGGCCTATCAAATTGCCAAGGTCTACGACAGCTCACCCATCTCGAACTTCAACACCAGCCCCGGCAAGATCTACCCGATCATCCGTCGGCTCCGGTCCGCGGGTTTGCTCGGCGCGCGTCCGGTTTCCGGAGATGCGCGCGGGACCGAGCAACTTGAAACAACCCATGAAGGCACTGAAGCGCTACGTGCGTGGATCAAGGAAATCAGGCCAGCGCACCTCCTTCCGGAAGATCCGCTGCGGACGAAGGTGCAGTCCTTTGACCTATTGAGCCGCGAGGAGCGGATCGAGTGGATCTCAGAGCTTAAGCTCGAACTTCTGAAGAAACTCGAGGAAGTCGAGCGCTACGGTGCAGAAGTGACGGTCCCCAACCAGGAACTGGTGCACGAGAATGCAGTCAGCACGATCCGTCGGCGGATGGACTGGCTGGACCTCGTGCTGAACCGCGTCGTGCGCGACAAGCCGTGAAGTTCAGTAGAGCCCTGGCTTCAGGATCCGATCGCTGGCTTTCATCGGATTAAGCGTCTTGGGAAACGCATGATGCCGTTGAACTGGGGGCCCCTGCTCGCTGGCGTGGGCTTCCGGCAGCGACCAGGGGCTTTGGGAACAGGTCCTTTCGTTTCCACCAAGGGAAGAATCTTGGGACTTCAACACGGGGGCGGGCCTTTCGTCTTGCTGACCTGCGAGTGATACATTTCGGGTACTGCGGACCTTCGATGAAGCCGCTTGCAGCCGAACGGCGATTTCCAGGCCTTTAACGACCGCATCTACGGGTGAACGGTCGAAAACTGCGGCTGAACGTCCATCGACATTGGCCGCGACTGCGAGCAATTGCTGACAGCGATGGCGACGATCCTACTCGACCCGCCCCGTGCAGATACGGTGGACGTGAACTCCACGGTCACTTCTTTGCAGCAGCATCGGATCCGCGCCGAACTCTGGCTCACCCTTATCTTCTGGGGGTCGAACCTTCTCGTCCTGACCCTCGCCACCGCGCTCGCACAAAACCCGCGGCTTCCGGAACTGACTGCGGTCCGCATCTTCACCACGGTAGTGGGCCTGTTCTTCTGCTTTCTGATCCACCTCCTGCTTCGGCGTCCATCGCTATCCACGACACGGAGGCGCCTCATTGCGCTGGCCATCGTGGCGCCTATCGCGGCGGAAAGTTACGCTTGGGCAAGCTTCTTTGCCGAAGCGGCGGTCGACCCCAACCTGACGCTGAAGTTGTTCACATGGAGCAACGCGGTCCGAACGATCGCTTTCTGGAGCTGGTTTTTCCTGGCTTGGGCCGGCCTTTACCTTGCGGTCTCATACAGCTTCGACGTCCGGGAGGAGCAGCAGCGGACCGCCGAGATCCGCGAACGCGCCCATGCCGCTCAGCTGCGGGCGCTCCACAGCCAGATCAATCCGCACTTCCTGTTCAACAGTCTCAATTCGCTTTCGGCTCTGATCCTCGACGGCAAGG
>Ga0207644_10001319_pt1 | contig 15936 bp, 12 predicted proteins | sample KBSS73metaG_FD_184326 | JGI IMG/M metagenome (GOLD analysis project Ga0207644, IMG submission 184326) | Switchgrass rhizosphere microbial communities from Kellogg Biological Station, Michigan, USA - KBS S7-3 metaG (SPAdes) (version 2) | ecosystem: Host-associated > Plants > Roots > Rhizosphere... | reverse complement strand
GTCCGCCACGGGAGTGCGTCCTCTCGCCACCCCGAAAACCGATCTTCGATCCCTCCGCCCCGGTGATGAGGATTACCTCCTTGATCACCCTTTAAAAGAACCCCCCCAGGGGCGCGAGCGGTGGCTTGGATAAGGGTGCCTTCTAGGTCCTTACCGTGGGGTCGTCTCAGTGGAAGTCGACGTTCCACCAGGCGGCGTATGGGATCATCCCCGGACCCTTGGTGCGGCGTCCTTGTTACTAAAACCCTGGTAATAGAGGGCTGTGCCAAGCGTCATCAAGGGCTCGTGGGTGGCCACCGAGGCGGAGGGCTCGAAGATTGGTTTTCGGGGTGGCGAGAGGACGGCGCCCAGTCCGGACCGAGCCGGGGCCCCGAAAATCAACTTCGACCCGCAGCCTCGGTGAGGGCGTGCGTGCGACGGAGACAAGCGTTGGGCATGGAATCGTCCTAGCGCGTGACACGGAAAGTCTTAGCAGGGGCTTGACTTACCCTGTATCGCGGCTAGAATAGCGGGTCGTTTCCCTCTGCAGAGCGTACGTCCGGACGATCCAGGAGAAGGTTGACGTGTTCGAGTCTCTAAGCGAGCGGCTCCAGCTGGTCATGAAGAAGTTGCGTGGCCAGGCTCGCGTCAGCGACGAGGTGCTCGCCGAGACGCTGCGCGAGATCCGTCTTGCGCTCCTCGAGGCCGACGTCGCCGTCCCCGTCGTCAAGCGCCTCCTCGACGCCGTCAAGACCAAGGCGCAGGGTGTCGATGTCCAGGGAAGCCTCACCCCGGGCCAGCAGGTCGTCAAGATCGTCCGCGACGAGCTCGTATCGCTGCTGGGCGGCGAGGGCGCGCGCGAACTCATGCTCGGCTCGAACTACCCGGCCGTGGTCATGCTGGTCGGCCTGCAGGGATCGGGCAAGACGACGACCACCGCCAAGATCGGACGCCTGCTCAAGGCGCGCCGGCGCTTTCCGTTTCTGGTCCCCGCCGACCTCGCACGGCCGGCCGCCATCGCTCAGCTGGTCAAGCTGGCCACGGACGCGGGGCTCGGCGTCTTCGATCACGACGGCAAGGACACGCCCCTGGGCGTCGTCAAGAAGGGAATGATCGCCGCCCGCCAGAAGGGCTACGACGTCGTCCTCATCGACACCGCCGGGCGCCTCCATGTCGACGACGCGCTCATGGCGGAGCTCGGGCAGCTCAAGGAAGAGCTGCGCCCCGCCGAGATCCTGTTCGTCGCGGACGCCATGACCGGGCAGGACGCGGTGCGCTCCGCGCGCGAGTTCCACGAGAAGCTGGGGCTCACGGGCATCTGCCTGACGAAGCTCGACGGCGACGCGCGCGGCGGCGCGGCGATGTCGATCGCGGAAGTGACCGGCGTGCCCCTCAAGTTCGTGGGGACGGGCGAGAAGGCCGACGCGCTCGAGCCGTTCCTCGCGGACAGGATGGTCTCGAGGATCCTCGGGATGGGCGACGTGATGTCGCTCATCGAGAAGGCCGAGGAGGCGTTCGACGCCGACGAGGCCGCGAAGCTCGAGAAGAAGATCCGGCGCAACGAATTCACGCTCGAGGACTTCGGCGAGCAGCTCGCGAAGCTGCGCAAGATGGGTCCGCTCGAGAACCTTCTCGGCATGCTGCCGGGCGGGGGCGCGGCCCTCAAGGGCGCCCAGATCGACCCGAAGGCGATCGGCCGCGTGACCGCCATGATCGGATCGATGACGCGAAGGGAGCGGCGGGAGCCCTCCATCCTCAACGGGAGCCGCAAGAAGCGGATCGCAAAGGGATCGGGGACGAGCGTGCAGGACATCAACAGACTCTTGAAGCAATACATGCAGGCGCGACAGATGATGAAGAGCCTCGGCGCTGCCGGGGGAGGCCGCGGGCGAATGGGAATGCCCTTCCCGTTCCGGGCCCGCCGTTAGGAGGACGTACTTGCTCAGAATTCGACTGAGCCGCATGGGCTCGAATCACAAACCGTTCTACCGCATCGTGGTGTCCGACTCGCTGCGCACGCCCCGCGCGCGCGTGGTGGATGCGATCGGCCACTACAACCCGCGCACGAACCCCATCCGGGTGGAGCTCGACGTCGCGCGCGCGGAACACTGGATCAGCAAGGGCGCGCATCCGTCCGAGACCGTGCGCAGCCTCATCGAGCGCCAGAAGAAGGCGGCGCCGCCGGCTCCCGCTTCATGAGGGGACTCGTCACCTACATCACCTCTTCGCTCGTGGACGAGCCCTCGGCCGTGCGCGTGCGGGAGGTCCCGGGCCCACGGGAGACGCGGATCGAAGTGCGCGTCGCAGACAAGGACGTCGGCAAGATCATCGGCCGGCAGGGCAGGACCGCGCGCGCCATGCGCACGCTCCTTCTGGTCGCCGGGCGCAAGAGCCGGCGTCACTTCACGCTGGAGATCGTCGAGTGAGCGAAGCGGCTTCCGAGGTGGTCGTCGGCGTCGTGGGCCGGCCGTGGGGGACGAAAGGGCAGTTCCTCGTCGACCCGCGCGGCTCCGACCCCGGGCTCGTGACGCAGGGATCCGTCCTGCGCCTGCGGCGTCCGGGACAGGGCGCCAGCGAGCACGAAGTCCTCGGAACCCACTTCGCCGGCGGAAAGCTCGTCGTGACCATCGTCGGTTGCGCCACCCCGGAAATGGCCGCGGAGCTGCGCGGAGCCGAAGTCGTGGTGCCGGTCGAGGGATTCACCCCGACCCCCGAGGGCGCCTTCTATCCTCATGAGCTTGCGGGGCTCGACGTCGCCCTCGTCGACGGAACCTCCATCGGGCGCGTCGTGCGCGTGATGGAGACCGCGGGTCCCGACCTGCTGGTGGTCCGGGACGATGCGGGATCGGGACGGGAGAGGCTCATCCCGTTCGCCGCCGCCATCTGCCGCGTGGACAAGGACGCCGGCCGGATCGTCGTCGATCCGCCGGAAGGCCTTCTGGAGCTCGACTGAGGCCATGCGCTTCGACGTCCTCACGATCTTTCCGCAGATGATCGAGGCCGCCTTCTCGGAGGGGGTCGTCGCACGCGCGATCCAGGCGGGCTCGCTCGCCCTGCGGATCCACGACCTGCGCGATCACGCCGAGGGACGCCACCGCAGGGTGGACGACGAGCCCTTCGGCGGCGGAGCCGGGATGGTCCTCAAGCCCGAGCCGATCTTTCAGGCGGTCGAAGCGATCCGTGCCGAGGACCCGGACCTTCCCACCCGCGTCGTGCTCCTTTCGCCGCAGGGGGAGCGGTTCGACCAGCGCGTCGCGGAGCGCTACGCCGCGTCCGCCGAGAGGCTCGTCCTGATCTGCGGGCGCTACGAGGGCGTGGACGAGCGCGTGCGTGAGCATCTTGCCGACGAGGAGCTGTCGGTGGGGGACTTCGTCCTGAGCGGCGGCGAGATCGCGGCGATGCTCGTCGTGGACGCGGTCGCGCGTCTGGTTCCCGGCACGCTCGGCTCGCCGGAGTCCGCGGAGCGCGAGTCGTTCACCGGCGACATCTTCGATCATCCATCCTATACACGACCCGCGGAGTGGCGCGGCATGAAGGTCCCCGAGGTCCTTCTATCCGGCCATCACGCGGAGATCGAGCGCTGGCGGCGCGCGCGCGCCGCCGAGAAGACGATGAAGACAAGGTCCGGGCCATGGGAAGCGGCGCGGTCCGAGCCCAAGGAGAGGTGAGTCATGGAACAGCTCAAGAGCATGGATGCCCAGAACATGAAAGGCGAGGTCCCGGCCTTCCGGCCGGGGGATCGGATCCGAGTCCACGTGAAGGTGCGCGAGGGCGAGAAAGAGAGGATCCAGGTCTTCGAGGGGGACGTCATCGCGCAGCGGCGCGGAGGCGTGAGCTCGACCTTCACGGTCCGCAAGGTCTCCAACGGCGTGGGCGTGGAGAGGATCTTCCCGGTTCATTCGCCGATCGTCGACAAGATCGAGGTCACCCGCCGCGGGAGGGTTCGCCGCGCGAAGCTCTTCTATATGCGGGAGTTGAGGGGCAAGGCGGCGCGCATCAAGGAAAAGCGCGAGGTCTAGGCGCGAGGGGAAAGCCTCCGCGGGGGCCGGGGAAGGCTCCCGGGGGGCTACTGGTAAGGAAGATCGCAAGGCCCTAACGTATGGGGAAGGCGCGGACCGGCTAGGGATGGAGCGCGACACGAGGCCTGAAGCAAAGGACGGGACCGGATCCTCACGAGGGTCTCGTCCCTCGTGGCGCCACGAGCGGCGGGCTCTCGCGTTGGGGTTTCAGTGCATCGCCGGCATCGACGAGGCCGGTCGGGGGGCGCTGGCGGGGCCGGTGGTCGCGGCAGCGGTCGTTCTGGACAGCCGGAGCTGTCCCAAGGGGATCAAGGATTCGAAGCTCTTGACGGCGCTCGCACGCGAGCGCCTTTACGAGGAGATCATCTCGACCGCGCGCGCCTGGGGCGCCGGGATCGCCGAGGCGGCGGAGATCGACGCCTGCAACGTGCTCGAGGCGACCCGCCGCGCGATGAAGCGCGCCGTCGAGGCCATGACCGTGAGACCTGACTACCTCATCGTGGACGCGGTTCCGCTGCCGGCGATCGGGATCGAGCACGAGCATCCGATCAAGGCGGATCGTCACGTGCTATCGGTGGCGGCGGCATCGATCGTCGCGAAGGTGACGCGTGACCGGATGCTGATCGTCCTGGACGCCGAGTACGGCGGGTACGGGTTCGCGATCCACAAGGGCTACGGCACGCGCGAGCACTTCCAGGCGATCGCCACCCGCGGGCTCTGCCCGGTCCACCGGCGCAGCTTCGCGGACATCTCCTGCGGCACGCTCTTCTCGCCGGAGGAGTTCGAGGCCCTGGTTCCCGCACGCCCCGCGCGCCGGATGCTCCGGCCGGCGGATGCGCGCGGAGAGGCGAGCTGAGCGCGGACGATGGCGATCAACCGAGCCAAGGTCCTCGACAAGGCGGAGAAGCTGGTCCGGCAGGGGAAGATCCCCGCGGCGGTCATCGAGTTCCGCGCCCTGATCAAGGACCAGCCCAACGACCTCAACACCATCAACCGTCTGGGGGATCTGCTCGCCAAGTCGGGGAAGAACAGCGAAGCGATCGAGCTGTTCAGCCGCGCCGCGCAGCTCTACACGGCGGGCGGCTTCTTCCTCAAGGCGATCGCCATCTACAAGAAGATCCTCAAGATCGACCCAGGGGTCGTCGACCCGCGGATGCGCCTGGCCGATCTCTACGCGCGGCGCGACCTCACCATGGAGGCGAGAGCCGAGTACATCGGCGTCGTCGAGAAGCTCGTGCGCGACGGGAACGAGATCCGGGCGCGCGAGGTCTACGAAAAGCTCGTACGGATGGAGCCGGGCAACGTGTTGGCGCGCACCGCGCTGGCCGATATCTTCCTGAACCGCGGCGATGCGGTAAAGGCGGCTGGGGCATACCGCGCCGCGGCGCAGGACCTTTCCCAGCTGGGGCTCCACGCGGAGAGCGCCGTCATCTATCGGCGCGTCCTCGCGATCCCGTCCGCGGAACCCGCGATGCACGCGGACGCCGTGAGGGGCATCGCACGCTCGGGAGAGTCGACGGAGGCGATCGAGGCCGCGAAGGCGCTGCGCGAGCGCTTTCCGGAGGATCCGGCGACGGCCGAGGCGCTGGTCGAGGCGCTGGAGCTCGCGGGACGCCCCGAGGACGCCGAAGAGCTCGTGAAGAGCGCGCTGTCGGATGCCGCCGAAAGCGCCATTCCCAAGCTGGTGCTCGGACGGCTGCACGCGCGCGCCGGGCGCCTGGACGCGGCGCAGACGCTGCTCCTGGCCGCGGCCGACGACCTGATCGCGAGCAACCGGATGGCGGAGGCCTCGCGCGCGCTCGACACCCTCCTGGAGACCGACCCGGAAAACGCCGCCGCGCTCGAAAAGCGCCAGCAGATGACCCGCGGAATCGAGGACACGCGCGCCCCGGATCCGTCCGCCCCCGCGGTGAGCCAGTTCGGCGATACGGCCTCGGAGCCCATGGTCCGGGACGTCGACACGCCGCCGGCGCCCGGCGCCCCGAAGGCCGCCGGCCCGGCGGCCGATCGGTCCCTGACCCGCGAGCAGAAGGACTTCCTCAACGAGCACATCACGGAGGCCGAGGTCTTCGTGAAGTACGGTCTCTACGACAAGGCGATCGAGCCGCTGCAGACGGTGCTCGACCGCTTTCCGGGCCACCTCGAAGCGCATCAGCGCCTGAAGGGGATCTACGCCGAGCAGGGCAACCGGGCCCGCTTCATCGAACGATGCCTGGCGATCGCCGATATCCACGAGCGCGAGGGACGCCCCGGGGAAGCGGTGGCGGTGCTCGTCGAAGCCCGCAACCTCGACTCCGACAATGCCGTGGTGCGGGGCCGGCTCGAGCGGCTCAATGCGGTATCGAAAGCGCCGGCCCCACGTCCCGCAGCGCCCGCCCGGGGCGCGGCTCCCCCGCAGCGGGACGTGGACATCGCGGTCGAGGAAGAAACCGAAACCGAACCGTTCGACGTCGAGCCGACCGCGTACCCGGACACCGCGCTCGAGTCCGGGATCGGCAGATCCGAAGGCGGGTCGGACGGGAACGGACTGCTCGATCTCGCGGGGGATCTCGGCGATAGCCTCGCGGAAGTGCTCGCGGCCGAAGGGGTGGCCACGCCGCCGCCGGAGGAGCAGGACTTCGGTGAGATCTTCAAGGCCTTCCAGCAGAGGGTCGAAGAGGTTGTCGATGCCGGCGACTTCAAGACGCACTACGATCTGGCCATCGCCTACAAGGAGATGGGACTCGTGGACGAGGCCGTATCCGAGTTCCAGTACGCCGCCCGCGACCCGGAGCGCCTGGTCGAGTGCTGCGCGATGCTCGGGCTCTGCTTCCGCGAGAAGGGGATGCCGGCCCAGGCGGAGAGGTGGTACCAGCGAGCGCTCGAGTCCGGAAAGACGAGCGCGAACCAGGAGCTGGGCCTGAGGTTCGAGCTCGCCGAGGCCTACTTCGAGATGGGCGACTATGCGCGCGCGCGGGAGAGCTTCCAGCAGGTGGCGGGCGTCGACAGCGCCTACAGGGACGTCGCCGCGCGGCTCGCCGAAGTCGACGGCATGGCCTAGTGTCCCTCGCGGTGCCCCCGGTCTGCCTCCCTTCCGATCGAGATAGGGCCCGCGCATGACCCAGCCCTGGCGCTTGCTCCTCGACGGCCCGGCGGACGGTGCGAGCAACATGGCGCGGGACGAGGCGCGGCTCGCGGCCACGGCGCGCGGCGCGCGGCCGGCGCTGCGGATCTACTCCTGGAAGCGGCCTACCCTCTCCCTGGGGGCGCACCAGAGCGCCGGCGATGCCGACCTTCACGCCTGCCGCCGCATGGGAGTGGACCTCGTCCGGCGCCCGACCGGCGGGGGAGCGGTCCTTCACGATCACGAGGTCACCTACGCCGTGACGGGACGCCTCGGCGAGGACCCGTTCCCGCGTTCGGTCGTCGCCGTCTACGAAGTCATCGCCGGGGCGCTCGTCGCCGCGATGGCGCGGCTCGGCGTGAGCGCGGAGGCCTCGCGCAACGCGTCGACCGGGCGCGCCCCTGCGAACTGCTTCGGCGAGCCCAGGGGCCGGGAGCTCGTCGCCAGGGGCCGCAAGCTCGCCGGATCCGCGCAGCTTCGGCGCGGCGGCGCCTTCCTCCAGCACGGATCCATCCTCCTGGACTTCGACGGCGCGCTGCTCGGTGATGTCCTGCCGGCGTCAGAGGGCGCGCCCTCCCCCGCGACGCTCCGCGATCTCACCGCGCGGCCCGTGACGCGCGAGGAAGTCGAGCGCGCGCTCGCGGCCTCCTTCGCGGACACCCTCGCGTCAGGTCTCGAGCCGGCGCAGGAAGATCCCGCCGAGAGCGAAGAGGCCGCGCGGCTGCGCTTCACCAAGTACCTCGACGCGCAGTGGACGCTCGAGGGGCGCGTGCGCATCCGCGACCCAAGATCTGCGGAGCCCTGAGGCTCGCGCACGCGCTCCCTCGCGTGCGCGCCGGGCTCAGTCGCGGTGGATCTCGCGGATGGTCGCGCGACGTCCATCCAGACCGCGGGCGGCGCCCTCTTCGGCGGGCGCGGCCGGGGGCGTGAGCAGGAGCTCCTTGAGCTTCTCGCGGTCCGGGGGCTCGAGCGCGAGCGGAATGCTCATGGCGGCCCCCTCCGCGCCGAAGGTCTCGAGCGCGCCGCCGTCCGCGGCGAGGCGGGCCTGCTGGGGCCCGGCCTGGATGACCGCGGCGATCTCCTCCGGCGTCGCGACGAGCTGCTTCGCTTCGTTCACCTCGAAGCGCTGGAGGTAGTAGGGGAGGGTCAGGCGCCAGTGCTCGGCGGGGGAGCAAACGGCGGTGGGCTCGGTCCCGTTGACGAACGACTCGAGGATCATCGACGTCGGGTCGCAGCCCGACTCCGCCGTCGCGCGCTTGCCGGTGCGCCGGTCGACCGTGACGAACGCGACGCCGCCGGGACGATCGAAGTCCTGGACCGGCTTTCCTTCGAGGGCCTTCTCGAAGAACGAGATCCAGACGGGGAGGGCCGCCACGGCGCCGGTCTCCCCGTCGCCGAGCGTCTCCTTGCGGTCGGTGCCGATCCAGACCCCGCAGGTGAGGCTCGGGCTGGATCCGATGAACCACGCGTCGCTGTAGTCGTCCGTCGTCCCCGTCTTGCCGGCGAGAGGCCGTCCGAGCGCCTTGGCCTTCGCCGCGGTCCCTTCCTCCGTGACGCCCTTGAGGAGCCACGTGGTCACGAACGCGGTCTCGGGCTTCATGACCTCGCGCACTTCCGCCTTGGACTCCTCGAGGACCTTGCCGTTGCGGTCGCGCACCCGCCGGATGAAGTGGGGCTCGACGCGGATGCCGCGGTTCGGGAAGACGCTGTAGGCCGAGGTCATTTCGAGGAGGGAGACCTCGAAGGCGCCGAGCGCCATCGAGGGATAGGGCGCGAGGTTCGTCGTGATCCCGAGGGCGCGCGCGCGCTCGATGACCGGCCTGTAGCCGACCTGGTCGAGCAGCGACACCGAGACGATGTTGCGCGACTCTTCCAGCGCTTCGCGCAACGTCGTGAGGCCGTAGTAGCGCTTGTAGTAGTTCTCGGGCTGGTAGGGCTGGCGCGTCTGCGGGTCCATGAAGACGGTGGGCTCGTCGAAGAGCGCCGTCGACGAGGTGAGGCCCGCGTCGATCGCCGCGGAGAAGAGGAACGGCTTGAACGCCGAGCCGGCCTGGCGGCGCGCCTGGACCGCGCGGTCGAACTCGCTGCGCTCGAAGTCGAACCCGCCGACGAGCGCGCGCACCTCGCCGGTGGAAGGATCCAGCGCTACGAGCGCGCCCTCCACCGTCGGCCACGGCGGGACGTCGGCTTCGAACCGGTTGCCGGCGTCGCTGCGCTTCGTGACCATCAGAGGCACGAGGTCGCCGACCTTCATGACCGCGCTGACGGTCTTGCGCCCCGTCCAGGCCACGGCCGCCGGCGCGATGGAGGTGTGATAGGGCCCGATGCGAAGCTGCGCGGAGGTGCTGTTGACCGCGGTCACCAGCCCGGGATAGCGGCGTCCGGCGTCCGGCGCCGCCGAGCCCCACGCGGGATCGTGATAGCGATCGAGCGGGCCCTGCGACGCCACGTTCTTCCACTTCGTGCGGAATCCCCGGCGCGCCTCGACCTGCATGACGCCGTCGCGCAGCGACTTCTCGGCCACCGTCTGGAGCGCGAGATCGAGGGTCGTGTCCACCGACAGGCCGCCGCTGTAGAGCTCCTCCTCTCCGTACTTCTGGATCAGGTATCGCCGGACTTCCTCCACGAAGTAGAGCCCGGGGGCGCCCGATTCCACTGAAGGGGTGAGCCCGAGAGGCTCGCTCGTGGTGGCGGTCGCCAGCTGGGCGGTGATGAAGCCCTGATCGCGCATCCGGTCGAGGACGTGGGCGCGCCGCTTGAGCGCGCGGTCGGGATGCCTGATCGGCGAGAGATACTCGGGCGCCTGGACGAGGCCTGCAAGAAGGGCCGCTTGCGCGAGGGTCAGGTCCTTCGCCCGGCGCGAAAAGAAGAACTCCGCCGCGGCCTCGACCCCGTAGCGGCCATGGCCGAGGTAGACCTGGTTGCTGTAGAAGGTGAGGATCTCCTCCTTCGTGTACTCACGCTCGATCTGGAGCGCGAGCATCGCCTCCTGCACCTTCCGGGACATCGTCTTGTCGGGCTTCAGGAAGAGATTGCGCGCGAGCTGCTGGGTGATCGTGCTCCCGCCCTGCGTCCCCCACTTCAGGCTCCGGACGTTCGAGACGACGGCGCGCGCGATCCCCAGGGGGTCCACGCCGAAATGGCTGTAGAAGTGCTGGTCCTCGGTGGCGATGACTCCGTCGAGGAAGTTCTTGGGGATGTCCTTGTAGTCGATGACGATGCGCTTCTCCTCCCCGATGCGGCTGACGACCTTGCCGTCCGCGCCGTAGAGGGTCGTCAGGGCCGCGGGACGCCAGTCCCGGAGCGCATGGACGCTGGGAATCCCCTTTTCGAGCGAGAGCGCGAACCCGGCTCCCACGAGGAGGGAGACGAGGAGCAGCATCAGGATCACGAGCCGACGCCGCGTCAGGACCGCCACGGAGCGATCATACCTACGCTCGAGCGGCGGGGCGAGCGATGCGCGAAGTGTGGCCAATCTTCCCTCCCTTCGATGGTCCTCCACGGGGTACAGCAGGATCCGTACCACTGGCGGAAGCGGGGATTCCGGGCCATCCGGCGAAGGGGCGCCTGCGGGAATGTGTCCGGCGGGACACGTCGGTGTGGGCCCGAACGAGACGGCGCGGCGCGGCGCGCGGCGGGCGGCTCGCAGCGCACGTCTTCGCTATACTGGTGCGTTCGGGTGACGCTCCCGCAGGAAGGAGTCCCTTGGCGGAAGGCTTCGAGGTCGTCTCGTCGTACGAGCCGCGCGGCGATCAGCCCACGGCCATCGCCCAGCTCACGGAGGGGATCCGCGGGGGGCGGCGCGACCAGGTCCTGCTCGGTGTCACGGGCTCGGGGAAGACGTTCACGATCGCCAAGGTGATCGAAGCGGTGCGCCGTCCGACCCTCGTCATCGCCCACAACAAGACCCTCGCCGCGCAGCTCTACCAGGAGTTCAAGGGCTTCTTTCCGGGTGCGGCGGTCGAGTACTTCGTCTCCTATTACGACTACTACCAGCCCGAGGCGTACGTCCCGCAGAGCGACACGTACATCGAGAAGGAAGCGACCATCAACGAAGAGCTCGACCGGATGCGCATGTCGGCGACGCGCTCCTTGATGGAGCGGCGCGACGTCGTGCTGGTGGCGTCCGTGTCGTGCATCTACGGGCTCGGATCCCCCGAGGCATACCACGGGATGCTCGTCATGCTCGAGGAGGGGCGCGAGGTCAAGCGCGAGACCATCCTGCGCAAGCTCGTCGAGATCCAGTACGAGCGCACGCCGGGCGATCTCTCTCCGGGCACCTTCCGCGTGCGGGGCGACGTCATCGAAGTGTGGCCCGGATACGAGGACCACGCGGTGCGCATCGAGCTGTTCGGCGACGAGGTCGAGGCGATCAGCGCCGTGGATCCGCTGCGAGGGATCACGCTGCGCCGCCTCGGACGGATTCCGATCTACCCGAACTCCCATTACGTCACGCCGCGCGAGAAGCTCGTCACGGCGATCGAGACCATCAAGGCGGAGCTCAAGGCGCGCCTCGCGGAGCTGGAGGGGACCGGGCGCCTGCTCGAGGCGCAGCGGCTCCACCAGCGCACCATGTTCGACCTCGAGATGATCGCGGAGGTCGGCTACTGCAACGGGATCGAGAACTATTCGCGGCACCTCACCGGCCGCATGCCGGGCGAGGCGCCGCCGACCCTGATGGACTACCTCCCCAAGGATTCGCTGATCGTGGTGGACGAGAGCCACCAGACGATCCCGCAGCTCCGCGCCATGTACAACGGCGATCAATCCCGCAAGCGCACGCTCGTGGACTTCGGCTTCCGGCTTCCCTCGGCGCTCGACAACCGCCCGCTGCAGTTCTCGGAGTTCGAGGGACGCCGCGGCGCGACGATCTTCGTGTCGGCCACGCCGGGTCCCTACGAGCTGGGACTGACGGGCGGGGAGATCGCCGAGCAGGTCATCCGTCCGACGGGGCTGATCGATCCCTCGGTCGTGATCCGCCCGATCCGGAGCCAGGTCGACGACCTGCTCGCCGAGATCCGGACGCGGGCGGCGCGCCGCGAGAGGGTCCTCGTGACGACGCTCACCAAGCGCATGGCGGAGCATCTCACCGAGTACTACAAGGAGGCCGGGGTCAAGGTCGAGTACCTGCACTCCGACATCGAGACGCTGGACCGGGTGCGGATCCTGCGCGAGCTGCGCAAGGGGGACTTCGACGTCCTCGTCGGCGTGAACCTCCTGCGCGAGGGGCTCGACCTGCCGGAGGTCTCGCTCGTCGCGATCCTCGACGCGGACAAGGAAGGGTTCCTGCGCTCGGAGGGTTCGCTCATCCAGACGATCGGGCGCGCGGCGCGCAACGTGAACGGCATGGTGATCATGTACGCGGACCGCCGCACGGACTCGATGGAGCGCGCGCTTGCCGAGACCGATCGCCGGCGCGCCCGCCAGGAGGTCTACAACCAGGAGAACGGCATCACGCCCGAGTCGATCGTGAAGTCCATCGAGGACGTTCTGGGCTCCGTGTGGGAGCGCGACTACATGCGCATCCCCGAGCCGGCCGCCGCCGAGCCGGAGGCCTTCTACGGAACACCGGAGGAGCTCGAGAAGGAGGTCAAGCGTCTCGAGAAGGAGATGCGCCGCGCCGCCGAGAAGCTCGACTTCGAGCAGGCCGCGACGCTCCGGGACCGGATCCGCTACCTGCGCCAGAAACAGATCCTGGTGTAGCCTCCCGCGATGCGCAGCGCGGCCAGTCGCTCCGGCGGGGAGGCTTCGGCGCCGCCCCGCGGCGAGCGGCACGACACCGCCGCGAGGCGCACGGACGGCCTGATCGCGCTGGCGATCGCCGCCGTGGCTCTCGCCGTCTTCGCTCCCGCCCTCACCCACGGGTTCCTCGCCTACGACGATCCCGGCTACGTCACGAAGAACCCCGTGGTGGCGCAGGGCCTGACCCTCCGGGGCATCGCATGGGCGTTCACGACAACGGCGGAGTCGCACTACTGGGAGCCGCTCGCGTGGATCTCGCACATGGCGGACGTCTCGCTCTTCGGGATGCGCGCGGGCGGGCATCACGCGACGAGCGTCGCGCTGCACGCGCTCGACGCGGCCCTGCTCTTCCTCGTCCTGCGGGGGCTCACCGGCGCGCGCGGCCGCAGCGCGCTCGTGGCGGGGCTCTTCGCGCTCCATCCGCTCCACGTCGAATCGGTCGCCTGGATCGCGGAGCGCAAGGACGTGCTCGCGGCCTTCTTCTGGATCGCCGCCATCGGCGCGTACGCAGGCTACGCGCTCCGGCCGGGCGTCGCCCGCTACCTGGGCGTCCTCGCGCTCTTCACGCTCGGCCTCATGTCGAAGCCGATGGTGGTGACCCTGCCGGCGGTGCTCCTGCTGCTCGATGTCTGGCCGCTGGGGCGCGTACCGCTGGCGCGCGGGCCCGGCGCGGGTGCGGCCTGGCGGCGCGTCCTCATCGAGAAGATCCCGCTCGCCGGGCTCGCCGCCGCGTGCGGGGCCGTCACCCTGACGACGCCCCCTACGGGAGAGGTGGTGCCGCTCGCGGCGCTGGGGCTCGCGCCTCGGCTCGCCAATGCTGCGACTTCGGCCTTGTTCTACCTGGAGAAAATGATTTGGCCGACGGGGCTCGCAGTCTTCTATCCCTATGATGAAGCGCCCTCGGCGATGCGCGCGGCGCTGGCCGCCTCCGTTCTCGCCGCGATCACGATCGCGGCCCTCGCCCAGCTCCGGCGGCGCCCGTGGATCTTCATGGGCTGGGCCTGGTACGGAGCGACCCTCCTCCCCGTTCTCGGGCTCGTTCAGGTGGGCTCCCAGGCGCGGGCGGACCGCTACACGTACATCCCGCTCATCGGGATCTTCCTGGCGGCGGTGTGGCTCGCGGCGGAGGCCGCGCAGCGGATGCGCGCGCCACGGTCGGCGCAGATGACCGGGGCGATCGGCGCTCTCGCGCTGTGCGCCGCCCTGAGCGTCCTGCAGCTTCGTCATTGGAGATCGAGCACGACGCTCTTCACCCACGCGCTCGAAGTCACGACGGGAAACTACGTCGCCCACACGATCCTGGGGACCGAGCTCGCCGCGCAGGGCCGGTACGACGCGTCCTCCGAGCACTACCGGGCCGCGCTGGCGATCTTCCCGGAATACTCCCTCGCGCGCTTCAACCTGGGGCAGAACCTCAATGCCCAGGGGCGGCTGGCGGAGGCGGAGGCGGAATTCCAGCGCGCCCTGGAGGGGGATCCGGAGAACGTGCAGGCGCGAGTGAATCTCGCGTTCGCGCTGAACCGGCTCGGCCGCCCCGCCGAGGCCGCCGCGCAGTGCGAGCGCGCGCTGAAGAGCGATCCGCGATCGGTGCTCGCGCTCAACAACCTCGCATGGATCCGCGCGACGAGCACCGACGCTGCGGTCCGCGACGGCGCGGAGGCGGTCCGCAGAGCGCGCGCCGCCGTGGATCTCGACGGCGGACGCAACATGCGCTACCTCGCGACCCTGGCGGCGTCCTACGCAGAGGCGGGCCGATTCGAGGACGCCCTCACCGCGATCGACCGCGCGGCCGCAATGGCGCGGGCGGCGGGCAACGGCCCGGCGGGGGAGGAGTACGCGAGGCAGAAGTCGCTCTACGCGGCAGGGACGCCGCTGCGCATCTCCGCGGGCGGCGGAGCGACGGGCGCCGTGCGGGGAAGCCCGGCGCCTCCCCGATAATGCCCTCGTGACACGCCACTCTTCGCAGGTCCTGCGCGCGACGTGGGGCGCCCCACTCCTGGCAGCGGGCGTCGCGGCGGCGGCCGCGCTTCCGGGGCTCGGCTTCCCGTTCCTCTCCGACGACTGGCATCTCGTCGCCTCGGTAGAGCACGGGATCCCCGCGACGCCGTACGAGTACTTCCGCCCGCTCTACATGGCGACGTACTGGCTCGATCGGGCCGTGTGGGGAACATCGCCTTTCTTCTTCCACCTCACGAACCTGCTCCTCCTCGCCGTCTGCGCGGCCCTCGTCGTGGTGGTGGCGCGGCGTCTCACCGGGGATCCGCTTCTCTCGTCCGCGGCCGGTCTCCTGTTCGCCCTGCACCCCTACCACGTCGAGAACGCCGCCTGGATCGCGGTGCGCGGCGATCCTCTCTACGGGATCTTCGTGCTCCTGTCGCTGTGGTCCTATGACCGCTGGCGGGAGAAGGGGAAGGGCATCCCGATCGCGGCGCTGGTCCTCTTCGCGACGGCGCTCCTCGCCAAGGAAACGGCGATCGTCCTTCTCCCGCTCCTTTTCGTGCTCGCGGCGCTCGACCCCGCGCGACGTCCGGGAAGAACGGAAGCCCTTCGCGGACTCCTTCCGTTCGCCCTGCTCGGGGCCGCGCATCTCTTCGTCCTGCGCCCCCTCGTCCTCTCGGGCCCGGGACGCTCGCTCACGCCGGGGTCGTGGCTCTCTTGGCTCAAGCACGCCTTCGGGTTCTCCGTCGCGGCCGTGATCCCCGTGGACGGGGAGATCCTCGCCGCGCACCCGCTCCTCTACGGCGCCGCCGCCGCCCTCGTGGTGGGCGTCCTCGTCGCGGCGGCGCTCGCCCGCGGAGGCGGTAGGCTCCCGCGTTTCACGCTCGCCCCCGCCCTGGTCTTCGCCGTCCTCCTCCTGCCCTCGATCGTCGGCTTCCAGGAGCGGTACCTCTACCTGCCCGCCGCCGCCTCCTGCCTGATGCTCGCCGCCCTCCTTCGCGCCCAGCGTCGTGGGGTCGCGATCGTCGCGACAGCGGCGCTCGTGATCGGCTGGTCCTACGGATGCGTCCGCCACTGGCAGAACTGGGGGGAGGCCGCGACCGCGAGCCGCGCCCTCGTCACCGACCTCGTCACCGCGAGCCAGGATCCGGCCAC
>Ga0207644_10001314_pt1 | contig 15955 bp, 13 predicted proteins | sample KBSS73metaG_FD_184326 | JGI IMG/M metagenome (GOLD analysis project Ga0207644, IMG submission 184326) | Switchgrass rhizosphere microbial communities from Kellogg Biological Station, Michigan, USA - KBS S7-3 metaG (SPAdes) (version 2) | ecosystem: Host-associated > Plants > Roots > Rhizosphere... | reverse complement strand
GCCCCGCGGGCGACGGGCGAACCGCCCACGGCGACATGCAAGGTGCCCGCCGGCTCGGGAATGTCGTCGATGTATGCGGCAGCGCCCTGCACGTGCTTGGCGGCACTGTCATGCGGCAGCGCCTTGTACACGTGGCGCAGCGGCGCCTCCAGGACGGCCTCATTCGGCGGCATCGGCGATCATCCTGCGTCCGGCGATGCGCGTCGTGTCGCTGTTCGCGCCGGCGATCTCGGCCAGTGCCTTGATCACCAGATTGCCGGCGACGCGAAGGCGATAGGCGGAGCTGGCGCGCACATCGGTCAGCGGTGTGAAATCCTCGCCGACGGCATCGGCTGCCGCTTGCCAGCGCCGGGTTTCGGCAAGTGGGAGCCCGCGCAGCACCGCCTCGACGGCTTTCGCGCGTTTCGGAATTCCGGCCATGCCGCCGAAGGCAACCTTCGCGTCGCTGATGCGGCCGCCCTCGATCTTAAGGGAGAGCGCGGCGAGTACGGCGGAAATATCCTCGTCGATGCGCTTGCTGATCTTGTAGGCGCGGAAATGCGAACTCGCCGGCGGCTTCGGCACGATGACGCGGCGCACGAACTCGCCCGGCTGGCGGTCCTGCTTGCCGTAGGCGAGAAAGAAGCTTTCCAGCGGCAAGGTGCGGATCCGCTCATCCCGGCGCAGCTCGACCGTGGCGCCCATCGCGATCAGCATCGGTGCCAGATCGCCGATCGGCGACCCATTGGCGATATTGCCGCCAACGGTGCCGCAGGCACGGACCTGGATGGAGCCGAACCGCCGCAGCACCTCACCGATATCCGGGTCGATCGACCCCAGCACCGGCGCGGCGCGCGCCAGCGAGACGGTTGCGCCGATCGCGTAACCGTCGCTCGTGGGCTCGATCGACGACAGCTCGGCGACACGGCCGACATGGATGACCTTCTCGATCGGGGCGAGCTTCTTGGTGATCCAAAGGCCGACGTCGGTCGCGCCGGCGACGATCGTCGCGTCATGGTGCCGCGCATAGAGACGCGCCAGGGATTGCTCGTTCGCCGGTGCGGCAAAGAACGAGGAATCATTCCCGACGAAGAGGTCGATGTTATCGTCGAGCCCGCGCAGCGCCTGCAGGCGCGCGTCGGCGCTGCGGCTCAACCGGTCGTCGGCCGCGCCGCTGCAGGCCGCAAGGCCGGCATCGACGATCGGCCGGTAGCCGGTGCATCGGCACAGGTTTCCCGCCAGCACGTTGTTGATCTCGTCGCGGGTCGTTGCGCCATTGCAGCAGTGATAGTGAGCGAACAGGCTCATCACGATGCCCGGGGTGCAAAAGCCGCATTGTGACCCATGCTGTCGGGCCATCGCCGCCTGTACGGGGTGCAGCTCGCCGCGATCGGCGAGGTCTTCGACAGTGATCAACTCCGCGCCATCGAGCTGGCCGAGGAGCGTGATGCAGGAATTGACCGGCTCATAGACCAGGCGGCCGTCGCGCTCGCGCACGACGACCGTGGCGCAGGCGCCGCAGTCGCCTTCCGCACAGCCTTCCTTGGTGCCGAGCGAACGCTCATGCTCGCGTAGCCAGTCGAGCACCGTCGTGCGCGGCGAAAAGCGATCGAGGCGCACGACGCGGCCCGTCCGGAGAAATTGCAAACAATCTCTGGTCATGTCGCGTGCCGCGACTTGAAAATAGGGACCCGGAGGAGGGAAGGCAATTTCACACGGTCGCCCGGACGAGGGCGGCTGAGTCGCTACAGCGCGGCGACGGCGGCAACCTCGATCAAAAACTCCTCGCGCACCAGCCGATCGACGATCAGCAGCGTGTTGGGCGGATAGGCCCCGCCGGCAAACAGGCGCGGGAATTCACGCGTGCGGTACTGGAAAAACTTGCCGATGTCCTGCGAATGCACGAGGTAGCTCGTGAATTCCACGACATTGGCAAAGCTTGCGCCCTGCGAAGCGAGTGCGGCGCCGATATTGGCGAACACCGCCGCGCATTGTCCCTCGAAATCGGCCGGCGTCTTGCCGTTCTTGTCCAGGCCCACCTGCCCGGCGATGAACAGGAACTCCGAGGCCTTGACGCGGGAAATGTTCGAGTATGGGGCGATCGGCTTGGCGAGATTGTCGGGGTTGAGCATCTGGATATTGGGCACAGGGGCCTCCGTGGGGGTTGCGATTGGCTGGGGAAAACGTGGTCGGGGGGTGCATTTTTGCTGCGACCGTGGCTTTCGTGCAACGGTATCGGGCGCCAGAAGCCGCTACCCTGGGACATCCGGGCGCGGTGGCCCATCCGCCGCGACGTTGCGTCTGTTGCTTGGCTCCAGGCTGCCTCGGGGATTGGCGTGCTGCGAAATCGGCCGCGAGCGCCGAGGCAAAAAGGGGAAGGGGGAGCGCAATGAAACCGATCCTTCGCTATGCGGCCTATGCCACGGTAGCCGTCGGCTTGCTGGCGCAGCCGGCTTGGGCTTGGCATCAGAATCAGCAATGGCAAGGCGGCTGGTATCAGCCCCGGCACCACCTCCGCTATCGGCCCGCGCACTATGTCAGGTATCAGCCACCGCACCATATGTGGCGTCAGGCTCGGCATCATCTCCGGGCTCAGCCACAAAACTACGTGTGGTATCAGCCTCAGAGTCGGTACCAAGTCCGGCCCCAAGAGTGGTACCCGCTCCAGCAGCATGTCTGGTATCCACCCGGCTGGAATCAGCCCCAGCGGCAAGCCTTGTACCGGCCCCGGCGCATTGTCTCTGATCACCCCCGGCATGACCAGCATTACGCGTGGCATTATCGCCGGCCTTCTCACCACCAGGTGGAGCATGCCGCCGCAGGGCCCGGCCGCCATGCCGGCCTCGACGACCTGATCGCCAAGCACGCCGCCGCCAACAATCTGCCGCTTGCGCTCGTGCATCGCGTCATCAGGCGGGAGAGCGACTACAATCCGCGGTGCATCTATGCCGGCAATTACGGTCTGATGCAGATCCGCATGGGGACCGCGCGCTCGCTCGGCTATTCCGGCACGGTCGAGGGTCTGCTCGATCCAGATACCAACATGACCTATGCGGTGCGTTATCTCGCCGGCGCCTATCGCGTGGCCGGCGGCGATGAAGACCGCGCGGTCGCGCTCTATGCGAGGGGCTATAACGCCAACAGCGGGCACGCGACGGCGCACCGGTCGCAATTTAGCTATCTCTGGTCGGGTCTGACGTCGCGCTGGTGAGTTGCCGCTTGTAACTGCGGCGCTCGCCTCTGGCGTATGGCGGGTCGGCGACGCAACGTCGACACAGATACTTTTCAACGCCGCGACTAAGTCGGCGCGCTCTTGCGTTCGCCGGGCGCGCTCCCATCTGTGCGCCGGGGCGCAATGCAGGACGTATTTACCATGGCCTTCTCACGTGCCGGTGCATTCGCCGGGTTCCCTTTCTCCGGCGAGCATCGCTACGACGATGCGCATTCGCGCCGAGCGGCGGTCGACCGGATCGACATGCTGGCGACTGTGTTCGACACCGCGTTCGTCGTCCCCGGCACCAAAATCCGCTTCGGCGCCGAAGCGCTGCTGCGGCTCGTTCCCGGCATCGGCGATGCGGCGGCGTCCGCGCTCTCGCTTTATCTTCTTTACGAGGCTTCCCGGCTCGGCGTGCCGCGCCTCCTGCTCGCCCGCATGCTGGTGAATGTGATGCTCGAAGGCGCGGTCGGCGCCGTGCCGGTGGCGGGAGACGCTTTCGATGTGCTGTTCCGCGCCAACCGCCGCAACGTCGCGCTGCTGCGCGAGCACTTTGCGCGCACCGGCTATTGAGGCGCGGCCGCCGGGCCGGCGGCGCGGGTTCCCCTCTTGGCAGACGCTACTCCACGCCTTCGATGATGCGCACGTCGCGCACCGCGCCGTCGCCCAGTTCCTTCAGTGCATCCTGATAGGCGCGGCTGTCATAGGCGGCGGTCGCTTTTTCCAGGCTTGGAAATTCGGTGATCACGACGCGCTCCTTGAGCCCGGCCTCGTGCGCCGCCACGGCGTTTCCGCGTGCGACGTAGCGCGCGCCGAAGGCGGCGGTCGCCGCCGGCGCGAGCTTGGCGTAGGCCGCGACCTTTTGCGGATCGGAAATCGAGCGGTAGCTGACCACCCAGTAGGCTTTCGGCATGAGAAACTCCAAGGAGTGCATTTTACGAAGATTGGAGAATTTTAGCGCAAGCTGCGTGCACGGGAAGGGGTTTCGGCGCTCGGCCTCGACACGTTGCGCAGCCGCCGGGTAATCTTGGCGGCGGGCAAGAAGCCTGGAGTTGACGATGTCATTTCTCAGTGCGTTGTTCGGCCGCCGCGGTTCGGCGGCGACGACCGCAAAGGTTTCCGACCCGGTCGAATACAAGGGCTTCATCATCCGCGCTGCGCCGTTCAAGAGCTCCGGCAACTACCAGACGGCGGGGACCATCGAGCGGGAGTTCGACGGCGTTCGCAAGGAGCACCGTTTCATCCGAGCCGACGCCTACGGCTCCTACGAGGACGCGGTGACCTTCACCTTGAGCAAGGCGCGGCAGATCATCGATCTGCAGGGCGTGCGGATTTTCGACTAGCAAACAGGTTTCCAGGAGCCGGCCCGGCTGCTCCGATCCGCTCGTCCCCGCGAAGCGGTGACCCAGCGATGTGAGCTTCGGGATGTTCTCGATCTGGATTCCCCTTTCCGCGCGCTTCCGCGGGAATGAGCGGAAACCCATCAGGCCGCGTCGACGTCGCCGCCCGGAAGTTCGCGCTTGAGCTGCCTGAGCGTGCGGCGGAGCGCGGTCACCTCCGCCTCGAGTTCCGCGACGCGGTGCGCCAGATCGCCGAATTGCGGCTGCGGGCTCGCCGGGCGCGCGGTCTCGGGTTGCGGGAACGCCAAGCCCACTTCATCGCCGCGGCGCCACTGCACGCGCGCGCGGATCGTCTGCTCCTTCTGCGGGATGTAGAGATCGACGACATCGGGAACGTTCACCGCCCCGGAAAAGATGATGCGCGCGCCTTGATCGGAAATATCGCGGATGAGGCGGTCGATCGCGCTGCGCCGCTTGTTGAAGTAGATGCAGCCGCGCAGAAAGCTTTTCTTGCGTACCGACCGCCGCCGTTCGGCCATGTTCGGTCTCCTCGACCCGACATCGCCCGCCAAGACTAAGCCGCCCGCATTAAGGCTTTGTTGACCCCCGGCAAGGCGAGCCGCGGGCGGGAGTCTGAGGCCTGTTGGCCAAGCTGTAGAAATTGGCGATCGCCCACTAGACGAGCACTTCCGCGGTGCACAGGCGCCCCCCATATGAATTCCGGCCGATCGCCGCATGGGTTCGGCTGGTAAAACCGCGAGCCTGGACCGATTCAGGGCCCGGTTCGTTTCAGATCAACCCAATGACGATGTTCCGTTTCGTGCCGGAAGGGCGGGCGGGACAGGCCGAGGGAGCGACATGAATTTTGACAAATATACCGACCGCAGCCGCGGTTTCGTGCAGGCTGCCCAGTCGCTCGCGTTGCGCGAGGGACACCAGCAATTCGCCCCGGAGCACCTGCTCAAGGTGCTGCTCGACGATCCGCAAGGATTGGCAGCCGGGCTGATCGACCGCTCCGGCGGCAATTCGCGCCAGGCGCTCGCCGCCGTCGAGGCGACGCTCGCCAAGCGGCCGAAGGTTTCCGGCGCCGGCGCCGGACAGGTCTATCTCGATCCGGCCTTGGCGCGGGTGTTCGAAGCCGCCGAGAAAGCGGGGGAGAAGGCCGGCGACAGCTTCGTAACCGCCGAACGCCTCCTGCTCGCGCTCGCGCTCGAACGCCAGAGCGAAGCCGGGAAAATTCTCGCCCAAGCCGGCGTGACGCCGCAGAATCTCAATGCCGCCATCGAGTCGTTGCGCAAGGGCCGCACCGCCGACTCGGCCTCGGCCGAGAACGCCTATGACGCGCTCAAGAAATATGCCCGCGACCTCACGCAGGCGGCGCGCGACGGCAAGCTCGACCCGGTGATCGGGCGTGACGAGGAGATCCGCCGCACCATCCAGGTGCTGTCGCGCCGGACCAAGAACAATCCGGTGCTGATCGGCGAGCCTGGAGTCGGCAAGACCGCGATCGTCGAAGGCCTGGCGCTGCGCATCGTCAATGGCGACGTGCCGGAAAGCCTCGAGGACAAGAAGCTCCTCGCGCTCGACATGGGCGCGCTCATCGCCGGCGCCAAATACCGCGGCGAGTTCGAGGAGCGGCTCAAGGCCGTGCTGCAGGAGGTGACGTCCTCGGCCGGCGCCTACATTCTTTTCATTGACGAGATGCACACCATCATCGGCGCCGGCAAGGCCGACGGCGCGATGGACGCCTCGAACCTGCTCAAGCCGGCGCTGGCGCGCGGCGAGCTGCACTGCATCGGCGCCACCACTCTCGACGAATACAAGAAGCACGTCGAGAAGGACGCCGCGCTCGCTCGCCGCTTTCAGCCGGTCTATGTCGAGGAGCCGACCGTCGAGGACACGATTTCGATCCTGCGCGGCCTGAAAGAAAAATACGAGGCGCACCACAAGGTGAAGGTGACCGACGCCGCGCTGGTCGCGGCGGCGACGCTGTCGCACCGCTACATCACCAACCGCTTCCTGCCCGACAAGGCGATCGACTTGGTCGACGAAGCCGCGGCACGGCTGCGCATGCAGATCGATTCGAAGCCCGAGGAGCTTGACAATCTTGACCGCGAGATCGTGCGGCTGAAGATCGAGCAGGAAGCGCTCAAGAAGGAGCGCGACTCCGGCTCCAAGGAGCGGCTCAAGCGGCTGGAGAAGGATCTCGCCCAGCTCGAGGAGAAAGCCCGGGCGCTGACCGCGCAGTGGAAAGCCGAGAAGGCAAAGCTCAATTCGGCGGCCGATCTGCAGAAGGAACTCGACAAGGCCAAGAACGACCTCGCCGACGCCATTCGTCGTGGCGACTATCAGCGCGCCGGCGAATTGCAATACAGCGTCATCCCCGAGGTCGAACGCAAGTTGAAGGCGACCGAGTCCACGGGCAAATCGGCCATCGTCGCCTCCGAGGCGGTGACTGCCGACAACGTCGCTCAGGTGGTGTCGCGCTGGACCGGCATTCCGGTCGACCGCATGCTCGAAGGCGAGAGGGAGAAGCTCCTGCGCATGGAGGAGCAGATCGCCAAGCGCGTGGTCGGGCAGGCGGAGGCGGTCAAGGCGGTGTCGACCGCGGTGCGCCGGGCGCGCGCCGGTCTGCAGGATCCGAACCGGCCGATCGGCTCGTTCATGTTCCTCGGTCCGACCGGCGTCGGCAAGACCGAGCTCACCAAGGCGCTCGCCGAATTCCTGTTCGATGACGAGAGCGCGCTCATCCGCATCGACATGTCGGAGTACATGGAGAAGCATTCGGTCGCGCGCCTGATCGGTGCGCCGCCCGGCTATGTGGGTTACGAGGAGGGCGGCACGCTGACCGAGGCAGTGCGGCGGCGGCCCTATCAGGTGGTGCTGTTCGACGAGATCGAGAAGGCGCACCCGGACGTGTTCAACGTGCTGCTGCAGGTCCTCGACGACGGCCGCCTCACCGACGGGCAGGGCCACACCGTCGATTTCCGCAACACGCTGATCGTGATGACCTCGAATCTCGGCGCCGACATTCTGGTCGCCCAGCCGGAAGGCCAGGACACCGACGCGGTCCGCGATCAGGTGATGGCGATCGTGCGTGCGAGCTTCCGGCCGGAATTCCTCAACCGCATCGACGAGATCATTCTCTTCCACCGGCTGCAGAAATCGGAAATGGCGCGCATCGTCGATATCCAGCTCAAGCGGCTGGCGAAGCTTCTGGACGAGCGCAAGATCACGATCACGCTCGAGCCGAGCGCGCGCGACTGGCTCGCCGACAAAGGCTGGGATCCCGCCTATGGGGCGCGCCCGCTCAAGCGCGTCATCCAGAAATCGGTGCAGGACCCGCTGGCCGAACTCGTCCTCTCCGGACGTATCAAGGACGGCGACAAGGTCGTGATCTCGGGCAGCAAGCAGGGGCTCAAGTTCAACGGCACCGCGGTCGCTGCCGCGGCCTAGCTGCGTCTTGCAGCCGAGGTTTTCTCCAAACGCGATCGTTCCAATTGGATCGATCGCGTTTGTTCTTTTGATTAGGCAAAGCTCCGCAAACCCGCTTCCACTTTCCCTGTTGATGCTCTAGCGTCCGCCATCTGCCTCGCCCGATTTGCGGCCGGGGCACTTATCCGGGAGCACCGTGAGATGAGCTACGTCAAGTCCGTGCTGCAGCCGGGCGAGAAGCTCATCGCGATGGGTCGATTGAGCTGGATCGTCTACCACCGCGCGATTTTGCTTCTGATCGTCGGCATCATCGTCATTGTGCTGGAGCGCATCTATTCGCGCGACACCGTCGTGTTCCTGGTCACGGCGGCCGTGTTCGGGGTCTTGACGATCATCAGCGCGTTTCAGGGATGGTTCCAGCGCTGGATCACCGAGATTGCCGTCACCGACCGGCGCGTGATCTACAAGCGCGGATTCATCAACCGGCACACCATCGAGATGAATATGGACAAGGTCGCGACCGTGGACGTCGACCAATCGGTGCTCGGGCGGCTCTTGAACTACGGCACCGTCACCGTCCAGGGCACCGGCATGAGCTTCGAGCCGCTGCGCCGCATCGAAGCGCCGCTGGCGCTGCGCAACGCCATCATTGCCAAGTAACGCGGCCAAGTAGCGCGGTAACCAGCCCGCGGTTACGTCTCCACCAGCGGACCTTCTTCCGCGGTTTCGAGCGGCGCCAGGTTTTCCGCCGCCGGCGCGAGCTGCACGCGCGCGAATTCAGAAAAGAATCCGCCGAGCCGGATGAGTTCGTCGTAGGTCCCCGATTCGACGATGCGGCCGCCGTTGAGCACCAGAATGCGCGTCGCGTTGCGCACCGTAGCGAGCCGATGGGCGATGATGAAGCTGGTGCGGCCCTTCATCACCTCGTCGAGGGCGAGGGTGACGCGCTCTTCGGTCAGCGGGTCGAGCGCGCTGGTCGCTTCGTCGAGGATCAGGATCGGCGGGTCTTTCAGCAGAGCGCGGGCGATAGACAGGCGCTGGCGTTCGCCGCCGGAGAGGAGCCGCCCGCGCTCGCCGACGCGGGCTTCGAAGCCTTCGGCATTGCCCTCGATGAATTCGAGCGCCTGCGCCCGCGCCGCCGCTTCGCGGATCTCCGCGTCCGTGGCGTCGGGCTTGCCGACGCGCAGATTGTCGGCAATCGAGCGGTTGAACAGCAGCGTCTCCTGGAACACGACCCCGATATTGTGGCGCAGGCCGGTAAGGGTGAGCGCGCGCAGGTCCATGCCGTCGATGGTGATGAATCCGGACTGCGGATCGAAGGCGCGATGCAGCAGGGCGAGTGCGGTCGTCTTGCCGCTGCCGGTCGGCCCGACCAATGCGACCCGCTCTCCGGGCAGCGCCGTGAAGCTCAGATCGGCGACCGCCGCACGCTTACCGTCGTACGAGAACGATACCGTCTTGAATTCGACAAGGCCGCGCACGCGGCCGGGATCGATCGCGTCCGGCCGGTTGCGCACCACCGGCACGGTGTCGAGCACGGTGAAGAACTCGACGAGCTTCGGCGCATCGAGGAACAAACGGTTGGCAAAGCCGACGATCTGCTCCAGCCGGGAAATCAGCAGCGCCGCCAGCGCCATGAAGCTGACGATGGCGCCGACCGAAGCTAGACCGATGAGCTTGAGATAGACGCCCACCAGAAGGATCGCGAGCAAGGTCAAGGTCGTGGCGGCGCGGGTGAGCACCGAGGCCAGTGCCCACCACGACAGCACCGGCATTTGCGCGCGCAGGAGCGAGTTCACCATGCTCTTGAGCGACGACACTTCGCGCTCGATGCGGGCGTAGCTCTGCACCAGCGCGACGTTGCCGAGCGCGTCCGCGGCGGTCTCGGCGAGGTCGGAATAGTGACGCTCGACCGCGCGCTGCATCGCTTCGGCCTTGCGCATGACGGTCACGGTCAACAGCGTGAAGACGAAAGCGAGCGCCAGCAGCGGCAAGGCGAGCCGCCAATTGATGAGGACCGCGGCCGGCAGCAAAACGGCGACGAACACGAAGGCGGAGAAATGCTCGCGGAAGAACGACACCCAGAGCCACCACAAGGTGTCGGTGCCGGTGAGCATGATCTTGAGCTGCCGGCCCGAATGCGTGCCGGCGTGGTAGCTCAACGGCAGATGCAGGACGTGCTCGAAAAAGTCGGCGAGCACCAGGTTGCGGCGGCGATGCGCCATCCGGTCGGCAAACCAGGCGACAAGGGCGCCGGCGATGATGGTGAACAATCCGAAGGCCACCCAGGCGCCGATAAGTGGCGCGAGCGCCAGCGCGGCCGGCGCTAAGCCGGCGGGGAGGGGGCCGGACAGCGCATCGACGATGCGGCCGAACAGGATCGGCTCGACGAACAGCGCCACCGCCAACGCAATATTGGCGACCGCAAGCACCGCGGCGAGGCGGCCCTCGACTCCGAGCATATCGAGCACGCGCAGATAGAGGCGAAAGAAGGACATGGTGGAGTACGCTCGGAGCACCCGCCGCTTCGCATAAGCGCGAAAAGATTTGTCCGCCCCAGGGCACTTTTGCGCCCGCGGCCCGGTCCTCGATTTAGCCCGATTGCGAGCCTCTTGTCAGCACAGGTCATGCAGGCTCGCGCGCAAAATATCCGGAGTGGAACTTTTGAGCCGACGCTCGGTCGCCGCATGCGTGCGTTTCCATACCGGCGCCGCGGCGGCGAGGAGGGCGCGCCCGGAAGCCGTCAGCTCAAGCCGCCGGTTACGCCGGTCGTCGGGGTCCACTCTGACCTGGACCAGACCGCGCCGTTCGAGCGGCTTGACGTTGGCGGTCACCGTGGTGCGGTCCATGGCGAGCAACGCCGAGACCTCGCCGATGCTCGGCGGCTGCGGCCGGTTGAGCGACATCAGCAGCGAAAACTGGCCCTGGGTCAGCGCCAGCGGCCGCAACGCCTCGTCGAAGCGCCGCGCCAGCGCGCGCGCTGCCCGCTGCACGTGCAGGCAGAGACAGGTGTCGCGCACGCGATGCGTGAAGGCGTGGGACATTCGGCCGCGCTTTGACATTCGTGGACCGCAGATCAGACAGAGGATCACGCCGTGCCTGTGGTTCGACACGCAAGCCGAGGAGGCCGCGAACTTCTATACGTCCGTCTTCAAGAATTCGCGGATCAAGCAGGTCAGCCGCTTCGGCAAGGCGGGCCGCGAGGTGCACGGCAAGGAAGCCGGTTCGGTCATGGTCGTCGAGTTTGAGATCGAGGGCCAGACCTTCACCGCGCTCAACGGCGGCCCGCTTTTCAAGTTCAACGAGGCGGTCTCGTTCCAGGTCTCCTGCGACACCCAGGCGGAGATCGATCATTTCTGGAATAGCCTCTCGCGGGGCGGGCAGGAAAGCTCCTGCGGCTGGCTCAAGGACAAGTTCGGCGTCTCCTGGCAGGTCGTCCCGTCGGCGCTGCCGCAATTGCTGACCAGCGCTGACGGCGCCGCGACGGACCGCGTGATGAATGCGGTCCTGAAGATGAAGAAGTTCGATCTCGAAGCGCTCAAGCGCGCCCACGCCGGGCAGGGGTGAGAAGCGGCGTTGCGGCCATCATGAATAAATCAAAAACACGCTCGTCATTGCGAGGAGCGAAGCGACGAAGCAATCCATATTCCACATAAGACGCTGGATTGCTTCGCTTCGCTCGCAATGACGATTTCGGCGCCTTGACGTGAATTGACACGCTTCAGCGCGTCGCGGCTTCGCTCACCTTGCGGTCCGCTGCCGCCGGCAGGTACGAAGGGTCGAACGCGTCGGCGGCCTTGTCGCGGGCCTTGAAGCGGTAGGTGAGCGCGAGCTGGTCGAGCGCCACCCCGAACCGCTCCGGCTCGATGCCGCCGTAGCCCGCCCCTCGCACCGCGGCGGTGACGACATTGTCGCCGATCGCCATGCGCAACCTTTCAAGCTCGACAGCCTTGTCGACAGGCTCGCTGCGATGGGCGAGCGCATCGACCGCGCGGGCAGGATCGCGCACCGTGTCTTTCAGGGCCTTCAAATAGGCGCGCAGGAACGCCTTGACCGCTTCCGGTTTCTCGGCTGCGAAACCCGTGTTGACCATGATGGCGTCGCCGTAAAGCTCAACGCCATAGTCGGCCATCGGTAGCACCGTTAGATCGGCCGGCGGCACGCCGCGCGCCTTGAGGTCGACAAAGGAACTGAACGAGCAGCCGATGACGGCGTCCACTTCGCCGGCGGCAAGCATCGGCTCGCGCACCGGCAGGCCGACATTCTCCAGTTTCACCCTGGCCGCATCGATGCCATTGACCTTGGCGAAGATCGGCCACAGCGCGAAAGTGTCGTCGGCGGCCGGCACGGCAAGCTTCTTCCCCTCGAGATCCTTCGGCGTGGCGATGCCGCGGCTCTTGCGCGCGATGATGGCGGAAGGGGGCTTGTCGAAGGTGACGAACACCGCCTTGATCGGCGTCTCCGGATTGGCGTCGCGGAGCATGATCAGGCCGTTGATGTCGGCGACGCCCATGTCGTAGCCGCCGGTCGCGAGCCGGTTCATCGCCTGCGGCGATCCCTCCGCGGCGTCGATGCGCGCGTTGAGGCCTTCGGCTTGGAAGTAGCCCTTTTCGATCGCGAGGAAGAACGGCGCTGACGGCCCGTCAATCTTGCGGTCAAGCGTGAAGCGGATCGCTGTCTCGGCCCGGGCCGCCGAGGCCCAGAATGCTGGCCAGGCGAGCGCTGCAAGCAGGACTAGCAGGGCAGTCGACCGGGTGGGCCGCATGAGGTCGACCATGGCCATGCCCGGTTCCCTGCTTAGATTCGTTCCAGTTACGACGCCCGGCAACGCGGCTTTCAGGATGCGACCTGATAAAGATCATGACGCCGCAAAGGGCAAGCGGAAGTTACCCATGCGTCGATTTGAGCAGCGCGCATCATTAACGCGGCGGCGGGTGCAGCCGGCACGGACCCGGCGGCCATGACCGCAGATCCTGAGGTCGCTCCGTTCCGCGCGCCTTTCGCGCCACCCGATGAGCCAATCGCGGAAGCTTTTCTGGCGGATGCCGAGCGCGATGCCGCGGCCGAACGCCGTCTCGATGCGTGCGCCCGCCGCCTGGTCGAAGCTATTCGCGCCCGCGCCGGCGGGCTCGGCGGCATTGAGGATTTTCTGCACGCTTACTCGCTGTCGACGCGCGAAGGGCTCGCCCTGATGGTTCTCGCCGAGGCGCTGTTGCGCGTGCCCGACGCGGTGACGGCCGACCGGCTCATCGAAGACAAGCTCGCCGCCGGGCGCTGGCTCGACGGGGACCTCAAATCGACGGCGCTTCTGGTCTCGGCGTCGGCGTGGACGCTCGGGATCGCCGCGCGCATCATTCACCCGAACGAAACGCCGACCACGATTTTGGACGCTCTCGCAAGGCGTCTCGGCTTGCCGGCGGTGCGCGCGGCGGCGCGCCAGGCGATGCGCCTCATCGGCTCGCATTTCGTGCTCGGCCAGACCATCGAGGAGGCGCTCGGCCGCGCCCGCGCGCACGGCGCGTTCCGCTACTCGTTCGACATGCTCGGCGAGGGCGCGCGCACTGCCGCCGACGCGGCCAAATATTTCGATGCCTACGCCGACGCGATTGCCGCCATCGGCGCGGGGCAGAGTAGCGCCGCGCCGCCTGCGAGCGCTGCCATCTCGGTAAAGTTCTCGGCGCTGCACCCGCGCTATGAAGCGATCTCACGCAGGCGCGTGCTCAGCGAATTGGTGCCGCGGGTGATCGAACTGGCGCGGCTTGCCAAGGCGCACGATCTGCAATTCACGGTCGACGCCGAGGAGGCCGACCGCCTCGAACTCTCGTTGGACGTGGTCGGCGCGGCGCTGCGCGATCCGTCGCTGCGCGGGTGGGAAGGGTTCGGCCTCGCCGTTCAGGCTTATCAGAAGCGTGCATTGCCGGTGATCGATTGGGTCGAGCAGGCGGCTGTTGCGTCACGGAGCCGGCTGACGGTCCGGCTGGTGAAGGGCGCCTATTGGGACACCGAGGTCAAGCGCGCGCAGGAGCGCGGGCTCGCCGACTATCCGGTATTCACCCGCAAGCCCATGACCGACCTCTGCTACATGGCCTGCGTGAAGAAGCTTTTGAATGCGCGCGGGCGGCTGTTTCCGCAATTTGCCACCCACAACGCGCTCACCGTCGCGAGCGTGATCGAGGATGCCGGCGGCGTTGAGGGCTTCGAGTTCCAGCGTCTCTATGGCATGGGCGAAGCGCTCTACGCCGCGTTGCTCGCCGAGCAGCCGGAAGCCGTCTGCCGCGTCTATGCGCCGGTCGGCGGCCACCGCGATCTTCTCGCCTATCTGGTGCGGCGGCTGCTGGAGAATGGCGCCAACTCCTCCTTCGTCTCGGTCGCCGCCGACCCGCGCGTCCCGATCGAGGAGATTTTGCGCCGGCCGCAGAGCCGCATCGGCAGCGCCGGCGATGCACGAAACAAACATATCCCGTTGCCGCGCGATCTCTACCGGCCGGAGCGGCAGAACTCGTCGGGCATCGAATTCGGCGAACAGGCAAGTCTCGACGCGCTCGTCGCCGAGGTCGCGGCCGCGACGCCAAGGGCGGCGGAGGCTTCACCGCTCGTCGACGGCATCGCGCTGCCCGGCATCGAACGCGCTGTAGCGTCGCCCATCGACGGTCATTTGGTCGGCGTCGTGCGTGAAGGCGACGACGCGATCGCGAACGCCGCGATGGCGGCGGCCGCGGCGGGCTTTTCGGCTTGGGCGGCGACGCCTGGCGAAGAGCGCGCGCTGATGCTCGATCGTGCCGCCGATCGCATTGAGCGGGACCGAGGTGCGCTGATCGCCTTGCTGCAGAATGAAGGCGGTAAGACCCTCGACGACGCGCTCTCCGAAGTGCGCGAGGCGGCCGACTACTGCCGCTACTATGCCGCACAGGGACGCGCGGGCCTCGCGCCACAGCCGATGCCCGGTCCGACCGGCGAAAGCAACACGCTCTGCTATCGCGGCCGCGGCGTCTTTGTCTGCATCAGCCCGTGGAATTTTCCCCTCGCCATCTTCCTCGGCCAGGTGGCGGCCGCGCTCGTCGCCGGCAATGCGGTCGTCGCCAAGCCCGCCGAGCAGACGCCGCTCGTCGCCGCGCGAGCGATCGCGCTCCTTCACGCAGCCGGCGTGCCGGCGAGTGCGCTGCATCTCGTGCCCGGCGACGGTGAACTCGGCGCCCGCCTGGTCGCCGACAAACGTGTCGCCGGCGTCGCGTTCACCGGCTCGACCGAGGTCGGCCGTGCCATCAACCGGGCGCTCGCCGCGAAGGATGGCCCGATCGTGCCGCTGATTGCTGAGACCGGCGGCGTCAATCCGATGATCGTCGACGCGACCGCGCTGCCCGAACAGGTGGTCGACGATGTGATCACGTCGAGCTTTCGCTCCGCGGGTCAGCGCTGCTCGGCGCTGCGGCTTCTTTGCCTCCAGGACGACATCGCCGCTTCGACGCTCGAGATGCTGGTCGGCGCGATGCGGGAGCTGAAGGTCAGCGATCCCCGCGATGTTTCGACGCATCTCGGGCCGGTGATCGACGCCGAGGCCAAGCAGAACCTCGATGGCTGGATCGCCGAGATGGAGAATGCCGGCCGCCTGCGCTTCCGCTGGGTCGGCGAGGAGGCGTTGCCGGCCGGCGGGACCTATGTCGTCCCGGCCCTGATCGAGCTCGACCGCGCCCGCGAGCTGCAACAGGAAGTATTCGGGCCGGTCCTTCACGTCGTGCGCTGGCGCGCCGAGGAGATCGACACGCTGCTCGATGACCTCGCGGCGAACGGTACGGCGCTGACCTTGGGCATCCATTCGCGCATCGACCACATGGTCGAGCATGTCGCCGCACGCCTTCCGCATGGCAACATTTACGTTAATCGCAGCATGATCGGTGCCGTGGTCGGCACGCAGCCCTTCGGCGGTACCGGCCTGTCGGGAACCGGACCCAAGGCCGGCGGCCCGAACTATCTCCGGCGCTTTGCGACC
>Ga0207644_10001313_pt1 | contig 15955 bp, 15 predicted proteins | sample KBSS73metaG_FD_184326 | JGI IMG/M metagenome (GOLD analysis project Ga0207644, IMG submission 184326) | Switchgrass rhizosphere microbial communities from Kellogg Biological Station, Michigan, USA - KBS S7-3 metaG (SPAdes) (version 2) | ecosystem: Host-associated > Plants > Roots > Rhizosphere... | reverse complement strand
TTTTTCTGAGACCTGGTTTTGCGTCCGACTAGCGGCGCTTGCCCTTCTGGGCCTCGGCTGCAGAGCCTAGCTGCAGCCCTTCCGACATGCCGATCAGCACGCCGCTGACCAGCGCCGCATAGCTGTCGAGCATCGCCTGGGCCGCGCGCATGCTGCTCGCGCGACCATCGCGCAGCGCCGTTTTGGCCTGCTCCATCAGCTGCTCGACGACGGCACTGGCCTGCGCGCCGGTGTCGGTGCCCTTCATCCTCATCGAGCCGAGCGCGTTCTCCCACGCCGGCTGCAGGGGGCCGCTGGCCTGGGTTGCCTTCGAGACTGCGGCGAAGAACATGTCTTCCATCTTCTCGAGGTTGCCGACGGCTTCCTTCAGCGGACCCTCCTGCAGCCCGGCGCCACGCCCGACGAACTGCTCGAGTGCCTTTCGGTTGGCCTCGACGGCCTGCAGCAGCGCCGAGTCCATCCCGGCCAGCGCCTTGCTCAGCATGCCCTCGACATCGAGCGCGGCCGCCGGGTTCTGCGCCGCGCCGGCCGAGGTCGCCTGCGTCACGGTCTTCACCACCTTGCGGATGTTCTCGAGTGTCAGCTCGCGGCCCTGCAGGGCCTTCAAGGTCGCGTCCGCGACCGCCTTGCGCAAGGCTTCGCCCTGCTTGGCGCTCGCCTGCGCGAACATCGACGTCAGCGCATCCTGGTCGATTCCCGACTTCATCATGGTTCGCTCCTCCTGTTGTTGTGATGGCGTCGCGCCAGCTCAGACCGGCGCGACGATGGCGCGCTACTGCATGTGCTGGCCGCCGTTGATCGCGATGTTCGCCCCGGTCACGAAGGCGGCTTCGTCGGAGGCGAGATAGATGATCAGGCCAGCGACTTCCTCGGGCTTGCCGAGACGGCCGATCGGAATCTGCGGAAGAATCTTCGAGTTGAGAATCTCCTCCGGGATCGCCGTGACCATCTTGGTGCCGATGTAGCCGGGCGAGATCGTGTTGACGGTGACGCCCTTGCGCGCCACCTCGAGCGCGAGCGCCTTCGTGAAGCCGTGGACGCCGGCCTTCGCAGCCGAGTAGTTGGTCTGTCCGAACGCGCCCTTCGAGCCGTTCACCGACGAGACGTTGATGATGCGGCCGAAGTTGCGCTCGACCATGCCGTCGGCGACCTGCTTGGTCATGTTGAACAGGCCGTCGAGGTTCGTGCGGGTGACCGCGTCCCAGTTAAGCTTGTCCATCTTTTTGAAGGTCATGTCACGGGTGATGCCGGCGTTGTTGACCAGCACGTCGACGGCGCCGACCTTGCTTTGCACCTCGGCGACCGCGCGCGCGCAGGAGTCGTAGTCGGACACGTCGCAGGCCACCGCGACGATGTCGTAGCCGTTCTGCTTCATCTGCGCGACCCATTCGCCGTGCTTGGTGTTGCCCGGCGAATAGGTCACGACGACCCGGTAGCCGGCGTCCGCCATCTTGGTCGAGATCGATTCGCCCAGACCGCCCATGCCGCCGGTCACGAGGACCACCCGTTGCTGCTTGCCGCTTGCCATTCCTGTCTCCTTGAGAGGTTGATCGAGAGAACGAGAGAAGGCGCCGATGATGCGCCCGCCCGGGCCCCTTGCGCCAGTCTGGAGATACCCGAAACTTCGCCCCTCAGCCTTCTGCCGTGATCCGGCCTTCGACGATCTCGCGAAGCCGGCGCTTCAGGATCTTGCCGACCGAGCTGATCGGGAACTCGGTCATCAGCTCGAGTCGTTCGGGCAGCTTGAACGAGGCGATGCGCTGCTGGCGCAGGAACGCCACCAGCTCTTCGAGCGTCAGCGACTCGCCCGGCTGCGGCACCACGCAGGCACAGGCCTTCTCGCCGAACACCGGGTCGGCCATCGCGACGAGAGCCACCACCTTCACCTTCGGGTGCGCGAAGATCAGGCTCTCGACTTCGTCGCAATTGATCTTCTCGCCGCCGCGGTTGATCAGGTCCTTGCGGCGACCTTCGGCGTACACATAGCGCCCGCGGCGCCGCACGATGTCGCCCATCCGGTACCAGCCGCCGGCCATGAAGGATTCGGCGTTCTTCTCAGGCGCCTGGTAGTAGCCCCGGATCGTGTACGGGCCGCGCGTGACCAGCTCGCCCGGTTCGCCGTCGGCGACTTCGCGGTCGTCGTCGCCGACGACCTTGATCTCGTCGAGCTCGGAGACCGGAGCACCGGAACTGTGCATCAGCGCCTCGTCGTCGTCGTCGCGGCGGGTCATGTTGATCAGGCCTTCGGCGGTGCCGTAGACCTCCTGCGGAATGCAGCCGAATTCGCTGCGCAGGCGGCCGCGCAGCTCGGGCGGCAGGCGGGCGCCGCCGTTCTGGACAATCTCGAGCGAGCCCAGGTCGAAGCGCGCGGCGACGCCGGCGTTGAGCCAATTCGAGATCAGCGGCACGGCCGCCGCGACGACCGTCACGCGCTCGCGCTGGATCAGGTCGAAGACATGCTCGGTGTCGGTGCTGCCAGCGACCACCGCGGTCGCCCCGCAGTAGAAGGCGCCGAGCAGGCCCGGCGACGCCAGGTTGTAGTTGTGGCCGAGCGGCAGCACCGCCATCAGCACCGTGTCTTCGCGAAAGCCCGCCGCCTGTGCGCAGAGACGCGCGTTCAGCACGTAGTCGTCGTGGGTGCGCGGGATCAGCTTCGACATCGAGGTCGTGCCGCCCGATAGCAGCATCGTCGCGACCTCGCCCGGGTCGGGCCGTGGAATCGTGAGCGCAGGGCTCCCCGCTGCGGACTCGACGCCGAGAGTCTGCAGCGCGACTTGTCCGGGCAGCGGTTCTCCGGCGACAACGACATGGCGCAACGCCGGGAACTCGGCCTGCACCTCTTCTGCCAACGTGCGGTAGTCGAAGTTGCCGAGCCGGTCGGCGATCACATACCCGACCGCGCAAGAGGCCCGCACGAAGTGGCGGACCTCGGCGTGCCGGTGCGCGCGCAGCGCCATCACCGGGATCGCGCCGATCCGGCACAGCGCAAGGTAGACGAACACGAAGTCGAGCCCGTTCGGCAACTGCATGACGACCCGGTCGAGAGGTCGAAGGCCGAGACCGAACAGCCCCTCGGCGAGGCGCGCCGAGTTCGCGACCAGCTCGGCGTACGACACGCGCCGGCCGTCATGGACCACCGCCGTCTTGCTCGGCACGCGCGCGGCGGTGCGCTCGACCATCTCGAAGATCGTGAGGCCTTCCCAGACGCCGTCGGCGCGGTAGCGCGCCGCCAGCGCTTCCGGCCAAGGGACGCAGCCTTCAAGCATCGACGTTCTCCTGCAGTCGAGACAGATGCGCGGTGCCCGATCGGCCGGAGCCGTGTACCGGAGCCGACCTCACGCCACCTCCGGATGCAGCTTCTCGTACGCGGCGGCGAGTTCCGGATCGCGCTCGCGCACCTGCGCGTGGGCGACACGGCCGTTGCGCACCAGGTAGTCGTAGGCGAACGAGACCGGATCCAGATGCAGCTTCGGCCCGAGGTTCTCGTACCACTCGGTGCTCTTGATCGCAGCGGCCTGCAACGCATCCGAACCCGGCCGGCGCAGCCGCTCGAACTCGGCGAGCAGGGCCGGCACATCGCCGTCGAATCGCCTGCTCGCTTCGAAGAGCGCGATCGAATCCTGCATCGCGAGGCGGGTGCCCGAACCGATCGATGGGTGCCCGGTGCGCAGCGCGTCGCCGAGCAGCACCACGTTGCGCCACGACCAGTGGCGGTTCTTGACGATCGTGTAGCGGAACCACGCCGACTTGTTCGAGAGCAGCGGATGGCCCTGCAGATCGTCCGCGAAGACCTGCTCGCAATAGGCCAGGCTGTCTGCTTCCGACATGCGGTCGAGCCCGGCGGCATCGTAGGTCGCCGGGTCGCACTCGACCAGGAACGTGCTGTGGGTGCGGCTGTAGCGGTAGGTGTGCGCGATCAGCAGGCCGTCGGCGTTCTGCCGGAAGATCAGCGACAGCGGGTCGAAGAGTCGGGTCGTGCCGTACCAGGCAAAGTAGTTCGGCCGCACGTCGAGCGTCGGCTCGAAGTGCTGTAGATAGCGCGTGCGGATCGCGCTGTTGGCACCATCAGCTGCAACGATCAGGTCGCAGTCCGCGAACTCGTCGACGTCGTCGGCCTTGTGCTCGAACGCGATGTCGACGCCGACCCGCGCGCAATGCTCGCGCAGCGCGCGCAACAGGTCGATGCGGGCCATCCGATGGAACACGTTGCGGGCGAGTCGCACATGTTCGCCGCGGTGCACGACCGCCATGTCGTCATGCACCTCCTGGTTGCGCGTCATCGACTCGTAAAGCTCCGGCGCGATTTCGCGCACGAAGGCGAGAGCGACGTCCGAGAAGACGACGCCCCAGCCATAAGTGGCGTTTTCCGGATCGCGCTCGACGACGCGGATCGCATGCGCCGGGTTGTCGCGCTTCATCAGGAACGCGTAGAACAGCCCGGCCGGGCCACCGCCGATGACGCCGATCTTCATGTCGCGATCAAGACCCCGCGGCGGGCTGCCGGTCTTCGCGCCAGATGCCGACCGCCTGCTGGACCGGCCGGTCCGAGAAGCTGAACAGCACGCATTCGGTGTCGGCCTCCCAGCGCAGCGAGTGCCACGACGGCACCACGAAATGATCACGCGGCGCGAATTCGAAACGCACCTCGCCGGCACCCGACCCGATCACCGCACGGCCCGAGCCTTCGACCACGCTGTAGACAGCGCCGTCCGTCTGCCGGCTCGTCGCCGACCGAAAGCCGGCCGGCAGCAGCTGCATGAAGGTCGCCATCGTCGGCATTGGTGCGCCGCCGGTGGCAGGATTCACATAGCGAAGCTTGACGCCGTCCCATGCGTCCATTGGCGCGTTGCGAGCCAAGGTCGCGAGCGCCTCGCGGCTGCGCTCGTACGGATAGCTGAACACCGGCGACGTCGCGCCGTGCGGCATGTCGTGGCGAAGCGGCGCCATGTTCGCCGCCCAGCGAGCCGGGTTGGTGCCCTCGGGCCGGAGGACCGGCTGAACGGCTTGGGGATAGGTCTCCGCAAAGCCGGCGTCGAGGAAGCGGATCAGCGGGATGTCGAGGCCGTCGAGCCAGACCACCGGGCCGCTGGCGTCGTGGCCGTGGTCGTGCCAGGTCCAGCTCGGCGTGATGATGAAATCGCCCGGCTGCATCGTCGTGCGCTCGCCGTCGACCGCGGTGTAGGCGCCGCGGCCCTCGACGATGAAGCGCAGGGCCGACTGCGTGTGGCGGTGGCTCGGTGCGACCTCGCCGGGCAGGATGAGTTGCAGGCCGGCGTAGAGCGACTGCGTGATGCTCGACTGCCCGCGCAGCGCCGGGTTCTCGAGGATCAGCACGCGGCGGACGGCCTCTTCGGCGCTGATCAGCTCGCCGGCGCGCATCAGGTGCGGACGCACGTCGGCGTAGCGCCAGTGCGCCGGCACGCACGGCGTCGACGGGGCGGTCGGCACCAGCGCATGCAGAACCTCCCACAGCGGCGTCATGTTCACCTGCGAGATCGCGTCGTAGTAGCGGCGCCGTTCGTCGCGGGTCGTGCGCTGCGCGGCCGTCGGTGCGGGGTGCGGTGATGGCGGGGCGAGGGTGGTGTCCATGGGGCTTCTCGATTCAGGTTCGTTTGGCTATCAACGACGTGCTACCGGCCACCGAATCCGACCGAATCGCGATATCACTGATTCGGTGGGCCGGCCGTTCGGCATCAAGTCAAGGCCGCTTGCGACAAGGCGCTGCCGCCGGATCGACAGGGTGGCGTGGTTCTCGAATCGTTGTCCTAGCCGTCGATTCTGATCTTCCCCGGCCCCGCACGGTCGAGTCCCGAAATCCGCTTGTATGTCGCCGACATCTGCTGGAGTTCTTCGGCACTGATGATGTCCTCGATCCGCGCGAACGGCCGGTCGCCGCTGCGCTCGTGGACGACCCGGATGATCGCGTCGGGCGGATTCGCCCGGTTCGTCAGCACGACCTGGGTCGTCGCAGCGAGGCGCTGCGCCTCGTACTCGCGCAGCGCAGCGGTCGGTTCGGCGCCGCCCGCGAGCAGGTCGCTCAGGCAGCGCGCATCGAGGATCGCCTGACCGGCGCCGTTCGATCCGCGCGGCACCATCGGGTGGGCGGCGTCGCCGAGCAAGGTGACGCGGCCTTGCGTCCACCACGGCAGCGGGTCCTGGTCGACCATCGGGAACTCGAGCACCGAGTCGGCCGAGCGGATCAGTGCCGGCACGTCGAGCCAGTCGAAGTGCCAGTCGTCGAAGGCGCCGATGAAGTCGGCGAGCTGGCCGGGCCGTGTCCAGTCGCGCTGGCGATGGATCGCGGTCTCGATCTCGGCGACCCAGTTGATGAGCTGCGTGCCGGCGCCGTCGATGTCGTCGCGAATCGGGTAGATCACCATCTTGCCGTGGGTGAGCCAGCCGGCGCGGATCATCGTCGCGCCGCCGAGGATCGGCTTCCAGCGCGTGACGCCGCGCCACATGTTGACGCCGCTGAAGCGCGGCTCGCCTTCGCCCGGATGCAGCTGCTTGCGGATCGCCGAATGGAGCCCGTCGCAGGCGATGACGACGTCGGCGTGCTGCGGAGGTCGGGCCGCACCGATGCGCGGATCGTCGAAGGCGACGTTGACGCGGTGCTCGTCCTGGTCGAATCCGGTGCAGCGCCAGCCGGTTGCGAGCGCATCGGCGCCGGCCCGCTCGATCCAGGCGTCGAGCAGCACGCGCTGCAGGTCGCCGCGGTGGATCGAGTATTGCGGCGCGTCGTATCCGGCGTCGCGGCCGAGCGGCTCGCGATGGATCAGCTGACCAAAGCGGTTGAAGAAAGCTGCTTCGCGAGTCAGGACCGCATGCCGGGTCAAGGCCGGTTCGAGACCGAGCCGACCCAGCTCGCGGCTCGCATGCGGCAGCACATTGATGCCGACGCCGAGCGGGCGGATCTCCGGCGAGGCCTCGAACACACGGGCGCGGATGCCGGCCCCGTACAGGCACAGCGCGAGCGTAAGCCCGCCGATGCCGGCGCCGACGATGATCACGTCCATTGCGTGCTTCGTATCGGCTGAGCGGCCCGTTGGCGGGCCGCGGTACGAATGACGCTAGCGTGCCTTCTTCGCGGCATCATGCGCCGTCTTCGCCTCGGCCTGGGCCTTTCTCAGCTCATTCCTCGCCGCCGTTCGGCAGGCGCTGCGCTCGCCCGTCGGCTTGGTGCGACAGGCCGAGCGCGCTTCGCGATAGTGCTTGCCGCTTTCCTGCTGCGCCGCGCGGAACTCCGCATCGGCCGGGCTGCCGCCGACGCGCGGTGTGGTCACCGGCTTGCTCGTATCGGCCGGCGGTTTGGCATCGGCCGCGGCCAGCGGGCCGCTGAAGGCGGCGCACAGCAGCGCTGCCCCGAAGAGGGTGGGGAGGTTCTTCATCGATGTCCTTCCTTTCTCGTGATCGCCGCGACCTGGACCGCGGGTCCGGTGGAAACGCGGTAGGGCGCTGGATTCCCTGCAATCGGTGTTCCCTGGACCAGGCCGATGCGCCGCCGGATCCGCTCGGCGGCAGCGCGATCGTTGTCGCGCTCGGCAAAGCGAAGCTGGACCTCGAGCCAGGCCAGCAGCGGCCGGCGCCAACCTTGGGCCGAGGCGGCATCGACGGCGAGCGTCACGACGGCCGGGCTGGCGCGACCGGCCTGCAGCGAGACGGCGGCGCCGACCAGGCGTGAGAACGGGTCGGGCATGCGCCCGATCGCCGCCGCATCGCTGGTCGCGCTCGCCGCGGTCGCAACGAGCGGACGGTGCTGCTCCGGCAACCGGTCGGCGTCTTGCGCAGTGGCCCGCCCCGCGAGGAAGGCCGCATAAGCGCGCTCGGCCGGATCGGCGTCCGATTCGAGGGCGTCGAACCCGGCGCATGGCTCGATCACGAGGCTCGCGACCCGACTCGCACAGCGCAGCAGCTCCGCGCGGGCGACGAGCGCCGGCCGTCCGGTTCGCGCGATCTCAGTTCGCGCCAACGCGAACTCCTGGGCTTCGACGCGGCTGTTGCCGACGAAGTACGCGGCCACGGCGCGCTCCAGGCCGCTCTTCGCGTTCGACTGCCAATCCGGTGTTGGCGGGCGATTGGCGCAGCCGCCGGTCAGCAGGGCCACGGCCATCCAGGTCAGCGCAAGAAAGTTGGTCGGACGCAAGGACCGGACGAAGCCGCGCCGCGCTCGCGTCGTGCTCGATGCCGGCCATGGACCGCATTGAGCAGCTGAGCATCGGCGATCCGCCGTCATGGCAGCTTGACCTCAGTCTCTCGCGCGAACGGCCACTTGCGATTGACCTCGTTGATCAGCTGCTCGACCTTGCGCAGGCTGGTGTCCACTTCGCTGCGCAGCGCGCCGAGGTCAGTCGTCGCCACGCGCGCGTTCGCGCCGACCGCCTGTGCTTCCTGGAGCACGGCGTCCACCTTCTTGATGCTCGCGCGCGCATCGCCGAGCAGGCCGCGCAGCTCGACGACCGTGGCGCGGGCCTCGGGCACCACGCCGTTGCCGCCGAAGACCTGTTGGTCGGTCTTCACGGCCAGGCCGTCGAGCCGGGCCAGCAGCGTGTTGGTGCGGTCGAGCGTGAGCTGAAGCTTCTGGCGTTCGAGGTCGCTGCTGCCGAGCAGCACCCCAAGCGCGCCGCCCGGACCCTGCATCCTTTCGGTCAGCGACTGCGCGCCGCCGAGAGTCTCGCTGAGCGGCGAGCCCGCCGCGGTGATGACATTCAGGTTCTGCAGGAGCTCGCGGGCCGACGCGATCAGGCGCGGCACTTCGGCGGTGGCATCGCCACCGAGCGCGGTGCGGACTGCGCCGTCTTCCAGAGGCGGGTCGGTCAGGATGCCGCTGTAAGCGCGCAGGTTGGTTCCGCCGACGAGATTGCGGACGAGCGTGAACACGCTGGTCGTCCGCAGCCAGTGCGCATCCTCGCGCGGCACGTCGATCAGGATGCGCACATTGCCTTCGGCGCCTAGCTCGACGCGGCGCACTCGGCCGATCGGGAAGCCCGAGAAAGTCAAGTCCATGCCGGCGACCACACCCTCCGAGTTCTCCGCGATCAGCACCAGCCGTTGGGTTGGCTCGAACACGCCGCGCCCGTACATCACGTAGAGCGCTGATCCGCAGATCAGCACGATCATCAGCACGAGCAGCGCGGTCGCCTTCAGCGCGAGGTGCGGAACGGCGGCCGCAGGTGCCGGCGCTTCGAGGCGTGCGGGTCGGTCGTCCATCTCAGTAGTTCGCCATCGTGCCCGCCCGACTCCGGGGCATGAAGCTGGGGCTGTGGCTGGCGAACAGTGGCGCGTGGTCGTAGGATGGATTGGGGCATTGCTGACGAGGTCGGCGTTTGCTTGGTGTTGCGAACCCGTTCAGTAGTTGGACCCGCAGTCCTGCGAGCACCCCGGAATGTGGCAGAGGGCGGCAACGCCCCGAAGCACGGCTAGTAGAGTTCGATGACGAGGACTGCCTGCGGTGCCCTTCAACCGCTAGGAGGTCTTCATGCAAGTGCTTTACACGCGCTGTGCGGGCCTGGACGTGCATAAGGACACCATCGTCGCCTGTGTGCGCTGCGTCTCGCCGCCCATGCATCAGGAGGTGCGCAGCTTCGGCACCACCACGACCCAGCTGCTTGAATTGGCCGATTGGCTGGGCGAGCACGGCTGCACCCACGTGGCGATGGAGGCCACGGGCGTGTACTGGAAGCCAGTGTGGCACGTGCTGGAAGACGAGTTCGAGCTGGTGCTGGCCAACGCGGCGCACATCCGCAACGTGCCCGGCCGCAAGACCGACGTCAACGACGCGATGTGGATTGCCGATCTGCTCGCGCATGGCCTGATCCGCTCGAGCTTCGTGCCGCCGCATGCCATCCAGCAGCTGCGCGACCTCACCCGCACCCGCAAGCAGCTCGTGCGGGAGGTCTCCCAGCATTCGCTGCGCATCCAGAAGGTCCTGGAGGATGCCAACCTCAAACTCGGCAGCGTCCTGTCGGACGTGCTGGGCAAGAGCGGTCGCGCGATGCTCGATGCCATCGTTGCTGGCGAAACCGACCCGGCACGCCTGGCCGCGCTGGCGCAGGGAACGGCGCGCAACAAGACCGCCGAGTTGCGCGAGGCACTGCGCGGGCGCATCACCGAGCATCACCGCACGATGCTGCGGCTGCACCTGCAGGTGATCGATGCCTTGCACCGTACGCTGGGCGAACTGGACACGGCCGTGGGAAAAGCGCTGGCGCCGATCCAACAGCGCACCCGCCTGCTGACGTCGATGCCCGGGGTCTCTGACCTGACGGCCAGCGTCATGGTGGCGGAGATCGGCGTGGACATGTCGCGCTTCCCCAATGCCGGACATCTGATCTCTTGGGCCGGACTGTGCCCTCGCAGTGATGAGAGCGCCGGCAAACGTCGCTCGACCCGCGTGCGCAAGAGCGGCACCTGGATCAAGACCACCCTGATCACCGCAGCCTGGGCAGCCGTGCGCGTCAAGACCAGCTACCTGCGCGCTCAGTTCCTGCGCATCAAGGCCAGGCGTGGCGCCAAGAAGGCCATCCTCGCCGTAGCCGCCTCGATGCTCACGGCCGCCTTCCACATGCTGCGCGACGGCACCGAGTACAACGACCTCGGCAGCGAACACCTCGACCGCCAGGATCGCTCCAAGACCATCCGCCGCCTTCTCAAACGCCTTCAAGATCTCGGCTGCGAGGTGCCTCAAATGGCTCATGAAACGTAGAGCTTCCTAGTAGGCAGACGAGGCATCCACGGCAGGAACCACGACAGGGACCGCATCATCTGCCGCTGTATCCGCCCAGTGCGCGAATAAGTGGGTTGGGGTCGGCTTTGCGATCGGCGCGACTGTCTCCCTGGCGCTCGGTGGTTAGAGTTGCGGGAGACTCGCTAAGGCGATGAACGAGCTTGAACGTCAGGGCGGACGGCTGCTTCACTCAGCCCTAGGACGGACCTCTCTGCTTGAGTCAAACGTGCGACCGTCGCCTCGGTAGCGAAGGCTTCCTGGTCTAGTTGGGGATTGACCGCAAGACCGACAAAATAGCCTTGCAGGACACGCCTTCGTCGAGGAGTCCGGTTCCTCGTCCCCCCGTGCCAGACCTGGCCATTCATGATCGCCACGCTACCCGCTGGGGCACATATCAGCCGCTCGTCTGGATGCGCGGCAAGCCGATCGGCGAGAGCCTCTGAAGGCGTAAGGGGGTTGAACTGCGAGCCAGGCACCACCCGAGTAGCACCGTTCTCGGTAGTCAGGTCATCCAGCATCCATATGGTGTTGCAAGCTGCAACCTGCCCCTCGGGACGTGCCTGCTCCCAGTCAATATGCAACCATTGGAGACCGCCGCCAGGTTCCACCGCTCGACAATTGAGCGACGACAGCTTGAAGTCCGTCGCGATCACTTGGCCTACTGCTGCTAAAACGCGAGGCTCGGCAAGACAGACATCGAACACACTTCCTTTGTTGACTAGGTTGGTCATTCGTACAACGCCAGGTTCTTCCATAGCGGCGACATGCAGCATGGCAAGAAACTCTGTGTGGATGGCACGCCACGATGCTTCGGGAACCGGCCGGCGACCGTTCATTCGTTGCAAGCGATCCAAGAAGTGGGGGGCGAACCGAAAGACCCACCTGTGCGCAGCCGCCTTCACCACCTTGAACACAAATGTGTAAATGACGGAGAGCAACCTGTGAGAAAGACAGGCGCTCGCCGACAAGCGACTCTGCCAGTAGGTGGGATGGGGACTACCGACGCCGTGCCCCTCCTCTTTCTCTATCTCGTCCAATCGATTCCGGATCAGATCTAACTGCCGTTGATCCAAGCAATCTGGAATCACAAGATAACCTTCGCGACTTAGAAAACTTCGTTGCTCCGAACTAAGAACACTCATTTCTGATCAACCATGTGGACTCGGTGTCTCCTGAACCGGTAGTAGTGTGTGATGTCCGCCTGCGGCCCGATGACATCTGTCTTGACGGTGTAATCCCGGCTCGCATCAGTCGTCAGGCTGGTAGGGTGCGCAGTCCTCGGACGGAGCAAACCACGTTCCCACAAGTGGGCAAGGGCCCTACGTGATTAAGTTTCGGGACTGTGGAACTTGCTGAGAAGAGGCGTTGAACCCGCAGCCCGCTGACTCGCGACACCGCCTTCACCACCTTTGCCCTTTGCCGCCCTTTCAGCCGGCGATCCCGCGAAAATGGCGCCCGCCCATCCCGCTCGCAATGTTCAGTTCCTGCTACCCCCTCCCCCCACCGTTGAGTCGAAGTGGGAAAAGTGGGTTTTCCTTCAGGGGGTGGGTCCATAGAGGGAAGCATCAAGACTGCAGTTGATGATGTATTGCCTTTCGCTTCGTGTTCCCCGGCCCTCACGCATTCGCCACTTTTCCCACCCTACGTCCGAGTTCGGCTGATCAGACTCTCGAAACGCAGCGGTGAATCGGACTGACGACTGGTCGAAGCGGTCTCCTTGGCGTTTCCGCGTTGGCATCGCTGGCAGCTTCTCTACTGCCCTTCAAGGAGGCTTCTTTTCGTTTGATCGTCGCTGGTCCATGGCCGCCAACATAGGGACTCTGCTATCGGTTGCGAGGACGCGATGAAGACGGTCGAGTATTGGCGGTGGCGGTACCGAAACGTGGAAACCGGCCGCATATGCCGGACTGTGTTCGCTTGCAGCGCCGAGGAGGCAGCCAGGCTGTATCCCGACGCCGAGCCGATTGCAGGGACCATGGTGCTGCGCGAGTTGAGCGACGTCGAACTGGGTACAGCCTCGAGCCGGAGAGCACACGGGTGACTGCACTGCCGAACGCGCACGCGGAACTGATCGCCGCGTAACTCGAATGGGAACGTGCGAGCGACGCCTGCCTGCGAAAGCTCGCTCGGCGCAGCAAAGCGTCTCCGTTCGACCGTAAGGACGAGCCGGATCTGCCTCACTTGCGCCAGCTCTACTGCGAGTGGGTCGCGAGGCTCGAGTCGCTCAGTTCTCCGCCGGACGGAAAAGCAATCAGCGCCTGAGTCCTCGAGCACCCTAGCCTGCTGCGGCGCCCTCTGCCCGGTTGGTCCTGAAGCGCATCGCCGTGCGATCCCCTGCAGCGCCGGCAGATCCGATTCTTGCTGAGTGGGAAAAGTGGGCTTTTCTATGGGGGCGGGCTCCTTAAACCAGGACTAAGGCTGTTCGCCGTCAGTGCGGGACTCTTCTCCATTGCGCTCCCTGCTCCTGGCGTTTTATTCACTTTTCCCACTTCGCCTAAATCGGCCCAGTCTTGAACTGCGGAACATGGAGCCCAGCCCTGGTCAGACTGGAAGGCGATGAAGGCGATGAAGGCGTGAAGCCAGCGTCACCAAGGCGACCAGCCGTATCACTTGCCCAACTGTCCGGCCTCCATCGGATCTAGCGTGACGCCAGTGCCAACGACCTTTCCTTCTTTGTCGAAGGTCACGGAAAATACCTTGATCTCCTGACCATCCGCGAAGCGCCAGTCCCAGACCTCCTCCTCCTTCAGCGCGAAGGACTGTGCCTTGGCGGGTCTCCCGAGCAAGCGGCGCACTTGGTGTTTGTCGAGCCCGGGCGTCACTTGAATGAAGCTGGTTTGCGTAAGGACTTGGCGCAAGGAGCTCATCTTGCCGTTAGGCCCAATGGAGATCATGTAATTCACATGACCGGCCGGTTGTCTGGGGTACTCGAGCGTGACCTCGCCGTTCGCATCTTCGTAGACCGCGGCCGGCTCTCCAAAGCGCTTTCGGACGTCGGCCTCTGTGGAGACGCCTTCCTCAAGCTCTGAGATCTTCTTCAAATCGCATCCCATGAAAAGCGACAGACTAGTCCATGCAATAAGACCGGCGAAGAGTCGGCGGTTCATCGTCAATGCGGGTTGGTCGACGTCGTGGACGAAATGGCCGCCGGGTTTGCGATCGCCGAGATCGTCTGCGTCATGAATCCCCGAAGTTCGAGCATTGCAGCCTGTTCACGGTGCCCCTCCTGGCGCTCCCAGAATTGCGACCCACACACAGCGCGGCAAATCGTGAACTTCAGGTACCGAGTGTGACGGCCCTGGGGATTTGTCGCCCGGCCCGCTTGCAACATGCCACACCCCGACAGTTGGGGCGCAGCAGGGCGTGGAACACCCTTTCCGCCCAGATTCACGGCCGAAGCGGTACCCCCCACCGCCTTTTCCATCTTCCAGCCGGCGCGTTGGCACTGTCGTTGCCCGGCTCATTTGTATTCAGCCGACAGTTCTCGGGATCGGAGGCTCGAAAGGCGGCAAAGGCGGTGGTCGCGTACGTCAGTCAACAGAGAGCCCCGCCAAGTCGCCTCGACGGGGCCAAACGAGAGGAGAAGTTGCGGGTCAGTGTGCCATTGCAGCGGTTAGCCAGCCTTGCGGCGCCTGGCAACGGCCCCCAGCATACCCAGCCCCGCCAACATCAGGGCGTAGGTTTCAGGTTCAGGAATCGCGGTCACTTGCAGGTTCAGGTCACCGGTGCTCGTCCCGGCCGTGGTGCGATTGACGGCTACTCCAATCGTCAGCGAGTAGGGGTTGACAGCGGATGAGAAGCCACCTGCCACACTGTTCGAGAAAGCGACACCGGACTGAGCGCCTGAAGTCCCGAGCAGGTTTGCACCGGAGAACGAGAGCGCCGTGTTATTGGTCCCGCCCCACGCTCTTCCCGTCACTGTTCCGCTGCCGCCCGAGTTGGTGCCACCAAGCGCAAGGATGAACGATCCGCTCGATACGAAGTCCGTGTCCGAGGCGTACAAGAAGACGTTCCCGCCACCAGCGGCGCTCGTGGTCGCGGTGAACGTGAGGTCGAGTTGGGGAGCCGTTGCGCTTCCCAGCATCGGCTTGCTCTGGGACGTGTTGACAAGCAGCGAATAGCCGAATGCAGAGGTCGAAAAGCTGATTCCGCCCAGCGCGCCGATCGTGTCACCGGCACCATTGTCCTGAACAGTGATGTCGTTTCCGCCGCTGCAGGCGAGGTCATCGCAAATGGACGCGACGAATACGGCGTGAGCAGGTGAGCTGGCAACCGTTGCTAACGTGAGGAGGGCGGTGCCGATCAACGAGCGGTTCAGAGACTTCATGCAAGGATCCTTGGTGGGCAATGGGGCTGGAAGAGGTAGCAGTGTTTCTGCCCCGAGCGCGTCGAGCAAGCCCTTGTATGCGGGGGTGTGGGAACGAGGCGTCTCGCGATCACTCGCGCTGCGCGCAGCAACAACGAGACACCGGCATTGACGCTGGAGCCTCATAGCGACTACCCCGAGCGAGCCGAGCGTCGCAGCGAATGGGTGGGGGTGGGGGCGGCAGAAAGGACGAACTCGTTCGGTCGATCAGCTGATCTAGCAATGATTCTTAGACTCAGCCGCAGTCATCGACTTGCGCCCTGGTGAAACGCTTCCCCTCAAGAGTTATCGCGTCACGGCCGATAAGCCGTTCACGTCTGCTTCTCTCGAGTTCATGGAAACGGTCACGCATCATCAAGGCTATTGCATCGTGGCAGTTGCCAGCGAAGAGCCGTACTCCGCGACGTACCACATCACAAAGCATGATTGGTGCGGACATGACGCCCCTGTAAAGGGTCTCTGTCCTGGTGCATACACATCCCAGGCAGAGGCCTTGGCATCGGCAGTAAAGGCGGCAACGAGGTACATCGACTCGCAGCCCAACTACTCCCAACTCCGCATTGGTGGGGATGCGGCACCCCTGGCGGATGAGTGATGTACTGCGAACTGAGGCATGGGCAACCGGCTTCGAGGCGCTGAACCCCCATTCCGCCGACCCACGACCTGGGTGACACCGCCTCCACCGCCTTTGCCGCCTTCTGGCCGGCGGGTACTGGCGTTGCGGCGACTCACTTCAGCCGACAGTTCTCAGGATTGGCGGGCCGAAAACCGGTAAAGGCGGTGGGGAACGGTGATCGCACCCTAGACAGGCCAGATCGCCCGCTGGAACGCGGTCAAAGCTGGCTGACATATGCGCCTAGGGCAAT
>Ga0207644_10001310_pt1 | contig 16008 bp, 10 predicted proteins | sample KBSS73metaG_FD_184326 | JGI IMG/M metagenome (GOLD analysis project Ga0207644, IMG submission 184326) | Switchgrass rhizosphere microbial communities from Kellogg Biological Station, Michigan, USA - KBS S7-3 metaG (SPAdes) (version 2) | ecosystem: Host-associated > Plants > Roots > Rhizosphere... | reverse complement strand
GGCGCCGCAGCGCCGCCCGGTCGGCCAGCTCCACCGGGTCGAAGCCGGTCACGTACCCGGCGAAGTCGAAGTTCTGCTCCGTCCACCCGCGGATCGACGGCAGCCCCGGCCCGAAGTCGTCCGGGACGATGTCCTCCGGGTCGCCGACGAACACCGACCGGTCCCGCAGCGCCCGCAGCCTGGCCCGCTGCTCGAGCATCTCGGCGTTGTAGTCGGCGGTCAGCGCCGCCTCCCGCTCTCCACCGGACGGCATCGGCAGCCAGCCGACGAAGTCGGTCAGCCAGGCGTACGCGGTCGACTTCAGCTCCGGGTTCTCGTGCAGGAAGTGGTCGACGTCCCAGGCCTCGTCGCCGATCACCAGGTCGTACCGGTCCTCGGCGACGACGTCGTGGAAGACCATGAAGTTCGCGACGAGGATCTCGTCCATCCGGCGGATGGCGCCGAACGCGTGCAGGTCGTGCTCGCCGCACTCCTCCTCGAAGTGGTGCGACTCGCTGGCCAGGTACGCCGAGGCCGGGTGGATGGTCTCCTTCCGGTCCTCCAACACCCTGGTCACCGGGTCCTGGGCCAGCCAGTCGACCTGCAGGTCGGGATGCAGCCGGCGCAGCTCGTCGGCGATCGCCAGGTCGCGGCGGGCGTGGCCGAGCCCGATCGGGGAGGACAGGTAGAGCGCGCGCTTCGGCCGCCGGGCGGCCGCCCTGACCCAGCTGCGGTGCGGCGAGCGCGGCACCACCCGCTCGACGAACGTCCGGATCTCCCGGTTGACCAGCACCGGGTCGCGGCCCGGCAGCCCGTGCCCGGCGCCGTCGACGAGCAGCAGCTCGGCGCCGGTCAGCTCGGCCAGCCGCTCGCTGATCGCGTGCGTGCGCACGTGGTCGTCGGTGCCGTGGATGGCCAGCACCGGGCAGCGGACCAGGGCGCACAGCGGCTCCACCGGGGTGCAGACCGCGCCGTCGCAGCCGAGCCGGCCGGCCGTCGTCGCGACCAGCACCTCCGGCTCGACGTCGAGCCCCCAGGCGGTCGCGTCCTCGATCTGCTTCGTCGAATGGGGCTCCGGGAACATCTCGGCCATGAAGAACCGGACGAAGTCCTCGTAGCCGCCGTCGAGCCAGTAGTGCTTGTTGTACTTCGCCCAGCCCTGGTACGTGTCGTACGGCACCGACCAGACGTAGTGGTCGCGTTCCGGCTGGGCGACCGGGAACCCGCAGGCGGCGCCGATCGCGACGATCCCGTGCACCCGGTCGGGGTGCCCGGCGGCGACCCGGATCGCCCAGGACGCGCCGCAGGACAGGCCGACGAGCACGGCCCGGTCGACGCCGGCGTCGTCGAGCACCGCGACCGTGTCGGCCGCGTACTGCTCGTCGGTGTAGGCGGCTGCCTCGCGCGGGCGGCCGGACCGGCCGCTGCCCCGGCCGTCGAAGGTGACCACCCGGTAGTGCCGGGCCAGGTAGGGCACCTGGGCCTTCCACATCCGCGAGTTGACGATCGACCAGGCCGGCATCAGCACCACCGTGGTGGGCCCGTCCCCGTAGCTCGCCCACGCGAGGGGGACGCCGTCCCGGACGGCGACCCCCTCCCGGTCGGGGAGCCGGGCAGGCCCGGACTCCAACGCGCTCATCGCGTCGCAACTCCCCGCGTCGTCACTTGCGCACCTCCAGGACGTTGTTGAACGGAGTCTGCGCCGCGATCCGGAACCGGGTGAAGCCCGCGCTGGTGATGACGTCCTTGATGCGGGCCGGGCCGGCCTGGGTGCCGAGCGCGAGCCCGACCTCCTGGGCCAGCGAGGACGGCGTGCACAGCAGGGTGGAGAAGCCGTAGTACGCGCGGCCGACCGGCGTGAGGTTCTGCTCGATCGCGTCGCCCGCGGCCGGCTCGACGATCATCCAGGTGCCGTCGTCGGCGAGGCTCTCGTACACGTGCCGGGCGGCACCGATCGGGTCGCCCATGTCGTGCAGCGCGTCGAAGGTGGTGACCAGGTCGTAGCCGGAGCCGGTGAACTGCTGGGCGCTCGCCACCTCGAACTCGATCCGCCCGCCGACGCCGGCCGTGCTCGCCCGCTCGCGCGCGGTGTCGATCGACCCGCGGTGGTAGTCCGAGCCGTGGAACCGCGAGGCCGGGAACGCCTGCGCCATCAGCACGGTCGACGCGCCGTGCCCGCAACCGATGTCCGCGACCGTGCCGCCGGCCTGCAGCTTGGCCACGACGCCGTCGAGCGCCGGCAGCCACTCGCCGATGAGGTGGCCGTTGTACATGGTGCGGAAGAACCGCTCGCAGCCGTCGTGCACGTCCCCGTTGTGGTCGTGCCAGCCGACCCCGTCGCCGGCCCGCGCCACGGCCATGATGCTGTCGGCGTCCCGGACAGTGCCGTACGCGATCTGGAAGAAGCCGGGCAGGTACGCCGGGCTCGACTCGTCGGTCAGCGCGACGACGAGCTCGGGCGGCAGCGTGTACTGCCCGGTGGTCGGGTCGTAGCTGACGTAGCCGCCCGCGGCCTGCGCGTTGAGCCACTCCCGGGCGTAGTGGCTGCCGGTGCCGGACCGCTCGGCCAGCTGGGCCGCGGTCAGCGGGCCCTCGGCGAGCAGCCGGTAGTAGCCGAGCTTGTCGCCCATCACGACCAGCGCGGTGTTGAGCGTCGCGCCGACCTCGTCGACGGCGCGGAAGACGAACGCCATCAGCTTGTCCGGGTCGAGGGCCGGCGGGGCTGTGGTGGTCATTGCTTTGCCTCCTCGGGCATCGGGTGTGCCCTCACGCTCGCCGGGGAGCGGATTCGATCGCATCCGGGTGCCCCCCTAGTCCAGACTGGACCCGTGCTCGTCGGGCGGGACGCCGAGCGGCAGGCCGTCGACGCCCTCGTGGCCGGCGCCCGGCTCGGTCACAGCGGGGTGCTCGTGCTCACCGGCGAGGCCGGGATCGGCAAGACGTCGCTGCTGGCGTACGCCGGGTCGGTGGCGACCGGTGCACGGCTGCTGCGGGCGACCGGCTCCGAGGCCGAGCGGGACGTGCCGTTCGGCGGGCTGGCCCAGCTGTTCCGGCCGACCGCGGCCGACCTGGACCGGCTGCCGGCGCCGCAGGCCCAGGCCCTCGGCGTCGCGCTGGCACTGCGCTCCGGCCCGGTCGCGGACCGGCTGGCGGTCGGCGCCGCGGTGCTCAGCCTGCTCGTCAGGTGGAGCGAGGACGGCCCGCTCGGGCTGCTCGTCGACGACGCCCACCTGCTCGACCGGCCGTCGGCGGAGGCGCTGGCGTTCGCCTGCCGCCGGCTGCTCGCCGACCCGGTGTTCGTGCTGGCCGCCGCCCGGCTCGGCGAGCCCGGCGCGCTGCTCGAGGCGGGCCTGCCGACCCTGACGCTGACCGGGCTCGACCTCGCCGGCACCGGCCAGCTGGCCCGCGCGCACGGCAGCCACGTCCCGGCCGCCGCGCTCACCCAGGTGCACCGGGCCACCGGCGGCAACCCGCTGGCGGTGATCGCGCTGATCGCCGAGCCGGACCGGCTGCGCGAGGTCACCCCGGGCGTGCCGGTGCCGGTGCCGGCCCGGATCGCGGCCTGGTTCGCCCGCCGCGCCGCCGGGCTCGACCCGGACACGCACCGGGTGCTGCTGGTCGCCGCGGCCGGCGACGGCGACCTTGCCGTGATGGCCCGGGCCTGCGCGGCCCTCGGCCTCGACGTCGGCGGCCTGGCCGCGGCCGAGCGGGCCGGGCTGGTGACGATCCGGTCCGGCCGGGTCGAGTTCGCCCACCCGCTGGCCCGGGCCTCGGTCTACGCGGCCGCCGATCCGGGCGACCGCCGCACCGTGCACCGCGCGCTGGCCACCTCGGTGCCGGAAGGGGACGTCGACCGCCGCGCCTGGCACCTGGCGCACGCCTCGTTCGGGCCGGACGACACCGCGGCGGCGGCGCTGGAGACCGCCGGCGACCGGGCGGCCAGCCGCGGCGCGCACGCGGTCGCGGCAACCGCGTACGAGCGGGCCGCGCAGCTGACTGCCGATACCGGCGACCGGGCCCGCCGGCTGCTCGCGGCCGGCGGCTCGGCCTGGCGCGGCGGGGAGGCGGCCTGGGCCCTGGCGCTGCTGGCCGGCGTGCCCGAGCTCGACCCGCCGGCGCGGGTGCGGGGCGAGACGCTCGGCCTGCGCGGGGACATCGAGGCCTCCTGCGGCTCGCCGGAGCGGGCGTACCAGCTGCAGGTCGAGGCAGCCATGCTGCTGGCCGACGACGACCCGTCCCGGGCGATGGTGCTGCTCACCGAGGCGGTGTGGGCAAGCGTGCTGTCCTCCGACGCCAAGGCCGCGCTCGACGCGTGCGGGCGGGCGCAGCAGTTGCTGGACCGGCCGCTGACCGACAGCGCCCGCGCGGTCGGCATGCTCGCCACCGGTATGGCCAACGTGTTCGCCGGGCGGCCCGGCGGGGAGCTGATCCGCTCCGGGGTGGAGCTGCTCACCGCCATCGACGACCCGGCCGGCGCCCCGATGCGCACGGAGTGGCTGATGCTCGGACCGCTGTTCCTGCGCGAGTCCGACACCGGCCGGACGCTGGTTCGGGCTGCGCTGGAGCAGGGCCGGGCCCGCTCGGCCGTCGGGACGCTGCCCGGGCTGCTGTTCACGATCGCCCGGGACGGCGCGACGACCGACCAGTGGAGCCTCGCCGCGGCCGACTACGGCGAGGGGATCGGGCTGGCCCGGGAGCTCGGCCAGACCACGATGCTGGCGCTGCTGCTGGCCGGGCTGTCCTGGCTGGAGGCGCGGCAGGGGCACGCGGACGCCTGCCGCGCGCACGCCGAGGAGGCGCTGGCGCTGTGCGCCAGCAACCCGGTCTCGATCGCCCGGGTCTGGGCCGAGTACTCGCAGGGCGAGCTGGCGCTGGTCTCCGGCGACGTGCCGGCCGCGGTCGAGCGGCTGTCCGGGCTGGTCGACCTGCTGGCCGAGCTGGACATCGGCGATCCGGACGTCTCGCCGGCGCCCGACCTGGTCGAGGCCTACCTGCGCAGCGGCCGGACCGAGGAGGCGGCCGAGCTGGCCGCCCGGTACGGGGCGGCCGCAGCGGCCAAGGCGCTGCCGTGGGCGCAGGCCAGGGCCGCCCGGCTGCGCGGGCTGCTGTGCGGCTGGGACGAGCTGGACGACCGGTTCGCGGAGGCGTTCGCGCTGCATGCGCGGACGCCGGACGTGTTCGAGTCGGCCCGGACCAAGCTGGTCTACGGCGCGCGGCTGCGGCGGGCCCGGCGCCGGTCGGATGCCCGCGGGCCGCTGCGCGAGGCGCTGGACTGCTTCGAGCGGCTCGGCGCCCGGCCGTGGGCGGACCTCGCCGCGGTCGAGCTGGAGGCGACCGGCGAGACCGTGGCCCGGCGCGGCGGCGACGAGCGGGCGGCGCTGACCCCGCGCGAGCTGCAGATCGCGCTGCTGCTGGCCGAGGGCCGGACCACGAGGGAGACCGCGGCGGCGCTGTTCCTCAGCCCCAAGACGGTCGAATACCACCTGCGGCACGTCTACACGAAGCTCGGCATCGCCTCCCGGACCGAGCTGGCCGCCGCCCTCGCCGGCACTGCCTGAGGGGTGTTCCCCCGCTGCCTGGCGCCGGCATCGCGTCCCGCACCGAGTCGACCGGCGCCTGCTGTCGGACCCGGCCGGTACGGTCGCGCGATGGCATGTCGGATCACCGAACTGGTGCTGGACTGCAGGGATCCCGAGCGGCTCGCGGGCTTCTGGTGCGAGGTGCTCGGCTGGAAGGTGCTCGACCGGGACGGCAACGAGGCCATCGAGATCGGACCGGAGGGCGGCGCCGGCGGTGCGCAGCCGGTGCTGGTGCTGAGCGCGAGCACCGACCCGAAGCGGGACAAGCTGCGCCTGCACCTCGACGTGAACGCGACCGACCGGGACCAGGCCGCGGAGCTGGAGCGGCTGCTCGCGCTCGGTGCCCGCCCGGCCGACGTGGGCCAGACCGGCGCGGAGTCCTGGCACGTGCTCGCCGATCCCGAGGGCAACGAGTTCTGCCTGCTGCGCCGGCGGGTGGCCCCGGTCGGCTAGGGGCGGCGGCCTCCAGCTACGGTGGGCGAATACGCCGGTACGGTGTGTACCCGGCGGGGCCGGCTCCAGCGGTAGGGCATACTGCTGCGATCCACGCGGGACCCGCGGGTCCCGCGTTCCTCCGCGCAGAAGGATGGTGCACATGCCTTCGGGCTCCCAGGACGACCGGACCCTCGCCCGACGGGTCAAGCACGGCGTCGCGACGACCGTGCGGAGCATGCCGAAGGGCTTCCGCGAGCGGGTCGCCAACCTGGTGCTGCCGCCGGACGAGCGGTCCGTGACCGGGCCGGTGGACGCGCCCGAGGTGATCCGCCGCGGCGCCGAGATCCCGTTCGAGGTGTGGGAGCAGCAGGGCTGGCACCTGACCCCGAACCACTTCTACTCGGTGATCCCGGACACCAGGGTGCTGCCCGACTCGCTGTGGACCACCGAGTCCGAGCTGCCCGGCATCGACATGCGGGACGAGGCCCAGCTGGCGTTCCTGACCGACGCGGTCGGCCGGTTCGGCACCGAGCTCAACGCGCTGCCCCGCCGCCAGGAGGACGCCGGCCCGGGGCAGTACTTCGTGGACAACGGCGCGTTCGAGTCGGTCGACGCCGAGGCGCTGCACTCGATGGTCCGGATGCACAAGCCGGGCCGCATCGTGGAGATCGGCTCCGGCTGGTCGACGCTCGTCTCGATGGCCGCGCTCGACCTCAACAAGGCCGAGGGGTCGCCGGGCACGCTGACCGCGATCGAGCCGTACCCGCATGCGTTCGTCAAGGACGCGATCACGGCGCACGCCGACGCGACGCTGGTCGACGAGCAGGTGCAGGGCGTGCCGATGGACACGTTCTCGTCGCTCGGCGAGAACGACATCCTGTTCATCGACTCGTCGCACGTGCTGAAGATCGGCAGCGACGTCCAGTACGAGTTCCTCGAGGTGCTGCCGCGGCTGCGGCCCGGCGTGCTGGTGCACGTGCACGACATCTTCCTGCCGGGTGAATACCCGAAGGACTGGGTGTACGGCGAGGAGCACCGGTTCTGGAACGAGCAATACCTGCTGCAGGCGTTCCTCACCGACAACGCGCACGTCGAGGTCGTCTGGGCGAGCAACTGGATGCACCGCCGGCACCCGGACTAGCTGGAGAAGGCGCTGGAGTCCTACGACCGGAACACCCGGTTCCCCGGCTCGTTCTGGTTCCGCCGGGTCTGAGAGCCGGCGGCGCGGGCCCGGGGCGGACCCGGGCCCGCTACAGCGTCGGGGTCACCCGGTACACGGTGAAGTCGTACGGGACGACTTCAGCGCGGTCGGGGCGGTGGTTGCTGCTCTGCTCCCAGTGCGGCAGCGTTCCGGCGAACCGCCGCACCGGCGTCGTCACCAGCCCGGGCAGCCGTGGCAGCGCGGTCCCGGCCGGGTAGACGAGGAACAGCGGCCGGTCCGGGAACGTCCGCGCGTACTGCTGGACGTACGGGACGACCCGCGGACCCGACGGCAGCAGCGCGCTGTCCTCGTCGCCGATCAGCCAGACGGGCGAGCCGAACATCATCGACGGATGGGCGCAGCAGTCCGTCACCGGCGCCCACAGGTAGATGCCCTTCTCGGCGCCGGACAGCGCGGCGACGGACCGGACGATCTGGTACGACCCGCCGAGTTCGTCGTGCCCGCGCAGCTCCAGCGACTGGGACAGCTGCACGCCGCCGACGAACGTCACCAGCGCGGCCGCGAGCGGCACGCCAAGCCGCAGCCACCCGCGCACCTTCCAGGCCCACAGCGCCGCCAGCGCGAGGGCGATGAGCAGCACCATGCCCGGCACCACCGAGGGGATGTACCGGCGGCCGACCCACATGAAGTAGGGCGAGTTGCGGCTGTGCCAGACGTAGAACACCAGCATCACCACGGTAGGCAGGGTCACCAGCCAGGCCGACGGCGACCAGCGGCGGCGCAGCGCGACCACGCAGATCCCGGCCAGCATCAGCAGCATCCCGGGCCAGGTGAAGAACCAGGACAGCCGCTGCAGGTTGATCTCGTCGAACGTGCGGATCAGGTTCGGGCCGGACATCCCGTAGTCGGGACCGAACAGCCGCTCGCGCACCCGACCCAGCGCGAACAGGCCCACCGCCGCGAGGGTGACCAGCCCGCCGAACCAGAGCCTGGCTCGGTCCTCGGCCAGCAGCCGGTCTAACCGGCGGACCACCCGGGCAAGCACGGGGCGCAGCACCAGCGCGCCGACCGCGCAGACCGCGATCAGGCCCACCATGGCCGCCGGCCCGGGCACGCTGTTGGCCCGGGTGTACGTCCCGGCCGGCCCGTACGCCTGCCAGAGCGCGTACGGCAGGACGACGCCGAGGCCGACCGCGAACCAGCCCGCGCCGGCGTCGAACCGGCGCAGCACCCAGAGCAGCGCCAGGATCCCGACCGCGAGCAGCACCAGCAGGATGCCGTCCGGCCGGCCGAGGTAGCCGATGCCGACGAGCAGGCCGGCCACCAGCGCCGGCCACCGCCACCGGGTCTGCACCGACAGCAGCACGCCGAGCAGCGCGCCGACGAACAGGACCTGGCAGAGGATCTCGGTGGTCGGGTACTTCGCCTGCCAGACCTCCATCATGTTCGTACTCAGCAGCAGCGCGGCCGCCCAGCTGGCCACCAGGCCGGCGAGCCGGCGAGCCACCACCGCGGTGAGCATGACGCCGAGCACTCCGAGCACCGGGGTGGTGGCGACCAGCGCGGCGTACCCGGCGGTGGTGTACGAACTCGCCAACAGGGCCGGCCACAGGTGGTAGAACTGCGGCACGATCGCCCCGGTCTGGGCATCGGAGATCCAGATGCCCGGGAAGCGGGCGCCCGGCCCGGCCACCTGCACCGGAAGGTTGGCCGCTGCCAGCAGCGGGTCGTGGATCCAGACCGAGTGGTCGCGGGAGATCGCGATCGCGTGCATGACGTACACGCCGGGGTCGGCTCCGCCGGTGGCGTAGTGGAACCCGGGCAGGAACAGCACCAGCGCCAGCGCACCGCCGGCGGCGACCGGCAGCAGGCCGGCCGGGTCGAGGGTGATCCCCGGCAGCGCGGCGGCCCGGGACCGGGCCAGCGCGGCGAGCCCGCCGGCGATCACCAGGGTCGCCACCAGCACCTGCGCCAGGCCGAACACGCCGAGGTGCGCGGTCGCCAGCGACACCGTCGCGAGCACGCCGACGAGCCCGGCCGCCGAGAGCGTGACGATCTCGGTCACCGTAACGGTCCCGACCGGTGGTTCACTCCACCAGCCGCCGCCCCGCCGCCCGCCCCGCGCCAGCGGCGGCGTGCCCCGCGTGCCCCGCGGCGGCGTGAGGTCGCGTTCGGGCCGGTCCGGCAGGGTCCGGTGGCCGGTGTCCGGCCCGACCGGCCCGCTGCGGGCCGGCGGGACGTCTGGCGGGTCCACGCCGCGGAAGGGTAGCCGCAGGGTCCGGTCCGGGACACAAGCTAGGGTTGGGCCGTCCCGCCCCGCGCCGGCGCGGACCTCCCCGACGACCAGAGACCGCGAGGAACCGTACGCAATGGTGACGACGACCAGCCGGGAGCGGTCGCGTGCCCAGGGCCGGGTCCGCTGGGAGCTGCTGGTCGGCCTGGTCCGCAAGGACCTCAAGGTCAAATACCAGGGCAGCGTGCTGGGCTTCCTCTGGTCGCTGGCCAACCCGCTGCTGCTGCTGGTCGTCTACACGTTCGTCTTCCAGGTGGTGCTGAAGTCCGGCATCCCGCAGTTCGGCTTCTACCTGCTCTCCGGCCTGCTGGTGTGGAACATGTTCGCCGGCGCGGTGGGCACCTCGACCGCCGCCGTGGTCGGCAACTCGGGGCTGGTGAAGAAGGTCCGGTTCCCGCTGTCGGTGCTGCCGCTGTCCCAGGTCGGTTTCGCGCTCGTGCACTTCGTGCTGCAACTGTTCGTGCTGCTCGTGGTGATGGCGGTGACCGGCAACACCGAGTTCGCCGGACCGAACCTGCTGCTGGCCGTGCCGGCGATCGCGGTCGCCCTGCTGTTCACGGTCGCGGTCTCGTTCCTGGTCGCCGGGCTCAACGTGCGCTACCGGGACACCCAGCACGTGGTCGAGGTCGTGCTCATGGCCGGCTTCTGGATCAACCCGATCGTCTACTCGGTGTCGCTGGTGAAGACCGAGCTCGGCGATCTCTACTGGGCCTACTTCCTCAACCCGATGGCCGGCGTCGTGTGCGCCATGCAGCGCGCGATCTACGCGCAGAACCCGACGCTGCCTGGCGGCAGCACCGTCCTCGCCGCCGACGGGTACGCCTTCTACCTGGAGAAGCTGGGTATCGGAGCGCTCGTCTCGGCCGCGGTGCTGGCGCTCGGCCTGTGGCTCTACCACCGGCTGTCGGCCGACTTCGCCGAGGAGCTCTGAGTGGGCGGCGAGATCGCCATCCGCGCCCGCGGAGTCGGCAAGAGCTTCCGCGGCACCGGTCGGGCCACCAGCCTCAAGGAGCGCATCCTGCGGATGGGCCACGGCACCGCCGAGCCGTTCGAGGCCCTGCGGGACGTGAACCTCGAGATCGCGGCCGGTCAGACGATCGGGCTGATCGGGCACAACGGGTCGGGCAAGTCGACGCTGCTGAAGATCCTCACCGGGATCCTGCGACCGACCACCGGCACGGTCGAGGTCAACGGGCGGGTGTCGTCGCTGCTCGAGCTGGGCGCCGGCTTCAACGGCGAGCTGTCCGGCCGGGACAACATCTACCTCAACGCGTCGCTGCTCGGGCTCTCCCGCAAGGAGACCGACGGGCTGTTCGACTCGATCGTCGAGTTCTCCGAGCTCGAGGAGTTCATCGACAACCCGGTCAAGCACTACTCGTCCGGCATGTACGTCCGGCTCGGCTTCGCCGTCGCGGTGCACGTCGATCCGGACATCCTGCTCGTGGACGAGGTGCTCGCCGTCGGCGACGAGGCCTTCGCCCGCAAGTGCCTGGACAAGATCGCCGAGTTCCAGCGCGAGGGCCGGACCATCCTGTTCGTCACCCACTCGCTCAGCCTCGTCGACGAGATCTGCGACCGCGGCGTCGTGCTCGACCACGGCCGGGTGGTCTTCGACGGCGACCCGCAGTTCGCCACCGGCACGCTGCGGGCGCTGCTCGGCACGGCCGAGGACACCGTCGGACCGGTGGAGGAGCCGGAGCCGGGGCTCGAGTTCGGGCCGATCACGATCGGGGACGTGCCCGGGCGGGAGCGGGGCGAGTTCACCGGTGGCGACCCGGTCGGGATCAGGGTCGGGATGTCGGTCTCGCCGGCCATGGCGCCCACGGTCGGCGGCGTGGTGGTGGTCGTCATGGGCGCCGGTGACTACCCGGTCTGGGTGATGGACGCCGAGCGCGACCAGCTGCCGACCGAGCCAGGCGACTGGACGCTCGACTTCGCGGTGGCCGCCTGCCCACCGCTGCACGGCGCCTTCCAGGTGGCCGTCCGGGTCGACGACCGCAACGGCACGGCGATCGGGGTGGAGCGCAGCGCCCAGACCTTCTGGGTCCGCAGCGGGCAGGAGTCCGGCCTGCTCGCCGTGCCGTACGAGGTGGACACCGAGGTGACCGCGGCGGCCCGGCCCGGCCCGGCCCCGGTGCAGGTCGGCACGGGGACGAAGGCGGGAAGGGGAGCCGGGTGACTCGGCTGGAGAGTGACTACTACACCTACATGGGCTACGACAGCGATCGGGCCCGCGAGGCGCTGAGCCACTACCTGTCGTTCTTCCCCACCGGTCCGGTGCTCGAGCTGGCCTGCGGCCGGGGCGAGTTCCTCGATCTGCTGCGTGCCGCCGGCGTCCCGGCCAGCGGCGTCGACCTGGACGAGGGCATGGTCGAGCGGGCGGTCGAGCGCGGCCACGACGTCGTGCTCGGGGAGGCGGTCTCCTACCTGGAGGGGGTCGAGCCTGGCTCGCTCGGCGGCGTGTTCTGCGCCCACTTCCTCGAGCACCTGCAGCCCGACGACGTCGCCAGGGTGTACGCGGCGGCGGCCACGGCGCTGCGGCCCGGCTGCGCGTTCGTCGCGGTGGTGCCGAGCGCCGGTAGCCTGTCCGTGCTCGGCTACGACTTCTGGCGGGACCCGACGCACGTCCGCTTCTACGACCCCGCGCTGCTCTCGTTCTTCGCCGCGCAGGCCGGGCTGACGGTGACCGAGTCGGCCGGCAACCCGCGCAACGACCCTGGTCCGCCGCCGCAGCTCTGGCCGCAGGCGTTCGAGCCGGTCGCGTCGCTGAGCTCCTCGGTGGCCGAGCTGCTCGGCGCCGCGGAGAAGGTGTACCCCGCCCAGCTGCCGCCGCAGCACCGGCGGATCCGCCGGGACGCCGAGTCCAACGGCGAGGCGGCGACCGCGGTCGCGGACCCCCGGGCGGACCTCTGGTCGCACGCGGCGCACCTCATCTCGGTGCTCGACCAGCGGATGCAGGCCGTGCAGCACCAGCTGGCCGAGCTGCACCGGGCGTACCGCTCGCTGCTGGCACAGCTCTACCCGCCGAGCGAGGTCTACGTGGTGGCGGTCGCGCCGGGCGGTGAGGACGAGAAGTGACCGGAGCGCGGGCCACGGTCGTCGTGGTCAACTACAACGGCGCCCACCTGCTCCCCCCGTGCCTGGAGGGCCTGCGCCGGCAGGACCTGCCGGCCGGCACGTTCGAGACCGTGGTGGTCGACAACGCCTCCCGGGACGGGTCGCTCGAGCTGCTCGCCCGCGACTTCCCCGAGGTTCGGGTGATCGCGAGCCCGGTCAACACCGGCTTCGCCGGCGGCAACAACCTCGCCCTGCGCACGGTCTGCACGCCGTACGCGGTGCTGCTCAACAACGACGCGGTGCCCGAGCCGGACTGGCTGCGCAACCTGCTCGCTCCGTTCGAGGAGGCCGGGGCGAACCGGGTCGGCGTGGTCACCGGCAAGGTCGTGTTCGCGCCCCGGTTCCTGCTGCTGCGGCTGCGCACCGAGGGCTTCGACCCCGGCCCGCACGACCCGCGCGAGCTCGGCGTGCGGCTGGTCGCGGTCGAGGTGGACGGCCGGGACGTGACCGAGAAGGTGCTGTGGGAGAAGCTCGCGTACGGGCCGGAGGGCACCGGCGCCGGCCGGTTCCGGTGGACCAGGCCGGAGGGCACGTTCCTGGTGCCGCTGCAGGACGGCCCCGGTGACGTCGCCGGCGCGGTGAAGGTGACCTTCCGCTGGATCGCAGAGCGGGACAAGCCGGTGACGATCAGCGGCGCCGGCGTCTCGCTCACCGCGACGGCGGCCGAGGCCGGCAGCGAGGCGGTGCTCCCGGTGCCCGAGGGCACGCCGCTCGTCGACGTGGTCAACAACGCCGGCGGCATCGTGCTGGTCAACGGCTACGGCGCCGACCGCGGCTTCCAGGAGCCGGACACCGGCCAGTACGACCAGGCGGTCGAGGTGTTCAACGCCTGTGGCAACGGGATGGCGATGCGGACCGCGGCCGGCCGGGCGGTCGGCTGGTTCGACGACGACTTCTTCCTCTACTACGAGGACACCGACCTGTCCTGGCGGCTGCGGGCCGACGGCTGGTCGATCCGCTACCAGCCGACTGCGGTGCTGCGGCACCTGCACTCGGCGTCCAGCACGGAGTGGTCGCCGCTGTGGGTTTTCCACGTCGACCGCAACCGGCTGCTGATGCTGACCAAGGACGCGTCGGCGCCGCTGGCGCTGCGCGAGGTGCTGCACTACCCGCTCACCTCGGCCTCGATGCTGGTCCGGGCCGGCCGGGAAGCGCTGCGTTCGCGCACCCGCCCGGCGTTGCGACCGCACCTGCTGCGGGCCCGCGTGCTTGCCTCGTACGTACGGCTGTTGCCCACGATGGTGCGACGCCGGCGGCAGTTCGGTCGCCGGGCGGTGCGCTCGAGAAGGGATCTGGAACGCTGGCTGGTCAGAGAGCGATGAGGGCGGCCATCTACGACCGCTATTGGCACTCCATGGGGGGCGGTGAGCGGCACTCCGGGATGATCGCCGAGGTCCTGTCCAAGGACGGGGTCGAGGTCGATCTGATCGGACACAGCCAGGTCGACCGCGACGAGTTGGCCGAGCATCTCGGGCTCGATCTGTCCCGCACGAGGATGCGCACGGTTCCCGACAAGGGCGACGCCTACGTGGCGGCGCTGTCCTCCGAGTACGACCTGTTCGTCAACGCCACGTACATGTCCGTGGTGATGCCCGAGTCCGCGCACTCGGCGTACCTGTGCTTCTTCCCGACCCCGTTCGACCACGACCTGGCGTCGTGGCGGCGGACCGCGATCAGGGTGCTCGGCCCGTGGCTGACCGCCTACCGGGACCGGCTGGCGATGGGCTGGGGCACCGGCTGGTACCCACCCGAGGGCGGCCGGATGCGCCAGTGGACCTGGACCAACGGGGAGGCGGTGCTGCACCTGGAGCCCGGTCCGGCCCGGTCGATCCAGTTCGACCTCGGCCGGCCGGGGATGACCGAGCCGGTCGAGATGACCGTCGAGGATGAGAGCGGCGCGATCGCGACGCTGACCGCGCGGCAGGCGTTCGCTCGGCAGATCGTCGACCTGCCGAGCAGCCCGGCCGGCCGGGAGATCCGGTTCCGGTCCAAGACGATGGTGCCCGGCCCGGCGGACACCCGCACGCTCGGCGTCGCGGTGTCCCGGCTGCGGCTGGCCGGCACCAGCGGCAACGGCCCGCGGGCGATCCTGGCCACCCGGTTCCCGTGGTTGCTGCGGGACCTGTCCGGCAAGGCGTTCCTCGGCGCGTACGACACGGTGATGAGCAACTCCGAGTACACCCGGGGCTGGATCCAGCGGCTCTGGCAGACCGACGCGGACGTGCTCTACCCGCCGATCCAGGTGGAGCGGATGCACCCGGCGGCGGAGCGGGAGAAGGTCGTGCTGTCGGTCGGGCGGTTCTTCGAGCCGGGCCTCGGCCACGCGAAGCGGCAGCTGGAGATGGTGCGGATCTTCGGCCAGATGGTCAGCGACGGCACGCTGGACGGCTGGTCGATGACCGTGCTCGGCGGCTGCGAGGAATCACAGCGGCCCTACCTGGAGACCGTGCTCGCCGCGGCCGAGGGCCTGCCGATCAGGATCGAGGCCAACGTGCCCCGGTCGGTCGTGGAGCACGCCATGTCGACCGCGTCGATCTTCTGGTCGGCGACCGGTCTCGGCGAGGACGAGGAGCGCGCGCCCTGGGCGCAGGAGCACTTCGGGATGACCACCGCGGAGGCGATGGCCGGCGGCTGCGTGCCGGTGGTCATCGACCGGGCCGGCCAGCGCGAGATCGTCCGCGAGGGGGTGCACGGGTTCCGCTGGTCCACGCCGGCCGAGCTGATCGGCAAGACGCTGCTGGTCGTCGGCGATCCGCAGCTGCAGCAGCGGCTGTCGAAGGCCGCGGTGGCCAGGGCGGCCGAGTTCTCCGACGAGGCGTTCGCCGAGCGCTGGCACGAGATCGTCCGGGCGCACGGGCTGCTAGACGCTCGCCCGCGGTAGCGCCGGCTACGGTGCGGTCGCCGGCTGCAGACCCTCGTCGGCGGCGTGCCGCGCCGGCGTCGTCCGGTGCCGGAGGGCGGTCGCGGCGAACGCCGGCACCGCGACGGCGAGCAGCGCCGCCGGCACCAGCGCGACCCGGTAGACGGTCACCCGCAGCTGGTCGGCCAGCAGCCGGGCGGCGAGCGGGTCGGACGGCGGTCCGCTCGCGGTCACCACGTACTGGGCGAGCAGGACGGCCGCGTCGAGCACGACCACGGCGAGGACGAACACGACGAGCCTGGTCCGGCCGGCGCGTACGGCCAGCACCACGGCCGGGACGAGCGCGACCAGCACGACCAGGCCCCAGCCGGACCCACCCGGCCAGCGCTCGGCCATGCCCCGCAGGATCGTGCCGGTCCACGGCAGGACCGTGCGGACGTGATCGACGTACGCACCAACGAGATCTTCGGCGCGCGGCGATTCGGCGTGCCCCTCTTTCGCATGCCACGACGGGTCCGCAACGATCGCCTCGACCTCGCGCTCGATGCGCTCGGTGAACTTTTCACCGCGGCCAGAAAAGACT
>Ga0207644_10001309_pt1 | contig 16018 bp, 13 predicted proteins | sample KBSS73metaG_FD_184326 | JGI IMG/M metagenome (GOLD analysis project Ga0207644, IMG submission 184326) | Switchgrass rhizosphere microbial communities from Kellogg Biological Station, Michigan, USA - KBS S7-3 metaG (SPAdes) (version 2) | ecosystem: Host-associated > Plants > Roots > Rhizosphere... | reverse complement strand
CGAAACCTATCGAAAGAAGCGGCAGTTCGACGTGACCCCGGAGCCGCGCGGGCGAAAAGCGGCTGGTGGCGGTCACCGTTATGTGATTCAGAAGCATGCCGCGCGCCGGCTGCACTACGATCTGCGGCTCGAACTCGATGGCGTAATGAAGAGCTGGGCCGTAACCCGCGGCCCGAGCTTCGACCCCAACGAAAAGCGCCTCGCAGTCCACGTCGAGGACCACCCGGTCGAATACAACACTTTCGAAGGCACGATCCCGGAGGGCGAATACGGCGGCGGCACGGTCATGATCTGGGATCGCGGCCGCTGGTTCCCCGAGGGCGATCCGCACAAGGGCTACGCCAAAGGCCACCTCGTCTTCGATCTCGACGGCGAGAAGCTGCATGGGCGCTGGCACTTGGTGCGAATGCGCTCCCGCGAGCGCGACCGCCACGACAATTGGCTGCTGATCAAGGGCAAGGACGACGAAGCGCGTGGCGCCGGGGACAAGGATATCCTCGAAGAGAGGTCGCGCTCGGTCACCACCGGGCGCTCGATCGAGGAGATCGCCGCGGGGAAGGGCGGCAAGAAGCGAGTGTGGCACAGCAACCGGGACGCTGGCGCGGATGCGAAGGAAGCGGAGCCGCGATCCGGCCTGAAAGCCAAGAAAGCTCCGCCGAAGGCGGACGCGAAGCCTAAACGGAGAGCGAAAGCTGCTGCGCTTGCGGTCGCGCGCCCCGGCGAGCAAACCGTGCGCGAACGCCCGGCAGGAAAGCGCGCGGTGCTGCCTGACTTCGTGCCTTTCAGCCTCGCCGCGTTCTATGACCAGGCGCCGAGCGGCGCGGACTGGCTGCACGAGATCAAGTTCGACGGCTACCGCATGGAGGCGCGGCTCGATCACGGCAAGGTCAAGTTGCTGACGCGGCGCCAGCAGGACTGGACGCATCGCTTCAAGCCCGTAGTCGAGGCCGTTGCCGCGCTTCCGGCCGAAACCGCGCTGCTCGACGGTGAGATCGTCGTCGAGGACGAGCGCGGCGTGAGCAGCTTCTCGCTGCTGCAGACCGACCTGAAGGACGGGCGCAACGATCGCTTCGTCTATTACGTATTCGACCTTCTGCATCTCGATGGCCGCGATCTCACGTCCATGCCGCTGATCGAACGCAAGGCGGCGCTGGCGCGGCTGCTGCAGGCTGGCGATGGGACCGGCGTGATCCGCCACACCGACCATTTCGACGAACGCGGCCCGCTTATTCTAGCCAAGGCCTGCGAGATGGGGCTCGAAGGCATCATCTCCAAGCGCCGCAACGCGCCTTATCGTTCCGGGCGTTCGGACAACTTCATCAAGACCAAATGCCGCGGCGGCCACGAATTGATCGTCGCCGGCTATACGCCGTCGACGGCTGTGCCCAACTCCATCGGTGCGCTCACCGTTGCGGTGCACGAGAATGGAGAACTCCGCTACGCCGGCCGCGTCGGCACCGGCTACACCCAGAAGATGGCGCGCGACCTGTTCAAGCGGCTCCAGCCGCTGCGCGCCGAACAGCGCCCGGTAAAGCTGCCGCCCGACGAACGGCGCAAGGATGTCGTCTGGGTCAAGCCCGAGTTGGTGATCGAGGCGGAGTCTGCCGGCGTCACCCATGGTGGCGTGTTGCGGCAAGCTTCGTTCAAGGGCATTCGTGAGGACAAGACCGCGGCCGAGGTGGTGCGCGAGGTGCCGGAAACCGTGCCGCCGAAAAATTCCGCCAAGGATTCGCCGCCGATGAAGGATGCAGCCAAGGAGCCTGTCCGTGACCCGCCGAAAAGTTCGCGCCCGGCGCGTGCGGCCAAGACCAAGGATACCGAGGCTTCCAAGTTCCGTCTCACCCATCCCGAGCGCGTCTACTGGGCCGACGTTGGGGTCACCAAGAAGGATCTCGCCGAGTACTACCTGTCGGTCCGGGATTGGATAAGTCCGCACATCGTCAACCGCGCACTCGCGATCGTGCGCTGTCCGGACGGCACCGGCGGCGAGTGCTTCTTCCAGAAGCACATCGCTGCGAACGTGAAATCCTCACCGCTGCGCCATGCCGTCGCCGGCAAGGACCACGATGTGATCGCGGTGGAGACGGTCGACGACCTTGTCGCGCTGGCGCAATCGGGGGCGCTGGAAATCCATGTGCGCGGCTCGCGGCTCGACAGCCTGGAAACGTGCGACCGCATCGTTTTCGATCTCGATCCGGGGGAGGGCGTGGGCTGGGCGCAAGTCGTCGCCGCTGCGCGCGAGATTCGCGAGCGCCTCGAGGCGCAAAAGCTCGAGAGCTTCGTCAAGCTCTCGGGCGGCAAGGGCGTCCATGTGGTGGCGCCGATCGCAGACGTCGATTGGGACACGGCCAAGTTCTTCACCCAGCGCGTTGTCGCTTCCATGGCCGCCGACAGCCCCAAGCTCTACCTCGCCAAGATGACCAAGGCGCTGCGCCAGGGCCGCATCTTCATCGACTATTTCCGCAACTCGCGCGAAGCGACCTCGGTCGCGCCCTATTCGACCCGCTCGCGCGACGGCGCGCCGGTCTCCGCGCCGGTTACCTGGGAGCGACTGGCGCGCACCAGCGCCGGCAACGACTTTTCCGTGCTCGATCTTAAGAAGCGCCTCAAGGACGATGCCTGGGCCGAGATCGGCAAAGTGCGGCAGAAGCTGCCCGAGACCGCTCCGTCGCGCCGGCGCTGACAACGGCGGCGGGTCTCCTCAAATCATTTCCGCGCGGCGTCCTGCAAGATTGCGATCATGCGGTCGATAACCTGATCGCGTGCCGAACCCGTAGGCAATTCGATTTTCTGTTCGGGATCCTGAACCCAATAGCCGTCACGGTGGGTTCGATAGCCAACGATCTGGTACCTACCCTCTTCCTCTTCTATGCTCCATTGCGATGCCCCGCGCGCGAACGCCGACCAACTCTTCGCACCGGAGTATTTGAGCAGTACTGGACGCGGGAAAGCGTTACGCGCAGGAGTAGGTATAGTCGGGTTTCCTTTCCCCATTGCATCGCGGAGGGCGTATCGCAAAGCTTCCGTATTTGTCGCGGCCACCACGGACACCGGCTCTCGATTCATGTAAAAGCCGGCTTCCGTTTTTGCGACGGTCGGCACGTAGACGATGCCACTTCTCAGATAAGAATGATACAACATGTCATAACCTAAAATGGTGTTACCAAGAACTCTATGCCAAGATATCTGGCCTCCCTTCGCACGGTTTCGATTGCCGCTCTTTGAGCCTCTGTAATCGCGCCTTTTGGAATTGCGAGGCTCAGGATGCGACGTTTGATATCGGAGGATTTAATTTCTATGTCGCCCATGCTGCTGCCTTTATAGTCGACCAATTTTTTGACGTATCTGGTGAGCGTTTGTGCTAAACGCGCTCCATCTTGATATGTAGCGGCGCGAAGATCGATCGATTTGATGCTTGTAGCCCCGCCACCGAGAAATTTATCTATCACCTTAAATGTACGCGGTAGATTTTCTCCGAGCTGTTCGTTGAAATAGTTTCCGCGAGCCGCCCAACCAAGTTTCCATGCCTCCGATGGGTCCTCGATAACGGCGGGGGCTAGCGGCTTCCCTGAAAACTGAAGTATCCCAAGAACGGCTAGACTACGTGCCTGAGCTACCTCTGCGGGGTCTGCGTTCGCATAGGGAGCAATGGCATCGAGAATTTCTTGTTGAATCTCACGAGTTACGCCCGGCTCCAGCACGTCGCTCAATGCCGCATTGAGCGCATTCCCGCCGGCGGTGTCCCCGACATCGTAATAGTACCGCTTGATCTCGGCTCTTATTACCTTCTCATCGTCCGGCTGCGATTGGCGCTAAGTCAGTCGCTCGCGACTTATCTTCGTTTTGCGCAATTCGTAGGGGTAGTTCGTCCTCACTCCCGCCATCCGTCGGTGCAAACCAACCGGGATTCGGCGACGTGCCGGTGCGCGGATGCAGCGCCGGCTTCCAATCGGCTAATTTGATGAGAACGTCCTCTGCTTCCACGCTGTCGCGTGCAGCTTCGCTGGGTAGGTCGGGAATCTGCAAATGGACCGCAGCAATCCGCGCCAAGCACTGGTCATCAGCGTTCAGGGCGGCCGCAACAGTAGCAAGCCCAGGCATCAGCCGGTGGACTGCTGGCTCAGTCTGATAGGCGCGCTTAAGGAGCCGCTCGACCTCGATCCTTTCACGCACGACGAAACGCTTGCCGCGGCGCTCGATCAACGGCGTGCGGCCGAGGAATAAGCCTTCTTCGGTACAGGCTAGGCCGAGATTGTCGACGGTACGTTCGTTCAACCGCCAGAATCGAATCATGCAAATATTGTCGCTGAAAAAGAGACAATTGTCAACAAAAAAGCGACAATACAACTGCGCGTAGCCGCGCCTATTCAACGCGCCTGAATTCTGATGAGTCCAATTGCAGCGGCCTAATCCCACCCATTCCGTTGCTCGCTCATTCCGTGGCTCGGCAGTCCAATACCGCCGACCACGAAAAGACTATCCCGCAAGCCTGAAGCGCTCCGCCTTCGGCTCGAAGCGCGAGCGGAAGATTTCCGCATCGAGCGGGTCCTCGAAGCAATAGCGCACGAACGCGGCGTAATCGTCCTCGACATACATGTCGAACTTGCCGACATACCTGATGAGAAAGCTCAGGATCTCGCTGTCGTCGGCGAGTTGCCGGCGCGGGAGAACCACCTGATACGGGCACTCCTCGTCGAGCTTGCGCAGCCAGGCGCTTTTCTTGTCCGGGTCCATCGTCGTTGCCTCTACCCTTGACTCAGACCGGATATTGTTCTCTTTTTGTTCTATGAAGTCAAGCGGAAATTGAAAAGGGGCCGGTGCGATGGCGGTCGAGACCCTGGGCGACGCTCATTCCATGGGCTGGCGAATCATCGCCCGCTGCACGCATGGCCGCGAGGACGGTCCCCGCGGGCATTCGAATCGCGCGTGCACCTACCCGCAAGGAGTTGGACATGGAGACGCTGGTGTGGACGCGGGGGAGGGGGTTTCCGCTGTCACGTCTCGAAACGCGGCTACGCTGCCCGCGCTGCGTATCGCGTGAAGTGGTCGTGCTGTATCAGCCGCCGAGCCGGGCGGTGGTGGGCTAAGTCCGCCCGCGTTCTCATCGTCGCGACAACCGCCGCCGGTTAGCCCGCACCCGCTTCTTGTAAGTGTTCAGAACTTTTCCCGCGACGACCTTTCTCCCTCGGCCGGTGAGGATCGCGGCTGCGGCCGCCGTCTGGGCTTCGGCGAGTGCGCCGACCTTTTCGGCGACCATGCGGTTCGCCTCCGCACGTCCGCGCGCTCCACCAGCCGCCAGACGCATCATGCGCAACGCGATGACGCTCTGGGCCTCAATGCCGAGTTCGAAGGCCTTGAGGGCGAGCCCGAGCCAGGGATTGTACACAGAAGCTTTCCCGGGTTTTTAGGAACAGTGATTGACGCTAACGTGGGAATGACGAAGCGGTTCCGAGGACAAGACATGAGCGACGACATCCACGAGGTTTACGCCATCCGCTACGGCCAGCATTCGCGCCGTTCGCCGGAGAATTTCATCGGCGGCGATCCGCACGACGTGCTGCAGCCGCTCGACTACTTCGTATGGGCGATCGTCGGCCCTTCCGGCACGATCGTCGTCGACACCGGCTTCGACGAGGTGATGGGCCGGCGCCGGCAGCGCCAGATCGTCAAGCCGGTGCGCGACGGCCTGCTTGCGCTTGGCGTCGCCCCCGAGAGCGTCGAGACCGTCATCATCAGCCACATGCACTATGATCATTGCGGCAACTACGAGGTGTTCCCGCGCGCCCGCTATCACCTGCAGGACCGCGAGATGGCCTACGCCACCGGGCGGTGCATGTGCCATCAGCAGACGCGGCTGCCGTTCGAAGTCGAGGACGTCGTCGCCATGGTGCGCAAGGTTTTTTCCGGGCGCGCCGCCTTTCACGACGGCGAGGCCGAGATCGTGCCCGGCGTTACCGTGCACCACATCGGCGGCCATTCGATGGGCTTGCAGAGCGTGCGAGTGAAAACCCGCCGCGGCCACGTGGTGCTCGCCGCCGACGCCACCCACCTCTACGCCCACATCGAGAGCGGCCGGGTGTTCCCGATCGTCTACAATGTCGGAGATGTGCTCGAAGGCTACGAGACCTTGAAGAAGCTCGCGACCTCGCCGCGCCACATCGTGCCCGGTCACGACCCGCTGGTGCTCGCGCGCTACCCGGCCGCCAAGCCCGGGCTCGAAGGCTGGATCGCGCGCGTCGACGCCGAACCCGGCAATCGGTGAAGGCGCCGGCTGGTGGGCGACGAAATCCCGCCGCCGGCCGGCGCTAGTGTTCGAGCCGCGGCGCCTGCGACGAGACCGACGATGACCGATCGACCTTCGCTTCCGGCGCTGGAACGGCTGGTCGCGGCGCATCGCCTGCCCGAAGCGCTGGACATGGCGCTCAGGATTCTCGCGGCGATCGAGAGCCGGGCCGGGCGCATTGATCGGGTGGTCGGCGGCTCATCCCAACCCGGCGGCAGCGAAGAAGACGTTGCGCTGATCTTCGCCACCCGCTTCGCCGCCGTATTCGGGCAGCTCATCACCGCGCAGGATCTGCAGATCAGCGCGGCCGACTTCGAGCGGCTGTTGTCGCACTACCGCTGGATCGATCTGATTTTTTCATTCAGCGGATTTCGCACCTCGGACCATCTCGTTCTTCTCATCGCCAAGGACGCCGGAGACGGCCGGCTAAGCTTTCAAGGCGCCGACTACCTGCGCCTCCTCTCCGTCCTCACCATGAACTCCTTCGTCAGCGTCGATTTCGATCGCTTCTGGCGAACCAATCGCGTGGCGTCGGCAATCGCGTTCTTCAACTACATCAGCTCGCGCTACGTGTTCTCGCGGCGCGCGTTCGAGTTCCGCGAGCGTCTCCTGGAATGGATGCCGGAGCGGCTCGGGGAGGTGAAATTCGGCGGCATGACGCTCGCGCGGCTGCCGGAAGTCTACATGCATTGCAGCTACGCCGTGACCGCCAGGAAGCACGCGATCAAACGTCCGCTGATGGAGCAGATGCGCCGCGCCTGCCTGGAAGCGGGTGTGGTCGAGGCGGAAGGCGCCATCCCGCCGCGCGCGGAGGGGCGCGCCACGATCGTCGTGGTCGGCGAGCGCTTTGCGCCCGGTCACGCGGTGTTCCGCAGCCACTCGCGCGCCGTCCGCGCGTTGCGCGAGCGCTTTCATGTCGTCGGCGCCGTTCACCCCAATCCCGACAGCGCGTTGATCGCAGAGTTCTTCGACGAGTGCATCGCTTTTCCCGCGGGAGATTTTTTTGCCTCGGTTCGCACGGTTGCCGCCGCCATCGCGGCGCAGCGACCGGCGCTGATCCTCTATCTGGGCGTCGGCATGGCGTCTGCGGTGATCGCGCTGGCCTCGCTGCGCCTAGCGCCGATCCAATGCGCCTCGTTCGGCCATACCGCGAGCACAATGAGCCCGGCGATCGACTATTTCATTCTGCCGGAGGATTTTGTCGGCTCGGCAGAGTGTTTTTCAGAAACGATCCTGGCCGTGCCAAAGGCCGCCATGCCGTTTGCGCCGCAGCCCGCGCCGCAGGCGGCGCGGCGCCGTGCAGATGGCACGATCCGTGTCGCCATCCCTGCTTCAACGATGAAGCTCAACCCGGTGTTGTTCGATGCGGTGGCGCGCATCGGCGCCGAAGTCAAGTCGCGTGTCGCGTTTCAATTCTTTCCGCTCGCTGCCACCGGTCTTCCCTATTTCGAACTATCGCGGATCGTGCGCGCCGTCATTCCGCAGGCCACAGTTTTCCCGGAAGCACCGCACGAACGCTACATGGCGCGTCTCGCCGAATGCGACGTGTTTCTTTGCCCGTTTCCCTACGGCAACATGAACAGCATCATCGACGCGTTCCAGCTGTGCCTGCCCGGCGTGTGCCTCGACGGCATCGAGGCGCATGCGCATGCCGACGCGGCATTCTTCGCGCGCATCGCGCTTCCCGCCGAGCTCGTCGCCAAATCGACCGACGACTATGTCGCCGCGGCGGTGAAGCTCATCGACGACGAGGCCTGGCGTGCGCGGTGTACGGAAATCGTCAGCAAGGCCGATCTCGAAGTGGCCTTCTTCGGGGGCGAGCCCGACCTGTTCGCCGCGGCGATCGAAAAGCTGATCTGGCCGTCGGATTGAAGCGCGAGGACCTTAAGTCAAATCATGGGTCGTCATTGCGAGCGAAGCGAAGCAATCCAGCTTTTGGCCTGAAGTATGGATTGCTTCGTCACCCTTCGGGCTCCTCGCAATGTCGGTTCTGGGTCGTCTCAACAATCATGCTCTTTGGAAACGATAGACGCGCTCTCCCGCCACTGCCTGGGACGTGACGGGTCACCAATTCCGAGTTTTGGTATTGCGCGACGAGGCCGCGTCGCGCCTCATTCGATGTCCAGCGGCTCGGCGCCGGTCGGCTTGCCGCTGGCGTCGAGTGTGATCTTCTCGACCCGCGCTTCGGCCTGCCGCAGCAGCTCTTCGCAACGGCGTTTGAGCGCCTCGCCGCGTTCGTAGATGGTGACCGATTCCTCGAGCGGCACCTTGCCCTCTTCGAGCCTTCGCACGATCGATTCGAGCTCTTCGATCGCGCGCTCGAACGGCAATTGGCTGACGTCGCCGCCGTTCTGGTTGTTGTTCTGCGCCATTCGCCGGCTCTCCGATTCCTCATTCAATGTAGCCCGGATCGGGCGAAGCGCAATGCAGCCCCGCCTGGCGCAGTTTCGCCGGTGGCACTTATCCCCGCATCAGCGCGGTGACGTGCGCGGCAGCCGAGTTCGCCAACGCCTCGAGGTCGTAGCCGCCTTCAAGCACGGAGACGACGCGGCCTTCGGCGCAGCCATCGGCCACTTCCATGATCTTCCGCGTGGCCCAGGCGAAGTCGGCCTCGTCGAGGTTGAGGTTGGCCAGCGGATCGCGCATGTGCGCGTCGAAGCCGGCCGAGATGATGACGAGCTCCGGCCGGAAATCGTTGAGCCGCGGCAGGATTCTCTCCTCGAACGCGGCGCGGAACGCCTCGCTGCCATCACCGGGCCGCAGCGGCGCGTTGACGATAGTGTCGTGCTCGCCGGACTCGCCGACTGCGCCGGTGCCGGGGAAGAGCGGCATCTGGTGGGTCGAGCAATACATCACCGTCCTGTCGTCCCAGAAGATATCCTGCGATCCGTTGCCGTGATGCACGTCGAAATCGACGATCGCGGCGCGGGCGATGCCATGATGATCCTGCGCGTACCGCGCCGCGATGGCGGCATTGTCGAACAGGCAAAAGCCCATCGGCCGCGCCGTCTCGGCGTGATGGCCGGGCGGCCGCGTGGCAACGAACGCGTTGGCGGCCTTTTTGGTCAGCACCTCATCGACGGCATGGACGGCGCCGCCGACAGCACGGAGCGCCGCCTCGAAACTTCCCGGCGACATCGAGGTATCGGCATCGAGCCGCACCATGCCGGCGCTCGGCGCGGCATCGCGAATCTGCGTGATGTAGTCCATCGGATGGCAGAGCGCGATCACCTCGAACGGCGCGGTCGGTGCTTCGACCCGCGCCAGCGACTGGAACTGCTCGGCCTCAAGCGCCTGCTCGACGGCGCGCAGCCGGTCGGGCCGCTCCGGATGCCCGAGCGGCGTCAAGTGTTGCAGACAGGCGGGATGGGTGATCAGCAGTGTCGACATCGGCAGCGCGGCGCGAGGCTGAGAGTTGAGCGTACTTTCACAGTTAAGCCGGCGCAGCCGGGGAGGGAAGATGCGCGTCGGCGAATTTCACGCGCATCCGCAGATCCGGGAGTGCGCGCTTCAGCTCGCCAGCGCCGCGTCGGCGCCAAGGACGCCGCCCGCGCCTTCGACCACTGTGCGTTCGAGCGCACCTGCCTGCACGGCGAAATTCTCGGCGAAGAACCGCGCCAGCGCGATGCGCGGGGCGGCATCGCCGCTGAGCCGCAGCGCGGCGAGCGCCTGCTGCGCCAGCAGACAGCCGCCGGCTGCTACGGCGAACAGCCGCAGATAGGGCGTCGCGCCGGCGAGCGCCTCCTGCGCATTTTTCTCGAGCTGCGCCAGCAGCCACGCGGTGGTGCGCGCCAAACTCTCGACCGCATCCTCGAGCCGCACGCCGGTCCAGCCGAAGGCCGGATCGTTGGTCGCATTGACCGCTTCGACGACGCGGCGCAACTCGCCGATATAGGTCTCGACCACGGCGCCGCCGCCGAGGGGGAGTTTGCGCGTGACCAGATCGATCGCCTGGATGCCGTTGGTGCCTTCGTAGATCGGCGCGATCCGCGCGTCGCGAAGGAACTGCGCCGCCCCGGTCTCCTCGATGAACCCCATGCCGCCGTGGACCTGCACGCCGAGCGAGGCGACCTCGACGCCGATATCGCTCGCGAACGCTTTGGCGACCGGGGTGAGCAGCGAAGCGCGCGCGTTCGCCGCCTGACGCGCGGCCTTGTCGGCGCCGCGCTCGGCGCGATCGAGCGCCATCGCGGTGGCGTAGCAGATCGAGCGCGCGGCCTGGGTGAGGGCGCGCATGCTGATCAGCACGCGCTTGATATCGGCATGGGCGATGATCGGCGCCGACTCGGTCGCCGGCATGCCCGCGGAGCGTCCCTGTCGGCGCTCGCGCGCATAAGCAAGCGCCTGCTGGGTAGCGCGCTCGGCGATGCCGACGCCCTGCAGCCCGACCCCGAGCCGCGCCCGGTTCATCATCGTGAACATGCAGGCCATGCCGGCATTCTCTTCGCCGACGATGAAGCCGGTCGCGCCGCCGTGGTCGCCGAAGATCATCGTGCAGGTCGGCGAGCCGTGGATGCCGAGCTTGTGCTCGACCGAATGGGCGCGCACGTCGTTGCGGACGCCGGGCGTGCCGTCGGCGTTGAGCAGGAATTTCGGCACCACGAACAGCGAGATGCCGCGCGTCCCCGGCGGCGCATCGGGCAGGCGTGCGAGCACGAAATGGATGATGTTGTCGGTGAGGTCGTGCTCGCCGTAGGTGATGAAGATCTTCTGGCCGGTGATGCGATAGGTGCCGTCGGCGGCGCGGTCGGCGCGCGTGCGCAGCGCGCCGACATCGGAGCCGGCCTGCGGCTCGGTGAGCTGCATCGTGGCGATCCACTCGCCGGAGACCAGCTTGCCGAGATAGGCGCGCTTGAGCGCGTCGCTGCCATGGGCGGTGAGCGCGTCGATCGCCGACATGCTCACCAGCGGGCCGACGCCGAACGCCATCGCGGCGGCGTTCCACATCTCGACGCAGGCCGCGTTGAGCACGTGCGGCAGCGCCTGGCCGCCCCATTCGCCTTCCGCCACGAGGCCGTTCCAGCCGCCCCTGCGCCAGGTGTCGTAGGCCTCCTTCCAGCCGGGGGCGGTGGTGACGACGCCGTCCTTGAAAGTCACGCCGTAGCGGTCGCCGACGCGATTGAGCGGAGCGAGGACCTCTTCGGCGATGCGGCCGGCCTCGCCGAGCACGGCCTCGACATCGTCCGCGGTGAGTTCACCGAAAAAACCCTCTTCGAGCGCGGCCGCGAGGCCTGCTCCGTACTTCAGCGCAAAGCCCATGTCGGCAAGAGGAGCTTGATAGGTCACTTGATTTCTCCGCGCCGACGCTCGTCGCCGGCAAAGACGGGCGATATCATGCTGGTCGGACGCGCCATTTCGGCGCGCGACCGTGCCCGTCCGTCGCATTCATCATGCACATAATTCCACCGCATTGTACAAGCCCAAGGGTGCGCCGACGGGCGCGCGCCTTCGACGGCGTCCGCCCGGACCAACGTTGATCGTCCGGGCGTCCGCCGTTATGTTCCGCACGCCGCCGGCAGCCACTGGGCGGCAATCCGACGACGTATTGGGGCGTAGCCAAGCGGTAAGGCAGCGGATTTTGATTCCGCCATGCGGAGGTTCGAATCCTCCCGCCCCAGCCACGCTCGGTGTCGTCTCTTTTTGCGAGCTGGTCAGGAGGGCCGGTCAGGCCGGTACGTAGCGCTGGCCGATGCTCGGCTTGCTCACGCCGAGGCCGGGCAGCTCCCATACACCGGCGCCGGCTGGATTGGTGTCGGCGGCGACGTCGACGTCGATCAAAAACGGCTTGTTGGCGGCGATGCCCTTGCGGACCGCCTCGGCCAGATCGGCGGCACGATCGATGCGCACGCCTTCGACGCCGGCCGATCGCGCCATGGCGGCGAAGTCGGGATTGTAGCGCTCGCCGGTCCTGGGATCGTGGAAGTCGGTGGCAAGCTCGCGGCCGCCGAGATAGCCGCGCTGCAACCCGCGGATCGAAGCGTAGGCATAGTTGTTCCACACGACCCAGACCACCGGCAGATCATATTCGACCGCCGTGCCTAGCACGTTGGCGTGCATGAAGAAGGCGCCGTCGCCGCACACCGATACGCATGGCCGGTCGGGTGCCGCGAACTTCGCACCAAGCACGCCGGCGACGCCAAAGCCCATGGCGCCAAATCCCATGCAGCCGATCAGAGAATCCGGGCGTCGCGGCGTACAGTAACCGAGCAACCAGTTGTGGTGCACGCCGATGTCACTGACCAGGATCGCGTCCTCGGGCAGACCCTTGTTGATTTCAGCCGCTGCGCGCTGCGGATTGATCGGCCGGCTGTCGTCGGAAAAGCCGGGCGCAACCAGCTTGTTCCATTCCTTGCGGTAGCCGTCGATCATGCCGAGCCACGTCTTGCGCGCGTCGAGCTTTTTTTGCACGTCCTTGCGGCGGTCGAGTTCGGCATGCATCTGACGCAGGAAGGTGCGCACATCGGCCATGAGACCGAGCGCGACCGGATAGTTGCGGCCGATCTCCTCCGGGTCGATGTCGACGTGAATGAGCCTGGTGGGCGGAATGGTGAAGGAGTAGCCGGGAATCCACGAACTCGAAGTGCGATCATCGAAGCGTACGCCGAGCGCCAGCAGGACGTCGGCCTGGCGCGTGGTGTGGTTGGCCTGATAGTGGCCGCCGCGCGCGACCATTCCGACTGCCAGGGGGTGTTTGGTGTCGATGGCACCCAGTCCGCTCATGGATGCCGCGACGGGAATCTGCAGGCGCTCTGCCAGTTTCAGCGCTTCCTCGCTGGCGCCGCCATAGCGCACGCCCTGACCGACGAGGATGCACGGCCGCTCGGCGCCAAGCAGCATGTCGACGGCCTTCACAACGCCATCCGGATCGGCGCCGCAGCGGCTGGAGATATTGGCGCTCCATTCCTCCGGCTTCGGCGTTTCCTCGGCCGCCGCTTCCAGGAACACGTCGAACGGCACGTCAAGCACCACCGGGCCGGGCCGGCCGGTCACCATGGTCTTCCAGGCCTGGCGCACTGCGAGCGGCACCATCTCACCGCGCGTCGGCTGAAAGACCTTCTTGCAGCAGGCGCGCACCATGGAGGGGAAATCCGCCTGGTATTGGCGATACATTTCCTGAAACGCGCCGCGATTGAATTGGCTGGTCGGAACGTTTCCGGTCACGGCCAGAAACGGCACCGAGTCGAGATAGGCCGTGGTGAGCGAGATCGGCAGGTTGGCTGAGCCCGGTCCACACGAGGTGAAGGTCGCGATTGGCCGCCCCGACACACGATAGTAGACGTCGGCCATGAAACCAGCGACGCTCTCATGATGCACCGAGATGGTCTTGATGTCGTCGGAACGCTCATAGAGCGCGTCGATGAACTGGATATTGCCGTGACCGCACAGGCCGAAAGCGTAAGGCACCTTCTCGCGGATCAGATAGTCGACGATGACCTGGGCTCCGTTGAGCCTGTTGGGCGTCGGCATCGGAGTTCTCCTCTTCAACTCAGCGCGCAAATCTCCGGCGCCGTTGTCGGGCCATTGCTAATTCGCGGTGCGCTCGCATCGAGACGCGTTTTTCGGACGCGCGGGACGTGCGCGCTATTTCCCGCGCTTCGCAACGGCATTCGGCAGCCGATGTGCGCGTGTGCCCTGTTGAGCAGGCGCACGCGAAGCGCGGGCGATCACGAGCGAACTAGTTGGCCAGGAAGCAGTAGAGCAGGCCGGCCCCGCCTGTAGCCTTCAGATTGTCCTGGCCGCAACCGCGCGAGCCATGCGAGGAGTTCCACGAATTCATGTGCCGCGTATCTTTCAGGCCGGTACGGTCGTGGTGGCCGACGATGGCCGATCCGTCTTCGCCGCTTTTCGTCCAGTTCGCGCAGGTGGTGTCGCCGCCGGCTGTAGAATAGAGGCCTTGGGGATCTGAGCCGGTCAGAATGTCGTGCATGTTTATCGGGTCGCCACGGCCGCTGACGGTTTCGCCCTTCTCGTTGAGCGCCGTCTGCTTGTTGATGTTGTTGGAGCTCGAGTGGAGGTCGTCCAGGTCCTTGGCGATGACGACATCCTTGGCGTTGCGCCACGGGCCCTTGCCGATGCGATCGCGTGCGTTGACGCCGGCGACGCCCCCCGGCTCCGTCGTGCTCAGATAAGCGTGCCAGTTGGTCTCGGTCGAGCCGGCGGCCTTGGCGAGCGCCTGACAATGCGCATCGGCGCCGGCGAGACCGCCGAGGTCCGCGCCTTTGCCACCGCCGACGCTGGTGACAAAGAACGACATCGAGGCCTGTTGCGCCCGCGCCGGAGCGGTCAAGCCGAGGCCGGCAAGAGCGACGATGGCCAAGACGGGAAGTCGGATTGCTGACGTCATGAAGCGATCTCCTTTGTTGCTTGGGTACCGGAAGAATAGCGGCAAACGATGCCGTGTCTTACTCCAAGGTTGTGCAGGAAAGATAACGACAAAGTCCGTCGCGCGCGATGCTTCTCGATGCGACCGGTATCGCGTGACAGTGCTTGAGGTTTCGGAATTGTTACCTGCACGGCGGCGGGCCCCGTCGCGCTTAGGCTCGCCCGAAATACGCATCGCGCACCTCCTGGTGCTCCTTAAGGTCGGCGGGGGTGCCGCTGGCGACCACTCGCCCTTTGGCGAGGACATAGCCCCATGTCGAGATGGCGAGCGTCTGGCGCACGTTCTGCTCGACCAGGAAAACGGTGATGCCGCGCTCGTTGATCTGGCGGATGATGTTGAAATTCTCCCGCACCAGGCGAGGCGAAAGGCCGAGCGAGGGCTCGTCGATGAGCAGCAGCTTTGGCGCGCGCATCAGCCCGCGTCCGATCGACACCATCGCTTGCTCGCCACCCGACATGGTGCCGGCAAGCTGGTTGCGGCGCTCGGCGAGCGGCGGGAAAATGCGGAAGATGTCGGCAATGCGCGCGGCCACGACCGCGGCCGACGGCTCGCGATAGGCCCCGGCACGCAGGTTTTCTTCGACCGTGAGCTTGGGAAAGACCTTCCTGCCTTCGGGGATGCAGGCGACGCCAGCGGCGACGATCCGGTGCGTGGCGAGCCCGGTGATGTCGTGCCCGTCGAACACGATGCGTCCGGCGCGCGGCGGCGTCAGCCCGAGGATCGATCGCACCACGGTGGTCTTACCCGCCCCGTTGGCGCCGAGGAGACAGGTGATGCTTTGCGCTTTGACGGCGAGCGAAACACCTTGCAGCACGTCGGCCTTCTCGTAGCCGGCGCACACCCCTTCGATCTCGAGCAAGTCGGCCATCTACGCCACCCCGAGGTAGGCTTCCTGGACCTGCGCGTCGGCCGTGATGTCGCGATAGCGCCCCTCGGCGATCTTGCGGCCGAAGTTGAGCACCACGCAGCGGTCGGTGATGCGCTCGATCACGCCCATCTCGTGCTCGATGATGATGATGGTCAAAGCGGCGTTGCGCTCGCGCACCAGGAATATGTCGTTCATCAGTTCGGCGGTCTCGTCATGGGTCATGCCGGCTGACGGCTCGTCGAGCAGCAGGAGCTTCGGCTGGCTGATCAGCGCCCGGCAGATCTCGATACGCCGGCGGTCGATCATCGGCAGGCCGCCGACCGGCTCGAACATCCGCTCCGCCAACGCCGGCTCGAACGCGTCGATCAATTCGCGCGCGAGCCGATACGCCGTCTCGAATTCGCGCCGGAACGCGCGCCGCCGCATCAGGTTGAACCAAAGGCCTTGGGTGAGCTGCTGGTGATTGCCGATCATGATGTTGTCG
>Ga0207644_10001308_pt1 | contig 16024 bp, 13 predicted proteins | sample KBSS73metaG_FD_184326 | JGI IMG/M metagenome (GOLD analysis project Ga0207644, IMG submission 184326) | Switchgrass rhizosphere microbial communities from Kellogg Biological Station, Michigan, USA - KBS S7-3 metaG (SPAdes) (version 2) | ecosystem: Host-associated > Plants > Roots > Rhizosphere... | reverse complement strand
TCCGCGGACGTGAAAGCCGGGGACGCGGTTGTTACGTCCGGCATAGATGGTATTTACCCTAAGGGCTTTGTAATTGGTCAGATACAATCCGTACGGAGGGGAGCGGGACAATACAGCTCGATTGTGATCCGTCCGGCTGTCGATTTCTCCGCGCTTGAAGCGGTACTGATCGTCCTTACGCCACCGTCGGCCGCAGAGGCTGGCGCGCCGGGCACGGATCAGGTCCACTAGGTGAAGGCTGCGGGGGTCGTAGTCGCCATAGCTCTGGCGCTTGCGTTGCAGACGAGCCTGGCGCGGCTTCTCGTCGGTGGCACCGCGGCGCTCGACCTGGTCCTCGTCGTTGTCGTCTACGTTGCCCTGACGAGTGGACCAGTAAAGGGAATGCTGACTGGAAGCGCCGCCGGCATCGTACAGGATGCGCTCTCGAGCGGTACAGTCGGTATCGGAGGCCTTGCGAAAGCGATTGTTGGGTTTGGCGTCGGCGTCATAGGGCAACAATTCATCGTGACCGCTGCCTTTCCGCGGTTTTTGATGTTCATTGTGGCGACGCTGGTGCACTCGGCGCTGTTCATGGGGATGTACATGCTGCTCGGCTTGAAGGAGTTTCCGTCGCCATGGGCGGCAGTGCTCAGTCAGGCGATCGGCAATGCGGTTGTCGGCATCGTGGCGTTTGCGATCATCGAATCGCTCCCCGGTGCGATAGAACGTCGGAGATTCAAGCGGTCGAGTCGGTAATCATCGAGAGATCGCCTCGCTATGGCCATACAGGAAGATCGCCGTCGTATCAGTATCAGGCTCACCGTCCTGCAGGTGGCGTGCGTGGTCGTGTTCGCCGCGCTCGGCATCAGCTTCTGGCTCCTCCAGATCGTCGAGCACGCCAAGTACGAGGAGATGGCCGAAAACAATCACCAGCGGACGCTCGCGCTGCGCGCTCCGCGCGGCGTGCTCTACGACCGCAACGGCCAGGTTCTGGTGGAGAACCGCCACTCGTTCACGATTTCGATCGTGCGCGAGCACACGAAGGATCTCGATCGCACCATCCGCATGCTCTCCGAAGTGGCGAGTCTCGATGTCGAGAACGTCCGCGCCGTAGTCGCGCGGCACAAGTCCGAACCGAGCTACCGCCCAATCGTCGTCGTCGAGGATGCCTCACTCGCGCAGGTGGCCGCGATCACCGCGCGGCGGCTCGATTTCGAATTGCCGGACGTCGTGGTCGAAGAGGTGCCCACGCGGCAGTACCCGGGAAGCAGTATTGGCGCCCATTTGTTCGGGTACGTCGGCGAAGTCAGCGACACGATGGTGGCGGCCAACGATTCGCTGAAGAGTGGTGATCTGGTTGGACAGGCCGGGATCGAAAAAATCTACAACCCGCTGCTGATGGGAGAGGACGGCGCCAAGGTCGTCGTCGTCAACAGCCTGGGCCGCGAGATCAGCACGCTCGACTTGGTGCCGCCGACCGAGGGTAAGCGCGTGCAGCTCACGATCGACTTCGACGTGCAGAAGGCGGTGGAAGACGGGTTCAAGGCCGCACACGACGCGCGTCTGACCAATGCCGGCGCTGCTGTCGTTCTGGACCCGAACACGGGCGAAGTGCTCGCCTACGCGAGCGAGCCGGCGTTCGATCCGAATGCGTTCGCCGCTGGAATCGACCGGGCGACGTGGGCCTCGTTGACCAGCGACGAACAGCATCCACTGAACGATCGGGCGATTCAGGGTCGGTATTCGCCGGGTTCCACGTTCAAGATGGCGGTGGCAATGGCCGCGCTGGAAGAAGGCATCATCACGCCGGATTTCCAGGTGCACTGCGCCGGCGCCGCGAACTTTTACGGCCGTTCATTCAAGTGCTGGCGTGCAGGCGGACACGGCACCATCAGCCTCCGCCACGCCATCGAGCAATCGTGCGACGTGTACTTCTACACGGTTGGAAATCTCGTCGGCATCGACAAGATCAACAAGTGGGCGACGCTGCTGGGCCTTGGCGTGAAGAGCGGCATCGACCTCCCGAATGAGACCGTTGGTCTGGTGCCGTCCACGCAATGGAAGCAAGAGAAGATGCACGAGAAGTGGTACGCCGGTGAAACCATTTCCGTGGCGATCGGTCAGGGGCAGGTGTCGGTCACACCGGTGTCGATGGCGGTGTATGCGGCGACGCTCGCCAATGGCGGCACGCGCGTGACACCGCATCTGCTGAAGGCCGTCGATGACGGCACCGGCAACGGGTGGAAGCCGGTGGCCGCGCCCGCACCGCAGTCGAAGGTGGAGCTCGACCCGGAGAAGCTGCAGGCAGTTCGGGACGGTCTCTGGGGGGTCGTCAATGGAGGCGGTACGGGCAATCGCGCCCGCGTCCCCGGATATGACGTGTCGGGGAAGACGGGAACGGCGCAGGTGATTTCCAATGCCGGCCGCGTCGCCGCAGCACGTTCGGGCAAGGACCTGCGCGACAACGGGTGGTTCGTCTTCTTCGCGCCACGGGACAAACCAGAGGTTGCCGGCGTCGTGTTCCTCGAGCACGGCGTCCATGGCCCGAACGCTGCGCGAGTTGCGCGCCACATCGTGGCGACGTTTTTTGCCAAGAAGGAAGGCCGGCCGCTGCCGCCGCCGCCGACACCGGCGGACATGCAGTTCGATTTTTCGGATCCCTACGGTCTGGGACACATGCCGGGAGCGCCTCCGCCGGAGGAACCGGTGAACGACACGCACTGAGATGCTCGAACGAAGGCTCTACTACCACATCGACTGGGCGATGCTCGCCGGCGTCTTCGCGCTCTGCGCGATCGGTGTCGCGCAGATCTACAGCGCCACCGGTGGCTTTACGCACATCTACTACACGCAGATCTACGGCATCATCCTCGGTGTCTTCGCCATGGCGATTTGCCTGTCGATCGACTATCGATCGCTCGCCGACAAGTCGCACTGGATTTACCTCGGTATTCTGCTGCTCCTGATGTACGTGCTGTTTTTCGGCGCGGTGCGCGGCGGATCGCGGCGGTGGATCGATCTCGGCGTCTTCAATCTGCAGCCGTCGGAGTTCGCCAAGGCCACGCTCGCGCTCGTCCTCGCCAAGTTCTTCGGCGAGAGTCGCCGCGGGGCGATCACACGCGAAGACCTCGCCATCGCCGGTGCGCTCACCGCGGTGCCCCTCCTTCTCATTGCGCGGCAGCCGGACCTCGGAACGGCCGTCACGCTCATTCCGGTCGTCTTTGCCATTGCTTACGTCGCGGGCATGCCGATGCGCATCGTCGGCATTCTCGCGCTCGTCGGCGTGCTGGTCGCACCGGTCGCCTGGAAATTCGCGCTCAAGGACTATCAGCGCGAACGCATTTCGACATTTCTCGACCCCGCGCAGGACGCCAAGGGCGCGGGCTATCAGCAGATTCAGGCGCGGATCACCGTGGGATCCGGAGGCCTGTGGGGAAAGGGCTTCACCAAGGGAACGCAGGGCCAGCTGCGGTTCCTGCCGGTGGCACACAACGATTTCATCTTCTCGGTGCTTGCCGAGGAGCAGGGGTTTGCGGGCGTGCTCGTTACGCTCGGGCTGTATCTGTTCGTGATTCTTCGTGCGCTCGAGGCGGCGCGGCTCGCCAAAGATCGCCTCGGCGCGTACCTGGTGCTGGGAGTACTGGCCAGCTTCACATTCCAGGTGATTTACAACGTGACGATGTCGGCCGGCCTCGCGCCGGTCAAGGGACTGACGCTTCCGCTCATGAGTTACGGCGGCTCCTCCATGATTGCCACTTTGGCGGCGTTCGGCCTCATTCTCAACGTGCGGATGCGTCGTTTTACAAATTAAGGCTTCGGGCTTCGGGCGCCGGGCTGCAGGCCGTTACGGCCGCAGCCCGGCGCCTGGAGCCTGCAGCCTGCTAGCGGGTTCTGTGATGCCGTTCATGCCCGTCACCATCGTGCTGCGTCGCCTTGTGGCGTTCGTCGGCGTCCTCGTCGCCTTTGTGGCGGCGCGGCGATGCGTGAACGTGTCTGCGGCGGCATCAGGTGAACCCGTGCGGAGCTTCGGGCATGACCAAGGAGATGATCATCTCCTCGAGCGCCCACGAAACACGGGTCGCGATTCTCGAGGACGATCAGGTAGCCGAAATCTTCATCGAGCGCGAACATCAGCGCGGCGTCGTTGGCAACCTCTACAAAGGCCGGGTGTCGAAAGTCCTCCCTGGCATGCAGTCGGCGTTCGTTGACCTCGGTCTCGAACGCGACGGATTCCTCTACGTTTCAGACGTCGTCGCCAACACTGAAGAATTCGACCGTCTTGAAACGGAGGAAGAAGAGGACGGCGGGTCCTCCGTCGACGGGAACGGTTCCGGCGGAGCCCGTCCCACGCAAGCCGTACGCAGGCCGGGTACCGCCGACGGTGCCGCCAGCGGAGGCGGACCCGGCGTAGCGCCACCCCGCGGTGGCCGTCGCGATCGCGAGAGGGGACCCGAGCCCAAAATCGAGGAACTGCTGAAGGAAGGGCAGGAAATTCTCGTCCAGGTCGCGAAGGAGCCGATTGGCACGAAAGGCGCGCGGCTCACCTCTCACGCGACGATGCCGGGGCGCTTCCTGGTGTTCATGCCGACCGTCGATCACGTCGGCGTCTCCCGCAAAATCGAGTCGCGCGAGGAACGCAGCCGCCTCCGCGGGATCGTCCGCGAATTCCGCGATCAGCACGGCTTTACCGGCGGCGTGATCATCCGCACCGCCGCATCGGCACGGCCGAAGGAAGACATCGTTGCCGACCTGAGCTACTTCCACAAGGTCTGGACGGAGATCCGTCAGAAGGCCGACGGTTCGCGTGCTCCCGCCGTTGTTTACCGCGAGCAGAGCCTGGTTGCGAAGCTGCTGCGGGACCTGCTCACCGACGAGTACGCGGCGATCCGGATCGACAACGAGCAGGAGTATCGCCGAGTCTTCGAATTGATCGAGCGCATCATGCCGTCGCTCGGCGCCAAGGTGAGGCTCTACAACAAGGAGTACCCGATTTTCGAGGAGTACGGCGTCCAGGCCGAAATCGATCGCGCGCTCCGGAGCAAGGTCTGGCTCAAATCCGGAGGCTCCATCGTCATCAATCAGACGGAAGCGCTCGTCGCCATCGACGTGAACACGGGCCGATATGTCGGCAAGAAAACGGCGGGACGGCTCGAAGACACCATCCTGAAGACCAACCTCGAGGCCGTGAAGGAGATCGTCCGCCAGATCCGTCTCCGCGACCTCGGCGGCATCATCGTGCTCGACTTCATCGACATGGAGGAGAAGAAGAACCGGCAGAAGGTGTTTCAGGCGGTGGAGCAGGAGCTGCGCAAGGATCGCTCCCCGTCAAAAGCGCTGCAGGTGTCGGACTTCGGCCTCGTCATCATCACGCGCAAACGCGTCAAGCAAAGCCTCGAACGGGTGCTGACCGAGCCGTGTCCGTACTGCGCGGGCAGCGCGGTCATCAAGTCGCGCTCGACGATCTGTTACGAAATTCTTTCGGAAGTGAAGAAGATCAGCGCCGATCTCGACGGCCAGACGCTCGTGCTGCGTGTGAATCCCGACATCGCCCGCGCGCTGAAGGACGAAGAGCGAGCGGTGTTCAAGGAGCTGAAGCAGTCAATCGGACGGGAGATCGCGGTGAAGCCGGATGTCCAGCTTCACCACGAGCAGTTCGATTTGATGGCGGTGGGGTAGCTGTGCGGCCGGCTTAAGACTTCGGGCTCCAGGCTTCCGGTACCCGAAGCCCGGAGCCTGGAGCCTGGAGCCTTAATACCCGCAGTTCCCGGCGGTGTAGAACCGTACGGTCTTCTTCGTGGCGGAGCTCCTCGCTCCTTCACGGTCTTCGATCTGCAGGCTGACGTCGACGTTCAGGTACTTGTCGCCGTTGTCGTCGTTCGTGCTGTGATCCTTGAAGAAATCGCAGCCGGTCTGGATGTCGGCGTCTCCGATTTTGTCGGTCTTGCCGTCCACGGAAGTCGACGAGCCGATCGAGTACGTGTAGATGTAGAACCGTATCGCGCCGCTCGACGCGCTCGCGTCAACGCGGCAATCGTTGTCGCCGCCCCCGCTAAGCTGGCACTTGTCCTCGCCGCGGTTGGAGCCGGTAATGGTGAATCGGGCCACCGGCGGCGGGATCGTGACGCGGATGATCTGGTTGATCGCGACATTCTGGTAACGCGCCGTGATCTGCACGTCCTGCGAAAGCGAGACCGTCGTTGTCTCGATCGTGAACGTCGCTGTCGTGGATCCCGATGGGACCGTCACGGTGTTCGACGCGGGACGCGCCACGTCGCGGTCCGACGTTGACAAATCGATCGAGATGCCGCCGCTCGGAGCCGCAGTGGTCAACGTGACCGTGCCTGTCGCCGGCTGCTGGGACTGCACTCGCGCGGGCGAGATCGTAAACGCCGACAGTGCTGGCGGAGCCGGTGGCGGCGACGGAACTGGCGCTGGCGCGGGTGCTGGCGCCGGTGCAGGTGCTGGAGCGGGCGCCGGCGCGGGCGCTGGTGCCGGTGCGGGGCTCGGCGACGGCGTGGTGGGCGCCGGATTGTCGCTGCCGCATGCGACGGCGAACGCAAGGATCAGAATGGCTAGGCCGGCACACAGGACGTGCGTTTTACGCAGCATGAGTCTCCTCAATCCGGAAATGGCTGTTTATCGAAGTACCGGCGCTGGGCTCGCCGGCATGATATTAGCGGTTCAGCTCTGAAAAGAAAAGAAATCAGACCTACCGGCGCGCGAGTGAGATGTTGCCGCTGAAGGCGCGCAGCGCGACCATCGCGCTTGCGTCGCCAAATGCGCCGCGCAGCGTCCGGGGACCCTGGATGCCGGCGCCCTCGGCGCCCGCGCGCCCGCGGTTGAACGTGAAGTCCGAGCGCACCATCCCGCTGAATGTGTTGGCCAGCACCTCGAACCCGGTGTTGCCGGACAGGACGAGCCGGATGTCGCCGGAGTGAGAGTTGAACTCGTATCGACCGCTTCGCGCCAGGTCGCCGGCATAGTCGAGGTTCCCCTGCACGGTCTTCACCATGAGACGTTCGACCTGTGCGTCTTCGATGTGGATGTTCCCGCTGACCGACGTCAGCTGCACGGTACGCGCACGCAGGCCGCGTACGAGGACATTGCCGCTGACCGTCGAGGCGGTGACCGGATCGTCTGCGCCCGCATCGCTGATCTCGATATCCCCGGTGACGCATTTGAGCGACGAAAGCTTGCGGACACCTGCTGCCGAGACGCTTCCCGCCACCACGTCGGCGCGCAGTTCGCCTTTGATATTGCTGGCTCGAATGCTGCCTGTAATCGTCTTGACGATGACGCTCGCATCCTCAGGGACCGTTACCGTGAAGTCGACCGACCCGGGGAAATTGCGCGGCCGGGGAACGATCGTGCGCACCTCCACCCGGTTGGCCTGCTCGGTGACCTGAATATCGATCATCTGGAGCAGGGTGCGGGCGACTCTCGGGTTGGGTCGCTGCACGCGTTTGACGGCCTCGATCATGACGTCGCGTCCTGCCGCGCCCGTAATCACGATGTCGCCGATCACGTTGGTCAAATCGAAGGTGCCGTTCTGATCGAGGTGCGCGGTCTTCGAGAACCGTTCCGATACCTCGTTTTGTGCCGCCGCGGGCAGCGACGTCGTGGCGATGACAAGCCCGGCGAGCAGTAGACGCACCACGTGCCTCATTGGTTGAGTTCCCTTGCGGCGTCGGCTGGCTCATCGGCCACCGCGCCTGTATCGCTTGCCAATGCGACGGTGTCCTGCAGCAACGCGACCTTCGTCTCGAGCGCGTCGAGCAGGCTTTCCTGCGCCAGCGTGCTCGCCGGCTCCTGCACCAGCGCCTCCCGGCTCTCGTTGATCGCGCGGTCGATGACCGCCAGATTCTGCGTCAGCACCGCGCGTGTCGCCGGATCGAGCGCGGCGTTGTGCGCATCGGCCAGTTGCTGCAGGCCGGCGATCGCCTGTTCGTAATGCTGCTCAGCAGGGACGGCTGCGGGTTCGGACGACAATGCGGAAATGTCTTGTTGCGGTTCGGGTGCCGGCTGCTTCCACTGTTGCCACAACCCTGCGACGAGCAGCAATGCGATCGACGCCGCGACGGCGCCGGCTACCCACGGCGAGAGCGCGCCGCCGAGCTGTCGCTGCCACCAGGGCTGCCGTTGGCGCTCGTCCAGGGACGAGGCGATTTTGGCCCAGAGACGCGGGGGCGGGATCTGGCGGTCGAGAGTGGATGCGACGATTCTGATGCTCGTCAAATCGGCAACGACTGCCTGACACTGGGCGCACTGTGCCAGATGGCGCTCAAAAGCGGCCATGCGCGCGTCGTTGCCGTAGTCGGCTGCGCGGACGCCATCGACGTAGTCATCGAGCAGGTCGTCGTAGAGTTGGCAGTTCATCGGCTCAAGATTGCGCGCAGTTTCATCCGCGCCTTATGCACCTGCGATTTCGAAGTCCCCTCGGAGATGCCGAGGATCTGTGCGATCTCGCGGTGCTCGAATCCTTCGACATCGTGCAGGAGAAATGCGGCTCTCGCTCCGTCCGGCAGCATCTTAATCGCGCGTTCCAGATCCAGGCGGCTGACCTGCGCGGGTACGGCCGCGGCCGGTGCGATCGGCTCGTCGGCCCCTTCCTCGTCCAGCGATTCGGTCGCACGATTCATCCGTGCCTGCCGACCCCGAAGATGATCCAGACAGTGGTTCATGGTCAGCCGGTACAGCCACGTTCCCAACGCCGAATCGCCGCGAAATCCGGACAGTTTGCGATGCGCCTGGAGAAACACCTCCTGCAGCAGATCCTCCGCGTCATCGACAGAGCCAATCATCCGCACCACCAGACTGAAAAGACGCCTGGCGTGTTGCCGATAGAGCTCTTCGAACGCGCCGGCGTCCCCGGCCCGGCACCGCGCCGCCAGCTCGAGGTCGGCGGTTCTCACGTCTCCTGGCTGCTTAGACGACGCCGACCGTTGTCCGCGTTGCCCATCGAACGGAGGGGACGTCACGAAACGGAACATTTCTTGTTAGTAGATCTTCTCAGGGAGGAAATTACATGGCAACGTTTCGCCGGAAGGCAGCCGAAGAGGAAATCAAGGGAATCGGACAGAAGGTCAAGGGCGTGGCTCAGGAGGTTGCCGGCCGCGCGACGGGCAACCGGGGGCTGCGGGCCAAGGGCGAGGTGAATCAGGCGGCGGGCCATGTCCGCAGCCGCGCTGGTGAAGCCGCCCGCAAGATCGGCTCTGCTCTCAATCGCGAGAAGACGCGCGGCCGCCGCTAGGCCGTTCGCCTCTTCGTCGGGGAAGGATGGGTCGCCACCGTACGCGCTCGAAGCCGCGTACACGCCCCATCCCGACCTCGACTCCTTCCGCCCGCAGCAGTTCCCGTTTGATTTGCAGGTTTCCGCCGTAGCCCCCCAGGAGTCCTCCCGCCGCGATGACGCGGTGGCACGGCACGCCGGGTTCACGGCAGCCTCGCATGATATTGCCGACGGCACGCGAGGCGCGTGGCTTTCCCGCCAGTGCCGCGATGTCACCGTACGTCGACACGCGGCCGGGCGGAATCCGTCGTACAGCCGAAAGTACGCGGCGACGAAATTCCGTCATCGACCCACGATGATTCGCGCGCGCAGCATGAAGCCGCCGAGATTGTGCTCGTCATAGAGGCTCGCGACGCTCGTTGTCGACTCACCCAGCGAGTTCGGCACCGAAGACCACTGCGCATCAACGGCCGCACCAGCCCACCTCCGGATCGGGGTTTCGATGCCGGCGAGCAGGTGAAAGCCGGCGTGGGTCGTCTTGGTATCGTCGCCCGGTGTCGACGGCTCCGATGTCTCGGTGAGTCGATACCACCCGATTCCCCCGCCGGCGTACGGGATTATTCGCCTGGGACGACGTCCTCGAAAGCGATAACCAGCGCTGACCTGAAGCGGTGTCACCGCAATCGTGTCGTCCACGTTCAGCTTGAACACCTGGTTCTGAAATACGAAGACGCGTTGACCGGTTTTTTTGAACCGCGATGCGGCCAGCGAGACGAACACATTTCGCGTCAACCCGACTTCGACGCCGCCGCCGAAGACCGCCCCTGTCGGACTTCCAAGGACGGCTTTGAAGCTTTGCGTTGCCGTGAACACGGTCAGTCCGGCATCGGCGAAGCCGCGCATCGTAACGGCGTTCTGAGCCGATGATGGCACGGCCGACACGAGCAGCAACACAGCCGCACAGACGAGAGTGGCGCGCGTCATTTCGCCAGTCCGAGACCACGCAGTGACGCGCGCGGGTTGATCAGGCCGTAGCCATATTGCTGATCGACTCCCGGAGCCCCAAGGTCCGTTGCAAACTGTTCCATCGCGGCTTCGATGGCACCCGGTGACGTGATGCCCTGCTGCATCAGCAGCGCCGCGAATCCCGACACGTGAGGCGTGGACATCGACGTGCCCTGCAGGAACTGATACGAGAAGATGTCGAATCGTGGAGGGCCGTAGCGCGCCGGGCCAAAGATGAACGTATCGACGAACGCGAAGTCATAGGTCTGCTGCAGGATGCCGGCCGTGGTTCCCCCAATTCGCTGGTTACCGCCAGGCGCGACCAGCTCGACATACGGTCCCGTGGAGGAATAATAGGCGCGCTGTCGATCGCGGCCGATCGCACCAACGGCGACCGCGCCCTGAATCGAGGGTGCGTACGCCGCAGGCCACTGCGTCGGGTTCCCGTCTTCGAAGTCGTTCCCCGCAGCCATCGACACAAACGCACCGTGCGACGTCGCGTAGACAATCGCCTCCTGCAGCAGTGGAGCCGGCGGTCCAGCGCGGCCGATGCTCAGGTTCAGCACCTTCGCGCCGTTATCCACGGCGTAGTGCACGCCTCGCGCAACCACGTCATCGGTTCCCTCGAACGGGCTGCCCAGAATGTCGTCCCACATCGAATCGATCACTTTCACCGGCATGATGCGCACGTTGAACGCCATCCCGGCGACCCCGAGACTGTTGTTCGTCAACTGTCCGATGGTGCCGGCCACATGCGTTCCGTGGCCGTCGAGATCGAGCGGGTCCGCATCGTCCCAGATGAAGTCGCGTGGGGCGACGAAGCGGTTCGGGCCCGCGAGATCGGGCGCGGCCGCAAAGGGAATATCGACGACGCCGAGGGCCGGAAAGGTCGCGATCGTAAACCCGACAGGGCCGCGCCAGCTCGGGACGTTGCGCCGCAGCACCGCATTCCGATAGGCCACGCCGCTGTCGAGTACGGCCACCACGATGGATGGTGTGGCGCCCGGATTCAGATCCCACGCGTGCTCCATGTCGATCGTCGTGTAGTTCCACTGCTGCGAGTAGAGCGGATCGTTCGGCACGAACATCGGATGGATGCGATAGCGCGCCTGAGCGAACTCGACGTCGGGTTGTTGGGCGAGTGTCGCCGCCGCGGCCTCGGGGTCGGCCTGCGCGTCAATGGTGACAATCTGAAAGTCGGCGTACGACGGAGCCTCCATCGTGGTCGCTCCAACCCGGGCGACCATCAGCCTCTGGGACGCAGACGCCGTGCCGGGCCGAAACTTCACCGCGATGCTTCCACGCAAGTACCGTTCGCCGCTCGAACGGGAAACGAGATCCGACGCGGACGGTCGCGGCGGCCTCGGCGCGTCGTTGTTGCGTATGCCGGTGTCGATACCGGGCAGTGTGGTGTCAGAGATAAAAGTGCGGTACCGCGGGATCGAATCTTGTGCGGCGACGATGCCGACGGCGAGCGTCAGGACGGTCAGGACGCCAGCTGACTTGGACAGGAACATTCATGCCCTCGGGTGAAGGATGGCAGGCAGGGAATCTAAATGTTACTGCAGGTGCGAGAGCGGGTCGATTCCGTAGACCGCTGGATCCAGCGGCCGTTCGATCGAGGTCGTTGCCGCTATCGCGGCGTCCCATAAATTGACCTCGTACGGCCGCTCGACATCGACGCCGTCGGCGGCCCTCAGGACCTTCACGCGCGGACGAGAGGGGTCGGGGGCATACGGCCTGGTCACGACCGCAATCTCGCCCGTGCGAAGACGGACAAGGTTACCCGCCGGATACATTCCGACGAGCTGAGAAAATCGGCGCACGAGATTCTGGTCGAACTGTTTTCCATCGTTGCGCTGGAGCACGGCGAGGATTCGGTCTGTTGGAAACGCCTGCTGATAGGTCCGCTGCGACCGCATGGCGTCGTACACATCCGCCACACCACACAGCATCGTGGCGAGATTCAGTTGCCCACGTTTGACTCCATCCGGGTAACCGCTACCGTCCAGGCGGAGATGATGCTCGAAGGCGACAATCGGTGCAAGCGTCGGCATATCGGGCGTGCGACGCAGGATCTCGGCGCCTTCGATCGTGTGGCGCTTCATAATCTCGAATTCGCCCTCGTCGAGCTTGTCGGGCTTGTTCAGAATGTCCGTGGGTGTCTTGACCTTGCCGATGTCGTGCATCAACGCCGCGAGGCCGAACTCGCGCAGCAGCGCACCGTCGATGCCAAGCCCGCGGGCCTGCCCCATCGTCAGGATCGACACGTTCACCATGTGCGTGAACGTGTAGTTGTCGTAATTCTTCAACGCGGTCAGCGCGAGCAGCGCCGTGCGGTTCTGCGCCACCGCCTGTGCCAGCGAGTCGACGATGCCGCGGCCCGCGTTCGGATCCGGCCTGCCTTCGGTCTGCGCGTGGTCCCACAACTGTTCCGCCACGGACACCGCGTCGCTATAGAGCCGTTTGAACGTCGCCATGTCGCCGATGGGCGCGTCCACGCGCTTTTCGACCTGCAGGCGTCCGACGCGAATATGGCGGAGCGTGGCAAGCCCCGGCACCTGATTCGGATCAGCTGCCGCGAGCACCTGAATGAGCTTTGTAATCTCCGCCGGCTCTGCACCTCGTTCGATCGCGATCCGCTCGACGCCCGCCTGCTGCAGCCGGCGCAGTAACTCGCCCATGTTTTCAGCAGCACGCGGCACGGGAATTTCTCCGACAACGAGATCTTCGCCAACGATCCCGATTGCCAGCGACGGCGTAGTTGCGTGAGCGACGGCCAGCGAGTCCGTCAGTGCGGTGACGCTGCGGACGACGATGGGATGCCCGGCTGAATAGAGCTGCGCGCTGCGAATCGCGGCGGCGAGGCGGCGGACGAGATCGTCAGCGACACGGGCGCGCTGAACCGCGTTCACGTGGCCTCCCGGACCGACGATGGCAGATGTCGCCGTGCTGCCGAGCGTACACGGCGGCTGCCCTGCGCGGCCGCTTCCTCGAGAATCGCGAGCGTCTCCGGCCGACCGATCTGGCGCAACGCCGACGCCGCGGCGCGGCGCAGGGCTGCTGTTCGAAACGGGGCCCACCATTCGCCGCGGTACAAAATCGCACGCAGCGTTCGCATCGACTCAGGCTGCGCGGTCAGACTGCCGAGCGCCTCGATGATTTGCGCATGCACAGTGGCCATCGTGCCGCTCGGGGACGTGTGATTGAGTACGTAGCAGAGCAGAGGCACGGCTTTGTCGTCGCGCAGTCCAATGAGCTGCTGCAGGATCGTGTCGCGCGACGCACTGCCGTTTCCGAGCGCGTGTTCGAGGACGGCAAACGCCTGAACCGTGCCGATCTGCACGATCGCCCGGATGGATTCGCGCTGCACCTGCGGATCGGCATCGTCGAGCATCGAGGCGAGCTCGGGGAGCGCTTCGCTGCCGCCAAACACACGCAGAAGATCGATTGCGGTCCGGCGGACCGCGGGATTCGGCGAATGCTTCAGCTGCTCGACAGACTGGCGTCCCGCGGCGCCGAAGGCGAGCAGCAGTTCGCGGAGCCGTCGAATCGCGCGGGTGTTCTCCTCGGCAGCGAGGGTGATCGCCAGCGGCCGCACGACGGAGGGACCGATGGTGTGACAGACGCGATTGAATGCGTCCACATCCTCGTCATCGACCTTGCGCAAATGAAAGACGATGTGGCGGACGATTTGACCCGCCGCGAGCTTGTTGACGGCCGATTCAGCGACGGCCCGGAGAGGCTCCCGCCCCTCGTTGCTCCGTTCGGTGACGAGAGCGTTGAGCAGCGTCTGCGCCGTGTGGACGTCGCCCAACAGCGTCCGCCGTTCGATTTCGTCTCCCGCGATTGCGGCGATCACCTGCCACTCGGCGGGATCCGATTCGAGGCGGAGCAGGTCCTCGAGCAGCGCCAGGTCCAGTGTGCGAACCGCGTCATCGTTGACCGATGCCCGCCACGCCTGGATACGTTCCGGCGGATCGTCTGAGAGATGCTCGATCTCGATCGCCTGTGCTCGCGCGCCGGAGAGCTCGCGCCCGTACTCTGCCGATACGAAGCTTTTGTCGGAGTAGGAGGTCAGGAGATTTGCCGCCTCCTGCCACAGGCTTTCGAACCGCGCCTCCTGGCCAAGCGGCGACTGTGCCGCCGCTTCTCTGGCCAGGGTGAGCAATCGTTCTTTGCGATCGTTTTCCGGCACCAGCGTCTCGAACGCGAGCGCGAGGCGTTCCGTCGCACCGTGTTCCGCGACAACCGATCCGGCCACGAAGGTCGCGATGACGCCGTCGCGCATGTGTGCAAGCACCGCGGCGGCGAGCGGCGGCTCGCCACCCGTGGGTTGTTCACGCGCCTCGCGCAGCAACGACAGCATCATCTCGGCTGTCATGTGAGCGGCTGAATCGGCGATGGTTTGGAGAACCGCCGATTCGTCGAGCTGGTTCCGCTCACGCAGCCGATCGATGGCTCTACGAACGAGTCCGAACAGGGCGGCCGCGCGCGCGCCGATTGCCGCGCCGTCTTCCGACGTGGCTTGCACCGCCTGGAGCAGTTCGTTGAACCGCTTCGGGTCGTCCAGCGCGCTGATTACGGCTTCAAGGGTTCGTTCGTCGATGTTCGCAGTGGTGTCGCCTTGCAGGCAGAACTCGATGATGCGTTCCCATGCCGCCGGGTCGCCTCCGCCGCGCTCGCGCAGTACTTCCGCGTAGTCAATTTCGCGGATGTCAAAATGCGAGCGACCGGTCGCAGACCACGCCTTTGCGATCCCACCATCGGCCATCAGCTCCTCGGCTGACCGGGAGAGCAGCAGCAGGAGCGTGTGCCAGTCGGTCGCATCGGCGCCGGCCTCGATGCGCAATTCGCCAATCAGCCGGTCGTGAAGCAGGTCGGCGAGCTCGGCGATCGACGGGTCGGGTCGGAGCGGCGCCCGGCCATCGATGGTCAGCGCGTCGGGTAGCACCGCGAGGGTGACATTGCCCGCCTCGGTCAGACGGCGTGACGCGTTGACCACCCGGCTCAAGGCGCCCTGGATGGCGGGATGGGTGGCGGGGTAGAGCGACACCGATCGGGTGGCGGCCTTGCAGCTTCGTGCGAAATCGGCCAGCGCGGCGCTCTGCGGCGCTGACATTGGCTCTGTCGGCAGCGGCGACGCCACTCTCTGGGTGGTCATTGAATAAAATGCCTGACTTATGCGCGTCGTTGACGTAATCGCGAAAAAGCGTGATGGACACGCGCTTTCACGCGAGGAGATCGAACTGGTCGTCAACGGCGTGACACGCGGCACGCTTCCCGACTATCAGGCGTCGGCCTTGCTGATGGCGATCGTGCTGCGCGGCATGACCATCGAAGAGACGTCATGGCTGACCGACTCGATCGTCAATTCCGGCGCTCGTGTTGATTTATCGGACATTCCCGGCGTCAAAGTAGGGAAGCACAGCACCGGGGGCGTGGGCGACAAGGTGTCGATCGTGCTGGCCCCGCTGGCCGCCTCCTGCGGGGTCGTCATGCCCAAGATGTCCGGCCGCGGTCTCGGCCACACCGGGGGCACCCTGGACAAGCTGGAGTCGATCCCCGGCTATCGCGTCGACCTGGACATCGAAGAGTTCAAGGGTGTGCTGAGGGAGGTCGGCACGAGCATCATCGGCCAGACCGATTCCCTTGTTCCGGCCGACAGGAAACTCTACGCGCTCAGAGACGTCACCGCTACCATTGGCAGCATCCCGCTGATTTCGGCCTCCGTCATGAGCAAGAAGCTTGCGGAAGGCAGCGACGTGGTGATGCTCGACGTCAAGTGCGGGGATGGGGCGTTCATGAAGG
>Ga0207644_10001306_pt1 | contig 16034 bp, 14 predicted proteins | sample KBSS73metaG_FD_184326 | JGI IMG/M metagenome (GOLD analysis project Ga0207644, IMG submission 184326) | Switchgrass rhizosphere microbial communities from Kellogg Biological Station, Michigan, USA - KBS S7-3 metaG (SPAdes) (version 2) | ecosystem: Host-associated > Plants > Roots > Rhizosphere... | reverse complement strand
CGGCGACGATGTACGGGGCGGTGGCTTGCGGCTTCAGGACGGCGTTCATTTGAAAGGCTCCAACTCGAATGAGGAACCCGCAGAACGGACGTCGGAAGGAGGCGGAGCTCACCCACGAGGACCATCGTGCGGGTGAGCGCGGTTGCAATGTGGAACTGTGCCAAGCCTGGGACTCGGACCCTCGGGTCCTGCCTTGCAACGCTCCTTGGACAGCGCTGCGATTCTAGCGTGGCGCGACCGGCCGCGCGTCCGGGACTCTTATCATTCCTTGCGTGATTCCGCCCTCCGTCGCGCCGTGGTCGCGCTGCGAGCCACGGCGCCTCGCCGGCGTTCGCGGCGTCCTCACCGACGTCGACGACACGCTGACGACCGAGGGCGTGATCCCGATGGGAGTCGCCGCCGCGCTCGCCGCGTTGCGGGAAGCCGGCCTGCCGGTGATCGCCGTGACGGGTCGTCCGATGGGCTGGAGCCGAACCGTCGCCGGGCAGACGCCGCTCGCCGCCGTCGTCGCCGAGAACGGCGCGGTGGCGCTTGTTCGCGACGGCGATTCGGTGCGGGTCGACTACGTCGATCCCGAGCCGGTTCGGACGGCGAACGCCGAGCGCCTGCGCGCCGTCGCCGCGCGAATAGTCGCCGAGATCCCCGGCGCGACCCTCGCGCAGGACAGCCCGGGCCGCGTCACCGACATCGCCGTCGACCACGCCGAGTTCGCGCATCTCGATCCGGCGCGGATCGCCGACGTGGTCGCATTGATGAAGAGCGAAGGGATGAACGCGACGGTGAGCTCGATCCACGTCAACGGCTGGTTCGGCGCGCACACCAAGCTCACCGGCGCGACCTGGATCGTCGCCCGGCTGCTGGGTCGCGACCTCGGTGCCGCGCGCGACGAGTGGCTCTACGTCGGCGATTCGACCAACGACGAGATCATGTTCGCGAGCTTTCCGCTCTCGGTCGGCGTCGCCAACATCGCCGATTTCGCCGATCGGCTGAAGCAGTGGCCGGCGTACGTGACGGCGTTCGATCGCGGCCGCGGCTTCGTCGAGGTGGCCGAGGCGTTGCTCGCGGCGCGTGGCGAATGAGCGAGGTGACGCTGCTCGGGGCGCGACGCGCATGACCGAGGCGACGTTCGCCGCACGGAGGCGAATGAGCGAGGCGAAGGCAGTGTTCGCGGCGCGAGGCGCATGACCGAGGCGACAGCGATCGCCGCCCGAGGCGAATGAGCAAGGCGAAGCCGCTGCCGACGCTCGTCGTCGCCGCCGCGCTCGCCCTGGGCTCCGCCGTGTCGCTCGGGCTCGCGCGCTTCTCGTACGCGTTGCTCCTGCCGCCGATGCGCGCCGACCTCGGCTGGAGCTACTTCGTCGCCGGCGCGATGAACACCGTCAACGCGATCGGCTATCTCGCCGGTGCGCTTGCGCTGCCGAGCGTGCTGCGCCGTGCCGGCGCGCGCGCGGTGTTCCTCGCCGGTCTCGCGGTGACCGCGCTCGCGCTGCTCGGCCACGGGCTCGTGCTCGACGATGCCGCGCTGTACGTCCTGCGCTTCGTCACCGGCGCCGGCAGCGCCGCGACCTTCGTCTCGGGCGGCTTGCTCGCGGCGCGATTGATCGCGTCGCCCGCCGCCACGGCGATGCGGCCGGCGGCAGGCGTCGTGTCACGCCTTGAAGGCGAGCCGCGCGTCGCGGCGAAGAACCCGGCGAGCCCCGGCCTCGTCCTCGGCATCTATTACGGCGGCGCCGGCGTCGGCATCGTCGCCTCGGCGCTGCTCGTTCCGGCGCTGGCCGAACGCGCCGTCGCGCATGCGTGGCAGGGCGCATGGATCGGGCTCGCCGCGCTCGCCGCCGTGGCGATGGCGATCGCCGCTCCGGCAACGCCGGGCCGGGCCGATGCCGCCGCGGCGGCGCCCGGCGGCGCCGCCGAGCGCTTCCGCTGGCGCGCCTTCGCGCCGGCGCTCGCCGCCTACTTCCTGTTCGGCCTCGGCTACATCGGCTACATGACGTTCGTCATCTCGCTTCTGCGCGAGGAGCGGCTCGCCGGTGCGGTCGTCGTTGCCTTCTTCGTCATGCTCGGAAGCGCGGTCGTCGCGTCGTCGTGGCTCTGGGCAGGGCTGCTGCAGCGATCGCGCGGCGGCGGCGCGTTCGCGCTGCTGAGCGCGCTGGTCGCTGCCGCGACGCTGCTGCCGGTCGTGAGCGTGCAGCCGATCGCGGTGTTCGCCTCGGGCCTCTTGTTCGGCGCGGTCTTCCTGTCGGCCGTGGCGTCGACGACCTCGCTCGTCCGCCACAACCTCGCGCCGGCCGCGTGGCCGGCGGGAATCGCCGCGTTCACGATCGTCTTCGCGGCGGGGCAGATCGTCGGGCCGAGCGCGGTCGGGCATCTCGCCGATCACTTCGGCGGCCTGCGCGCCGGCTTCGCCTGCTCGGCAGCGGTGCTCGCCCTCGGTGCCGTCGCGGGTTGGCGCCAGAAGCCGCTGGTGCGACGCACCTGATCGGTCCATCAGCCGAGGGCATGGCGGCGATCGACGTCACGGCTCGCTCTACATGGTCCGTGCGTTCCTCGCCGCCGGGCTGGTGGCGCTGACCGGATCGCACATGAGCGGATCAGGGCGTGTTGCCCAGACGCAGGACGTCGCGCGCGCGGGCGAGACGCTCGAGATTTCCCAGTGCACGGCGCGCGTGACCCCGCACGTTGTCCAGCCTGCGGTACAGGCGGTACGTCGAGAAGGGGTCACGGAGATCTATTCCGATCTGGGAGCACCGCGCGGAGAGGAAGAGCTCCGCGACGATGCAGCGCCCCTTGAGGCGAAGCTGCGCCGTGTTTTCTGGGGTGAGACGTTGCGCACGGTACCAGCCGCCCTCGAAAAGCACGAAGCGAAGGACGCGCTCCATGTCGGGCGACAACTCCGAGAAGAAGGTGGACTCGTCGAGACCGCCTGGAACCACTCGATCGACGAAGTCAGGCTCGAATAGTTTGTTCTCCAGCAGCCCCAGGGCAGACCTCGACAGGGCAAAGCAGTACGTGCTGGCCCAGCAGTCGAACCTGACGCCGGCGATCCGATAGTCGTACACGCCTTTGCCGCGATCGAGAAAACCGACCAGCGCCGGTCCGTCGAGCGAGCGCAGCGTTCCCAGCAACGCCGCGGCTCGAGCGTGTGTGAAACGGCGATGGGTCGTCACCGTGTCGTTCATGAAGATGACGCCTCGCTCGGGTTCGCCGAGACGCGCCAGACCCTCCTGCCAGCCGGAAAATTCGCCGTGGGTGTTCGTCCCGAGGACGATCTCCCACGTCGAGCGATCGAGGTCGAGTTCGCTCGTCAGGTCAGGCCGGTTCAGGACCAGCACTCGGCGCCGAACCAGATCAGTCCCGAAGACCTTGGCGCAAAAGCGAAGCGCGGCCTGGGTGTCCGCAGTACGGTAGCCAACGAGCACGAGATCGAAACGCGCCCTTCGTGAGTCCATGTCGTTCTTCGCTCGATCGATGCGGCGGGGCATGAAGCTGATCGGCGTCTGGTTTCGAGGATCCATCTGGGCGGTCCAGAAGTCGCGAGCCGGGGGCGCGCTGACGAGTGGCACCGGGAAAAGCAGATCGTAATGGCTTCAGGGCCCCAAGGTGTGTCGCGCCAACTCGCGCGAGTCGATCTCGCCCCGCGCCTGTGATTCGCCCAGCCCCTGTCGTTGGCACCAGCGCCGCGTGGAGCAAGTCGCGCGCCAGGCGGCGCGTGCCCGCCCGCTGTTCTGGCGCGGCCGCCCTGATGCGCCGCTACAGCCCCAGAAACCCGATCAGCCGATCGCGTTCGTCGCCGAGAGCGTCGCGGAACGCCGCGCTTCGCTCGGGCGCGCCAGCGAAACCGGTCGCGAGCTCGAGCCGTCCATCACGAACGCTGGCGTTCGCCCAGCCGACGATCCGATCGCGCCAAAGCAGCGGCAAGGCGTAGTAGCCGAGCTTGCGCTTGGCTGGCGGCGTGTAGGCCTCGAAGCGATATGTCCAGCCCCAGAGCAGCTCGAAGCGGCGCCGGTCCCACGCGATCGGATCGAACGGCGCGAGCAGGCGAACGCGGTCGTCGACGCGGTGGCGCGGCGAGCGCGGACGCTCGTCGGCGGGCCAGTACCAGACGACGCCGTCGATCGTCGTGCTCGCCAGGCGCCCGCGCGCCGCCGCCATCGCGGTGCGCGTTTCGGCGCGCAAGTGCGGCGCGCCGTAGCCGAGCAGGCGCGCCAGGTAGACGAAGCTCGACGCCGGCAACGGCGCGTACTTGGCGACGACGAGGTCGAGCAGCGCCGCCGCCCGCGCGGCGCGCGCGGCCGGGCTCGCGTCGACGGCGACGTGCTCGACTGCCTCGTAGATGCGCACGCCGCTGACGCGCCGGGCGACGCGCAGCAGGCCGCGGTAGTGCATGCCGTCGAGGAGGTGCGTCGTCGCGCTGCTCGAGCCGCCCCAGGCGTTGATGCGGCGGCCGTGCGCGAAGTGCTCCTCGACGACGCGCGGGTGGGTCGGGCCGCGCTCGCGGATGAAATCGAGGAGCGCCGCCGCGCGCCGGCGCGTCGCCGCGTCCCAGGGCTGGGCGGCGATGCGCGGATGCATGAGCGCGAGGACGCGTCGCGGTACGAAGCCGTAGTTGACGAGACAGTCCTCGTCGACCGGCAGGCGCGGGTAGCGGCGCTCGAGGTCGCCGGCGCGATAGCCGGCGACGCGGTGGCGCAGCGTCAGGTCCTGGGCGCGCGCCGGCGCGCGGATCGGGTCGGCCTGGACGAAGCCGAGCCGGTCGATCGCTCGCGCGAGCGTCGTCGGCCTGAACAGCGTTCGCGCGACGGCGTAGCGGCGCAGGTCGTCGAGCGTCGGCGGCTTGGTCATGCGGCGATGATGCCGAAGCGCCGTCGGCGCGGGCGTGTGGCCGCGCAGCGCGCCAAAGCGTCCGTCGGGTCGGTCGGCGCAACTCGCCGAAGGCCGGCCGGCGTGAGGGCAACGCAGCGCCGCGCATCAATACACTCGCGCATGGCGATCGAGCACCGGACCGAGAACCTTTCACGGCTGACGCTTCATGTCGCCTGCGCCGGTGCCGGCGATCCCGTGATGCTGCTGCACGGCTGGCCGCAGACGTGGCACGAGTGGCGCAAGGTGATCGCGTTGCTGGCGCCGCATCACCGACTCGTCGTCCCGGACCTTCCCGGGCTTGGTGACAGCACGCCGTCGCCCGACGGCTACGCCAAGCAGCGCCTCGCCGCGCACCTGCTCGAGCTCGCGGATCGACTCGGGCTCGAGCGCTTCCACCTCGTCGGCCACGACTGGGGCGGGCCGACGGCGTTCGCGATGGCGTGCGCGGCGCCCGAGCGGATCCGCACGTTGACCGTTCTCGACGTCACGGTCCCCGGCGTCGGCCCCGACCTCTCGCAGGGCGGCCGGCGCTGGCACCACGCCTTCCACATGACGCCGGCGCTGCCCGAGGCGCTGGTCACCGGGCGCGAGCGCATCTACCTCGGCTGGTTCCTCGATGCGTTCTGCTGGCAGCGCGGCGCGATCGCCGCGGCCGACGTCGACGAGTACGTCCGTTGCTACAGCCGCCCGGGTGCGCTCGCCGCCGGGTTCGCTTACTACCGCGCGATTCCCGACGACATCGCCGCCAACCGAGCCATCCTCGCCTCGGGCTTTCGCCTGCCGATGCCGGTGCTCGCGCTGGGCGGCGGTCGCGCCGAGGCGCGCGGGCGCGGCGACGAGCCGCTCGAGTCGCTGCGGCTGATCGCCGAGCAGGTCGAGGGCGGAACAATCGCCGACTGCGGCCACTTCATCCCGGAAGAGCAACCCGCACTGCTCTCCGAGCGTCTGCTCGCGTTCTTCGCGTCCGCGCCGGCTCAGCGCGCGACGGCCTGAACCTCTTCTTCCTGCTGCAGCGCGAAGATCGACGAGTAGCCCTTCGACCAGTCGGGCGGGATCAGGCACGGGCGTGGGTCGTGGTGCGCGAACCGGGCCCGCTCGCCCCTCACGATGAACTGATCGTGCTTCGGCTTGATCGGGTTGACGGTGTACGGCATCGCGTCGGCCGAGGTGAGCGTGTTGAGGAGCAGCGGCCGGCCCAGGTCGGAGTCGTTGCGCGCCGAGTAGTGCAGCGTGCGGCAGTTGTGGATCGTCAGCGACCCGGCCGGCCCGGGCAGGAACACGGCCTTGGCGAAATCGAGGCGGGCGCAGTCGGCGGCCGAGAGGCAGCCGGTCCAGTGGCCGTCGGCGTCGTATTGCGAGAGCATCGGGTCGATCAGGTGGCTCTTCGGCAGGACGCCGAGCGGCCCCTGCTCCATGGCGCAGTCGTGGAGGTACGTGCCGACCGTCAGCGGCGAGTAGTTGGTGTGCGGCCAGAAGCTGATGTCGTAGTGCCACTTCACTTCCTCGCCACCCTGCGCCCATTTGAAGTTGATCTTCGAATGGTGGAACTTGACGTCGGGCCCGACCAGGTCGGCGACGATGTCGGGCATCGGCGAGTTCAGGCAGTAGTCCCAGAACGCGGGATGCTGCTCGACGGGATTCGAGACCCGGCGCAGCCGTGGCGCGCTGGCGCTGTGGCGCGGCTCGAGGTCGAACACCGCGTCGGCCTGCGTCACCGCCCGGCTGCGCTCGACCAGCTCGTCGGTCGCGGCGCGAAGGCGGGCCAGCCACGTCTCGTCGATCGCGCGCTCGAGCAGCAGGTAGCCCTCGGCGAAATAGAACTCGCGCTGCGCCTGCGTCAGCACCTTCGGCGGGATCGCCAGGATCTGTTCCGGTGTCATGTCGTTTCCTCCAGGGCGCGCTGCAGCGAGCGCAGCTGATCGCTGACGAAGGTCGGATCGTCGGCCGCGGGGCGAGGACCCGCGTCGGGATCGTCCGGCCAGACGAGTGGCACGCCGCGCGCCAGCAGCCGGCGCTGCAAGCGCGCGAGCAGATCGGACCCCGCGCGGACCGCCGCCGGCGCGACGTCATTCTCGATCGCGAACGCCGCCAGCGCGCCGGCCGCCTCGCCGACGTTCCACTCGACCGGATGGAGCCGATAGCATCCGTTCGTGATGTGGGTCGTGCCGATGTTCTTGGCGCCGGCGATCAGGTTCGTGACGCGCACCGGCAGCAGCGCGCCGAGCGCGATCTGGAACGGCTTCGTGCGGCAGCTCGCGCCGGTGTCGTCGGCGCCTGAGCGGTGGATGTCGATCGGATACCAGCCGACTCCGACCGAGTCGGCGAAGTGCGCCGCGCGCGGCCCGTGTCGATGCCGGGCCGACACCTCCTGCTCGACGATCGTCTTCAAGGCCCGGATGCGCCGCGACTCGCGGATGTAGGGATGCTTGGAGAGCCCGTCGGCCGTGCCCATCACGTCGGCGCGCAGGCGCAGCTCGGGCGCGCCGAGGCGATCGCCGAGGGCCGGCGCTTCGGTCTGCAGCCAGTGCAGGAAGCCGAGGCTGACGCGCTTGGCGTCCTGCAGCGCGTTCGCCGCGGCGAGCGCGTCGCCTGCGACGATGCTGCGGTCGCGGTAATCGTTGCCGGGCCAGTTGAAGAGCGTGAGATCGTGGCCAACGTTGCCGGCGAAGCGGTCGCGGTCGAGCAGGCGCCGGTAGGTCCAGAGGCCTCCCTTGGTGCCGGGCAGCGTCTCGTACAGCCGGTAGTCGAGCCAGCCGCTCGCCTCGCCGTAGATCTCGCCGCCGTGCACCTCGATGCGCAGGCTGTACGGCTGCGTCGCGCGGTAGTGCTCGTATTTTTCCGGTCGATCGACGACGTGACGTTCGCCGTCGTCGCGGCGCTCGCACGCGAAGGTGTAGGTGAAGCTCTGCACGCAATGCGGCCGGGCTTGCAGCGGCTGCGCCTGCGGCTCGCCGGTCTCGGCGACGGTCTCCGCGCCGACGACGTGCTCGACGCCGGCGAGCGGCAGCAGGTCGCCGAGTTCGGTGGCGTCGATCACGATGCGCGCCTCGAAGCGATGGGTGCGACCGTCGTCGAGGTTCATCGCGACGATGCTCACGACGCGGTCGTCCTCGGTGCTCGCGCCGATCGCCTTCGTGCGGCGGCAGATCGTGAGCCGGCCGGCGTCGACGTGCGGCTGCAGCATGGCGTCGATCGCCTCGACCGCGACGCGCGGCTCGAAGGCCAGCCGGCTGACCCAGCAACCGCCAGGGTTGAAATCGGCGGCCCGGCCGGCATCGCCGGCGCGCGGCCGGTAGGCATCGCGCAGCAGGTCGCGCAAGCGGTAGTAGCTCGTCGTGCCGCCGAAGGTCTCGATGTGCGCGTGCTCGTCGAGCGCGCTGACGCCCTGCGCGGTGAGCTGGCCGCCGAGCCAGTCGGTCTCCTCGAGCAGCACGACACGGCGGCCGGCGGACGCCGCGGCGAGCGCGGCGGCGACGCCGCCGGTGCCGCCGCCGACGACCAGGATCTCGCAGCGCTCGCCCCGGACGCTGTGGACAGCGGGGCAGGGCACGACGGCGATCGACGCGTCTCCGCTCGCGGGCACCCGCATGACATCGAGCACGGCGTCGAGCAAGCGCAGCACGTCGCCTCCTCAGCGGGCCATCGTCCCGGGCAGCCAGAGCGCGATCTGCGGGAACGAGATTACGAGGGCGAGCGCGACCACCTGCAGGCCGAGGTAGGGCCAGATCGAGCGGAAGATGTCGACGAGCGTGATCCCCGGCGGTGTCACCCCCTTCAGATAGAACGCCGCCGGCCCGAACGGCGGCGAGACGTACGAGATCTGCATGTTCATGCAGAACAGCACGCCCATCCAGACCGGATCGAAGCCGAGCGCGACGACGACCGGAACGAAGATCGGCGCGGTCAGCAGAAGGATGCCGATCCAGTCGATGAAGCAGCCGAGGATGATCCAGACGATGTTGATCAGGATGACGATGCCGATTGGCCCGACGGGCAATCCCGCCAGCACGCCCTGGATCAGCTTGGTTCCTCCGGCCAGCGTGTAGACGCCGATCAGCGCCGACGAGCCGAAGAAGAGCCAGTACAGCATCACCGTCACCTTCGCGGTGTCCTCGGCGGCGCGCCGCAACTTGGACCAGCTGAGCTTCCGGTTCCAGGCCATCGCGAAGACGGCGCCGGCGACGCCGACGCCGGCCGCCTCCGTCGGCGTCGCCCAGCCGAGGTAGAGCGAGCCGAGGACGCTGAAGGCGACGAGGCCGGGCAGGATCAGCTCCTTGAGCAGCGCGACCTTCTGGCCGAGCGAGATCGCCAGCTCCTCGGCGCTCGCCGGTGGCGCGAAGTCGGGCCGAAACTTGCAGCGGATGACGATGTAGGCGATGTACATCGCCGCCAGCATCAGCCCCGGGATGACGCCGGCGACGTAGAGCTGGCCGATCGAGACGCCGGCCGTGAGGCCGTACATGATGAAGACGACGCTCGGCGGGATCAGCGTCGCGAGCCCACCGCCGGCGCAGATGCAGCCGAGCGCGAGCTCCTTCTTATAGCCGCGCGAGAGCATCGCCGGCAGCGCGACGACGCCCATCGTCACGATCTCGGCGCCGATCACGCCGACCATCGCCGCCATCAGCGCGCACGAGATGATCACGGCCACCGCGAGGCCGCCGCGGATCTGCCCGGCCCAGACGTGGGCGGCGCGGAAGATCGCCTCGGCGATGCCGGCCTGCTCGAGCACGCAGGCCATGAAGATGAAGAGCGGCACCGAGAGCAGCACGTAGTTGCCCATCAGCGTGAAGACGCGGCCGACGATCAGCGTCAGCCCGGGCACGCCGAACAGCACCACCGCGAAGAACACCGCCACTGCGCCGGTCGCGAACGCCAGCGGCAGTCCGGTCAGCAGGATGACGACGAAGACCGCGACGAAGAGGATGCTGAGCAGCTCGATGCTCATCGACGAGCCTCCGTGCAAGGCGCTCCGGCATTGGACCTGCGAGCGGTCGGGCGGCTCATGTCGCGCGGCTCTTCGGGTTCGCCACGCCGAGGTCACGCAAAAGGTTCGACACGCCCTGCAGGAGCAGCAGAAGTCCGGCGAGCGGGATCGCGAACTTGACCGGCCAGATGCGTGGATTCCAGGGCGTGCCCGTGCCTTCGCCCTCGAGGAACGAGCCCCAGGCGAGGGCCGTGCCGACCCAGATCAGCGCGCCGACGTAGATCAGGAAGAACATGAAGGTGAAGAGGTCCAGCCTCGTTCGCGTGCGCGGCGACAGCCGGTCGTAGAGCACGTCGATGCGGACGTGGCGGCGATGGGCGAGCGCGTAGCCGCCGCTGACGAGGTAGGCGCACGCCGAGAGGTAGATCGTCGTCTCGTTGGCCCAGGTCGTCGCCTGGCCGACGACGCTGCGGACGAACACCTCCCACAGGACGACGAGCGTGACGACGAAGATCGACAGCGCGAGCGCGCGGCCGAGCCCCGAGTTGACGCGGTCGACGGCGTCGCAGAAGCGATCGGCGGCGCGTGGCTGTGCCGGCGGCGCCGCCGGGCGAGCGTCGCCGATCCCCCCCTCATCTGCCATTACGCGATGACCTTGAGGTCCTTGAGCCAAGCCAGTTGCGAGTCGTAGGCCTGCTTGGCGAGCGGCGTTTTCTTCGACCACTCTTCCCAGGTCTTCTCCGCGAGGGCGCGGATCTTCGCCTGCTCGGCATCGGGCCAGGTGGCGGCGACGACGCCCTTGGCGGCGAGCTCCTTGGCGACGCGGGCGTCGTCGACGGCGATGCGCTGGATCTGGTCCCAAGTCCACTCGCGCGTGGCCGTCGAGAGCAGCGCCTTCATGTCGTCCGGCAGCTTCTTCCAGGCGTCCATGTTGACGCTGAACTCCTGCACCGGCATCGAGTGGTACAGCTTGGTCGGGAACTTGGCGACTTCGTGGAAGCCCATGCGCTGGTTCATCGACAGCGTCGCCCAGTCGGCGGCGTCGACGACGCCCTTGTCGAGCGCCGAATAGACCTCGCCTCCGGGCAGGACGACGATCGAGGCGCCGAGCTTGGTCAGGATCTCGGCCGTCATGCCCTGCGGCGAGCGGAACTTGACGCCCTTGAAGTCTTCCATCTTCGTCAGCGGCTTCTTCGAAACGACCGATTCGACGCCCCACCAGCTAACCCCGACCGGGTAGACGTTGTACTTCGCATACGCGGTGCGCAGCATCTGCAGGCCGCCGCGGTGATAGAACCACGCCTCGGCCTGCCACGGGTGCTGGTAGCCGAAGACGAAGTCGCTGATCACCGCCAGGCCGGCGTCCTTGCCGGTCCAGTAGCCCGGCCACGACGAGTGCGCCTGCAGCACGCCGGCGGTGACCGCGTCGAGCGACTCGAACACGCCGGTGACGGCGCCGGCGGCGAACGGCTGGATGACGAGCCGGCCGTTCGAGTCCTGCTTGACGCGCTCGCAGAAGTCCTCGAAGCACTTGTAGCTGAGCTCGGCCGCGCTCCACATCGACTGGCAGCGCCAGGTCGTGGCCTGCTGCGCGCGCACGAGCGCCGGCGCGCCGGCCAGCGCGGCCGTGCCGGCGAGGGCCGTGCTGCTGAGGAATCGGCGGCGTGCGATCGACATGTTGGTCTCCTGGTCTTGTCTTGTGATATGGCGAAAACATACTACGCGCCGGTTTCCGCCAGCGTCAACGGTGGAAGCGCGCCCTTGCGGCGGCAGGCCGCTCAGGTCTTGCGCAGCACGGTCGCGCGGGTCAGCGTCTCGACGTAGTCCATCAGCGCATCCGACGCGGCGACCGCGCGCGCCTCCTCGCCGAGGGCGATGGCGCGGATCACGTCGGCGTGGTGGCGCGCCGCGACCGGCAGGTCGTGCGCCTTGCGGTAGTGCAGGAAATAGAAGCGTCGCGACATCGCGTGCAGCGGCGCCACCGCGCTGGCGACGAACGGATTGCGGGCGCACTCGGCGATGTACTTCTTGACGTCGTAGTGGAAGCGAAGGTACTTGAGCACGTCGGCATCGACCAGCGATTCGAGCGCGCCCGCCATGCGCAGCAGCTGCTCACGCTCCTCGGGCGTCGCCCGGCGCGCGGCGTCGCCGGCGATCAGCCGCTCGAGGACGCGCCGCAGCTCGAGCAGCAGCAGCTGCTGCGAGACGTTGATCTCGGTGACCTGTGCGCCGAGCCGCGGCATGATCCTCACCAGGTAGTCGTTCTGCAGGCGCTGCAGCGCCTCGCGCACGGGCGTGCGGCCGATGCCGATCGTCTCGCTCAGCTGCTGCTCCGACCAGAAGCTGCCGGGCGGAAGCTCGAGCGTGACGATGAGCTCCTCCAGTCGGACCCGGGCCTGGTCGGCGAGGGCGGGCGCGGGGCCGCGTTTCGCCGCCCTGGCAGAACCCTTGCCGACACGTGCCTTTGCAGCCATGACGCGGACCGAACGTCGCAAGGCGGAGCGCCACGACATACTGATAATATGGCAGACGTCGCGTCAGACCCGCCATGACCAAGCTGTTGTCGCAAGCCGCCGTCGACGCGTACCGTCGCGATGGCTACTACTCGCCGGTGCGGGTCATGTCGGCCGCCGACGCGCAGGGCTATCGTGCCGCGCTCGAGGCGCACGAGGCGAAGCTAGGCCAGCCGCTCCAGAGCAACATGCGCCACAAGACGCACCTGCTCTTCACCTGGGCCGACGCGCTGGTGCACCACCCGAAGGTGCTCGACGCTGTCGAGGACGCAATCGGCCCCGACATCCTCTGCTGGACGACGACCTTCTTCATCAAGGAAGCGAACAGCCCCGGCTTCGTGTCGTGGCACCAGGACTCGACGTACTGGGGACTCGACCCCGACGAGGTGATCACCGCCTGGGTCGCGTTCACCGAGGTCAACGAGGCCAACGGCTACATGCAGGTGATTCCCGGCAGCCACAAGATCGACCAGCTGCCGCACGTCGACACCTTCCACAAGGACAACCTGCTGTCGCGCGGTCAGGAGATCGCGGTCGACGTCGACGTCACGAAAGCGGTGGGCCTCGCGATGCACGCGGGCGAGATGTCGTTGCACCACATCAAGCTGGTGCACGGCTCGGCGGCGAACCGGACCAACGATCGCCGCATCGGCCTGGCGATTCGCTACATCCCGACCTACGTGCGCCAGACCAAGGTGCGCGATTCGGCGATGCTCGTTCGCGGCGTCGACAAGTACCACCACTTCGACGACGAGCCGCGGCCGGTCGCCGACCTCGACGAGGCGGCGCTCGCCGCGCATGCCGATTCGGTCTCGCGCCAGGTGAAGGCGCTCTACCAGGGGACCGAGAAGACGGCGTTTCGCGCCTGACTCGGACGAGACGGAAAACGGGAATGGCCGAAGAACGCAAGAAGCTCACCATCCCCGATCTGGCGTTGAAGAAGCGCGCCGGCGAGAAGGTGGTGATGGCGTCGATCCCCGACTACCCGACCGCCGTCTGGGCCGAGCGAGCCGGCATCGACATCGCCGCCGTCGGCGACAGCCTGGGGATGGTCAGCTACGGCTTCGCCAACACGCTGCCGGTGACGATCGAGATGATGATCGCGCACGCCCAGGCGGTGCGTCGCGGCGCGCCGAACTGCCTGATCATGGTCTCGATGACGTACGGCAGCTACGCGACGCCCGATCTCGGCGTCGTCAACGCGCTCAGGCTCATGAAGGAAGGCGGCGCCGACGTCGTCAAGATGCAGGGCGGCAAGGAGAAGGCGCACGTCATCCGCGCCATCGCCGACGCCGGCGTGCCGGTGATGAGCCACGTCGGCATGTGCCCGCACTTCGTCCACACCTATGGCGGCTTCAAGCTGCAGGGCAAGACCGCGGCCGAGGCGATGCGCATCGTCGAGGACGGCGTCGCGATCGAGGCCGCCGGCGCGGTCGGCTTCGAGATCGAGGCCGTGCCGGCGCCGGTCGCCAAGGCGGTCGACGACGCGGTGGGGATCTTCACCTTCGGCATCGGCGCCGGCAGCGCGAGCTGCGGCCAGCTGCTGCTGGCGTTCGACCTGCTCGGCGTCTTCGATCAGTTCAAGCCGAAGTTCACCAAGCGCTATGCGCAGATGTCCGAGATCGCCGTCGAGGCGCTCGGCCGCTATGCCAGCGAAGTGCGTGAGGGCAAGTTCCCCGATGCCGATCACTCCTACGGCATGAAGGCCGAGGAGCAGGAGGCGCTCGCGAAGCTCCTCGCCGCGCGAGCGAAGTCGCCGCGCTAGGACCTACAGGCCGGCGGCACTCTTCAGGAGTTGCGCCTTGTCGGTCTTCTCCCAGCTGAACTCGGGCTCGTCGCGGCCGAAGTGGCCGTAGGCGGCGGTCTTCTCGTAGATCGGCCGGAGCAGGTCGAGCATCTGGATGATTCCCTTCGGGCGCAGGTCGAAGTGCTCGTGGACGAGCTTCTCGATCTCGTGGTCGGCGATCTTGCCGGTGCCCTCGGTGTAGACCGTCACGTTCATCGGCCGGGCGACGCCGATCGCGTACGCGACCTGGATCTGGCACTGGCGCGCCAGCCCGGCGGCGACGATGTTCTTGGCGACGTAGCGCGCCGCGTACGCGGCCGAGCGGTCGACCTTCGACGGGTCCTTGCCCGAGAACGCGCCGCCGCCGTGCGGGCACGCGCCGCCGTACGTGTCGACGATGATCTTCCGGCCGGTGAGTCCGCAGTCGCCCTGCGGGCCACCGATGACGAAGCGGCCGGTCGGGTTGATCAGGAATTTGGTCTCCTTCAGCCACTCCTTGGGCAGCACCGGCTTGATGATGTTCTCGATCACCGCGTCGACGAACTCCTTCTTCATGTGCTTGCCGTCGCTCATCTCGGGCGCGTGCTGGCTCGAGAGGACGACGGTGTCGATCGAGTGCGGCTTGCCGTCGACGTAGCGCATCGTCACCTGGCTCTTCGCGTCCGGGCGCAGGTACGGCATGCGGCCGTCGCGGCGCAGCTGCGCCTGGCGCTCGACCAGGCGGTGCGCGTAGTAGATCGGCGCCGGCATCAGGTCGGGGGTCTCGTCGCAGGCGTAGCCGAACATCAGGCCCTGGTCGCCGGCGCCGGTGTTGAGGTGGTCGTCGCTCGCGTGGTCGACGCCCTGGGCGATGTCGTTGCTCTGCTTGTCGTAGCAGACCATCACCGCGCAGCCCTTGTAGTCGATGCCGTACTCGGTGTTGTCGTAGCCGATCCGCTTGATCGTGTCGCGCGCGACCTGGATGTAGTCGACGTGCGCGTTGGTCGTGATCTCGCCGGCGAGGACCACGAGGCCCGTGTTGCACAAGGTCTCGGCGGCGACGCGCGAGCGCGGATCCTGCTTGAAGATCGCGTCGAGGATCGCGTCGGAGATCTGGTCGGCGACCTTGTCGGGGTGGCCTTCGGAGACCGATTCGGAAGTGAAGAGAAAATCGTTCGACACGCTGTGGCTCCAGTGCATTGATCGTCAGCCGAGAAGACCTGCGTTGCCGGCCTGCTGACCCCTGGAGGAGCGGCGAACGCTTTAGCGGAATTTCTGAGTCGCCCCGCAAGTAGTTCAGTAACTCGGCGACCCGCGCATTATAGGAACCATAAAAGAGGAGGGGGTGGTGGGCGTCCGGCTTCTGCTCGGCTTTTTGTGGCTATTCCAGTGGCTTCCGCTCGCCATCCAGGCCGCGCTCGGCAATGCCCTCGGCCGCCTCGCCTTCCACGTCGTCGGCTCCCGCCGGCGCGTCGCGTTGCGCAACCTCGAGCTCTGCTTTCCCGAGCTCGACACGGCAAAGCGCACGGCACTCGCGCGCGAGCACTTCCGCTGGCTCGGCCGCAGCCTGCTCGAGCGCGGCCTGCTCTGGTATGCGTCGCCGGAACGGCTGCGGCGCCTGATCCACGTCGAAGGCGACGTCCACCTCGCCGAGCGCAGCGACAAGCCCGTGATGTGGCTCGCTCCGCACTTCATGGCGCTCGACGTCGCCGGCGCCTCGGTGCTGCTGTTCCAGAAGAGGAAGGGAATCTCGATCTACCAGCGCCAGAGCAACCCGGTGCTCGACCGGGCGCTGCGGCGCGGCCGCCTGCGCCTGGGCAACGCCGAGATATTTTCCCGCGACGATGCCGGCCGGGCGCTCTTTCGCGCGATCCGCCGCGGCGACGCCTTCTTCAATCTCCCGGACATGGACTTCGGAACGCGCGACGCGGCGTTCGTGCCGTTCTTCGGCGTCGATGCGGCGACG
>Ga0207644_10001305_pt1 | contig 16036 bp, 11 predicted proteins | sample KBSS73metaG_FD_184326 | JGI IMG/M metagenome (GOLD analysis project Ga0207644, IMG submission 184326) | Switchgrass rhizosphere microbial communities from Kellogg Biological Station, Michigan, USA - KBS S7-3 metaG (SPAdes) (version 2) | ecosystem: Host-associated > Plants > Roots > Rhizosphere... | reverse complement strand
GGCTACGAGGTGAGCGCCGTCGCCGACGGGCCGGCGGCGCTCGCCAGCCAGAGCGAGCGCTCGTCCGACCTGCTCGTCCTCGACCTGATGATGCCGGGCCTCGACGGGCTCGAGGTCACGAAGGCGCTGCGCGCCAAGGGCCGCTCGATGCCGATCCTGATGCTGACCGCGAAGTCGACCGAGCTCGACCGCGTCCTCGGCCTCGAGCTCGGTGCCGACGACTACCTGACCAAGCCGTTCTCGCTCGCCGAGTTGCTGGCCCGGGTCAAGGCGCTGCTGCGCCGAGCCGACCTGCTGCGCGCCGCGCAGGCGGCGAGCACCGCTGAGCCGCGCGTGGTGAGGAACGGCGAGCTCGAGATCCTGCCGGCCAAGCGGCAGGCGCGGTTTCGCGGCGCGGCGATCGACTTCACCGCGCTCGAATTCGATCTGCTCCTGCACTTCGCCTCGCATCCCGGTCACGTCTTCTCGCGCGGCCAGCTGCTCAACGCGGTCTGGGGCTACACCCACGATGGGTACGAGCACACCGTGACGACGCACATCAACCGCCTGCGCGCCAAGCTCGAGGCCGACCCGATGCGGCCCGAGCTGATCCTCACCGTCCGCGGCGCCGGCTACAAGATGCGAGACGCGCCGCCGGCATGAGCGTTCGCGCCAAGCTTGCGCTCACCGTCTTCGCGACCGGCCTTCTGACGGCGCTGCTGATCGTCGCCACCGTCGTCTACTCGTTCCAGCGCTTCGAGAACCAGACCGCGTACCGGCGCGGCATGGGCTTTCTGTCGCGCGTCGCCGGCATGTACGACAACATCTTCGACATGCACCGGCTGAGCCCGGAGGAGTTCCAGCGCTGGCTGCGCGGCCTCGTGCTCTACGCGCCCGACACCGAGCTCTATCTGCTCGACGCCGGCGGCACCGTGCTCGCCAAGACCGGCCCGACGCCGCTCAAGCCGGGAACGCGGGTCGCCCTCGCGCCGGTGCGCGAATCGATCGAGAAGAGCGACGCCTCGTACGTCATGGGCGACGACCCCGAGCGGATGGACGCCGGTGCGGTCATCGTCGCCAAGCCGGCGCGCCGCGCCGATGCCGGTGGCGGCTCGGTCGAGGCGGGCTATCTCTACCTCGTGCTGCACACGCAGCAGCTCCCCGAAGGACGCTGGGACGTGCTGCGCAGCAGCTTCGCGCGGCCGGCGCTGGGCGCCGTGCTCGCCGTCGTTGCGCTGACGACGCTGCTCGCCGTCCTCATCATCGCCGCGGTCACGCGGCCGCTGCGCCAGCTCACGCAGGCGGTGTCGACGCTGTCCCAGCGCGGCCTCGCCGAGGGGCTGGCGGTCGCGCCCGGCAGCGCGCTGCCGGCACCGACGAAGGACGAGTTCGGCCAGCTGACGAGCGCCTTCGAGATGCTGCTCGACATCTGCCGGCGCCAGTGGAACGCGCTGCGCCGAACCGATCATTTCCGCCGCGAAGGCGTGAGCAACCTCTCGCACGACCTGCGCTCGCCGCTGACCGCGACCGTCGCCTGCCTCGAGACGCTCGACGGCCGCTGGGGCGCCAGCGCCGAGCGCGCCGAGGACCGCCGCCTGGTCGAGGTCGCGCTGCGCAACACGCGCAACGCGGCGCGCATGGTGCAGTCGCTCGGCGACCTCGCCAAGCTCGACGAGCCCGAGTTCACGCTGCGCCGCGAGGTCGTCGACACGGGCGAGCTGCTCGACGACATCGCGGTCCGCTTCGCCGAGCGCGCCGGTCGCCAGGGCGTCGAGCTGCGCACCGAGGCGCCGCCGGACGAGGGCGGCGGGCCGCGCGCCGAGGTCGACGTCGAGCTGTTCGAGCGCGCGATCGCGAACCTCGTCGACAACGCGCTCAAGTTCTGCGCGCGAGGAGGCACCGTCACGCTGGCCGCCGAGATGCGGGGCGACCGGCTCGAGGTCAGCGTCGCCGACGACGGCCCCGGCATCCCGGCGGCCGACCTGCCGCGTCTCTTCGACCGCTTCTACCAGAGCCGGCCGACGGTCGCGCCGGCGACGGCGGACTGCGGCCGCGGCCTCGGCCTGGCGATCGTCAAGCGGATCGCCGAGCTGCACGACGGCGATGTAGCCGTCGAGAGCACGCTCGGCCGGGGCACGCGCGTCGTCATCACCCTGCCGGCGGCGGCGGCGCGCCACGAGGAGGCCGCGCGCGATTGACCCCGGGATGCACCGGGAAATTCCGGGGCTCAGCGTCGAGGCGCTTCGCTACAGTGCGGGCTCCGCCGAGGCACCTGTCTGGTGCCGCCGCGCGAAGATCGACGAGGAGACAAGGGCGCGCACGCGCTCGCAAGCAGGCCGGAGGCCGAAGCAAAACACAAAGGGGCGCCGGATCGGTGCCCCTTTTTCATGGCGGCGCTATTTCGGGCCGACGGCGCCGGCCCCGGGCCAGTCGGTGGGACCGATCCGCTTGAGCCGCATCTCGAAGATTCGAAGCGGTTCGCGGCCCTCGACGATGCGGTCGCCGACCTCGTGCAGCTCGTCGTCGCGGACTGTCGCGACGTAGCGGATCGTCGCCGCGCCGAGCGGGATCTCCCAGCGGTAGCCGTCACCGGTGGCGACGAAGGCGAAGTCGCCGACGTGCCCCTGGGCGTGCGAGTGCATCGTATAGGCGCGCGTCGCCGGATCGAAGGAGACGATGCCGAGGGCGTTGAAGCGGACGCTGCCGTCGTCGCTGTAGCCGCGTCCTTCGATGACCTTGATCGAGCCGCCGAGGAGCGGGCCGATCCGCTCGGTCTGGACGAACGAGAGGCGGCTGCCGTCGGCCTGGAGAACGGTCGCTGGGCCGCGCCACATGCCGTCGAGCGTCGCGAAGGCCCGCATGGCCTCGACCTGGCTGGCGAGCAGCGCGGCGGTGTCGGGCTGCTGGGCCCGGGCGACGAACGGCGATGCCGCAGCGACGGCGAGGACGGCGAGCGACACGACACGGCGCATGAACGGCTCCGGCGCCGAGGGCGTCGGCGTTTGCGGAATTGTGCCGCGCACCCCCCGCGCGACGCCGCTGCGGAAGGCGACGGGCTCGCTACCATGCGGGCTCCGCGCCCTCGGGCCTTCGCATGCAAGACAAATCGAACCGGCGTCTCCTCGACGTCGACATCCCGGCCCAGCCCGACGTGCTGGTGCGGCTCTCGCTCGTGCTCGCTGCCGACGAGGTCGATTTCAATGCGGCGAGCCTGCTCATCAGCTCCGACATGGCGCTCGCCGCGGCGGTGCTGAAGACGGTGAACTCGGCGATGTACGGCCTGCGCGGCCGGGTCCAGAGCGTCCAGCAGGCGATCACCTTTCTCGGCTCGCGCGAGGTCGCGTCGGTGACGTTCGCGATGGGGTTGCGGGCGGTCTTCCCGAACGCGCGCGAGCTCGAGCCGCTGTGGGAGCGGGCGCGCGTGCGCGGCCTGCTGATGGGCCGCATCGCCGGTGCGCTCGGGCTCGACGCGTGGGCGGCGCACTCGGCCGGCCTGTTCGAGGAATGCGGCAAGGCGGTCATGTTCCGCCACGCCACCGACCGCTACAAGCCGCTCCTCGCCGAGGCCAAGAACGACGAGGAGCTGCTGATGCTCGAGCACGCCAAGTTCGGCGTCAGCCACGACACGCTCGGCGCCGCGCTGTGCGAGAGCTGGGGCGTCGCGCCGCAGGCGGTCGACAGCGTGCGCTATCACGTCATCGTCAACAGCACGCTCGAGCTGCCGATGCACCTGCCGAAGCGGACCATGTGCGCGATCTCGGCGCTGGCGCACGCGCTGATGACCGACCCCGACACGCTCGACGAGGTCGCCCGCAAGGTCGCGCCGCAGGCCGACCTCGATCCGATCGGGGCGCTGCGCGGCGCGCGCCATGTCCAGGAGCAGATCGAAATGGCGGTCGAGCGCGCCAAGACAGACGACTAGACCCAGCGAACGCTAGTCGACCTTCGCCCCCGAGGCCTTCACCACCGCAGCCCACTTTCTCGTCTCCGCGGCGATGAAGCGGCCGAAGTCGGCCGGCGCCATTCCGCCCGGCAGCGCGCCCTGCGACAGCAGCCGTTCCTTGAGCGCGGGCGAGCCGAGCGCCTTGGCCGATTCCTGCTGCAGTCGGTTGACGATCTCGGCCGGCGTTCCGGCCGGCGCGAGCAGGCCGAACCACGAGGTCGCGTCGAAGCCCTTCACCGGACCGGCCTCGGCGATCGTCGGCACGTCGGGCAAGGCGGCGCTCCGCTCGCTGCTCGTCACGGCGAGGGCGATCAGCTTTCCCGCCTTGATCTGCGGCAGCGCCGACGGCAGGTTGTCGAACATCACGTCCATCGTGCCGCCGATCAGGTCGAGCAGTGCCGGCCCCGAGCCGCGGTACGGGAAGTGGACCATGTAGGTGCCGGTCATCGTCTTGAACAGCTCGCCGGAGAGATGGATCGAGGTGCCGTTGCCGCTCGACGCCATGTTGAGCTTGCCGGGGTTCCTGCGCGCGTAGGCGATGAACGAGCGCACGTCGGTGATGCCGTTGGCGGCCGCCTTCGCCGGGTTCATCACCATCACGTTCGGAACGCCGGCAACGAGCGTGATCGGAACGAAGTCCTTGGCCGCGTCGTACGGCATCTTCGGATAGAGCGAAGGATTGATCGCCTGCGTGCCGACGGTTCCCATCAGCAGCGTGTAGCCGTCGGGCGGCGACTTGGCGACGAGGTCGGCGCCGAGGTTGCCGCCGGCGCCGGCCTTGTTCTCGATGATGAACGCCTGGCCGAGCGACTTGGCGAGCTCGGGGGCGAGGGCGCGGGCGAGGATGTCGGTCGTTCCGCCGGCCGCGAACGGGACGACGATGCGGACCGGCTTCGTCGGCCATGCGCCCTGGCCGCGAGCCCAGGGGGGCGCGGCGGCGCTCAGGCCGAGGGCAACGAGCGAACGACGACGAAGCGACATGGGCGGCAGCCTGCGCCCGGACGCGGGCGACTCGCGGTCAGTGTGGCGATGCCGCCGGAGAGCAGAAAGAGGGCTTGCCCGAGGCAGCGGCCGCGCAAGACAACGTCGAACACGAAGACAAAGAAGGAGGAGCGGGACAACAGGCCGGGGCTCGCTCTCGAAAAGCCCCGATTGCCCGCTCCTCCTGGACGTTCCCGGCCGGCGAGATCGACCCGTCGTGCCGGTGCCAGGCGCGAGCGAGTGGGGGTCACTGGCTCGCGTCCGGCGCGCGTCCGAAAACTTTTCCTAGCGGCGACCTCCCGGCGGACCGAACAGGGACAACTGCTGCGCCACGTGTGGTGGTCGCGCCAGCACGAGCGGCCGCTGCGGCACCGCGGCCAGCGGCGCCGGCGACGTTCGCGCAAAACCGCTGCGGCCGATCAGCGGCACGGGGATGAAGGCAGAGGTGAGCATGGTGGTCGACCCCGTTGTCGGATCAGGACGTGAGCGCGGCGCTGCGCGGCGCGCGGGAAGGCATGCCGATGACGTGCTCGACGCCAGCGCCCGAGGGATCGGCGAGTTCGCACCAGCCGCCGGCTCGCGCGGCGGCGACGCGTGGCGGGGTGGCGCCGAAGCCGAGGCGCAGGAGCGACGACGCGCCGCCGTGGCAGCGCGGTCCGGCGGGGCGGCGACGCGGCACGGAAAACAAGGGCGATCGGCGCGAAGGAGACATCGAAGCGGCTTCCATGACCTTGCGCGAGGGCAACATCTCGTTGCATGACCCGCGCGTGACAAGGGAAAGCGCAACGACTGTGCCAAGCCGGCGCCGTGATCGACGCCACGCGTCGCCGGGCGAAGGCGGCCGTCGCGGCCACGCGCGCTGACAAGACGGGCAGCGGCGCGACAGAGCGCGTCGGACTCGCAAGCAGGTGTTACGCGACGATGGTCACCGCGATGACTTGATGCGAGGTAAAGATCAGGAAGGCCGGAACGCGAGACCGTGGTGGCGGTCCCACTCGCGATCCGAGAGGAGAAAGCGATGTCCGATGAATTCGATGACGCGATCGACCCGATCGCGAAGAGCGGCGCCGGCGCCCCGGTGACCACGGCCCCCGACCGCGCGGCGCGGCTGCTCGGCCGCCTCTACGGCTCGGCCAACCTGGCGCTGAGGACGCGCCTGGTCGCCTGCCTGCTGCGCCCGCTCGGGTCGCTCGGCGTCGCTGCGGTCGCCGCCGGCGCGTTCACCGTCGTCCTCTCGCGACGCAGTGCCGGTGGCCTCGGCGTCGCCATGGCCGACGTCGCCGAGTTCTCCCGGGACCAGGTCGCCGAGCTGGCGCGCTTCGTCGAGCAGGTCAGCCCGGAGGCGCTTCAGCAGGCGGCCGGCCTGGTGCTCGACAACTCGATCGGCGCCGGCGCCTTCACGGCGTCGGTCGCGCTCCTGCTCGTGCTCGAGCTGCGTCGCGCCTCGAGGGGTGCGCGGCGCCGCCCGCCGCCCGATCAGGCGGCCGGAGCGTAGCCGCGCGGGATCGCGGCAAGCAGCCGCCGCGTGTATTCCTGCTGCGGCTGCTCGAGGATCTGCTCGACGCCGGCCTGCTCGACGACCTCGCCGTCCTTCATCACCAGCACTTCGTCGGCCATGAAACGGACGACGGCGAGGTCGTGGCTGATGAAGATGTAGGCGAGGCCGAGCTCGTCCTGGAGGTCCTTGAGCAGGTTGAGCACCTGCGCCTGCACCGAGACGTCGAGCGCGCTCACCGCCTCGTCGAGGACGAGCACTTCCGGATCGAGCGTCAGGCAGCGCGCGATCGCGACGCGCTGGCGCTGTCCGCCCGAGAACTCGTGCGGGTACTTGTGCATCGCGGTCTCGTCGAGGCCGACCTTGACGAGCAGCGCCGCGGCACGCGCGCGCCGCGCCGCGTCGTCGGCACCGATGCCATGGATCGCCATCGGCTCGACCAGCGTCTGGCCGATCGTGAAGCGCGGGTTGAGCGACGCGTACGGATTCTGGAACACGACCTGGATCCGCTTTCGCATCGGCAGCAGCTCGGCGCGCGAGAGCGCGAGGAGGTCGGTGCCGTCGAACATCGCGCGGCCGGTCACCGGCCCGCCGTTCGGCTCGTGCAGGCGCAGCAGGGTCAGGCCGAGCGTGGTCTTGCCCGACCCCGACTCGCCGACGATGCCGAGCGTGTGGCCGGCGCGCAGCAGGAAGGTGGCGCCCTTGACGGCGCGGAACTCCTTGCGGCCGAACGCGCCGCTCGCGATCCAGAAGCTCTTGGTGAGATTCGTCGCCTCGAGGATGACGCGAGCATCGCCGTTCTTGGCTCGCGTCGCCACGGCCGCGGCGCGGCCAGCGATGTGGTCGTCGACGACGCGCAGGCGCGGCGCGCGCTGCGCGAGCGTTGGCCGGCAGGCGAGCAGCGCCTGCGTGTAGGCATCCTGCGGCATGGCGAAGATCTGCGCCACAGGCCCCTGCTCGCGCACCTTGCCGTGGCGCATGACGACGACGTGGTCGGCGATCTCGCCGACGACGCCGAGGTCGTGGCTGATGAAGAGCATGCTCATCCGGTGCCGCTGCTTCAGCGTCGCGAGGATCTCGAGGATCTGACGCTGGATGGTGACGTCGAGCGCGGTCGTCGGCTCGTCGGCGATCAGCAGCTTGGGCTCGCAGGCGAGCGCCATCGCGATCATGACGCGCTGCTGCTGCCCGCCCGACAGCTGGTGCGGGTAGGCCTTCAGGCGCCTTCGCGGCTCGGGCATGCCGACCTCGGCGAGCAGCGCTTCGGCGCGCGCCATCGCCTGGCGCCGGCCGAGGCCGAGGTGCTTGACGAGCGGCTCGGTCAACTGGTCGCCGACGGTGAATACTGGATTGAGCGAGCTCATCGGATCCTGGAACACGCAGGCGATGTCGCGGCCGCGGAGCGCTTGCAGCTCTTCGCGCGAGGCGGCGAGGAGGTCGCGGCCCTGGAAGGTGATCGCGCCCGTGCGCTCGGCGTTGTCGGGCAGCAGGTTCAGGGTCGACATCGCCGTCACGCTCTTGCCCGAGCCGGACTCGCCGACCAGGGCGATGGTCGTGTTCTCGGGGACGTCGAAGCTGACGCCCTGGACCGCCTCGACGCGCTGGACGACGCCGCCTTCCTTGCCGAGCCGGAACGAGACGTGCAGGTCGCGGATCGAGAGCAGCGGTGATCCGGAAGCGGGGACCGCGCTCATTCGAGCCCCCGCAGCTTCGGGTCGAGGGCGTCGCGCAGGGCGTCGGTCATGAGCGAGAAGGCGGTGACGAAGACCGCCATGAACGCGGTCGCTGCGGCGAGCTGCCACCAGTAGCCGAGGATCAGCTCGCTCTGCGCCTCGGCGAGCATCGTTCCCCACGAGACCTGATCGACGCCGACGCCGAGGCCGAGGTACGACAGGATCACTTCCGACTTGATGAAGCCGACGACGTGGATCGAGAGCTGGACCAGGACGACGTGGCTGACGTTGGGCAGGATGTGGCGGAACATCCGCGACACGTTGCCGGCGCCGATCGCCTCGGCGGAGCGGACGTAGTCGCGCACCGAGTGCTTGATGAACTCGGCGCGGATGAGCCGGTAGATGCCGGTCCAGCCCGCCAGGCCGAGGATCAGCACGACCGAGCCGATGCCGCGCCCGAACACGGCCGCGAAGGCGAAGATCAGCAGGATGCCGGGAATCGCGGTGAAGACGTTGTAGACCCACTCGAGGAAGTCGCCGGCCTTGCCGCCGAAGTATCCCGAGATGGCGCCGAGCACGGTGCCGATGAGGGTCGCGAGGAGCGCCGCCGAGACGCCGACGAAGATCGAGATCTCCGCGCCCTTGACCGCCTTGGCGAGGACGTCGCGGCCGAGCCGGTCGCCGCCGAACGGCAGCGTCGTCGCCCGCGCCGCTTCGGTGGTCTTGTACTTCTTGGCCGCCTCGGCCCACTCGGCGTAGCGTGGTGCGAGCGGGTCGACCGCCGAGATGTCGACGTTGGGACCGGTCGGTCCCACGATCGCCTGGTTCTGCGCCGCCGCATCCGGCCCGACGAAGCCCGGCGGCGCATTGGGAACGCCGGTCTCGGTCTGCCAGCCGCTCGCCACCAGGCCGAGCGCCGCCGCGGCGACGAGGAGCAGGAAGCAGGCGACGATCACCAGCGACACCATGCCGACGCGGTCCTTGGCGAAGCGCTTGGCGGCGGCGCGCCAGACGCTTTCCGAGCGCTCGGCGCGCTGGCGCGTGTCGATGTGCGGCGCGCCGATGACCGCGCTCATGGTGCCCCCACGCTTGCGGCCAAGGCCGCGGCGCTGCCCCCCGAGGGGGCGTTCGCGACTTGGGGCGGCCCGGCGTCGCTCATTTCAACACCACCCGCGGGTCGACCAGCTTGTAGAGCACGTCGGTGGCGAGGTTGACGACCATCGTGATCGCGGCGATGTAGATCGCGAACGCCTGGATCACGGGGTAGTCGCTGCGGTTGACGGCGAGCAGCACCTCGCGGCCCAGCCCGGGAATCGAGAAGAAGACCTCGATCAGGAACGAGCCGACGAAGATGCTCGGCAGGCCGACCGCGATGTTGGTGAGGATCGGGATCAGGGCGTTGCGCATCACGTGCTTGAGCATCACCGTCTTCTCGGTCAGGCCCTTGGCGCGCGCCGTTCGCACATAGTCGTGGCCGATCTCGTCGAGGAAGAAGCTGCGGTACAGGCGCGTCTGCGGCGCCAGCGAGACGGCGGTCGCGAGCAGCACCGGCAGCGGCGCGTAGCGGATCAGGTTGGTGGCGAGGCTGTCGCTCCAGCCCTGGACTGGGAACAGGCCGAGCTGGAACGCAAAGAAGTACTGGCCGACGATGACGTAGACCAGGAACGAGATCGAGAGCGCGACCGTGGTCAGCACCATGATGCTGCGATCGGTGAGCGAGCCGCGCACGTAGGCGACGCCGAGCCCGAACGGGATCGCGAGCAGCGAGTCGAGGATGAGGATCGGGACCATCACCGTCAGCGTCGCCGGCAGGCGCGTCGCGAACAGGTGCGCGACCGATTCGTTGGTGGCCCAGCTGCGGCCCCAGTCGAAGGTGACGATCTGCTTCAGGAAGATCCAGAACTGGGTCCAGAGAGGCTCGTTCAGGCCGAGCTGCTGGCGCACCGCGTCGACCTGGGCCGCGCTCGCGTTCTGCCCGGCGAGGATCTCGGCCGGGTCGCCGCCGAAGCCCTTGAAGAGCAGGAAGACGAGCAGGATGACGCCGAACATCGTCGGGACCATCTGCCAGATGCGTCGGATCAGGTACGCCGTCATTCGCCTCTCGTCGATCGGAAAGGTCGCCGGCACGGCGACAGGGGGCGAGTCTACGGGGTCGTGAGAGACTTCCCGCCATGCTTCGCCCGCTCGCCGCCGCCGTGGTCGCCGTGACGGCGTCGCTGGCTCTCGCCGCGTCGTCGGCGCCGCCGACAGCCGCTCGCGCCACGACGACGAAAGTCCTGCGCTACGCGCTGCGGGTCGCGGAGACCGGGTTCGATCCGGCGCAGATCTCCGACCTCTACTCGAGCACGCTCGCCGCCAACATCTTCGACGCGCTCTACGAGTACGAATTCCTGGCCCGGCCGGTGCGCCTGCGGCCGAACACCGCGACCGCGCTGCCGGAGACGTCGGCCGACTTCAGGACCTTCACGATCCGCGTCCGGCCGGGCATCTACTTCAGCGACGACCCCGCATTCAAGGGCGTCCGGCGCGAGCTGACGGCAGCCGACTACGTCTACTCGATCAAGCGCCATTTCGACCCGCGCTGGAAGAGCCCGACCTACACGACGCTCAACAACAACCGCATCGTCGGCCTCGACGAGGTGCGCCAGGCGGCGCTGCGCGACAAGACGCCGTTCGATTACGACAAGCCCGTCGAGGGCCTGCGCGCGCTCGATCGGTACACGATCCAGTTCAAGCTCGCCGAGCCCAATCCGCGCTTCACCGACCAGCTGCGCGATCCGGCGCGAACCGGCGCGGTCGCGCGCGAGGTGGTCGAGTTCTACGGCGACAAGATCATGGAGCATCCGGTCGGCACCGGACCGTATCGCCTGGCGCAGTGGCGGCGCAGCTCGCTGATCGCGTTCGAGAAGAACCCCGCCTACCGCGACGTCTTCTATCGGGAGGAAGCGCCGCGCGACGATCCCCTCGCCCAGACCGCCGTCGGGCGGCTCGCCGGCCGCAAGCTGCCGATGATCGATCGCATCGAGATCAGCATCATCGAGCAGCCGCAGCCGCGCTGGCTCGCGTTCGCCAACCGCGAGATGGACGTGATCGAACAGGTGCCGGAGGACTTCACCTACGTCGCGATCCCCAACGACAAGGTCGCGCCGAACCTCGCCAAGCAGGGCATCTACGAAGTCCGCTATCTGCGCAACGACTCGCGAATGTCGTATTTCGCGATGGAGAACCCGGTCGTCGGCGGCTACTCGGCCGAGAAGGTCGCGCTGCGCCGGGCGATCGCCCTGGCCGTCAACGTCGACGAGGAGATTCGGGTCGTCCGGCGCGGCCAGGCGATCCCGGCGCAGTCGGTGATGGCGCCGGGCCTCTGGGGCTACGACCCGGCGTTCCGCAGCGAGATGGGCGTCTTCGACCGCGCCAAGGCGCAGGCCCTGCTCGACCTCTACGGCTACGTCGACCGTGACGGCGACGGCTGGCGCGACCAGCCCGACGGCAAGCCGCTCGTCCTCGAGTACGCGACCGAACCCGACGACCTCAACCGCCAGCTCATCACGCAATGGCAGAAGAACATGGACGCGATCAGCGTCCGGATCGTCTTCAGGAACGCGCAATGGCCGGAGAATCTGAAGGCTTCGCGCGCCGGCAAGCTGATGATGTGGGGCGTCTCGTGGACCGGCGGCCCCGACGGCGAGGAGTTCCTCGTCCTCGGCGACGGCGCGGAGAAGGGGCAGGCCAACCACGCCCGCTTCGATCTCGCCGAATACAACCGCCTGTTCCAGGTCCAGCGCGCCCTGCCCGATGGCCCCGAGCGGATGCGGGTCATGACGCGCATGAAGGAGATCCTGGTCGCCTACATGCCTTACAAGGCGCACGTGCATCGCATCTGGACCGACCTCGCGCAGCCGTGGGTGGTCGGCTATCACCGCAACCTGTTCGTGCGCGATTTCTGGCGCTACATCGACATCGATCCGACCGAGAAGGCACGCCGGCACGGCTGAGCCGAGGATCCGAGGAGAGCAAACCATGACGATCTCGCGAAGAAACGTGTGCGCCGGTGCGGTCCTGGGTGCTGTCGCGCCGGCCCGGGCGTGGTCGGCGACGGCGCCGGTGTCGACGGCGCCGGCGGGCAGCAAAGTCCTGCGTTACGCCTTCGAGGTCGCCGAGACCAGCCTCGATCCCGCGCGCGTCAACGACCTCTACTCGCGCACCCTGACGCCGCACATCTACGAGGGGCTCTACACCTACGACCACCTCGCCCGGCCGATCAAGTTCAAGCCGCTCACGGCGACGGCGATGCCGGAGCACTCGGACGACTATCGCGTCTGGACGGTCAAGGTCAGGCCCGGCATCTTCTTCGCGGACGACCCGGCGTTCAAGGGCAAGCCGCGCGAGCTGGTCGCGCAGGACTACGTCTACTCGTTCAAGCGCTTCGCCGATCCCGCCAACAAGAGCCCGATCTGGACGGAAATGGAGAGCGAGGGCTACATCGGCCTGTCCGAGCTGAACAAGCGCGCGCTCAAGGACAAGAAGCCGTTCGACTACGACCAGGAGATCGAGGGGATCCGCGCCCTCGACCGCTACACGCTGCGCTTCCAGCTGAAGGAGCCGCGGCCGCGCTTCCTGGAAACGCTCGCCACGAGCGATCTGTATGGCGCGGTCGCGCGCGACGTCATCGAGTTCTACGGCGAGCAGGCCGAGGCGCACCCGGTCGGCACCGGGCCGTTCCGGCTCGCGCAGTGGCGGCGAAGCTCGCTGATCGTGTTCGAGCGCAACCCACAGTTCCGCGAGGTCTACTACGACGCCGAGCCCGCGGCCGACGACGTCGAGGGCCAGAAGCTCGTCGCTCGCTTCAAGGGCCGGCGCCTTCCGATGGTCGACCGCGTCGAGATCGCGATCATCGAGGAGGAGCAGCCGCGCTGGCTGTCGTTCGTCAACGGCGAGTCGGACGTCGCCTATCGCGTCGGCTACCAGTTCGCGCCGCAGGCGATGCCGAACGGCAAGGTCGCGCCGAACCTGGCCAAGCGCGGCATCCGCGGCTATCCGATCATCGAGTCGGCGACCCAGTACTACATGTTCAACATGGACGACCCGGTCGTCGGCGGCTACAGCGCCGGCCAGGTCGCGCTGCGGCGCGCGATCGGCCTGGGCATCGACTCGCGCAGGATCATCGACTACGCGTACAACGGGCTCGGCACGCTGGCGCAGGGGCCGATGCTGCCGAACACGACCGGGTACGACCCGAAGCAGAAGACCGAATTCAGCGACTACGACCCGGCGCGGGCGAAGGCACTGCTCGACCTCTACGGCTTCGTCGATCGCGACGGCGACGGCTGGCGCGAGCGGCCGGACGGCTCGCCGCTCCAGCTTCGCGTCAACACCGAAGCGCCTGCGCGCAACCGCAAGATCGCCGAGGTGTTCGTCAAGAACATGAAGGTGCTCGGCATCCGGATCGATCTGGTCATCGCGCAGTGGCCGGAGAACCTCAAGGCGGCGCGCGCGGGCAAGTACCAGGTGTGGTCGCTCGGCTCGATCGCGTCCGGCCCCGACGCGGGCGACTCGTTCTCCCGCTACGACGGCAAGCAGGTCGGCGGCCAGAACATGGCGCGCGTCAAGATGCCTGAGCTCGAGGCGCTCTGCGAACGACTGCGGATCCTGCCCGACGGTCCGGAACGCGTCGCCGCCTTCGCCGAGGCGAGCCGACTCGCGCTGGCGTACATGCCGTACAAGTTCACATTGAACCGCGTCTCGCTCGACATGACCCAGAAGCGAGTCGTCGGCTACCGCCGGCCGGTGTTCTGGAACGAGTGGTGGCACTACGTCGACATCGAGAACGAGTCGCCGGCGTGAAGCGATGACCCGCGGGCTCGACCGGCGCCGCTTCGCGATCGCCGGCGCCGGAATGATCGCGTCGGCGCGAGCGCCGGCGTGGGCGCAGTCGACGGAAGCGCCGCTCGATGCCAACGTCCTGCGCATCCTGTTCGAGGCCGCCGAGACCGGGTTCGACCCGGCCCAGGTGAGCGATCTGTATTCGAACCGCGTCAACTCGCACATCTTCGAAGCCCTGCTCGGCTACGACCCGATCGCCATCCCGGTGCGCCTCGTGCCGCTGACGGCCGAGGCCCTGCCCGAGGTGTCGGACGACTTCACGACCTGGACCGTGCGCCTGCGCCGCGGCATCCGCTTCGCCGACGACGCCGCCTTTGAGGGTCGTCCGCGCGAGCTCGTCGCCGACGACGTCGTCTACTCGTTCAAGCGCATCTACGACCCGGCCTGGAAGAGCCCGTCGTACGGCTCTCTCGCAGACGACGGCATCGTCGGCCTCGAAGCCGTCCGCGCCCGCGCGCTGCGCGACAAGGCGCCGTTCGACTATCGCAGCGAAGTCGAGGGCCTTCGCGCCCTCGACCGCTACACCATCCGGTTCAGGCTCGCCAAGCCGCGCCCGCGCTTCGGCACGACGCTCGCGGCGATCTCCTATGCGGCGGTGGCGCGCGAGGTCGTGCAGGCGTATGGCCAGGACCTCATGGCGCATCCGGTCGGGACCGGCCCCTATCGCCTGAAGACCTGGCGGCGCAGCTCGCGAATCGTGCTCGAGAGGAACCCGTTCTTCCGCGATGCCCGCTACCAGAGCGAGCCCCCGGCGGACGACGTTGAAGGCCAGGCCTGGGCGAAGCGCTTCAACGGCCGCCGTCTGCCCCTGAACGACGGCGTCGAGATCGCCGTCATCGACGAGAACCAGCCGCGCTGGCTCAGCTTCCTCAGTGGCGACGCCGATTTCGCGCGCGTCCCGCCCGAGCTCGCACCGATGGCCGCGCCGAACGGCAAGCTCGCCCCGAACCTCGCCCGCCAAGGCGTTCGCTTGCGCCGCTACGTCAACGCCGACAACGCGCTCTCGTACTTCAACATGGAAGACCCGGTCGTCGGCGGCTACGAGCCTCGCAACGTGGCGCTGCGGCGAGCGGTCTCGCTGGCGTACGACATCGGCACCGAGATCCGCACCATCCGGCGCGGCAACGCCATCGCCGCGCAGGCGCCGATGGCGCCGGGAACGTACGGCTACGACCCGACGCTGCGGACCGACAACAGCAGCCACGACCCGGCACGCGCGAACGCGCTCCTCGACGTCTACGGCTATCGCGACGGCAACGGCGACGGCTGGCGCGAGCAGCCCGACGGATCGCCGCTGCTCCTGACGATCGCGACCCTGACCGCGCAGATCGACCGCCAGTACAACGAGAACTGGCAGAAGAGCCTGCAGGCGATCGGCGTCCGCGTGCGGTTCGCGCCGGCGCAGTTCTCGGAGCACCTCAAGGCGGCGCGCGCCGGCAGGCTGCAGATGTGGTACCTCGGCAGCACCGCCACCGATCCCGACGCGCAGCAACAGCTCGCGAGGTACTTCAGCGGCTCGATCGGCGAGAGCAACATCGCCCGCTTCAGCCACCCGGCGTTCGATTCGATCTATCGCCGGATGCTCGACCTGCCCGACGGCCCCGAGCGCCTGGCGCTGTTCAGGAAAGCAAGCGAGATCGCGGTGGCTTACATGCCTTATCGCATTCACGTCAACCGCATCTACAACGACTTCACGCGGCCGTGGATCGAGGGCTATCGCCAGCCGTTCTTCCGCGAGCAGGTGTGGCACTACATCGAGGTCGACGGCGCGCAGCGTGCCAAGGCGCTGGGTTGAGCGCGTCTGCCGCGGCGCCGGCGAGCGGGGCCGTCGGCGAAGCCTGCGCTAGCGCGCCAGCAGGTGCGGCAGCCAGAGCGAGAGCGCCGGCACGTAGGTGACGACGAGCAGCGCCGCGCACATGGCACCGTAGAACGGCCAGAGCTCGCGCGACACCTCCTCCATCGTCACCTTGCCGATCGCGCAGCCGACGAAGAGCGTCGGCCCGACCGGCGGCGTGATCAGGCCGATGCCGGAATTGACGAGCAGGATCATGCCGAAGTGGACCGGGTCGATGCCGAACTTGA